>Ga0307517_10002181_pt1 | contig 31658 bp, 21 predicted proteins | sample 23_EM_MG_FD_194515 | JGI IMG/M metagenome (GOLD analysis project Ga0307517, IMG submission 194515) | Populus trichocarpa ectomycorrhiza microbial communities from riparian zone in the Pacific Northwest, United States - 23_EM | ecosystem: Host-associated > Plants > Roots > Unclassified | place... | reverse complement strand
TCCCGACGAACGAACTAAAATCAGGTAGAAAGCCTGAGATTAGAGACTTGAAGCTACCGTGAGGTATGAATCAAGGACCGTGATTGGCGTAACCCTGAAATGCGACAGGTCACCGAAGGTTTAAACAGGACAGGGTTTATTTTGCTGGTTAACCCAAACCAACCGTCCGGAAACTTTACCCCTACTTCTTGTACCACCTCTGGGTGTGCTGAGTCAGTTATTGTCTGAAAAGTTCAATTTCGCTACCAACGGCTATTTGGAATCTACCTCGTACTTTTAGTTTGGCGCGCCCACGACAGAATTCTATTTCACACTTATGGGCGCGGTCGACTGATATAACAGTCACTTCGGGCCTGATAAGAGAATTTTGGTGAATTTCTGGTTGCAGTGCGCTTAGAGAGGGCACCTAACTGTTATATGATATCTATCTGCCGCGCTCGTAGAATCAAGGTTAAGCACCACCATGCCTTCATAAACAAAATATTAACAGCTGTAAGATCTCTATTGGTCGTAATTTCGACTCGTAAATAACTAGCCCTTGTCCTAGCTAACAACCTAGACCTAAAATGCAAGCTCTCCCTGCTCCGGAAATGAAAATGAACTAGCCACAACCTAAGCCCAAGCACCGCACGGGGTGATACACCCACCTGCTCACCAACAATCCTTTTCCGTGCGGTCCTAGCCTGCTTTGAATGACCTTGGTCCACGGGCGCCACTCGGGGGTGGGTTTGGGCGGCTGGGCTTCTAGTAGGCAGGCCTTTGCGTATCCCTCGGCTCCTCTAACAAGAAAATTTTCTAAAACGGCTATTACATTATGATCGGCTTGAGTCTGCAGGTTTTGGCGGCCAGGAGAAACCCGGCCTTAGAATGAAGGAAACCTTTTAGGATCGGGGGGGGGTTAGGGTATGGCCCAAAGAGTATCTCTACAAGAAGCACCCCCAGGCTTCGAAAGAGTTGGAAAAACTCACCCTTTCCATTTGTAGCTAGTATTGGGCTTTGATCTTTCCCGGTTGGTCTCCCAGTGGTTCGGAGGCCTCGCCCCTGCGGACATTTGTCTAGCGTTCACAGCGGTTTATGAGAGCTGTTCCTTGTTACAATATGCGATCGATACTTTGGACGAAGAAGTGATAATAGAAGTAGTCGAGATCTCTTATTGCGACAACACTCATCGATTGAATAATAAGAAAGACATGGCCCAGCTATATAGTACAGTGGTTGAGTCCAGCCATTACTACCGCGATCCCTCCACAAGGAAAAACAAAGACTATCGAAGAAGTGGCCTGAGAGGAATAAAAGGAATAATAAAAGAATGCACATTAGGCTTCAACCAGTAACGAGTATGAAAAGATAGAGAGCTGAAAGAAACATTTGAGAGGAGCAAGAACCATATATGAACATTCCTGCTGTGTGTGTACACGAGTGATTATCTATGATTGCGGATAGACAAGGCAGGGGCTAAGCTACCGGCCAAAGACCGCGTATAACAGTAAGGGCTAGTACTAAGCGCAGAAGCTCATGAAGTCAACGGTTCAAATCTGCTCCCATCTCAGGGCATCAAGCCTTTCTGTCCGGATGTTTTTTTACCTCCTTCCCATAACGGCCATTGTTACAAAGGATCGCCCATAAAGGGTTTACCCATCCAAGGCACCTTCGGCCGACCCGGTGCGCCGGGGTAGGTTTTTAAGATCCTACTATGAGCCCGTGCTTCCTGTGTGGTGCACATGAATAGTGGCTAGAAGTTAAGGTTTGAGATGTGGAATTTAATGAGCGTAGCCTAACTAATAGCTAAGTAACATAATAATATTATGATATCGCTAGGGTATATAGACCTTCAGTTTTATCATTTAGCCAATGTTCTTGAGTACAGTGTCAGAATTGACGAAAGTGGATGAGTTAGCCGTCAGAGAAGGAAAGTGGATAGTTGACGGACAAGGACAGATAGTAGCTTTAATAATTTCATTTATTCTATAGTTGAGAAGATTGACGGAAGGGTTTATTGTTATGTTTTCCCTTTATTATTGTCACAGAAGTACGCAGGCAAATGGGGCCACACATGTAGAGAGACCGACAGGCATGGGAAGCGATGGAATTATTGAGCCGGTTTTATTATTCCCTTATTACAGACTTATGTTTGGTTAGTTGTATTTCTTAGAGCAGACGACGAGCGAATGAAGTTTCCGAAGACCTACCTATAGTTTAGCCATGGTCTAGCTAGAGAGTCCGACCATTGCGCCATTTATTATTTATCCTCAGACATACAATACTCTACCGCTGCTGCGGGCGCCGAGGGTGCGATAGTAAGCTGGGCGGTGGAGTGAGATCTTGGCCTTGTTTCCTACTCTTAAAATGCCCACTACAGGCCTTCCGATACAGATGGAAAAGCTCCAGCAGAGCGTTCTGATGAGAGTGGTGATGGTTTCAAAACTAGCGAAGAGGGGCGAGCTAGAGGGGTATATTTAGCGGGGAGGGCACGATAAGTTAATTATGAGGTTCAAGAAAGATAGCGGGAGAAAAAGGTTATGATGTCTCTAGTATTAATAAAGGGGAAAGCTACAATACTGTGAATAGGTAGAAAAATAAAAGTGTAAGAAGAGAAAAATAGGCAAAGCTTTGTGAATCCCTCACCATACTGGTAAACCCTTCTCCTTTTGACTTCTCCGGCGCACGCACTCAGATTTGTGCAGTATGTGTCCCTATTATCTAATTTACTGGTATATCTGTGAAGCCTCAATAAAAACCCCTCTTTTCAATAAGCCCTGTTACTGTGTGAATCATACAGTGATACAAGTAAAATACAAAGTTAACGAACGTAGAATAACGTAACTAAGCAGCTATGAGAATCAAAGGACAAATCAAAAAGGTGTATGAATAAGGAAAAGGGAGTATAGAGCGCCAATGGCAATGGATATATACAAAGTTGGTTAAGCCAAACCTAGACACTACAACAAGAAACGGCAAAACTTTCCAAGCAATGGGCTAAAGGTACGGTAGGATACCTGTGGTAACTTGTCGATCCGTAAAAAGAGCTGTTTGTAATAGGTTGAGGATTTGGTTCCGCCAAGTTTGCTACACTGCTGGGAGGATATCTCAAGTAGATGGGCGAAGAAGCGGCATGTTTTATCCTCAGATATCAAAACCTGCGTCTCTTTTTGGAAGGGGGTTCAGGTAGCCTAGGCGGCTCGGGGGGGAGGAGTTTCATTGATGGAAGGCTTGCTGCGATTCCGGAAACCAAACCCAATCGTTCACGCAGCAGAGTGGCAATTTTTTGATGCCCATTCCTGGCAGCCCACTGGAGAGGTGTTCGGCCATATTGGGTGTCGGCTAAGTTGGGATCGACGCTGCTCCGTTCCAGCAACATCTCCACCACACCCTCACACCCACTCTCGGCAGCCCATGACAGCGGCGTTCGGCCATATCGAGTGTCAGCTTTGTTGGGATTGATGTCCCTCCGCTCCAGCAACATCCTCGCGATCGCCTGATACCCATTCCTAGTAGCCCACCAGAGCGATGTTCGTTCGTGTTTGGTGTCAGCTGTGTTGGGATTAACGTCATTGCGTCTTAGCAGCATCTCCACTACCCCAGCATGCCCTCTCTGGGCAGCCCACAAGAGCGGTGCTCGGCCATATTGGGTATCAGCTGTGTTGGGATTGATGTCGCCCTGCTCTAGCAGTTTTTCCACTACCGCCTTATGGCCACTCTCGGCAGCCCATGATAGCGGTGTTCGGCCATATTCGGTGTCAGCTTTATTGGGATTGATATCGCTCCGTTCCAGCATTATCCTCGTGATTGCCTGATGCCCGTTCCTAGTAGCCCACCAGAGTGGCGTTCGGTCGTATTCGGTGTCAGTCCTGTTAGGATCGACGTCGCTCCATTCCAACAGCATCTTTACCACCCCCTGACGGCCATTCTCGGCAGCCCACGATAGTGGTGTTCGGCCATATTCGGTGTCGGCTACGTTGGGATCGATATCGTTCCGTTCTAGTAGCATCCTCACCACCTCCTCATGGCCATTCTCGGCAGCCCACCATAGCGGCGTTCGTCCATATTCGGTGTCGGCTATGTTGGGATCGACGTCGTTCCGTTCAAGCAGCATCCTCGCCACCTCCTCGTGGCAACTCTCGGCAGCCCACGATAGAGGTGTTTGACCATATTGGATGTCAGCCCTATTGGGATCGACGTCGTTCCGTTCCAACAGGATCTTTACCACCCCCTTATGGCCACTCTCAGCAGCCCACGATAACGGTGTTCTGCCATATTCGGTGTCAGCTCTACTGGGATCGACGTCGTTCCGTTCGAGCAGCATCCTCGCCACCCCCTCGTGGCCATTCTCGGCAGCCCACAATAGCGGTGTTCGGCCATATTTAGTATCAGCTATGTTAGGATCGACATCGCTCCGTTTGAGTAGTATTCTCACCACTCCCTCATGGCCATTCTCGGCAGCCCACGATAGCGGTATTTGGCCGTATTTGGTGTCAGCTATGTTAGGATCGGCGTCGCTCCGTTCCAGCAGTATCCTCACCACCCCCGAATGTCCCATTCTAGAAGCCCAGGCAATTGCTGTGTTACCATTGAAGTCGGTTGCCTGCACATCCCATTTATTCATCTCCAATAAAGCAGCTGTAATCTCCTCACACCCGAGGTATGCGGCACCGTGAAGCCCCGAAAACCCTCCAGGGCTGTCTTCCTCATCTAAAGGCCGGTCCCAACGGTCCATCCCATGCAATAACAGCATTTTCGAAGATATATGCCTATCATATCCATCGAGGAGTTCCAATGCAAGCATTTTCACACTTTCAGTCGTTCCCCGTTTAGCATGTGTGCCCCAGTAACAAGAAGCATATTTGACGAAGGGGATGGTTGGTGGGACCGAACGGACGGTAGGCGAAAAGCCCCTGATGTGCCGGAAGTTGAGGTAAGTCAAACAGACCTCAGCAATCCTCGAGTGGGGATTTAGGAACAATCCGGGGTTATGGGAGAGGTACTCTTGCAGAGTATAATGAATAAGGCGGATGGTAGACGAGGACTTCTCAACCGTGACAAGCCCTAGGGAACATGCTAGTAGTGTTTCTATTGCTGGGATATTCCGAATATCCAAGTCGGCGGATCCTTCTACCCCGAGGGCGTGGCATAGCTCGTCGACATATAATGGTCGCTCCGAATGTGACACCCACATTAGAACCTCCATGCCGAGCTTTGCTCTACTTCCCTGTTGCGCCTTCACTCGGGATAAGGTTACCGAGTAAGCATCCCCTAAACCCTCCCCTTTAGTCATCTCGTCAAGCTTCTTCCTTCTTCGACTGAGAGTAATCTCACTCAGAATTGCATCCATGTTCAGAGAAACGAGAAGGAAACTTGGGATCACCGTTAGCAAGTAATAACTTAGGCTTATATGAGGACAATCTTTGAGATTACTGCTTACCTTTCCGAGAGCTTCGCCGGAATGACACTCATAATATCCGCCCGCAATTCATCATCCATTGCATCAGGGTCAGTGTCACCATCCAGCCTCATTTCCAGATAACTCTTAATATCTCTTTGGGTAGGACTAATAGGTATCCGGACTGCCTCACTAAAACATTTCATGATTTCGCCGTTGATGTGGGGTCTCCCGGTCAGGAATACTCGTGTGTTTGGTGATACCTGCACAATTTCTCGCAGCGACCCGAGGAGCTCCCTTCGGTTCCTTGGACCAGATTCGTCTAAAGCATCAACGCATATAAATACCCCCTCTAGTGTTGCAATAATCCTCCTCAAAAGTGCCACCATATCCGGAAATCGAAGCCCTCGCCCGCCGAACTCCTTTTTCGCCTTCTCAAAAGCCCCCCGTATATGCTGCGGGATTCCTCCTCTACCGACAAGTTGTTTAAGGATAGCTCCCATTATACTTGCCGTGGACTGCTCTTGCTGGGCAAGGAAATCGCAATAGAGTCCCACAACAGCAATGTCTTTTCCCACAGCTCGATCACATAGGCTATCAATCACCAGGGAGCTATTACTCACTAATCGTCAGCGACACCCACATTATCTCTCCCTAGACAAGAGTCCTTCCTACCTGAGATATGTTTTCCCCACCCCTGGATTCCCACAACAGAACAACACTAGCTCAGCGCAACCATCCTCCTTATCGCTCCATTTTCTGAATTCGGTGGTTTCTAGTACCCAGCTCCCCACGCCGTCGAGTCGGTCGATTCGGACACCTTGGTGCCTTTGCTGCGGTTCAAGTGGCGATAGCCACTGCAGAATTTGCCGTCCCTCCGCCTCTGTTTCTGTAATGAAGTTGACACTATTGTTGCTGTTCACGTTGAACGAGTTGATATGACCGCTGAACTGCTGGCGCCCTGACGACATCTTCGCTACAGCCTATTTTGCCTGAATTCCTACTTGAGAGAGATAGAGGGGCCGTGTGTACTTAGCATCTGGCTTCTCTTGGAGTAGGGGGCTAATATATAAGGCTCTGGTGTTACTCAAGGATGCCCTGTCTATGGAGGTACAGCGCCTAAGTTTTGTATGTTCCACAGGCGAGGTTTGCTGCCCCTACCTCCTGTGGAACATGCAAAACTTAGGAGCTGTACTTGTACCTCCGTATGCATTATACCGCCAATGCTCAAAACGATCCCACAACCACCCCCGTTCACCAGTTGATTTCGCTCTCAGGCCAGCCTTCCGTCCGGGATCGAAACAAATGGTTAACTGACGTGTACCAGTAATCTCACAAAAGTCGGATTGGCGCTTCTGAAGACCCTCTTGACCAACCACCGCGGTCCACACGTTTAAACTGTGACAAATTCGCCTTCCTCGCGCCCTCCTGTTGGCTTGGTTGCCTTAGTTTCGTTTTAGCTCAAATTCGACTTTTGCCAGATTATACGGTGGTATCATAGCACTTCGCCGGGCACTCGTAATCTACAGTACTCCAGAGCACGGTGCACGAGTATCTCGCGTTTGCAATACTTGTCCAGCGAACACCCACATTTAATAAAGTCGGCGCCCCTTTTATGTATCACTTGTACAAGTACCTCTCTGGACCCGAAAAACTTAACCTGATGAAGTGGCCCCTACACTAAACCTCGACGAAAACTCCGCCATGCTTATCTAATAGTTATATGGGTATGTAAAGGTTATCCTCCAACTGCTTACAGAGTCCTCCAACCTTCCCCCACCATCCTACAGCTTATAAGAGAATGGGATATTCTTTTGTGTGGTGTTGCCGGGACAATTATCTCGATAAATTGATGTCAACGATGGCTTTTCAAGCGATGGCAGAGCTTTATAAGCTTGTAGGACCTCCATCCAGCAGCAGATATTCTTCGAGCCAATCATAATATTACACAGACGAAATGAGCCTAAACCCGGAACATTGGAAAAAAATCCAGTTTTCGATAAGCTACCGTAAAAACTGGAATAATCGAGTCGTGTGCTGTGTAGTCAGAGTTGCCCCCTCTGGTAAGGTCTGATGTTTTTTTGTTTTTTTTTATGTCTCTCAGAGGGGCTGAGTCGCTCTTCTCTTGCTGTGTGTTTGGCCCCTTTTCTAAAGTAGGGAATTCTCAACGACATAGCACACGACTCGATTATTCCAGTTTTTACGGTATTAAACATTCAAGTCAGGTCTCTACCCATTATTGATACGAACCGGACAAATGACCAAGAGGTTTCCCCACGTGCTATACTGTCAAGGCTGACAGAAGCGGGTAGTTGTCAGAGATAAGGGAAGCGGATAGATGAGGGACAAGGAGGCATAATGAATTTGGCGATTTCATTTGTTCAGGAGATGAAAGGATTGATGGGAGGGTTTATAGTCATGTCTTTCCTTTATTATTATTGGGGAGGGACGCAGGCCAATGGGGTCATTCATGAAGAGAGATTGCCATTTGTGGGAGGCGATAGAATGATTGGGATAGTTTTCATTATTCTTATATAGGCTGATGTTTGGTTAGTTAGTTTTCACAAGGATTAGGTTTTCTTTCCTTGGTTGGAAAAAGGAAACAGAAACAAAAAATATCGACAGGGTTTGAACCTGCGACCGTGAACCAAACAGATTTCTTGTCTGTTGCCCCAACCACTGAGCCACAATATCTTGTTTATTGTATTCCGAGGGCTGAGTGAAAACTGGAAGGGGAGGTATCCAACTCAGATAATTCGGCAGCAAGAACTCGCGGAGAACTTCGAAAGCAGCAGCAGGGGTTAGGTCTTGATGGACTAGTATGGTGAAGAAGTGAAAATAAAACCTATGATAATAGGAAATGATGTTTCTTTCCCAAGGAATCTGGTCCTGGAGTACTGTATGACCATGAGAGCAGTGCTTTCCAGATGCACTGCACGATAAGCGGGCTGGGGGGGGCGTGCTTCTGGAATGTACAGTACTCCAGTGGGTGCTATTAGCCTAATAATGGTGCTCCCTTATTGGTTAGTAATGAAATATATTGAACATTAGAGCACCTTGCCTATCACATGGCACGACAAGTATTGTTTTAAGACGTCCCATAACTTGGTCTCTTTCCAGAAATCGTAATCGCCCGAAGCTTTGGCCCTGATTGAGCATGGGTAGACTCCGGTTTTTTTTTAATATATAATGCCTCCCAGTACTGCCCTTGTTTCTTGGAATGTGCGACTGAGAGGTTGAAGCCACAGCAAACCCACAAGGTGCTACATATTATTATGCTCTCTTAGCTACAGCGTCAGAAATTCCCGATATCAACGAGCTTCTCTTACGTGTGCACTCACTCACTCTCAAGAAATGACCTCAAGGTCACTTTTCTCCCAACATCCTTTTGTGAACCTTATATCATGGGTATAGCATAGCTAATGCGGGCATGAACAAGGCTACGAGGTCTCAATGAGGCTTATGCTAGTTTCTTGAGCTGAATGTAAATATTTCGCGTTTCCTTAGAAATGATTGTTATGGCCTGTTTCCCGACCCTAATCGCAACGCAAAAAAACCCCCCCCGCCAGCTAAAAACAGATAAAAAAATCCCCACACACCGGTTCTTCTTACACACCCAAACAAAAAAAAGAAAAAGGCACAAATCGCCTGTGAATTCATCACCACCCAATCACACCACTACCCTACCGAACTTTCCTCACCCATCTGCCCCCCAGCCAATACCTCCACTCTGTCAACAAAGCGCAACAGGCCGGAAAACCGCACATATACAATTTACAAAACCCCCTTTAACTGATTACAGATCAAGCATGGCTATACTTTACTACCTCGCTTAGTAATGTCTCCCCCCAAATCCCCTCCCCTACCTCTCCGACATATTATAGCTAATTTATTCCAGTCTCTTCACCGACTCAGACACAGATACAGGCACAGTTTGCTTATACCAACGAGAGTGGCGTCAAGTTCAAGGCCATGCGCAGGCCGATCTGGAACCCGAATGAGATTCTTCATGGGGATCACAGTTACTATTTTAAGTGCGAGAGGTGTAGTTTTAAGTTTTTGAATACCGAGGATGGATATATGCACGGAGGGAATTGCGAGGGCGATCCCGGGAGTCATTTTTACTGTGGAAAGTGTAGGTATAACTTTAAGGACAAGAGGAGTTGAAGAGGCATACAGTGGAGAGTTCCGAGCACTTGGTTTGCCGTGAGTGCTCTCAGGAGTTTCACATTGTTGAGGCACCCAAGCTTCGTTGTAAGCAGATCTGTTTTCAGCCTTTCTTCCCTTCCGATCTTGGAACGTGTTTGGCCAGCTAATACTACCATCAGGTCCACAAGCCCAAACCAACAACTACCTAGCAGTGTCCCGGCTGCGATGCCTTGTTCAGCGCCACTTCTGACATCACCCGGCACATCGAATCCGATCAGTGCAATGGTGACCTCTCCCCTTCAAGCTTTCGCGAGCTCATAAATTATGAAAACATTCCCTTTTCCAAGAAAAACCTCTTGGTAGGCATTCTCACTAGTAGTTCCACCCACACTTTGCATGCTGGTATCCTTCCTGGATGCTTTAAAGCTGCCTTGCCGAGACCAGTAACAGGCTCAAGCCCGAGGAACTCACCCCGAAAGATTTCGTTAGCGTCTCGACTACACCCTTCTAGACAAACCAACCCGTTCTCCCATGGAGAACCCGGCAGTCTTTTCGGTAAGACCACCTTAGTCTTATCTAAGCCCAAGTGAATGCTAGCTTGTAGGTGGGCAGTTGTCGTGCGGAGTGTTTCGTCTCCACATCTGCCCCCTCCAACATGTTGAACCGGGGGGGGGTGGCGTTAAACGTTCGCCCGCGAATAAACAACCCACCAAGGAGGCCGTCGGCGGATTGGTGAGTGTGGGTAAAAAGACAGAGGCCAAAACTAGCTCTAGAAGCCTGCCGAGAAGTGGTAGAACAAAACTGGAGTTGCCCCGCCTTCTGATCGTTGGGTGAGGGAAACTTTGTTTTTCCCTCTTGATACTTTAAGGATACCTTCTTTATTTGTATTCTTACTTATGCTCCGGGGGGCTCTCTTCGTTTTCACCGATCATAGAAAATGAAACCCTTGAAATTCCGGTACTCGGGCGGCAAGGGGTGCTTATATTGATCTTCAGTGATCGCGTTTAGTAATGGAGAGGGGTGGGTAAAATGGCCAAAGATGTCCTTGACCTCTGGCCCAAAGAAGAGAACCACTCTGAGGAAGGGTGCCCTTGGTTTTAACTACTATTGCCCCATTTCTGATATTCTGCTAATAAACTCCCATGGGCTTCCATCACCAATTGACGGCCCCTTATCATCCATATAATGGGTGCGGGATATTTCGTAGTGAAGTGGTGCAGCGGGAGGAAAAAGTACATGGGCATTTTGTGGAGATATAGGGATGTGCAGTACTTGTATTGGGGCTCACCGCTTCAATTGCATTCAAATTAAGCTCTGGTTCTGATGAACCAAAAAACACAAAAAAAAAACTGAGGCCCATGGCACTATGACTTAGTTTGTGCGCAAATCAATGTCGATGCGTTGTTCACTCGGGCTGTATTTCAGATCTTGTGAGAGTCCCACTGGCATACAATAGATAAATTCAGATAATGTTAACTGTGGTATATCAACAATAACTATTGATTCAGGCAACTTCAAAAGATAAAACCTCAAAGACCATGCGATCAAATTTCACAGAAAATTCCCACTATCGGCCAGAGTTCCCACTATTAGTTACTCCATGAAACATGTCCATTCGGTTCACAAAGTGGAATGCCTTGGGTGTGGAATCAGAGGTGGTCAGCATCTCACCCCCTGTTTGTATATTGCCGGTTACTATCAAACCTTAATCTTAACTAAGGTTTTACCAATTCACCAGTGGATAATGGGCACTCCTGGGGTTAGCCCTCTTGGCATTAGTATCATAATAATATCATTATTATGATGAATATAAAAGACTTCTATCGGCAGGCACCAAAACGTGGCACTCTAGTGTTGGGGCTAAGCACCGCCATGCCTTCATAAACGAAATATGAAGAGCGGAGAGAACGCCATTAGTCACAAATAGCTGGCGCTTCTCTTAACCAAAAAGACACACCCCGAAAAAGACAAATGCTCTCCTTGCTCGGAAATGAAAATGGACTAGCCACAATTCAGGCCCAGCATAAATGGGTCCCACCACCCGTTTTTCGGTGAGCCTTTTCTGGTCACTCTCACACTGTTCCAAGGGCCGTTATGATCGGCTCGGGCAGGCAGGTTTTGACGGCTATTGGAAAGCCCGGCCCTAAGGTGAAGGAAAACCTTTTGGTATTTAGGGATTCAGGGTAAGGCGCTGATAGTAACACCTATTTTGCGACCCCCCTAAGGCCCCAAAGGAGCTGGAGACTTTCCCTCGTTCCGCTTGTAGCCAGCGCTGTGCCTTTGCCTTGGCCAGCTAATCTGCCAGTTGCCTGGAGGCCTCGTATGTGCAGACCTTTGGCTGGTGTTTATAGCTGTTTACGCTAGCTGTTTGTTCGGAACGACCGCGCTCAGTGTCAAGCGGTGATACGGGTATGCACCTGGGGATGCGCAAGCTTTGAAAACTTTTTTCTTATTTGCCTTCCCTCCCTCTTTTCCTTCCATGCCCCGGCCCCCCTTTCTATTATTTCCTTTTGCTCCTTACTTTCCTTCCTACATACTCAACCCAATATTGAACTCCTTCACCGCTTAATACAAGTTCCCTGTGTTCATTTAAGCTACTCCACTCTACTACGTAAATCACTCCCGCCGCCGATCATTACCTCCCGCTCCATTATTTTCAGAACTGTTCCTATTAGAGGTCACACAGGAACGGCCGGAGTGAGGACTAAAAGTAATGGGACTGATCAAATGAAAGAAAGAGAATGAGAAGAATGCTATGTTGCTTGTCCTACAAACGAGCTTAAGACTGCTGTACTTATAGTAGTACGTACTGTAGTATGAATATACATCAAGATAACTACTGCGATTCCCTAGATCCGCATGTTTCAACTCGCCTGACCACTGGCCGAACATATCCGGACTAGATCATCACTCTGAGGTAGTACTTCCGACAGTTCCTGTTGGATACGCTTTCCATAATGGGCAAGTCATTGTGTAAGGGCAGGATCATGGTGATGGAGCATGATGTAATAGACTACGTATATCGGAAGTCATGTCAGTAGCGCATTCTCTTTCTATAAGTATTGGGGGTTTCTCCCCAATCTTAGTGGAATAAGCACAGAAAATTCAACAGTTCCTACATATGTTTTGCGAGTGATCCCATATGATCGCTTATATGCCAGTTAAGGGCTAAGCCGCGAGTCACTGCCGGCGTATAACTGTAAGGACAAGTGCTAAACATACAGAAGCCCATGGTGAGGCCAAAGATTCAAATCCTTTTCCAGCTCAGAGCTTCAATTTTTTTACCCCTAGATTCCCCCCCTCTGACAGCTTTCATTCCATGAAGGATGGTTCATAATGGGTGTTTATTCGAGGAGTTTTCGGCAAGCCGATCGGGTGCGCATTAAGCCCAAGCATGAGCCTGTGCTTACTTTATGCGGGGTGCATGATTGGTGGTTGGGAGTTAAGGCTTGAGATGTGAATGTATGTTATCCAAATAATAACGCAGTAACATATAATATGGGTATGCCGACTTTCATTTTTGTCACCCAGCTGATGCTCTTGAACGCAGTACCGGTACTGTACAGTACTCTACCGCTACTGCCAGCACAGAGGGTGTGGCACTAATCTGGCTTTGGAGTTGGGCCTTGGCCTGGTTTCCCGCTCTTAAGGTGCCTATCCTGTCCGCTTTCCTGGATATATAGAAGAGCCCGGGCAAAGTGTCCCGAGGGGCGTGCGGTTACAAATCCACCGAGGGAGAGCGAGCGGGGTTGGGGAATATTTAGTGGGGAGGGCATGACTTGTTACTTGTGATGTTCAAAATGGTGGCGGGAGCGGAAGGAAACAGTACAGCGCCTCTGGCATTGGTAAGGAGAAAGGGTTATCTTACGGTACAGTGAGCAGCTGAGCGGCGAAGGACAGGTGGCGGGAGAGAAAAGAAAAGTGAGAAAGAGAAAAATAGGCAAAGTTTTGTGGGGCCCGCACCGTACCCCTGCCGTTCTCCGCCGATTGCTGCGGTGCACCCGCTCCGATGTGTACAGTATCTGTCAGGCGAATGCGAACTGTGCGGGATAGCCTAATAGAAAAGGTCAAGTGGAAAAATCGTCGCTCCTTCTGGCTTTCTTCCTCCACGCATACCTGGGAAAGACAGATGCAACAAAACAAAATCCAAACGCCATCTTCAGCTTACCGCAAGTGCCTATCCTTTTTCCCATAAAGTTCCCAAACAAAAAAAAGAAAAAACAACTTATAAATCTCCCTCCGAAATCGCTCAAAACAAGAAAAACACGTAGAACACACTCCCGCTCAATAAAGCTTTCCACTGCCGTGCCCTTTACACTGTCCAGGTATCCATGTTCTTGAAGTCTCTTCCCACATCAACACTCCTCTTGGTGCTGACATCGGCAATAAATGTTCGTGAAACCACCAGCTAGCACCCCAGTTGGCGTGTCTCGGCATAATTGCCCCATCAGATTCTTGATCGCAGAACTTGTGAAATTTCACCGCAACAGGTTTTGAGTATTAGTATTTCGAACACTATCTAAGTTGTGAAAAAATACAAGCAAATTTTAAAAGAGCCAATAGTTAACAGTTGTAGAATAAGCTAACACGGTAGACAAAGGCAAACCAATAGGGTGTATGTAGAGGGGAAGGGCAGCATGAGAAAGCACCAATGGGCCATGGATACAGAGAAAATCGGCTAAATAAGATCCAAATCATGTACGGAATGCAAATAGAGAAAAAGTAGTTTGAAAGAACCTATGAGCAACGAGATGTTGCAAGCGAATGATCTGAAGGTCAGGCATCTACTGCAACTTGCTAATCCATGTATAAGAAACTGTCGGTGGTAGGAGGATTATGTTGAGAGGGCATCGCAAGTGGATGAGGGGAGAAGGGCCGAGTTCTATCCTTGGACATCAGAACCTCCGCACCCTTTTGGAAGGGGGCTCAGATAGCCTGGAGGATTCGGGAATGAAGAGTTCTGCCGATGGAAGGCTTGGTGTATATCCGGGAAGTAAATTGACCCGCTCCTGCAGCAACTCGGCCGTTATCTGATGTCCATTACAGGTAGCCCACTGGAGAGGTGTTCGGCCGTATTCGTCGTCAGCTGTGTTAGGGTTGGTGTCGCTCCGTTCCAGTAGTAGACCCACGACCCCGTCATGCCCCTTCTCGGCAGCCAACGAGAGCGCTGTTCGGCCATATTTGGTGTCAGTTGTGTTAGGATCGATGTCGCTCTGTTCCAGAAGTTTCTCCACTACCCCCTTATGGCCACGCTCGGCAGCCCACGATAGCGGTGTTCGGCCATATTCGGTGTCAGCTTTGTTGGGGTCGATGTCGTTCCGCTTCAGCAGCATCCTCACTATCTCCTCGTCCCGATTCTTGACGGCAAGCAAGAGGGGAGTTAGGCCATCTGTGTTAGGTATGTTGGGATTGAGGTCGCTCCGTTCTAGCAGCATCTCCACCACCCTCTCGTGCCTATTCTGGACGGCGTGAAAGAGGGGTGTTCGGGAATACTCGTCAGCTGCGTTAGGATTGATGTCGCTCCGGTCCAGTAGCATCTCCACCATTTCCTCATACCCAACTCGAGCAGCCAACGATAGAAGTGTCAAGCCAGATCCGGTGTTGATTGTGTTCGGATTGAGGTCGCTCCGTTCCAGCAGTATCCCGACCACGCCCTCATCATCATTCTCGGCAGCCCACCAAATTGGTGTTTGGCCATCTCGGTCTGCTGTGTTGGGATTGATGTCATTCCGTCCCAACAGCATCCTCACCACCTCCCCATTCCCAATCTGGACGGCGCACAAGAGGGGTGTTTGGGCATACCCGTCAGCTTTGTCGGGACTGAGGTCGTTCCGTTCCAGCAGCATCCTCACGATCCCCTCATGATCATTCTCGATAGCACAAGACAGTGGTGTTTGACCATTTGCGTCGGCTATGTTGGGATCGACGTCGTTCCGTTCAAGCAGCATCCTCACTGCCCCCTCATGTCCATTCCCGACAGCATAAGATAGTGCTGTTAGACCATCTGGGGTGTCAGCTATGTTGGGATCGACGTCGTTCCGTTCCAGCAGCATCCTCACCACTCCCTCATGTCCAATCCCGGCAGCCCAAGACAGGGGCGTTTGGCCAAGTTCGGTGTCAGCTATGTTGGGATCGATGTCGTTCCTTTCAAGCAGCATCCTCACCACCCTCTCATTTCCATTCCTGGAAGCCCAACATAGTGGTGTTTGGCCATCTCGGTCTGCTGCGTTGGGATCAATGTCATTACGTCCCAGCAGCATCTTCACCACCTCCTCATTCCCACTCAGGACGGCGCACAAGAGGGGTGTTCGGGCATACCCGTCAGCTTTGTCAAGACTGATGTCGTTCCGTTCCAGCAGCATCCTCACGATCCCCTCATGTCCATTCTTGGCCGCCCAAGATAGCGGCGTTCGGCCGTCTAGGATGTCAGCCATGTTGGGATCGATACCGTCTCGTTCCAGCAGTATTCTCACCACCCCCTCACGCCCATACTCGGCAGCCCACGATAGAGGTGCTCTGCTCGAGTGGCGATGGCCACTGTGGAATCTGGTCTCCCCCGGCATCGTCGGCAATATTCTCGGTGTTCGGCACGTTGGGTGAGTTGATACCGCCACTGACCTGATGTCCGGGAGTTTTCGTTATATCGTAGCCTATTTTACGCGAATTCCTTTTCGACGGAGAGAAAGGAGGGCGATCGTGTGCAATGACTTCTCTAGGAGTTGGAAGGAAGAAAGGGGCTAACATATACGGCTTTCGTGTCGCACAAGGTTGCGCCTGTCCCAGCATCCAACCACCCCTTGGTATGAGCCAGTAAAATTCTGCCCCCAGGGAGGCTAAGCCGGATGTGGAAGAATTAGATTTTGTGGAGAATTTACCACCTGTGGGTGTGCTGAGTCAGTTATTGTCTGAAAAGTTTAATTTCGCTACCAACGGTTATTTGGCATCTACTTTTAGTTTGGCGCGCCCGCGACCGAATTCTATTTTACACCTACGAGCGCGGCCGATAGATATGAGAGTCATGTGGGTCTGATGAGAAAATTTTGGTGAACTTTCTGGTTGCAGTGCGCTTAGATAGGGCACCTGACTGTTATATCTATCTGCCGCGCTCGTAGAATCAAGGTTAAGCACCACCATGCCTTCATAAACAAAATATTAACAGATGAGAGATCCCTGTTGGCCGCAAATAACTCCCCCTTGTCCTAGCTAACAATCTAGACCTAAAAAAGACAAAAGCTCTCCTTGCTCCGGAAATGAAAATGAACTAGCCACAACCTAAACACAGGCACCGCACGGAGTGATACCCCCACCTGCTCACCAACAACCCTTTTCCGTGCGGTCCCAGCCTGCTTTGAACGGCATTGGTCCATGGGCGCTGCACGGGGTTGGGTTTGGGCGGCTGGACTTCTAGTACCTGTATGCAGGCCTTTGCGTATCCCCCGGCCTCGCTGACGAGAAAAATTTTCCAAAACTGCTATTGCATTATGATCGGCTTGGGTCTGCAGGTTTTGATGGCTAGGGGAAACCCGGCCTTAAGATGAAGGAAACTTTTTGGGATCGGGGGGTTTAGGGTATGGCCCAACGAGTGTCCCTACAGGAGGCGCCCCGAGGCTTCGAAAGAGTTGGAAAGACTCACCCGTTCCGTTGGTAGCTAGTATCTGGCTTTGATCTTGCCCGGTTGGTCTCACGGTGATTTGGAGGCCTCGCGTTTACAGCTGTTTATGCTAGCTGCTCCTGTCGGAGATTTGGCGCGCGAGGACGAGAGCGAAGCCAAAGTCAAGACGGGTGGACCGAGAGAAAAATGTAGTTTGTAGAGGAAGGACAAGAATTGACCGATGTCTCTTGTACGTTGATACTTGGGTACCGGCGCAAGGTATTTGCACCCGTAAGAGGTACCTATATACAGTGCCAACTAGTATCTAAGTTCCACTGGCACAAGGGCTAAGCTACCGGCCAAAGACCGCGTATAATAGTAAGGGCTAGTACTAAACACAGAAGCTCATGAAGTCAACGGGTTCAAATCTGCTCCCAGCTCAGGGCATCAACCCTTTCTGCCCGGATTTTTTTTATACCCCCGTCCCCTAACCGCAATTCTACAAAGGATCGCTCATAAGGGTTTTATTCATTCAAGGCATTTTCAGCGGACTGACCCGGTGCGCCGGGGCAGGTTTCTAAGATCCTAACATGATTCCGTGCTTGCTGTGTGGTGCGCGTGATCGGTTTCTAGGAGTTGGGACTTGAGATGTAAATTTTAATGAACATAGCCTAACTAATATGATAGCTCAGGAACATGGTATGATATCTCTATATAGACCTTCATTTTGATCACTTGACTAATGTTCTTGAGCACAGTGTCAGAATTGACGAAAGTGGATGAGTTAGTCGTCAGAGAAGGAAAGCGGATAGTTGACGGACAAGGACAGAGAGTAGCTTTAATAATTTCATTTATTCTAGAGTTGAGAAGATTGGCGGAAGGGTTTATTGTTTTGTTTTCCCTTATTATTGTTATAGAAGTACGCAGGCAAATGGGGCCACACATGCAGAGAGACCGACAGGCATGGGAAGCGACGGAATGATTGAGATGGTGTTATTATTCTTGTATTATAGACTTTGGTTGGTTGTCTTCCTTAGAGCAGATGATGAGCGAATGGAGTTTCCGAAGATACATACATAGTTTAGCCCTGGCCTAGCTACTCGGGCGCAAATTAAAGATCCGGAATAAGTGACAAACAAAATGTATGGTTGCAACACAGATATTTCAAGTCACTTTTTCCGGATCTTTAATTTGCGCCCGAGTAGAGCGTCCGACCATTGCGACACTTATTAGTAATACTCAGACGTACAGTACTCTACCACTGCTGCAGGTACTGAGGGTGTGGCGGTAAGCTGGGTTGTGGGATGAGATCTTGGCCTTGTTTCCTACTCTTAGGATACTCCTCCTGTCAGCCTTCCGGTACATATGTAAAAGCTTCGATAGAGCGTTCTAAGGGGCGTGTGATAATAGAACTAGTGAGGAAGGGTGAGCGGGAGGAGGGGTATATTTAACGGGGAGGGCACAATGAGTTAATTGTGATGTTCAAGGGGGATAGCGGGAGAAAAGGGCTATAATGTCTCTAGTGTTAATAGGAGGGAGGTCACAATCCAGTGAACGAGTAGAAAAAGGGGGGAGAAGAGAAAAACAGACGAAATTTTGTGAATCACGCACCATACCGGTAAACTGCCCTCCTTCTGACTCCTACGGCAGGGCACGTTCAGATCGGTGCAGTATATGCGCCCATATCCAATTACTTCCATATCTGTAAAGCCTCAATCAACCTCTCTTTCAACACAACCTGGTTACCATGTAAACTATGAAATAATACAAGTAAATACAAAGCCGATAATTAACAAACGTGGAATAACGTAACTGAGCAGGTGTGAGAATCAAAAGGCAAATCAAGAGGCAAATCAAAAGGTAAACGTATAGAGAAAAGGAGTATAGAGCATCAATTGGCAATATAAATTTATATACCGGTATACAAAATCGGCTAAACCAAACCCAAACACTACAAGAAATAGCAAATGAGATAGGGTAATTCAAAAGAACTGAGGGGGCGACAAAATGTTCTAAGCGAATGGTTTAAAGGTAGAACACCTGTGGTAACTTGTAGATCCGTATAAAGAATTGTTCGTAACGGGCTGAGGAATTTGTTCCGTCAAATTTGCTACACTGCTTGGAGAGTATCTCAAGTAGATGGATGAAGAAGCGGGATGTTTTATCTTCAGGTATCAAAACCTGCGTCTCCTTTTGGAAGAAGGTTCAGGTAGCCTAGACGGCCCAGGAGGGAAGAGTTTCCTTGATGGAAGGCTTGCTGCAGATCTAGGAACCAAACCCATCCGTTCACGCAGCAAAGTAGCAATTCTTTGATGCCCGTTCCTGGTAGCCCACTGGAGAGGTGTTCGGCCATAGTGGGTGTCGGCCAAGTTGGGATCGACGTCATTCCGTTTTAGCAGCATCCCCACCACCCTTTCATCCCCACTCTCAGCAGCCCACGATAGCGGTGTTCGGCCATATCGAGTATCAGCTTTGTTGGGATTGATGTCCCTCCTCTCCAGCAGTATCCTCGCGATCGCTTGGTACCCATTCCTAGCGGCCCACCAGAGCGACGTTCGGCCGTGTTTGGTGTCAGCTATGTTGGGATCAACGTCCTTCCGTTTCAGCAGCATCTCCACCACCTCCTCATACCCTCTCTGGGCAGCCCACAAAAGCGGTGTTCGGCCGTATTGTGTGTCAGCTGTGTCGGGATTGACGTCGCTTCGTTCCAGTAGCTTCTCCACTGCCTCCTTATGTCCACTCTCGGCAGCCCAGGATAGCGGTGTTCGGTCATATTCGGTGTCAGCTTTATTGGGATTGATATCGCTCCTCTCCAGCATTATCCTCGTAATCGTCTGATACCCATTCCTAGTAGCCCACCACAGCGGTGTTCGGTCATATTCGGTGTCAGCTTTATTGGGATTGATATCGCTCCTCTCCAGCATTATCCTCGTGATCGTCTGATACCCATTCCTAGTAGCCCACCACAGCGGTGTTCGGCCATCTAGGGTGCCAGCTATGTTGGGATCGACGTCGTTCCGCTCCAACAGCATCCTCGCCACCCCCTCGTGGCCATTCTCTGCAGCCCACGACAGCGGCGTTCGGCCATATTGAGTGTCAGCTTTGTTGGGATTGATGTCGCTTCGTTCCAGCAAGATCCTTGCGATCTCCCGATACCCATTCCTAGCAGCCCACCAGAGTGATGTTCGGTCGTATGTAGTGTCAGCCACGTTAGGATTAACTTCGTTCCGCTTCAGCAACATCTCCACCACCTCCTCATGTCCCTTCTGGGCAGCCCACAGGAGCGGCGCTCGGCCATATTGGATGTCAGCCGTGTTAGGATTAACGTCGTTACGTTCCAGCAGTTTCCTCACCACCCCCGAATGACCACTCTCCGCAGCCCACGATAGCGGCGTTCGGCCATATTTGGTGTCAGCCATGTTGGGATTGATGTCGTTCCGTTCCAGCAGTATCTTCACCACTCCCTCACGCCCACTCTCGGCAGCCCATCCGAGCGGTGTTTGGCGATAATTGCCGAACCCGAATACCCCCCTGATTCCTCCATAACTACCCGGGGCAGTCACTATAGACAGACCCCGGCCACATTGGATGTCAGCTATGTTGGGATCAATGTCGTTCCGTCCCAGCAGCATCCTCACTACCCCCTCATGTCCATTCTCGGCCGCCCAAGATAGTGGCGTTTGGCCAAGTTCGGTGTCAGTCAGGTTGGGATCGACGTCGTTCCGTTCCAGCAGCATCCTCACTACCCCCTCATGCCCGTTGTCGGCCGCCCAAGATAGCGGTGTTCGGCCATCTAGAACGTCAGCCATGTTGGGATCGACGTCGTTCCGTTCCAGCAGCATCCTCACCACCCCCTCATGCCCGTTGTCGGCCGCCCAAGATAGCGGTGTTCGGCCATCTAGAACGTCAGCCATGTTGGGATTGACGCCGACCCGTTCCAGCAGTATTCTCACCACCCCCTCACGCCCATACTGGGCAGCCCACGATAGAGGTGCTCTGCTCGAGTGGCGATGGCCATTGTGGAATCTTGCGCCGCTCGGCATCTACCCCGTGATGGAATCGGCAATATTCTCGGTGTTCGTCACGTTGGGTGAGTTGGTGCCGCCACTGACCTGATGTCCGGGAGTTCGCGCTATAGCCTATTTTACGCGAATTCCTTTTCGAGGGAGAGAGAGGAGGGCGATCGTGTGCAATGACTTCTCTAGGAGTTCGAGGGAAGAGAGGGGCTAACATACGACCCCAGCGTCGCGCAAGGTTGCGCCTGTCCAAGCATCTGACTATCTCTTGGTATGAGCCAGTAAAATTCCGCCCCAAGGGGGCTAAGCCGGATGTGGAAAGAATTAGATTTTGTGGTTCGATGAGAATTTACCACCTCTGGGTGTGCTGAGTCAGTTACTGTCTGAAAAGCTCAATTTCGCTACCAACAGCTATTTGGCATCTCCTTTTGGTTTGGCGCGCCCGCGGCAGAATTTTATTTTACAACCTATCTTCAAGGGCGCAGCCACAGCACACCACTCTCATCCCATAGCGTCCCAACTGTTGAAAATATCTTACTTTATGGGTGCTTATCAGCCGCCCAGAATACAAAACAAAAATATATTAAGGATTCAATTAGAGTATGATATCGATGAGAGTCTATCCCATGAGAATTTGTGTTGGTATGAAAAATCCTGCAAATAATGATTGAGAGATGCTTGATCGCTGTCCAGGGAGGTACCGGTGCACACCGACTTGCCCGCACACAAACTAAGTTCTGGTGATGTGAAGAAACATTTCAAAATCCGAGGCCGATAACACCACGATTCCGCTCACAAGTTAAATGTCAATGTATTTTTTTTCTTCCATTGTGCTTTAGATTTTGTCTGAGAGCCCCAGACTAAAGATACATTTGGATAATCCCTGCTGCGGCACATCTGCGATAACTCTTGACATATGCAACTTAAGGGTAGAAAAAAGGCTATAGAATCAAGGTTAAGCACCACCATACCATGCCTTCATAAGCAAATATTAACAGGTGAGAAATCGTTATTTGTTGTAAATAACTAGCCCTTGTCCTAGCTAACAACCTAGACCTAAAAGACAAGCTCTCCTTGCTCCGGAAATGGTAATGAACTAGCCACAACTTTAACCCAGGCACCGCGTGGAGTGATCCCACTGCCCGTTCACCAACTGTGGATGGTCCCTTGGGTATCCTTCAGCTTGGCTGATTAATTTTTTTTTCAAAACAGGTATTGCATTATGCACTGTTCCATTCTTGAGGCACGGAGGGGTGCTGTTTGTGATAATGAAGATTGATTATGTTTTTGTATGTTTTGTTTTGTTTTTAGTTTTAGTTTTGTTTTAGTTTTGTTTAGCTAGTGAACGCCGGTTAGGTATCGCTAGGATAAAAATATATGGAATTACCATTCAAGAGAGCACCTTATCTCTTAAGCCTGATATTAAGAGAAAATTTTCATGACCATTTTCTAGTGCTACTAAAACGCGCCCACTATCCTTAGCTATTTAGATAGTGTCGTCATGATCAGCCTAGGCCTGCAGATTCTGATGGCTAAGGGGAAGCCCAGTCCTAAGAGGAAGGAAAACTTTTGGTATGATATCTGGGGATCTAGGGCATGACCTGACGGGTGCCCCTATAGGAGGCACCCCGAGGCTTCGAAGGAGCTGGAAAGGCTCACTGGCTCTATTCGTAACTATCATTAGGCTTTAATTTCGCCCGGTCGGTCTCCCAGTGATTTAGAGTCCTCGCCCGGGCATATATTTGTCTCGCGTTTATCTGATAGCTGTTTATGCGCGCTGTTCATACTAGTACACACGAGTGATTATCTATGATCGCGGATGGACCAGGCAGGAGTTAAGCTGCCTGCCAAAGACCGCGTATAATAGTAGGGGCTAGTACTAAACACACAGGGGCACATGATGAAATCGGCGGCTCAAGTCCGGTTCGAGCTGAGAGCATGAACCCTTTCTGCGCGGATGCTTTTTTCACCCCCTTCTCCGGTCATTCTACAAATGATCGCTCATAAAGGGCTTATTTATCCAAGGCATTTTCAGCCGGCTGACCCGATGCGCCGGGACAGGTTTCCAAGATCCTAACATGAGCCCGTGCCTCCTGTGGGGTGCGCATCAGTGGCTAGGAGTTAAGGTTTGAGATGTAAAATTTAATGAACATGGCCTAACCAATAGAGCAGTAGCATAATATTATAATATAGGTATATAGACCTTCAGTTTTATCGCTTAACTAATGTCCTTGAGTACAGTGTCAGAGTTGATGGAAGCGGATAGTTGTCAGAGATAAGGACAATGATGGATAACAGCTTTAGTGATTTCATTTGTTCCGGGGTTGAAAGGATTGACGGAAGGGTTTATGGTCGTGTTTTTCCTTATTATTATTACGGAAGTACGCAGGCAAATGGAGTCATACATGGAGAGAGATCGACAGGGGTGGGAAGCGAAGGAATGATTGAGATGGTTTTATTATTCTTGTGTTTAGGCTTATGCTAGGTTGGTTGTGTTTTTTGGAGCAGATAACGAACGAGTGAGGTTTCCGGAGGGATCTAGCTTACCTATAGTTTGGCCCTGGTCTAGCCAGAGCATCCAAACATTGTTAGACGGATATGCTTGGGTTTGTTGCGGGAGTGGGAAGGATAGTTCAGGAGATATGCAGACGGAACGGATACGGGAGAATGTTCTATAAAAGTCTTTATCCGCAATGTTCTTTTCTTTGTTATCACGGGAGTGTACGGAAGAATAGGGACATGTGGCAAACACAGAAATAGGTGTGGTGATTCTTGGAGGGATCAGGAAGTCGTATTATGTTTTGCTTATACACCTGTCTCTACCGATAGTTTGATTTTAGTTGGGAGTAGAGAAGAGCAGAGTTGGGGGCGGGGGCGGATGAACGAAGTATTACAGGCGGAAAACTTACGTTCCATATCCTTCCTCCAAAGTGCCTAAGTTCCAGGCGAAATCTCTTAGTCTATTGGCCACTTCCGTGCGACCCTCATTTCCCTACATTGACAAACATTGCGCCATTTATTAGTAATCCTCACACATACAATACTCTACCGCTGTTGCCGGTACCGAGGGTGCAATAGTAAGCTGGGTTGTGGGGTGAGATCTTGGCCTTGCTTCCTACTCTTAGGATGCTCCTCCTGTCAACCTTCAGGTACATATGTAGAAACTCCGGCAAAGCGATCTAAGGAGCTTGTGGTAACAAAACTAGCGAGAAAGGGAGAGCGAGAGGAAGGGTATCCTTAACGGGGAGGGCACGATGGGTTAATTGTGATGTTCAAGAAAGATAGCGGGAGAAAAAGGATATGATTTCTCTGGTGTTAATAGGAGGGAGGTTACAATACAGTGAACAAGTAGAAAAAAAAAAGGGGGGGGAGGGGGTGAAGAGAAAAGCAGACGAAATTTTGTGAATCACGCACCATACCAGTAAACCCCCCTCCTTCTGACTCCTAAGACACACACGTTCAGATGGGTGCAGTATATGTGCCCATATCCAATTTACTTCCATATCTGTAAAGCCTCAATCAACCTCTCTTTCAACACAACCTGGTTACCGTGCAAACTATGAAATAATACAAGTAAATACAAAGCCGATAATTAACAAACGTGGAATAACGTAACTAAGCAGGTATGGGAATCAAAAGGCAAATCAAAAGAGTAAACGTATAGAGAAAAGGGTATAGAGCATCAATTGGCAATGTAAATTTATATATACAAAATTGGTTAAACCAAATCCAAACACCCCAACAAGAAATAGCAAATGAGATAGGGTCATTCAAAAGAACTAAGGAGGTGACAAAATGTTCTAAGCGAATGGATTAAAGGTAGAACACCTGTAGAACCGTATAAAGAACTGTTCGTAACGGGCTGAGGAATTTGTTCCGTCAAATTTAAAGTAGCATATTTTATCCTCAGGTATCAAAACCTGCGTCTCCTTTTGGAAGAAGGTTCAGGTAGCCTAGACGGCCCAGGAGGGAAGAGTTTCCTTGATGGAAGGCTTGCTGCAGATCTGGGAACCAAACCCACCCGTTCACGCAGCAAAGTGGCAATTCTTTGATGCCCATTCCCGGTAGCCCACTGGAGAGGTGTTCTGCCATATTGGGTGTCGGCCAAGTTGGGATCGACGTCATTCCGTTCTAGCAGCATCTCCACTACCCCTCCACGCCCATTCTCGGCCGCCCACGACAGCGGCGTTCGGCCACACCGAGTGTCAGCTTTGTTGGGATTGATGTCCTTCCGTCCCAGCAGTATCCTCGCGATCGCCTGATACCCATTCCTAGTAGCCCACCAGAGCGATGTTCGGCCATGTTTGGTGTCAGCTGTGTTGGGATCAACGTCGTTTCGTTTTACCAGCATCTCTACCACCTCCTCATGCCCTCTCTGGGCAGCCCACAAGAGCGCTGTTCGGCCATATTGGGTGTCGGTTGTGTTGGGATCGATGTCGCTCCGTCCCAGAAGTTTCTCCACCACTCCCTTATGGCCACGCTCGGCAGCCCACGATAGCGGTGTTCGGCCATATTGGGTATCAGCTTTGTTGGGATTGACGTCGTTTCGTTCCAGCAGCTTATTCACCACGCCCCCACGCCCACCATCGGCAGCCCATGATAGCGGTGTTCGGCCATATTCGACGTCAGCTTTGTTGGGGTCGATGTCGTCCCGCTTCAGCAGCATCCTCACCACCTCCTCGTCTCCATCCTTGACGGCAGACAGGAGGGGCGTTAGGCTACCTAAGGTGTCGGGTATGTTGGGATTGAGGTCGCTCCGTTCTAGCAGCATCTCCACCACCCCCTCGTGCCCATTCTGGACGGCGTACAAGAGGGGTGTTCGACCATACTCACCACCTGCATCAGGATTAATGTCGTTCCGCTCCAGCAGCATCCCCACCACCTCCTCATACCCAGCCTGAGCAGCCCACGATAGAAGTGTCAAGCCACATCCGGTGTTGATTATGTTCGGATTGAGGTCGCTCCGTTCCAGTAGTATCTCGACCACGCCCTCATCTTCATTCTCGGCAGCCCACCAAAGTGGTGTTTGGCCATCTTTGTCTGCTGCGTTTGGATCAATGTCATTACGTCCCAGCAGCATCTTCACCACCTCCTCATTCCCACTCTGGACGGCGCACAAGAGGGGTGTTCGGGCATACTCGTCAGCTGTGTCAGGATTAATGTCGTTCCGTTCCAGCAGCATCCCCACGACCCCCTTATGCCCAATCTCGGCAGCTACCAAGAGCGGAGTTTCGCCAGCCTCGGCTTCAGGGGTGTTGGGATCAACATCGTTCCGTTCCAGCAGCATCCCCACGACCCCCTGATTCCCGTTCAAGGCAGCCCACCAGAGGGGTGTTCGACTCCGCGTGTCGCCTATGTCGGGATTGACGTCGTTGCGTTCCAGCAGCATCCTCACCACCCCCTCATGTCCATTCTCGGCAGCCCAAGATAGCGGTGTTCGACCATCTAGGGTGTCGGGTATATTGGGATCGACATCGTTCCGTTCAAGCAACATCCTCACCACCCCCTCATGTCCATTCACGGCAGCCCACACGACCGGTGTTCGGCCATATCCGGTGTCAGCTATGTTGGGATCGACATCGTCCCGTTCCAGCAGCATCCTCACCACCCCCCGATGCCCGTTCTTAGAAGCCCAAGATAGCGGTGTTCGGCCATCTAGGACGTCACCCATGTTGGGATTGACGCCGTCCCGTTCCAGCAGTATTCTCACCACCCCCTCACGCCCATACCCGGCAGCCCACGATAGAGGTGTTCTGTTCGAGTGGCGATAGCCACTGTGGAATCTGGAGCCGCTCGGCATCTACCCCCGTGATGGAATCGATAGTATTCTTGGTGTTCGGCACGTTGGGCGAGTTGGTACTGCCACTGACCCGGTGTCCGGGAATTTGCGCTATAGCCTACTTTACGCGAATTCCTTTTCGAGAAAGAGAGGGAGGGGTCGTGTGCAATGGGAACCTAACTTCTCTCGGAGTTCAGAGGAAGAGAGGGGCTAAAATACGGCTCTGGTGTTGCACAAGGATGCGCTGTTCCAAGCATCGGACTACCTCTTATCATAGACGGGATGGGCAGTAAAATTCCGCCCCAGGAAGGCTAAGCCGGATGTAGAGAGTATTAGATTTTGTGATTCGCTGAGAATTTACCACCCCTGGGTGTGCTGAGTCAGTTAGTGTCTGAAAAGCCCAATTTCTCTACCAACAACTATCTCGCATCTACTTTTGGTTTGGCGCGCCCGCGACAGAATTCTGTTTCGCGCCTATCTTCAAGGGCACAGCACAGCACACCACTCTCATCCCATAGCGTCCCAACTGTTGAAAATATTAGGAGACAATTATCGGAATGAAAGTCCCACCGAGGGAAGTGAAGTGAGCTGAGGAGTAGAGGAAAGTTGAATGTAACAAATGCGATCCAAGGACCTCAGAGTTGAACCTATTTAGAATGGAATGCAAGGTTGAAAGATCAAAGCTGGAAAAGAAAGAAAGGTAACATCTATCAAGGAGATGTTTCAATAGCATGCTCAAATGGGAAATGGTCTACTGAGGGGAAACCCCCCCAATCTGGGAATCGTGACACCGGAACACAAACCAAAATATATTAGGGATTTAATTAGAGTATGATATCTATGAGAATCTATCCCATGGGGATTTTTGTTGGTATTAAGAAATCCTGTGAATAATGGGCGAGAGATGTTTGGTGGCTACTCAGGGATGTACGGTACTCGTACTGATACACATCAGCATACCCGCACACAAACTGAAGTTCTCGTGATAAATAAGAAACACCCCTAAATCTAAGACCCATGGCACTATGATTTTGTTCACAGGTAAAATGTCAATGTAATTTTTTTTTTTAGACATGGAACCGCGACAGCAAACGAAATGCTAGGGGTTCACACAACGAAAACACGATCGCACGCTCGGGAGCGGGGGGGTTCACTTCGTTCAATGAGACACACCCTCTCACTAACTACATCAACTTCAAACAACCAACAGCAAAGACAGGAGTATACATCAGCCACAACAAAGTCCTCCTATCCTTCCACATCCAGTCTCTCCCATTATGTCTCCTCTTCCCCTTGCTCGCTCCCAGGCTATCAAAGGAAGGAAAGCCAAACTCCAACCGTTCATAGCATCCGGGCATATAGCCTTCATGAGCCCAACTCTTTTACGCTTCCCTTACAGCTTTCCCAGCGGATTCATCGATCCAAAACTCAAGAGCATTCCCTTGGTCAAATAATTTCCCGAAAGCTAAGCGCATTTCCGAAGCCGCGAACAAGTGCGTTCCCAGGGGTTATCCGAGCAAGGCGACTATTATGGGGCGTGCCGAGTGGCGCCTCGCGATTTCCAACATTTCTTCCTCCCATTGTACTTTAGATTTTGTATGAGTGTTCCATACTAAAGATACCTTTGGATAATATCAACTGGGATAACTCTTGAGCTATGAAACTTATGAGTAGAAAATGACTACAAAATCAAGGTTAAGCACCACCATGCCTTCATAAGCAAAATCTCAACAGACGAGAGATCGCCGCTGGTCGTAAATGACCAGTACTTGCCCTAGCCAAGGAACTCGTGCCCGAAAAGGAAAAAAGATCTCCTTGCTCCTAGAATGAAAATAAACTAGCTACAACCCAGGCACTGCGTGGAGGGATCCTCCGCCACCTGTTCTCCAATAATCGTCCTCCGGGCGCCCCCAGCTTGCTTTAAAGATTCTTAGCCCATGGCTGCTCCGCGGGGCCAGGTATTGGGACCTGGGAGTTTAATGGTCGTAGGTATGATAGGCCTTTACGTATACTCCGTCTTCACTCTCGGGACGGCCCCCGAAATGAACATCGTCTTACACACCCTTTCACAGAAGAAGGCACTCTGGTTCTTAAGCCAGATATTTGGAGAAAGCTTTCATTAGCATTTCCGGGGGCTATGACAATGTTCCCACTCCTAACTCGCCAGCTATTCTGACAGGGCCGTTATTATAGGCCTGGACTAGCAGATTTCGATGGTTAGGAGTAACATAGCCTTAAGGTGAGGGAAAACTTTGGGTATCCCGGAATTCGCTGCACAAAATCCAACTTTTATCCCTACTAGAGGCCCCCCTGGACTTCAGAGCTGGAAAGGTTTACTTGTTCTATCTATAGCTGGCGAGGGGCTTCAGCCTTCCCCGGCTGTCCTTGGGTGCGCAGACTTTTGTCTACCATCCGCAGTTGTTTAGGCGAGCTGTCCTTGCTAGTTTGAGCGAGTGATTATTTATGATCGCAAATAGGCCAGGCAAGGGATAAGCTATCGGACACACACGACGTATAATAGTAAGCATTACTAAACACAGAAGCTCATGATAAGTCAATGATTCAAATCTGACTTCCTCAGAGCATCAACGCTTTCTACCCAGATGTTTGTTTCACCCCCTTCTGGTAGTGGTCATTCAACAAAGGATTGTTCATAAAGGGTTTATTCATTTAGGGCATTTTCAACTGACTGATCCAGCGCGTCGGGGCAGGTGCCTGAGATCCTAGCATGAGCCCGTGCTTACTGTGTGGTGCGCATGAATAGTGGCTAGGATTTAGTGTTTTTGAGATGTAAAATGTAATGTGCATATTATAGCCTAACCAATAGCTCAGTGACCCGAAGATCGGTATGCTGAGCTTCAGTTTTATCACATAACCAATTTTCTCGAGTACAGTCTCATAGTTGACGAAAGTGGATGAGTTAGGCGTCGGAGATAAGAAAAGTGGATAGTTGACAGACCAGAATAGGTAACAGCTTTAGTGGTTTCATTTTTTCTGGAGCTGAGCTGAAGGGATTGACGGAGGGTTTATGGTTATGTTTTTCCTTTATTATCATGCTATGATATTACAAGTGGCAACCGGCCTCCGACCAGATGTCAGTTTTGAAAATGATTATTGTAGCCAACAGAAGTGCTAGTATTAGTGGTGCAATATATATTTTTTTCCAGAAATAGTAAACAAACTTGAAAGTGAAAAGTATATCAAATTTGGTGTTGATTATGGGCCCTGCAGGGCCCTGAAAACATGCGCCACAAGCTGTGTTCCTCACTCTGCCCTGCTGAAAGACCTGGAGTAGGGTATTGGTTGTTGGTTCCTTACTCCTGCCCTCTGTTCTGTCCATTCCCTTGATGGCTTCCAGAAAAATAGGTCTGGAGAAACTGGACCCTGTTGAGGGAATAAGTGGGGCCTCACCCCAGGCAGGGCTGAAGATAATCCAAAAATAATACCCTTCGGCTGATTAAAATAGTAGGACCTATCAAGTAAAAATCAGCACCACTTAATTCCATCCTGTCCTGTCCTATAATAAACCCAAATCACACTATAGACAATCTCATTTACCAATCTTCACACCACATCAGAAATCCTTTTCTCATTTCCCGTCTTTCTTATCAAATTCGTTCTTTCAAATATTCTTTTCTATCTTTCCTTCTATCTAAATGTTTTGTAAATTTGGAAGCCTGCTAGAGGAAACCATACTAAGAACTACCTGCCGTTTACCTCTATCAGAGGCAATGCTAGCTGGATTTGTGTCACAAATCGTGACTAAGCAAGGCAGATTTCACATGACTCATACTTATGAGTCATAAGGTATGTTGGATTTCACACTATGAAGTTATTTGACTCATAGTTCTCACATGACTACGCGCTTGCGAGTTATTGTTATATTATGATTGGTGGAATGTTTCATAACTCACGATTGTGACGTTATATGATGTAATGACTTGCGCACATGACTCACATTATGAGTCATGGGTTTCACGCAGGTGACTCGTTTGAGTAAATGACTTGGTTTATGAGTGTTTGATTGGTTAACTGAATGTGCGCGATGACTCATATGAGTCATCAAAGGATTTCGCGCTATGACTCACTATGAGTCATAGAGGTTTATGTAGAGCAAGGTGATAAGTCACCAGGGTTAGGGTTGTGGGAAGATGCCTATATAAGGCGCTTGGTTCCGACCAAGAGATAGGACACGAACCATCTCTGCTCCACCGCCGGGGATTGAAATCTCAACACCACGGGAAATCATCGTCACTTTCCCCCACCCACCTCTCTTCCCCCATCATGGCTTCTGCCTAGGGGTTGACGTTAAGCCTTCTTCCCTCCTTTCCTGGGGCACGCATGCCTCCCTTACTTGGGGTTCTCGTTCTTGTTCATCGTTGACACCCGCTCATGAAGTTCGGTTCTCCCCCTTACCCCGTACTTGCTTTGCACCTTGCTTGGCATTTTGCGCGGTCGGAAAGCTTCTCGCTTCGTTCACGGTCGGCGATATGGCGTCCGGACTCTCGGTCGAAGTAAGGCTTCGGTTCTGCTGGGCTTGTACCTGTGATGGGGAAAGCTTTGGTTAGTAACATCACGGTCCTGCTCGGTCTCGCTGTCGCCCCAAAAGCCCTTGCTATGTGTCACAAATCGTGACTAAGCAAGGCAGATTTCACATGACTCATACTTATGAGTCATAAGGTATGTTGGATTTCACACTATGACGTTACTTGACTCATAGTTCTCACATGACTATGCACTTGCGAG
>Ga0307517_10002180_pt1 | contig 31663 bp, 33 predicted proteins | sample 23_EM_MG_FD_194515 | JGI IMG/M metagenome (GOLD analysis project Ga0307517, IMG submission 194515) | Populus trichocarpa ectomycorrhiza microbial communities from riparian zone in the Pacific Northwest, United States - 23_EM | ecosystem: Host-associated > Plants > Roots > Unclassified | place... | reverse complement strand
TCTTAGCCTTGTTCTGAGATATGGTGATTCGCGAACGGGCACTTTTGCGAGTGGGTTGGTCGGTTTCGATACTGTTAGTTTGGGGACCGTCGCTATCAAGAACCAGTCATTCGCTGCGATGAATCGCACCAATACCACTTTCTCCAATGAAGGAGTGGCAGGAATATTAGGAATTGGGTTCCCAATAAGCAGGTATGTTACGCGCTTCCTTGAAAAGGTCAATCTATCTAAAAATGTCAACAGTGTGATTACTTCCAGATTAATCAGACTTGCAGTGAATACCACTTCATCCACAACACTTGAACAACGAAGCAACAATCAACATTTAGCTTACGATTTCTTACCGGGTTCTTATGATTCCAGACGCCAAACGTTTCCGTCTATTTCAGAAATACTTGGTATCCCATCCACCGAATCTCGTCATGTAACTCGTCAGTCAATCTCTCCCTCCGTTCTACGGATTCTTGCTGGCTGGAATACACTCGGACCATTTGTACCTCGTCTCATTGCCGAAAGGGCGTTACCAGAACCGCAGGTGGCTATAACTCTGCAGAGGAACACAATTGATATCGGTGGAAACTTTGGAATGCTTAGCATTGGCGAATTGCCAGTTGGCGTGAAAAGCTCCGATTTGACCTGGGTTTCGTTGAGAAACTACAGCGATGCACTTGGTGACATTCTCAATCAAGCAGTTTCCACCTCTGAGGTCAGTTCTTCTGTATCTGTAGGAGGAGACATACCGGACTCACATTGTCATTTCCAGGTGTACCCAATAACCTGGGAAGTAATGGTAGATAACGTCTATCTTGACGGTGAGAGTCTACCAATGTCAACTTTGACACCTTCTTCGATCGGCCTTTCTGCGTTGGTTGATACGGTGAGTGCTTCGGTCGTACCACTCCTCGTCTCATTTATGGCGCAGGGAAACTCCCTGTTACGTGGTCCCGAAGACATTGTTTCGTTGATACGACAGAAAATGGGCCCCAGTGGACGTTTCCGATGTGCAGAGCCCCATAATTTATCCTTCGAAATTGGAGGGAAATTGTTCCCAGTCGACCCGCGAGACTTTGCGATACAAGCTTTGGTCGGAAATACCGAGCTCTGCGTACCCGCCCTAACTGCAACAGATGCACCCAGAGTGGGCGGCTACTTATTTAGTTGGAGTTTGGGGGTCCCTTTCTTAAAAGGGTGAACACCTTTCTGACATTGATCGGGTGAAACCACTCTAATCATATCCCTTTGCAGAGTCCTGTCCTCATATTATTTTGGGAACATTACACATCCATCTCAAGATCGACCGAAAATGGGTTTTCTTTCGACCGTTCCAAGTGATGCGGGTGATCGAATGAGAGCTGCTGCTGCTGCTAACAGAGTAGGTGGTTTCCCGGGTAAGTCTCCTCCTCTAAACTAGGTCGTCGGTATGATAACGTCTTCATCTTGTATGGTTATTCGCAGACTCCATACAAGCGGCACCTTCTGTCGTACCAAGGCCACCAGCGACGGATTCTCGTGGGGTGCCACAAGCCAAGGCGACCGGAAACAGACCTCCGAACAATCCTCCAAACAATTCGACGAATTCTACATCGAGTTCGGGTGAATCATGCCAGAGGCTCTGCTCGCTTCCCTATTTATCATCAACACTCTTCTCCTTGATCATCGCTGGTTGGAATATTGGGCTGTAATTATCACTACACATGGACCAATCTACATAAGGAATATTACGAAACAACTTGAATGCATCACGCAGACGCATCCGAATAAGCTCATGGCATATCATGATTGGCTATTCATGCAAGATCTCGAACTGAGCTGGGTGCCAACTCAACTCCGGCATGATGGAAGTCTTGTGCCGAAATCTTGATCCGGCATGATGCAGTCAAGATGGCTTGTTATTGAGCTTGATCCTTGCTTGATCCATGTCAAGAACTATGGACAGCCTTGGGTCAGAGTTGATCCTAGCGAGAAGGAAAGTATAAAGATGAACATGATGGGTTTCAGTCCCAAAGTCAAGCTCATCAACCCATTCAGCCCCCATCTCCTCTCGTCATGGCGCTTAGCTTCATATTCTGGAGTCTTTTCGTATTGGGAAGACTCTGTGCGGCACAGAATGCCTCATTGTCCTACAATTTCACTCTTGCGGCATTAAATACCTCCCAGGTTCTGCCAAACTCAAATTTAACGGGGGCACCATTGGTCCTGGGTCAGAATGGTACGATAGACATTTGCATGATTCGAATATTAATCTTCTGAACTCCTCGGATGATATAGGGCAGACTAATGGAATAACATTTTACGTTACCTCGGTTCGTACCTTCGAACAGTTACCACCAGATTCTTTCTGACGACTTTCAAAGACTTATGCATCGTTCCCTTACAATGACTATCCATCTATCCGTCTCTCAAATGGTAGCCTTCGAGCATACCGTGACGATGCAGATGAATCGTGGGGAGTGAACGCCACAACGGTCCAGAGTGGTGGCACACTTGGCTGGGTTTCGTCACGGCTATACGCGACGGGCGTGGTCCGAAACTATTCTTCCGTGACCTTGCCAGGCCAGCAGTATTCGCTCCTAGCATTCGATGGGTTCTATAATCTTTGGTCATTGTGCCCGTTTTCCTCTGGTCAAGTGAACATCGTTTTCAACGTATCGGGAACTGCTCAGGGTCATTATGACACGGAGGAATGCTATTCTGTCCAAATTAACATCGTTCAAGTGAGATTCCACTAGTTCCGTTTTGCTCTGAATCAAGTTTTTCTGATCAAAATTTTGAAGATGAACGTTAGATGAATGTCTGAAGATGATAAAGTTATATTACACACTAGGACTTGTATAGTAGAGTTGTGGGGAAAAAAATTAAGCGCCCAGTCACAGCATCTTGCCTTCTGTCATGACAATGTAAATGTCTCCGCAACCGGAGTCAGTTTCCGGTCGCTGCACTCGGAATATTTCTATTCCTGATCATGGCCACGTTCGCAAGGAAGGGATTCAACGCAGCAGTCTACTCGCAGGCCCGTCCGACATATCCCTCTGAACTCTTTGAACATATCTTCTCATTCCACCGCCAAGGGTCCCAATTGCATCAAGCAAAATGGGAGCGTGCTGTGGATTTGGGTTGCGGAACTGGTAAGTACCTAACCAGACGGTCGTTGAATCCAATGCTTATTGGGATCTCTTTCAGGTCAAGCGATGACCCATTTGCGTCCCTTTAATGAAGTCATTGGTATAGACCCCTCTCAAAGCATGCTCGACAAAGCTCGGGTCTATCTCGCTGAGGATAAGTTAAATTCACCTATCTTTAAGTTACTACATGGTTCTGCCGAGGATATGAAACATCATTTGTCTGATGAGAGCGTGGACTTGTTGATTGCAGGTATACCCCCTCTTCAGAACCATTGTGCCAATGATGACAATCGCCTATTTGCTCGGCTAGCACAGGCATGCCATTGGTTTGATTGGAGGAAAGTTTGGCCTGAAACGAACCGAGTATTATGCCGTGGTGGAAGTGCTAGCTTCTGGGTTTGTTTCCATCCTTGCAAGAAACTATTCGTTGGCCTCAATTTGTTACCTTCAGGTTTACACAGAATTTCGTCTTTCCCAGTTCCCTTCATTGACGCCGTTGATTAGTCGGTATGTGCAGGGATCGGACCAATTCACCAGCCTTGGTCCATATTTTCAGCGTCCTGGGCGAACTGTACTTGAAAGATATCTCGTTGATGTTCCAGAACCATCCGAAATTCTTGGCGACAATGCCCCCTTATATATGAAACGAGTCTATTATTGTGGTCAGTCTGATTCTCAGAGGGTTCGAACATTTGTGTAATTCTATTCAGGTAGCGAAATTCCTCCTTTTCTATCGGATGATGCACCAAAGTTTCCTATACTGCTTCGACGGATGATGACTTGGAGGGATCTTTTGAGTTACTTTCGGACTATGAGTGCACTGTTGTCCTATCATGAGAAGTTTCCTGAAGATTTGAAAGCAAAGGAAGATGCAAGGTTCCTCGAAGATGATCTTACAACCATAAGTGGGTCATCCGGTAGGTTGTTGTTTTTGTATGTTTTCTGGAGTCACTGAAACTCTGATTAGAAGATATACGTGGAGGCGATATCTCTATACGGTTCTGGAAGGACCTGCGTCAGGGTGTCTTGGATGTTTCTCCAAATTCCAAGGTTGGGTTGAATGATGGAGTCGAAGTGCACTGGCCTGTTGCGCTTCTACTGGTCCGAAAAGAATGAACTCGTCATCAGTCTGTAACTCTGTAAGGATGTCAACTCGCGACCTTATCGGATGTGTTTTCCACTTTGAAGTTTGTTTTTTCGACCTCTTGCTCTTTCTTTTGTATTTTTATGTTCCTCATATACTATGTACTCGATCCAATTCCAGTTCTTCCTCATGGGCCTTCCAAATGGTTTTCATCGCCAAGCACTGTACCAGCCTCAGCCTGCAGATGGCTGATCCAGAATGTATTGGGACTTTAACATTCCAAAGCATTTATTGCAAAATATTGTAATGATGAGGATTATCTTTGCTCTGATTGGTGCAACATCATTGGGTGACTTCCCGATATCACGCGACCCATTCCCGACTGGTATCACTTTCACACTCGACTCTCTGCCTCAGGATGCAGTCCGCCTTAAGGTCAGCCCGTTCGGCTAACGTCGCGCTAACGAAGCGAGCATTTTCGACGACGCAAAGGAGATGCCAGGCAGTACCCCAGGAGAAACCGTTGTTGCTGAAGGAGTTTAAGATATATCGTTGGGTAAGTGTTGTCCCGTTGCTGGCCCTTTGGAGAACTCAAACACTTTGTGTTTCCCTGTAGAATCCAGATGAGCCGGAAAAGAAACCTGAGCTGCAGTCTTACAGGGTTGACTTGAACCAGACAGGGCCTATGGTCTGTCGACTTTCACCTCTATCTCACAAAGTGTTCTAATTTCTTTAGGTTCTTGACGTTCTCATCAAGATCAAGAATGAAGTTGATTCGACACTTACCTTTCGCCGTTCTTGCCGTGAGGGTATTTGCGGATCTTGCGCCATGAACATCGATGGACAGAACACGCTTGCTTGCCTCTGTAGAATTGACCGCAATGAAGGCAAGACCACTAAGATCTATCCTTTGCCACACAGTGTGTTCTCTCTCTGTCTTCATGCACCTCCTCTTATTCTAAGAACTTTCCTTCTAGTGTACGTCGTTAAAGACCTCGTGCCCGACATGACACTCTTCTACAAACAATACAAATCCATTCAACCCTGGCTCCAGAACGATAAACCCCCAGAGAAAGGTAACCATACCTTTACTTGCTTTAAATTGTAACTCAGCCAAACTCCAGGTGAATTCCTTCAATCGATTGAGGACCGCAAAAAGCTGGATGGGATGTACGAATGCATTCTATGTGCATGCTGCTCCACGTCTTGCCCGTCCTATTGGTGGAATCAGGACGAATATCTCGGTCCTGCTACACTAATGCAGGCTTATAGGTGGATAGCTGACTCACGGGTATGTTAATAACCTTTGGGGATGACCTATTCATGCTGATTTCTTTTCCAGGATTCTGCTGGCGCTTCTAGGAAGGAAAGACTGCAGAACGAATTCAGTGTGTACAGGTGTCACACTATCTTCAACTGTGCGTGGTTTTATCTACCCCCTCACTTTTTTATTCATTGCTCCGACCTTAATTGCAGGTTCGAAAACTTGTCCAAAGGGCCTCAATCCTGCTGCTGCAATTGCCAAGCTCAAACTTGAACTCGCTGCCGAGTAGTTATTGAGTTACAGTTGAACGTTTCAATTATTCTCCTCATCTTTAATCACACGTAGAGTACAAGTTGGGCCTCGCAAATGATCCTGGATGACAGGAACACCATTTCCACGACACAATTAAAGACACTATAGTTTGTAATGATGTGTACATGTCAATTTGGTTAGAAGATGGTCCGTTCCGCTGCTTCCAGTCTGCTTCCGCACCTTGAGGAGATGAGGGTGGTAGGTGAACACTCGTTAAGAAAGTTCTGCTGTCTCCTTCCAATGATTTTACTAACGGAAAGCACAGCACTTTCCCCTTTCTGGATTCGTAATTGCGACATTGGTGATGTCGATGACCAGACATCTAAAGCGATCGGAAATTCCTGCTCAGATGCAATTTGGCGTACTAGACTACTAGTACGCCGCCATGTTTGTTCGGGGATTGCCGTGGACTCCATGCCAGGAACGTTGGACACAACGGAGACACAGATACCTCAGAATGGCTACAAACCGCCGGCGCCGACGAGCAGTTGAAGCGACTTACCCACCTCCATTTTCAGAGCATTACTCCCACCCGCAAGTTGAGGGCTCACTGCGCATGCCCAGAATGCTAGTGGCAGATTACTCCCGAGAAGTAACCCCATCGCCGTCATTTCGAGAGGCACACCGCCCATTTGAGGACTCAGAAGAAGCAACTTACCCACCCCCATCGCCAACATTTTCAGAGCATTACTCCCACCCGCAATTGCGCATGCCCAGAATGCTAGAGGCAGATTACTCCCGAGAAGCACCCCCATCGCCGATATTTTCAGAGCATTACTCCCATCCGCAAATTGAGGACCCACTGCCCAGAATGCTAGAGGCCCGAGAAGCACCCCCATCGCCGATGTTTTCAGAGCATTACTCCCATCTGCAATTTGAGGACCCACTGCCCAGAATGCTAGAGGCCCGAGAAGCACCCCCATCGCCGATGTTTTCAGAGCATTACTCCCATCCGCAATTTGAGGACTCACTGCCCAGAATTCTAGAGGCAGATTACTCCCGAGAAGCACCCCCATCGCCATCATTTCCAGAGGCACCACCAGTGTCGAATTATTACGCATCGCCGACAGTCGCTTCGTTTTCTGAGGCACATTACCCCCAACACCCTCCGGTTGTGATTCAACAACCGCCCAGATCGCCTTCAACTTCAAAGGCTCATTACTCACGCCGGGGCCCGATCGAGGCGTCGATGATTCAAGGGGACAACGTCAATATAGGATATGCTAATCTGAACATGACAAATCAGGTTATCAACCCCCCCTCCAAGTTGAATGGTACGTATTTTGTGCCAACAAAATTGTAATTTGTATGCTTATCAGGCCGTGAAGCGCTCGACTTGCTCCGTTCCTATTCTTCACCTGCCGCCCTTTTAGACGCTAATGAGCGCTATAACCCTCCACGCTGTATTGACGGAACCCGACGTACTGTCATGCGAAAACTGGATGATTGGATTCGCCACGATAGCCGTCACGGCCCACCTTCAAGCATCTTCTGGCTGTATGGTGGTGTAGGAGCTGGAAAGTCGGCAGTATCTCAGACACTTGCAGAGAAGTTCAAAACGAGCGGAAATCTTGCAGCAACTTTCTTCTTCGGAGCCGCTGTGAACCGAAACGATGGCAATCGTTTGATACCGACGCTAGCTCTTCAGTTGGTTCAATCCTTTCGAGGAGTGACTCGCTTTGTGGAAGAAAATATCGTTCGAAACCCGGACTTGTTTGAGAAGAGCCGTCGGACTCAAATGTTGGACCTTCTCATCGACCCGTTGAGAAAACTGTCACTTGAAGAGAACGGCGTCCGGCCAGATACGTTACAGTCGCATCCTCGATTGATTGTAATTGACGGTCTCGACGAATGCAGTGATCGAGATATTCAATGCGATCTTCTACGAATCATCGACAGTGCCATTCCACAATTTTCATATCCCCTTCGTTTTCTGATTACAAGTCGTCCGGAATCCCGCATCACCCGTACATTTAAACATGACCTCAGAAAGGTGGTTCGATACAACCTCAGTGGAGACGCCGATGCTGACGAGGACATTCGAATCTTTCTTAAAGGAGAATTCGCAAAAATACACCGCACTCACCCACTTCGGCGACACTTACTTTCCAAGTGGCCACCTCGGGCCTCCGTCAATTCAATTGTCGAACAATCCTCGGGTCATTTTATCTATGCATCTACAGTAATCCGATTTATCCAGTCTCCCCAACATAGGCCAGACGACCGGCTTCTAGTTGTTGTCGGTCTCAAGCAGGCCGATGAAAAGGACCGACCGTACGCTCGCTTGGACTCGCTTTACAGGTTGATTTTTCTAGAAATCCAGGATCCAAACCACCTTAAGAAAATTCACATTGCATTGGGGATTATGTATCTCCGGAGTCTGAGAAGTGGGTTATTTGCTTTGCCACAGTGGACTTCCGACCGTCGTGTCATTGAAGCACTACTTGAATTCCGACCTGGAGATCTTATTCTGCTATTTGACCCTCTACTCTCCCTTGTCACTTTCGAAAAGGGTAATATCCGAATACTCCACAAGTCATTGTTTGATTATCTACTGGACCCGAGCCGAAGTGAAGACCTTCAATTAAATCTTGGTTTTGCTCACGGAACAGCCACAAATTACATTTTAAAGCATGAAAATCTGCAAGATAGCTGGCGTAAGTGCTCCATCTGAAATTGAGATATTTTGTTCCAACCACCTTTCCAGATTCAGAACAATTTCGAGACTTTGCCTACCACTGCCAGTTTACACGCCTCAACAACACCTTAAGGGATTATCTACGCTTGTTGGCATCCAACAAGCCAGTCTTGAAGTCGCATATCCCATCTGAACAATCCTGTCTATTGGAATCGATATTATACTTTCTGCAAGTCATTAGCCGACATGTAAGCAAAACAATATCTATGGACATCCTGCTATCCGATTTACTTCTCCACACCAGGATTTTGATCCCAGTGGGAGCTCTTACAGGAACTATGTCGAAATGAAGACGCATAGCCTCAAAACGGTTGTCCCATGGAGACAAAGATTGAGGTGTATAATCCCTATGTTGACGCGTCTTGAAGTAGTAAGTTTTTATTGCATCATCAATTTATCTTTATTTGAGGTTACTTCTAAGATTCGGAAATCTGCTTATTTTAAAAGAAGTTTCCGCTCATCATTTGGGTTGCCTCATTTTGATTTAAATGGTGCTCAACTGAGGGACACAAATGGATTTGGGAGGAGTCCCATCCCATCCGTTAACACGGTACGATCGTTTTTTTCGGCTGTATGACCTATGAACTTACAAGCTGTAGAGTGTCATCGATTCTGTCGAGCAGGAGCATAAAATGTTTTCTTCGTACGTCAAAGCGCATCACCGATACCCAGATATTGTCGTCTCTTTCTTGGAGCCAAGTGCAGAACTATTTCATAGCTGTCACTTTGCAATCCGATCTGTGTCGACCGTTTGGATGACTTTCGTGATGCTGGTTACGTACACTAACTTCGGTGTACGACTCTCTTGTTCCGAATTTGAGGATTTACTATGGCCCGATTACTCTTTTCTCGACAACATCAAGAGTTTAGTGGATGAACATCTTCGAGTGGGCTACTTTTTTCTTACACTGTTTTTGACGCTTATGAAAACCAGAGGACAAAGCAAGAAATAAATAACAGCTACACCATGACAAAGTCTTATTTGGGATGGAGCGGACCACCAAAGGACTGAAACATTAACTGATAGTCTCAAGAAATACGTCCTCTATATGTGGATTGTTGAAGTCTGGAAGGAGGTGAAGAAGAAAGATTTCGACCACATTCCAAGAAGTAGCATTATATGCTCTTGGCTATGACTCTTACGGATTCTATGGGTTCATTCATTCCGAGGAGTTTGTGCTCGATACAGTGCTAGTGATCAGAATTTATCACTAAGCCGCTGAACCAGCTACGGACTCAAATGTTGCAAATGTGTAGGAGAATAACGATGGAAGGAAACAAACAGTCCGATTTCTTTTCCACATAAAAAAATCGCATTATACCCAGGTTACATCCCCGGAGTGATAAATTTTTCAACCACCTCATAGCAGAGTGCGTAATTCAATAATTATTCAAAACGTACATATCGTTCCGTTACATACATGACGCGAGTGGTATCGAGGGAAGGTGGACATGAATTACACGTATGCGCGATAACCGAAAGTGTGCAAGAGAATTATTCACGAGTAGATAATGGGTGGGGAACGGAAAGGAGAGGCAGGAATCTTGGAAGGAAATCATTGAAAAAACAGGGGTCTACCTCTCAACGCTTCCTCTTCCCGCCAACCGTGGCATCCATATCAATTATGCCGTCTGGGCCGGCGTCTCCACCATCCACATACATACCCAGCTCACCTGACCGAATTTGAGATGCAGGATCTACGGCCATCATATACACCTCGTCCGCTTCATCTGTGAGGTCTGCGTTTAGAGGGCTCCCCGCACCACTTCTGCTCCCTCCTGGACCGCTGTTCCTTGAAGAAAATGCGACTGATCCTGTACCTCCGCCTCGTCTCATACCTCGGGCAGTCCGCATACCATTCAACCCAACACCTTCACCCTCTACTTCCGTCTCGGCTCCTCCAAGTCCGTTCTCAGCAGCACGCTGCCCAAGTCGGGAGTTTGAACGGTTCTCCCCTCCTTGAATGTGGTTCTGTCCATCAAATGAATTGGGAGTTCCAGCATCCATCGCATCTATATCGATTCCTATGTCATTGTCGTCAACATCTTCGTCCTGGTCGACAGCTGCACCAGAATGACTAGAGATTCCCTTGGGGAGATGAGGGATGTCACCTTCAGCTTCTGCTAAATTGTCTTCCTCTTCTTCAAATTCTATTTCGACCTCCACGTCATCTTCGAGATCTGCGTAAGTTCTACAAAGGGGACAGGAGAAAGAAGGATGGTGTGCTTCAATGAGGGGACGGATGCATTTGTAGTGGAAGGTATGGGAACATGGTGCGATGAAGAGCGCCTGACGAATGGTCACGTTAAAAAGACCTGAAAATGAATTTTGATCAGCGCTTGCTCTAAGAAATAGACTGAAAGCCTCACAAATACAGCAATCTGGAATATTAGATTTGTTTGATGCCGGTATTTTGACATTGTTCGTTGGGATCTTAACTGCTGGCTGCTTGCCATTGGAGGCCGGCAAAGCCAGCGATCGTAAGTTTTTCAAAGCATTCGTACTACAAGTTCGCGATTAGAGACAAAGAGCTGAAAGGGACAATCACGTACTTGAAAGCATTAGCAGCAGCTTGCCACTCCCGGCCAATCTCGACTCTAATCTTTACGCTCTTATAAATATCCTCGGTCCCACCCTGATAATCCACCCCAAGTTGTAAGATATCGCCGTCCTTAATTTGAAAAGGACGCGATTCGGTATTGGCAGCACTTAGCCTGACGTGGTTCAAAAACGTTCCGGAACTGCTTTTCGTATCTTTAACATAAAACCTGCCTCCAAGTTCGACCCAAATTTCTGCATGAGCCCGAGAGACGACTTTGGATCTAAATGCGAGTTTGTTGGACCCGAGGGCGTTGACGGCCGCAAGACCGAGCCCTGAACGATCGGTAAATCGACCGATTCGGAGAGCAGCGTCCCCCTCCCTGAGATCTCGCCCAATAGCCTCGAATCGCAGTGAACGACGAGAGTCAAGGTGTGGAACTAGTCTAATACGGTGTGTTGGGCCCGTACCTGTCGTTCCTGGTGGTGGAGGACCAGCAACATTGAATGGGCCTGTTGTCGAGCTGGCAGTGTTCCCCGCCGAGGTTGTTGGACGGCTATAATTGTTATTATTATTATTGCTGTAATTATTAAAGCCCAACGATGCTGCAGCCGTTGCAGACGTTGCGATAGGGGGTGCTGCTGTCGCTGCAGCCGTCGTCGAATTGGTGACATTCCCAGCTGATCGTCGTCTTCTGAGCATGGCGGTGATGGTCAAACCCGAACTCCCTCCGCCAGAATTGTTGTTATTATTGGATGCTGTATTCAAAAGATTGGGGGCCATCGTTCGACGACGGGGATCGTTGCTGGCAGCGGAGCCGGAGGTGAGGTCGACGATGAGGTCTGATTGGGAGATTTGTCGTGGTCTACCTCTTAGTAAGGACCCCAAAATAGTTGCTCGCGAAGAAGAATCATTGCCGGGTCCTTCCATGCAGCCTGCTAGTCGTCGTCGTCGTCGTACACAACGATGGTGAGGTGGTGGTGTAGATGAAACTTGTCAACCCGATTCAGGGGGTCAGGAGAATCCAAAAACAGACAAATTCAAATGAATTGAAACTCGCTACCGAACCACCATATTCACCCAGAAGGCCATATCTGGTTTTCTTGTTTTCTACACAGGTAAGTACAACTTTCTACTCTGTAAGGTGAGTAATTATTATTGCTTTAGAAACTCTGTTTGCGGAATGCTGTTCTCAAATTCGGCTTATCGGCCACGACGACCTCATGTTGATCAACCGAGGTCCCAGGCACTTGAAATTGTGCGACCGTTTTATTTATCAAGCATGCAGCGATGTCCGGGCACACGAAACACCCGTTTATTCAGCTCAAACACATTGCTTCGAACTCAGTTTACCTGCGTAGTCATACTCCGATTACTCGGTCAGGATGGCTGCGGATCCGACTCAGCAGGGTAACAGCCGGGCGCTAAGTGCCAACATCGCCGTATCAGAAACTTAGGTTCGTCCAGATGAATCGGACTCAATAATTTATCAGGAAATTCCAAACAGGCGATGTGAAGACCCATTAGGCGACCTCTGAGGAATGTTTACTGTAAGGCTATCATGAGAGACCAATGGATCGGTATGACGCATAAGATATTTGTCGATCCACGGAGGAACAAAGACCCGAAGCAATGCGGTCAAGGAGGCAAGCAGTAGCCGAAACCTGGATCAGGCGTGTTCGATCAGCTCGTGAGTATCTTGTCGTTCTGAATGACATGCCAACAGGATGAACAAAGAGCACCTCACAGGTTTCGGCAGAAGTGATGGAAGTGTGATGCATGAAATTTGGTTATCGTTCAAACGCAGGCAACATCACAACCCAAACGTATTCAAGTCTTTTCGAGAATAACTCTCAAAGTCTCAATATTTTCCTAGGCAAACTTTCGAAATACGGCCGTGTGGCGAAATGGCATCGCGTCTGACTACGAAGTCCGCGAATAAATCAGGAGATTGCAGGTTCGACCCCTGCCTCGGTCATTTTTTGCCAATCCTTATATTTATGTTCAGAGCTTTCTCGAACGCTACTTGGGCTGGGACCGGCAAGAAGTCGAAGTATTGGTTTTGAAATCAAGGTATTGGTATTGGGAAGAAACGAGCAAAGAAGAGATTCTGGTGAATTTTTACTTAATACAGATCAAACATCCTGGCGATGGCATCTTGTATGGTTTCCACACGGCCGATGTTATGTCCGCCAAACTTGGTCCTTAGTAGGGCTACCTTTCTACCCTCCCTCGATGCAACCTCAGGACGAGTTTCCTCATAGAATGCATAACCATCTAAAACTGTAGTAGAGACGACTTCAGCCCTTTTCACCTCGCGGGCAGTCTCGAAGTGGGAACGATTGCTCCATGCGTTTGTGGAAAGACCCCCGGGAAGTAAAGAAAAAGAAGGAAGATGTGGCTCTATGAATTTTTCAAAAAGGATAGTGGAGTGGAAAGATGGAATCGTCCAGTCGTCATCTAGAACGGAACGCTTTAGGTATACACAAAGAGCACAAATAATATAACTCGGCTGACCTGCATGAGCGATGAGAACGTCAGATTTAATTTCCTAGATAATATCAGGTCCAAGGAATGATGTCGTTTCGGAATTATAAACTTACTGGTACGAGACTGAGAGTATCGAACCGATGAACTAATGACCGAGTCACTAATTCTAACAAAAATTCGATCAATACTGAATTTAATGGAAGATGAAGGGCGCAACTCACGAGAAGTAAGGGGAACCATTGAAAGAGGCTTTAAGAGCGGGATGAGTCCGAACAGATAATAATGGTCGATCAACTTCCTGACAGATGAGAAAGGCTGAAATGAAGACTTTCTCAGTTTCAAGAATAAATTTTTGAAAGCGTGTACCTACCGCCATTAATACAGTACCTCTAGGGCGAATATCCTCTCGACTAAGTTCGGATGATAAAATTCCAGCTATGGCTGTTCCCAAACTGTGTCCGAGAATTACTATATCGGATGGTTTAGCACCTTGGCTGATCAGGTAGTCCCAAGCCGTCCTGGCATCTCTCGAAACGCCTTGGACGGTGGGTTTGCCCTCACTGTCTCCGTAGCCACGGTAATCGACGGAGAGAACGTTGGCACCCAGACGTGCGGTCAGGGCAGAATAGAATGAAGTGCGCAGGAAGTGTGCTCGAGTTCCTGTGTTGCCATGCAGGTAAAGAACGGTAGGGGCCTTTTGTAAGGCCGAAGGTATAAGCTTCCTTCGGGGGTGTGAGAAGTCAAAGTTGTCTGGAGGCGGATAAGGCAACTCGCGGTAGATCTTCTCGGAAAATATGAACCATGCGCCGATGGTATTGTTGTCTGCACTGAGTAACCTCATATTGACCGCTTTTCCCGCTATATCCGAAGGGTAGTAAGATTATTTGACACCACTCATAAAACATAAAAACGCTTACGAGCGAGTCCGTAGTGCTCTGGGAAATCAAACCTGTTGAACCCATGGAAGCGTAGGTGGTGCGCATATATCACACTGAAGGAAGTTGATGCCCTTGTCAGAAATTTTGGTAGGTCTACTGGGGAAGGACGACTTACTAGGTCTGAACAGTGGGAATCATGATGAGAGCGACCGCCATGAGGTACAAAGCACCAAGACAGATGAGAATGGCGCGTATGCGCCAAAGGTATTTTTTAACCTGGTATTGCTTTGAAGCCGACATGGGAGCAACTCTGCGCTACCCCAGTCGACCCAGTGGGCTTTTTATACGGGTTGACAGTTGCATAGGGTGAGCACAAGACCTTATTCAAAGCCTATTGGGGAAATATGGACCAGAGGACGACATATCCCCTCTTTAGGGCACAATACACCAACGTATGTATGTAGTCGGGAGGCTGGACTTGAGGGCTGTTTACATAACACCCGATTCAAATAGGAATATATCGCCTTCCCGGATATCCGGCCAACGGGAGGCACCGGTTTATGCAGATTCAGACAGAACATGAAAATCCTCCATGGTTACAGCATAGGAGCGGCGAGCAGTGCAGACAGCATGGAAAAAGACAAGACTTTGGATTTTTCACGGTTGGAAGACGAATAAAATAAATGAGCGGCACGTCTGGGTCGTGTGATCCCTTTACTTTAGATACAGTGGAGCGCAATCTGACAACCTAATAGACTTGAATAGAGTCGTGTGCACAACTTAAAACTTAGGTTGCCTGCTGTTTGTCTTTGTTTTCCTGCGTACCTCAAGTACAGTGAATAACTGGGTGGGGATTGCTAATTTCTATTCTTTATTTCTACAGATCGAAGCAGCCAAAACAAATTGTACTGTCAATTTAATGGCAAGAGACCTCCCACACCCAGCTGATCAATCTTATCTCCAAGTGACTTCATTTTAACCACTTGTACCTCGTTCTAGGGCTTATGTCTAGCACGCCATCCTTTGGTATTAACACGAAAAGGTCTTGGATCTCTGATCCGAAGTTTGAGATTTCCACCATTAAAGATGTCGATGGGCGTTGATAGTACAGTACAATGCATTGTTTTTTGTTCTCAAATTTCTCATTAATTTGCATGCTTTACTGCCACCGGATTCATTTATGTAACGGGAAAGATCTGACTCTAGTGGGAGCAATTTAAATTCGGGAACGGCAGCCTGAGCCTGGATTCGTATGCATCATTTTCATTATAAATTTTTGATACGAGTATCACGATCTATCGTGATATTAGTTTGAGCCTTGGGTGGGTGATACATCTTCTTCCAGCTGTTTCTTGAAGTGGCAAGCTGCCGCGAAACATCTAAGCTAAACACGTCATTTGGTCATGAAAGGGTTTTGGTACCGCGTGGTCAAATAAGGTTGATTATCCCCGTAAGGACATGCTCGTCCTCAAGCCAGCAAAAAATCAACCGTTGTGGCGGAATAGTCCTCTGTCTGAATAAGTCACCCAATTTGTCGGCTTTTGTCGGCTGTCCAGACTTGTTTGTCACGCGAGTCTTTGCTGAACATGGAACCAAATAATATAGTATTTAGGCATATCCCGATGTCAGACAGCTATTGTATGGTATTTGTAGGTCTTTCAGTCTTTCCGCATAATACAAATTTAGCTGATTCCGTGCATACCGGATACATATTACGCATTCAAGAGGGAAAGGTAAAAGTGAGAACCATAGTATATCTATTCTCACGCCCAGAAGCCCAGCCAAACGGATTTTATCAAGAATATTATTCGACTCTTCAATAGTACCTGTCGTCCACCAAGCTACACAAGTCCCTTTTTAAGTAGTAGAAGATTAGAGACAATCAGGCAGCGATCATCAATGCCGCAACGGCATGGAAGTAAAATCTCTATCGAGATGAAGATAACCAATTCAATTCCTAGAACGGCACACGAATCCGGCTTGGCGACACCAAAAGTAGATGTGAGATCCCGAAGTGGTAGCCACGGTGTGGAAAATATCAACTGGCTACATGCCAACATTTTACACAAAGGAAGTGTCGTTTAAATAATCAGATGGGAAAGACTTAGGGCAGTCTACTAAGGAGTTGTTTATCTCGCCGAGTCAGCGACATTGAAGTGGTATTTATTATACCAGGATCACTATTGTTCAGTGGAGAAGATTCACATGGATCGCGGTTGCATGATATTACGAAGCAAGGATGTACATATGTTAGCCTTTCGGTTTTTTGGATTCTTTCCGATCAAACCTTTCCGTTGCGCAAAAAGAATGACCGAGACAGGGGTCGAACCTGCAATCTCCTGATTAGGAACTCTCGCGGACTTCGTAGTCAGACGCGATGCCATTTCGCCACACGGCCAGCGTCTGGTTATGTTACCACAGCTATACATGCAGGAAGGAAAACGCTTCCTTCGTCTGATTAATCTCCCAATGTCGCGTGGCGTCTCATTGGGTCGTTGAAAATGGGAGAGTTCTCGATACTTCTTGGTGACATATCATTTTACAACAAACTTGTGGTCGACATTGTACATGATGCTATGGAATACAACAAACAGAGTTAAAAATGTTCTGTTCTACAGTGATAAAGGGAAAATATCCTGAAAGATCAATGAGAGGGGATCGTGTGCGCATAGTAAGCATCAAATATAGGGTCGTTGAAAATGCCACCTGGCCGAAAGGCAGAGTCTTCCGAATTCTCATCCTCGATGACCAGGTCACCATCTTCGGATCCTACTCCATTGTCCTTGTCGCTGAAAATGCGGACATTCGAATCGGGGGATGAGGCGGCAGCGGCGGTGATCAATTGGACGTCTCCTGCTCGAGAGAGTTTCACATGAAAGTTGAGGTCATGCAATTCGGGTGCTCCCCTGGCTTGACGACAAGAGGAGAGTCGGGTGATGATGAAATCGAGATCTTCGATGCTATAGTCGGAATCCTTGAAGGTTAGTGAATGGAGTCGTGGACAGGGGATATCGTTGGAAGGAGGGAGAGAATAAGGAACGAGCGCATGAATTGGGAGCATGGACATGCCGCTCAACTCCAAGTGTGTGACGTTGCGCAATGAATTGAAGAATGCGGTCAATGGCTGGAAAGTCGATTTAACGTTCCTCAGGACAACATGAGTGAGGAGAGGGAAAGTTCCTGCCCTGCGGCGTTGTTTATCCATGTCATCTTGGGTGGCACAGATCGACCTCTTCCTCTTTTTTTCGGCTTCGGTTGAAGGCTGACTGGTGGTGGCTTCTGGAGAATGCTCGTTCCCATCACATCGTTTCGTCCCGAGGTAACTGAGTATGGGACCGGCGTTGACGTCGGATTGATCTGCAGGGTATGTAGTGTCGTCAAGGACAAGCGATTGAACGCCAGGAGCGTCTAGGAAATGGAGCAATGACCGGCCCCCAGTTTCTGTACGGTATCCAAGGGCGACACTCTCGAGTCGAGGAAGGTGGACTGGCTCATAATTATGAACAGAGTCGTTTTCAGATCCAGGACCTTCTGGACCTGTCCCAACGACATATAGCGTCTTCAAGTTTGGAGTAGACCGGAGGAGTTTGTGGAACTGGTTTATTGATGGGCGGACATCCCTCGGATGGGAGGCTAATTCCAGGTGTGATAATCCACTGCTTGAAGCGCCTAAAATGTTTCCAAGGGCGTCCCAGTCGACGTGAACGCCACGAAGGGTGAGATGTTTGAGGCTTGGTAGGAGATCAGCGTGGGTTTTTCCTGAGCTGGTGACCGGAGAAGTTAGGAATCCGAGGTCTTTGAGCTGACGGGGTTGGAATCGACGTGAATAGCTGACATAGTCATTGCACCGCATGAGGCTCATGGATTGAAGAAGGGGAGCGCCAGATTGGGAAAGGGACGGGTTAATGATCTTAAGGGCAGTATACATCGGAGCCCATGTGTCCGTAAGAATCGTGAGGTGTTTCCATCTTGCAATATGAGGCAGGAGAAGAGATAAGGCGACTTGCATATGTTCAGATGAAAAGAGGGTGTCGAAAATAGTAGTACCGAAATCAATACCAACACTGGATAATATTCGTCAGCGTTGTATAAAAAAAAGGGATTGAAGGAAAACTTGCTCTGGTTCAGAGAAATCCCAATCCGGGTCACGACCGTCTATGAGAATGTTTAAAGCATAATGTTTAGAGCGGGATATATATGTCGTTATGTGGGTGGTGTTCAGCTGGGAGAGCGGTGGCACATCCCGATCCCCGTTGGACTCCCAGTCTAATAACTCAGGAGTGACACAGATATTCGACCAAAGGCTCGGCTGGGAGAGAGCAATTGCTCTCCATCGGCGATTGACGCTAGAGAGGACATGTGGGACTTGTACGCTCTCAGAGGTGATTGTTGGAGGGGAGTAATCGCTGCATCCAGGTTGAGCATGAATATCCCAGGTTGAAAGGGTACAAATAGAGAATATCTCTGAAATAAGCTCAACTGGGAGCGCGCCAATTGGCGAAAAAGTAAATGCGCTGGAGGTGTGGGTGGTGGGGCCCATGATTTATGCGGGGAGCGAGCAACGAATCGAGGGACGACTTAAATGTCAAGCATGCTCACTCTGAACAAAAAGAACGAAAGAGCGATGACGACGATATCAATGGGACATATCCGAAATCGTCCACAACTATAGATTTCTTATTGTTGAGCGGAACCACAATCAGTATGGAAGCAGATACGCACCTAGCTATGGCAATGAAGGAAACAATAGGGAGTTGCAGAAGGCCCGCCCAACTGCTCCGCCTCTAAATGAAAACCGGAGATGGCTGGGGGTGGGAATGCGCAATATGACACTCTTCATAAGAGTAGAAGTATGGTCAAAACGATTTTGTTGGGAAGAGTCAAAGGAGCTTCCCAAATTAGTCCAAGAACAAAGGAGCCACCAAATTCGGACATCAACAATGATCGATGATCAATCGGGCCACGTGCCTCGAGGTTAGGCGATCCATCCAAAACCCATCCAGGACCTGCTTTTCCATGCGTGTGAGTAACTGTATGTAACTGAGTGCCTCGTTTCAGGCAATTCACCAAATTTTCCGACGACACGACCCATATTTGTCGCTAAGCTTCGACGATTGGCTTGCTGCATGAATGTTAATCCCGACACCAGTCTCATACTCTATTCTTTGGAAAAACGTGGCCCAAGTCCGTTTATCGGCCTGTGGAGGGCTCTATGTAAACCATACAGAAAACTATTGTTCCTTAGTCAACAATCAATCACAATTGTCACGGTGACATAGCTATTCAAGAACAATAGTAAACTGCCCTTGGAAGTTGCCATGCAGTTTACAATAGCTTTTAGTGAGATTCCGGAAGGCATACACGACTTGTGACAACTGTTAGGATGAATGTATAAATGCGAGAATGCGAGAATAGGAGTCATTGTCCACGGCGATCAAATTTTCAGAATGGGGACAAGTAAAGGTCACAATGGAGGAAGTCCCTCATTTCGGGAAATGGAAAAAGCGAACGGAAAATCAATCAACTAGAAATTTGTCTCATAGAGAAATGAGAGAATGGAATCCTTGTGCGACCTGTGTTATTTTATTAATATGTAAGGTGTGTCGAAGATTGCGTGAAGACCTGCTCAGGAACTCCCTAAGACACGTTCTTGACCAGCGCAAACGTACCTCAAGTGACTCAAAGTCGTGGTAGTACTTAGTATTTTTCCCGAATCTAAAATGCCTTTAGGTTGGCTTTCTTTACTTTGCAAAGAGTTGATCGTGTCTGACAAAAAGAACCCTGACAGCCGGATGGCGTCCACTGTAACCATCGGGATGTGCCTACAAAGTGCTGTCGTTATTATCCGCATGGATGGTCCATTGTTCCATATGTGCATACGGTGATCGAGTATTTAATGTCGACATCATAAGCATCTTGGGGGTGCCATGATATTCAAAGGCATTCCCCGTAGTTAAACTGGAACTGGAGGTGCCATGTTCAAGTTATTCCATAAAAGTTTCGAGCTGCTATAGATTGGGGCTTCCTTGGAGATAATCAGGCCCGTATAAAGCTGCCGAATCCACAACATCATTAAATGTCGAACCGGACAGGATATCTTCCTCCGACTGATGGAGAAACAATGAGGAATCCATGGACATGAGACCAGCTGGTGGGAAATCAGGAGATGTCTGCGGCTTATTGGACGATGGTGTATGTGTCATGAGTTCTGAGGGGGAGAAACTTTCCGGACTACCATGGCGGGAGGAGTACGATGGGGAATCATTGGGGTTGGAGCGGTCGTTCGAGGACGCCTTCTTACGTACAGGGCGTATCCAGGGCGGCCGAGATGTCAATGGCAGTCCAATGTCTTGATGGGATGTTTCTAGAGGTATACCAGTTACTATAAAATAGCATTAAATTGGTCAAAGGGTCGGAGAAAAAACACTGACAACGACAAAACTCCTCCATGACATCTCCAGACCGGAGTCCACAGACATATCGACTACTAAACCTTCGGAGAAGTCCAACGCAAGACCGAAGTGAATCAAGACCAGGAGGTATCAAGTATTGCAAAATATCGATCTTGCAGCTCAGTAACACCGCAACTAGAGTCCTTCCTGCTTGGGTTAACTGGTGAATAACGTGCACTCCGTCTGCTCCGTGTGAGAATCGCCAGTTCAGCAGAAATATATTCAAAGACGTACAATATGTCATAAGGCCTCTCTTCGCAATGTTGACGTTGGCAGTTATAACGTGTACTGCAGAATTGTGTGCCGCTATCAGGGCCGCTCTCTCGGCCTCTGTCTGTTCATCCGACGAGGGTCTTTTGGTTTTCTCAGCAATCAGCTCCGAGAATCGATGCCGATAAATCAAGAGCCGAACGAAGTGCTCAGCACAGTGCAACCTCACGGTCTGAGTCACCCGAATGATGTCCTCCGAACTCATGGAATCTGGGGTGTGTGCCCAGAAGGCTGGGATAGATCGGTGAATGTCATCCAATAGAGCCTCTTCTTCTCGCATTACTTTGGACCTCCTTCCCCCCAAGAGCACACTGGTAGCCCGAATCAGGAAGGAAGATGGGTCATCAGCCAACCGAACGGGCGGCGCGTCCAACACGGATTCCAGGACCACCATAATTCTCATTGCGATTATAAAAGCATTCATACGACATTCGGTGCCCGAAGGAGGGGTCACAATTGCTTCTCGAGTAATGTATTCGTCATCCACGGGCGTTGGCTCCCCTACGTCACAATCCCTCAAGCGCAAAACCGGCGGGCGACCAAAATGTGCACTCATTTGTTTATCCCAAAGGTACACACACCAGAAAGTGCGCTTCCGAACCTCATTGTCGATGGGATCAAAAAGGTCATAATTATCGGCGGAGCGATGGAGACCTGCGTCCACGCACATGGTGCAGGCCTCGGCGAAAAGTGCAAAAGCTTTCGTCAGCTTACCGCTACCCACTGCATATACAGCTGTAAGCAGATTGGCTTGAATGTTGTACAGGGTCGGCCTATCTCTGATTGGCAGCGTTTGAAGGCGGTTGAAGAGTTCAAACCATCGGGTACCAGAAGAGATACCGTTGTTTGGTGCTGTACGCACCCGAGCATCATCAATATGACGGGATGCTACGCAGCAGACTGCGACGATGAAATTAGCAAACCCTGGTTCGGCCCACTTTTGAGGGTCGGCATAGTCCTGAGGAAGACGAAATAAAGCAGATATCAGGTTAAATGATGGACAACGCACGGAAAGAAATGTGGGCACATGGAGGAAGGGTAGAAAATAAGATGATGTAGACAAGTAACATTGCACAAGACTGGTAAATGTCAGTAATCTGCAACTGCATAGGCCGCACAACTGACCTATCCATGAGCTCGGGGACGATATATGATGTGATTAGTTTCCATAGAGCCTGGGGGTTCACTTCAATGCGACGTGGTTGACGGTCCGGAAACCAATCCACTTGGGGTGCACCTTCCACATACGCACTTTGACCAGACGCTTGTTGCTGTTTTTCAACGAGCAAGTCGAGAACGGGCAAACCAGACGTCTCTCCCTGCCACCGAGTATAACCCTCGTCATCAAAATACAGGTACGATGAGGTAAGGGAAGTCCTTGATGTTTCATCCAATGAGTTATCGACGTAAAATGGAGCAGAGGTTGATACAGGAGAATGAGAGGGTGCATCCAAGTTGCCGTTGTCAGAAAAATGGGTAGAGGGGTTTATCAGAGGAAAGACGTGAAGGGAGGGAGGAGGTACCCCAGGATTTGTAAATGGAGTGACAGAGTTTGGGCCATTACCCTGGTCGAATGGGGTGTAGACGCCTGCCATATGGGGCATTGCTCCTCCCGCAGCAAAGACGGCCGGAGGAATGGCTTTGATCAGAGTTTCTAGATGATGCATTCTATCTTCCAAGCTTGCCGTGCGTCTGAAGAAGTTATGAGGCGCAGTTGTGTGCACCGTTTTGATTATCTTACTTGGATTTGTGTGGATAATTTCTTTTCCCTGCCTCTTCAAAAGTGCAAGCAGAGGTCGTAGTAAAACATGCTTGACAAGGGTGACCCTCATCACATCGTATTCGTCGTCGCCTGCGAAATTGTTAGTATGACATATGGGTGATGGCACAGGGAAATAGACACACCGGCAGCGATCGCATGCTCTACTCAGCCCCGATCATAAGGATATATGGTTCACTGGAATATGGCCTACCTGCTCAATTTGAACCTGCGATCCTTCAATAACGACGACGAAGTGGAAGACATCGGGTCAGGTGCTGGTTCTTGTTGGGTATCTGTTAGTGACATTGCACAAATCACTGTGGCAGGCGAATGGGAAACGAAGCTAGAAGGTGGTCGATGTACGAAAGGGTATGTAAGGCATGTGATTTTGTAGATCATAGGGTCGATCAAATGATCAACAAAAAAAGTTCCAAGATGAAAGACAAATGAGATCAAAGTTTTTTTTGAACTTTGCTATGTCGGTAGAACTTTCTGCTGTGAGTTCCGTGCTGACTACTTTGGGAGAAATGTGGCAGCAAATTGCTTCACTCCTAATTGTTCCGCCAGTCTAAGCCAACATGAGAAAGCACACTTCACCGCATGGCTCCTGTCGGGGCAGACTCTCAGATTCAACGAATAAAACTGGAACCTGTTACATAAACCGTCTGCTGCTATATTTCGTACATTGGACAGGATAGATTTGGACACCCATGAAATAATAATAATTGTCTGGTGGTGTTACAGTGGCACCAAGGATAAGTCTATCCACGCTGGATGTCGTCGTAAAATGAGGTAAGATGCAAAGGCGCTGAAACACCAGGGACCTCAAGAGTTCAACTACATGACCTGAATTGGTTAGAAAGTCTACAGAAATAAGTAAATAATTATGGATTGTGCAGGAAAGTGTACATATATGAGAATAACATCCCAGCATCCTAGAAATTACATAGCCCTAGCACCTTCCCAGGTCACGGCTGAATCCTCGCTTGTCCGTTTACGTCGAAGCTCTTTGAAGGTACTAATATCATCCTCATCCTGCCTGATATAACCAGGCACCGACGACATTGGGGGTTGCGTACTTGACCCTCTTTCGTCGAATTCGAAGTCATAAGCAGTTGCAAATGAGGAACTCGATGTGTGGGACATCTCACTCGGAGTCCGCTGCATTGCAATTGAATCGAAAGCCCACGACGAAGGGCCTTGTGAGTCACTTTGAGATGCAATACGCGCTCGCATCTCGGAATTGGGTGATGATCGACCGAACATGGCTGGTGGCACTAATAAGGTAGGTGCAGTAGTTTGGGAAGGCATCGGCATAGTTGACATTGGGGTTCCTCGTGACATTGCTGAAGATGCAACGTTTGGCTTTTGAAGAGGTATTGGTGTCGGATTTGGATTTGGATTTGGATTTGGCGGGCTTGGGAATTTGGGCGAAGGCAGTGGTGAAACCGGAGGCAAGTTAGAAGCAGAGTAGTAAGAAAATCGGGGGGATACCACATTCGGCTCTTCGATATCTTGAGCTGAACCAGTGGATTGTTGAGAGGCGCCAAGGGGATCGTAACCAGAAGCCGCGTATTGTGTCGAATCAGTGACTTGGCTCATGGGAGGATAAACTGTTAAGGTAGTCGAATTGCCTCCGCCGCCACGGTGTGTTGCATTAAAGGGATCATGCGCGTTCTCGAGTTCAGACAGTGAACGATTGTTCAGTTCGTTAAAAATCGGGGTAGACTCGAGAGCACTTCCCGATGTACTCCTGTTACGGCGAGCTTTGTGGTGCTTCAAGCCAAGTTGGTCTTTAAGGTCCCCCTCGACCCACAGCTCCCGAACAATGTCCTTGTCTAGAGGATAATATACAGATTTCCAATACTTGACAATGAACCGAGGAGCTGACATAAGAGAAACGATTAATAACCAATAGGGTGGGAAGTAAAAAGGATGTACCAAGACAAATGCAAACCGTTACAATGACTGTAGCCCAGAAGCTGACAGTCCCAAATAGGATCTCAACTTCGTCCACAAAGTTGCTCGGGAGGAGGGAACTAACCGGGAAGAAGGAGTACAGAACGACCCAGAGCAACATCAGTATTGTCGATCCTAGGACCACGCTCCAGGTCATAACAGTCCAACTGAAAGATCATGTTGAACCAAAGGCAAATGCGAAAAACGAAGAAACTTACTAATGAGTATTCAAACCGACATAGGTATTCGCTGCAGCGATGGCAGCGACTGCAACGGTAGTTCCAAAGTCTGCCAATGAATTGACATCCCTTCCTGTCCACGAAATCGGCAAACCATATATTTGCGCCGCGAAAGGGACGAAGAAGACCACCACCGACTGATACAAACCATCAAACATATACATCCAGAACTTAGTACGCGTGTACTCCAAACCGCGGATACCACGAACGTAGAGCTGGGGGAATGCCAGAGCCGCTTTTGCATTAACGTCTTGGTCGAAGGCTATGTGATGAGGATCATCAGTACTTCGAGCTCCATTCGCAATGAAGGTAAATACCTCCGAGAACAATAACGGGCAGTGCGGTGAACGCAAGATTGTAAAGCAAGATGAAGGTGTATTGGAATAGATAAGTTGCGTCGAACCTTCAGTCAAAGTCAGCAAATGGATATGAACGGGTGGCGTGGGATCTAAACTGACTCATTGAAAGGTAGATACCAGAACAAGGCAAATGTCCAAACTACGTTCTGTAGTTTTTGAAAGTGAGTGATTCGGCAGGAGTCGAGCGACAGAAAGGACCTTATAGAAGAAGTTGGCGTGCATATCCGCAATACGTTGGTACGACCACCGTCCGTGCACGAGAAGCAACTTCGTTAGGAATCTGAACTGTCCAAAAGCATAATCTGCGGACATGGCAGCCTGGGAACCCTCTAGACCAAAGAGTCCACATCCGATGTTTGCTTCCTGAATCATAGCAACATCGTTGGCACCATCACCGATTGATAAAGTCATGGCATTTCGGCCTTCCTTGATCTAAACAGACGAGAAAGGTGGGTTAAAATCCACTATCGAGAGGTATGTCATACCAAATTGACGGTCAAAGCCTTCTGCGCCGGTGATACACGACAGCACACAACAGTTTCGCATTGTGTGCCTAGGTTAAGGAAGAGAGACTTCAGATCAGGTGTAAGAGCGTATCGAAGTGTTTCGCCATCAATAACCACAGCAAAAGCGGCCTGGGCACCAGGTACGAATCCACGTTTACGAGGGTCCAATGAAGGAGGCCCGAGAACAGATGCAATTTTGTTCAACCCAGCTTCGATTTGTGCTCGAGCTTGTTCAGGAGAGCTTGCCGAAAGTATCATGACGTCCATATTTTGCTTCAGGAGGTTGCAACTGTAGCCGATCTCGATCGCAGTTTGTAATTTATCGCCTAAAATCTACTGTTCAGTAAAGACAAGGATTTGAAAATGTAACAAACACACCTGTCAGAATCCAAAGTTTGATCCCGGCTCTGTGCAGAAGCTCGATCGCTTCTGGGACGCCTTCTTGCAGTTTATCTTCCAGTGCCGTAGCGCCGAGAATGACTAGAGAATGCTCCATCAGCTCATTCGCTTTTTCGATTTCCTCTTCCCGATTTTCAATCGCACTTGTAGCATTATCGTATAGCCTCGACCACGCTAGGTATTCCTCCTCATCAACATACCGATATGAAATACATAGAGTCCGTAACCCAGAGTTTGCGAACATTTCCATGTCTTTACTCGTTTGGTCCTTGAGGCGTTCGTCGTGATCTTTAGCCAGCCGTTCATAAATGACAGAGTCTGCTCCCTTGCAGTACAGGATAAGACGGCCATCCGGAGCTCGGACGATAACGCTCATCCGCTTCCTGGTGCTGTTGAACTCGAGTAGCTTTAGTAGAGTATACTTCTCTGACTGACCCATGACCTCGATCTCCAGGGTATCTTTAGACTTTCCGAGGAAAGGAAAGCCTGCATCGCGAGCGGCCGCGACCAGTGCGGCCTCGTCGGGTGATTCGGCCTTGTAGTTGACTAGAAAGGGGTCCGTCGCAGGTTCAGGTCTATCCGCAAGCACACTGTGGCACAAGGCAAGAGCACGGAAAAAGGCAATTGCTAGGCCCCTTTGCTCATTGGATCTGTCAGCAAGATGCTCTGCAAATTTGGGAGAAATCAGTGTGAGCTTGTCAACTTGAAAATAGCGATTCTTGAAGGTCCGCTCCATGATGGCAATCATCTGTTGTTTGAGGCTCGCCATCTTATCCTTGAGTTCCTGGGGATCCAAGGAGTCTGCCTTTCCTTCGCGAGTCGCCGCGCCGCGTTGAGCCTCTGTGACACCTTCGCCATATGCCACGCCATTGATCGAACACTTCTGGAATTCCATGATGTTCTGGGTGAGAGTACCGGTTTTGTCGGAGAAGACGTATTCAATCTGGCCCAAGTCGTCCGAGATATTCCAAGTTTTGGGTACGCATGCCGTGTCGAATGGTTTATAATACATGTCAATGTCCTGAGATATGAAATAGGCTTGGATCGTTTTGACGATCTCGATGGAGATATAGAGAGATATTGGAACGATATTCTGCAATGCAATGAGACAGGAACTAATCCAAAATAAAGTGAGTTAGATCAAGAAAGCAAATGGGCAGAAATACTAACACAAAAGTGATTAGAGCAGTAACGATGTAAGAATTTGTCGGATCCGCATTAATTTCATAATAAGTTGCACTCCGAGCCACCTTCGCGTGTGCGACACCGCTGAATATTGCCGCGACAAGGCACATGATAGTCAGGACACAGAAATTGACAATAACATTGAAATTAGTTTCCATTTCGATCTTGCTGCGTTTCGAAGGGGTGTCTCCACCATTGAGCATGATCTTCGTGTCCGCACCGGTAAAAACAACCAAGCCAATAATCCAAGAAGTGTTTCGTACCGCACAACCACGTAGCAATAGCTCATTGATCGTGACGGCATCTTGTTTCTCTTCTTCGGTCAGTGGGTCCCTGTAGCGCAAGACGCCGTGGAAAGAGTACAGATTCTGGTGTGGAGGTTCTGAGTCAAGATAGAAAGATGATTTTTCGACATCTTCTTCCGAAGTGATGCTCGAGGTTGCTTTCACAGAACGTCGAGGTTTCAAGTTGGTTTCTCCATCAAGGTTCTTGGTTTCCAGATAACACAGCCCGTCAGGATCTGATGTAGACAGTACGACAATGTCGGCGGGAACCTGGTCATCGTCCCTGAGAAGGACAATGTCTCCAACCTCAAGCTTCTTCCATAAAGTCCGTTCCCAACGGGCAGAACCTGCTGGATGTTTCTTCCAGTCGATCACACCTATACCAGCGTGGGAGCGGATAGACTGCTGATACTGCGATAAAGAACCAAATTGACCCCATTCGCGGCTGTGAACTTGCGTGGCGCTTTCCGAAGTTGATAAGTTCGAGGCCTCGGAGAGTGAAACTGGAGGGTAACTGTGCTCGTCCACACTCTGGATGTCCTCCAGACGGCGACCGCCTGCTCCCCTCAAATCCAAACTGCTTTGACTGGGATCATGGGTAAGGACACTAGAAGAAGAATCGTCTCCGCCCTTTGAGAGTACCAAGCGGATACCATGACCAGCTTCGCCTGCCTCTCTGTCTCGTAGCTTGCGCACACCCTTAGTCACCCGACCTGGTGGATTCAAGCCAAGCAATTTCTCAAACCAATTACGTGGATCATTCGGTTGATTGACATTCCGCCATCCACCGCCTAGCTTGGTAGCAGCTGAGGTGTTAACTTGCTCGTCAAGTGCGCCACGCCGGTAATCCTCTACTCCATCTTTGATGGCGGTTACCGTCAAAATGAAAGCAAGTGGGAAGACGGCTATTGAACCAGCTGCCGCGCCAAAGATAGGGAATACTAGAGTAGAGGATTAAGAATCATCAGAAGGCGGAATCACTGGCGCTCACGTTGTAGAATGACAAGTGATAAGAAGAAGAGGTTAGCAACACTACACGTTGACATCAAGGATTGAACAACAGTGCCAATGATGAGTGGCTCACCGTCGAAACTGCTCGTACAGATTCTTGGGTACAAATGATAGGATCGTATATTCTGTGACCGGATGAGGATACTGAGATAGTAGAGAGCTGAGGGATACACACTGGTTGTCCGCACTTTATTCCGCACGTAACGGGCTGTAGGCTCACCGTCGCGATCTACTTCCATGGCCGACAAGGGGTGATTCACGTGGACATTCCGTCTGGTACCAACAACTTTTGAGGGAACGAGGCCTTCTGTTGAAGGAACAGGCTTCACGGTCTTCTTGGCGGCACCATGACGCCGGAAGAACCCTCTGTGTCTCGACTTCCTCCTCTCTGCCCTCTGCTCTGACTTTATTGACTCTGCTATGGCAGAGGCAGCCGTGCGCACTGTTCGTAAGCGCAGCTCTGGGTCGATATTATCGTCATTATCGTATTCCGTGTCGTGCTCATCCACGTTTTTGTGGCGTTTAAAGAAGGACATGAATCAGGAATGGAGCGATAGTAATTCCTTTCTACCTGAATACAGCACGGCGAAAGATAAAGGCAGAGACAAAGGACTTTGAGAGTATTGTTGAGGTGGTGGCGGATATTGGATTCGAACAACTCCCACGCAGTCTCCTGAAATGCAATGCGGGGGCGGTGTGCCCTCACAACTTGTCTCTGCCCTCAACGCTGCTGACCACTTTTTCACGACTTTTCTGTACGCTACGTTGGCAAGTTTGAATGCACAATGAATTGCGGCCGCTCCTGGGTAGCTGGCAATAACGTGTTCTCGGGCATCGTGGCAAGTTGGACAGCTGGCTTGACCTTGGCTTTTCCTTGGAATGCTTGGACCTGCGCGCATGCGTCTTCTCTCTCAGAAGAGCTATAGGGCACGCATCGTCGAGCGCTCTGTCTATCTGGTCGTTTGATTTGAGGTTTTAGATTCTGCCAGAGCCCGTCGCCACGGCCCACACCCAGCTTATTGAAATTTAATCATGTCCACGCTGCATCCATCCGAGCTGCAGACCATTATGACATGATGAATTGGTTTCTGGTCCGTTGACACATCTTATCTTTCGGACTTAACAAAGTCCATGTTCCTTTATCCCTTCAACACCGTGTTGTGGCTTATCCACTGACTTGATGCCAGAAGGCGTGCTTTCCTCCACACCCTCGGAAAAGCGAATTTCAAATTCGTAGTGCTTAATTGCCACAACATGGTTTCTTAAAGAGACTAAATAAATTTAGAACTGCTGATTCCTGGCTTATTGTTGCAAGCACATGTCAGGCTGCCAAAACAATAGATGAAGTCCAATTTTAACCTAGACGACAAAAAGGGCCCGCCCCACAAGTCACACGAGCAACGTTACATCCTCGTTTTTGTTCTTACGCGATGACATGTTTCCGACGCTTGTCCAGTTCAGATATAAAACCTTGGGGGGTGGGTATAGAGATCTTCTGGACATCAGTGCTTTAACCTGCACTCTACTTTTCGGCTAATCATCTCCCTTCCACCTTATCTATTGCCATAATCGCCTCCGAATCGAACTGATGGCGAAAGTGGTGTACCCGACCCCCCCTCCTACGACGAACAATCTAACAACGAAACAACGTTCCCTTCTTTTGCGGAAGGCGAAGAAGATTGAACAGATTTTGGGCTATCCCCCTCATCTGATCGACTCGTTATACAACCCAGATGGTATGTAATATGTACAGTGTTGGAGCTCGAGTTTAATTCCCTCGAAGGTACAACTCCTTCCTCTCCTCCTTTCACCAGCCCATCAGACGGTCGATCCTCAATCGAGTCTTCATCCCCTACTCTCGCGTTGGAAAACAAGGATGAGGTGTCATGGTTTTGCTATCCCCAGCGAAACTCGGCCACTCCAAGCCATAATAATGGGTTGAGCCAGATTCCCCTAATCCGCGTTGCCTCCAAATCATTGCATCTCGAACTCATGGCCTTGACCAACTGGCCAGTGAACGTCACTATGAGCTCCTCCGAACATCAAGGAAGTCCCGAATCCTGTGCATCCCCTCCTCCAGATGCGGACAATACCCTCAAGTCGTCTCTTACAGATCCTGTCATCGCCATTCCTACGTTCACCATCCCTACTTCTCATACCCATCGTAAAGCTAAGATGGACAGAATTCGAAAGAGATTGGGTTCGGAAGTGCCGTACGATGTTGTTTTTCCTGAGGATGTCGAGCAAGAGCCTGGCAAATGCCTGGGCCGCAAATGGTCCGACTCGGAGAAACTTACACCTCGAAGAAAAGATACGATGAAGCCTGTTCCTACCATCCCCCCAGCATATTCGTCCAATCCAAGGCGCAAGCATCCGGAGCGCCGTCGTCCTCCCGTCACTGGCGTAACAACCGCAAGACTATCTTTTATCTCAGAATATCCAGATGAAAGCTCAGACTTGACAGTGGATGCCTTGCGGATAACAGATGGAACCGCCAAACGCCGCAATACAGCAGATTCCCATCTGTCAACGCGCAGTGAAGACCGTGAAGATGGACAAGGGGTGGTGACTCTTAGAAAACGCTCTTCAAGCTACCGAAAACCTCCGCCTTCGATGCTCGACGACTCGATTTGTTCATTCTAGGAATTTATGTGTATTTTTTATCTTACGATTACATAGATAACTTCCATTCGATATACTTGCCTCTCTGTTTCAAGTTTCCCCTCTATTGATGTTTTGTTTACTAAGTAATAAGTACTAATGGGGCAATACATGAGTAACCCGGCCCGGGACACTCCATATGGGAGATCTCATGTCACACGTTCTTACAAGTTACGGAGAACTATTAC
>Ga0307517_10002179_pt1 | contig 31668 bp, 27 predicted proteins | sample 23_EM_MG_FD_194515 | JGI IMG/M metagenome (GOLD analysis project Ga0307517, IMG submission 194515) | Populus trichocarpa ectomycorrhiza microbial communities from riparian zone in the Pacific Northwest, United States - 23_EM | ecosystem: Host-associated > Plants > Roots > Unclassified | place... | reverse complement strand
AGGCTTTCATTATATAGGAAAAGTTGTGCTGTACATGGCCATTACAAAGAGGGAATCTAGGGATTTAAATAAGGTCAATTTCCTTTCCTATTCAATCATTTATATTCTTATTCCAGCATACAGCTGTGACTTTCCTATTTCCTATTCAAGCATACAGCTGTAATAGCTGTATGCTTTGACTTAAGTCTTTCTATTGACAATGTTTAGGACATTGTAGAAACACAATCATGAATGGTGATTTACCCATGGCACTGTGTCTGGCACTGTGTCTAGCACTGTTGTATGCGAATTCTGCTTGTGCAAGGGCATGATCCCACTGTTTTGGCTTGTTACCACAAATGCTTCTTATCAAGTTTCCAAGTGTCTGATTCAATGAATCTGTTTGCCCATTTGTCTAAAGATGTGTTGTACTACTAAACTGTAATGAAGAGTCATACAATTTCCACAACATATGCCAAAAGCGACTCAGAAACTTATTGTCGAGGTCAAAAGTGATGGTATTCGGCACCCCATGTAAACATCTCTCGAAAGAAAAGTCGAGCAATAACACACATCATTCATCTTTTTGCAAGGAATAAAAAATAGGTCATCTTTAAAAACCTGTTAACTACAAATACAGAATCCATTCCCTGTTGTGTACGGGGTAATCCAAATACAAAATTCATAGAAAAGTTCTCACATGTGTTTTCAGGAATAGGCAGAGGCATATATAAACTTGTATTATGTGCTTGTCCCTTAACAGTTTGACAAACATAACATTTTTGCAAAAACTTACCAATATCCTGTTTCAAGTAAAGCCAATAATACATGTCAATGACAGCATCAATAGTCTTTTGTCGCCCTAAGTGACCAGTCAAACCTCCTTCATGCAAATCTCGAATCACCTTCTCCCGCAATGAAGATTGAGGAATGCAAAATTAATTACCTTTCATCAAAAATCCATCATAAATGTAAAAATCATTAAAGGGTAGATTTTGACACTTCTTCTAAACCTTACCAAAATCCTTATCATGCTCATACAACTCTTTCAAATAGCCAAATCCAGTGATCTCTCCCCTTAAAGTAACCATCAAGGTTGCTCTTCTACTCAAAGCATTAGCAACTCTATTCTGACTCATTGATAGATTGATTGCCTTGTGAATAATCCTAGTATTGCTAAAACAAATATTGCTCATAGTCAGGAGGAAGGAATCTCTCATGCAACAATTGTCTCATGTACATCCATGATGTAATAGGTTGTCTCCCTTTTGTTAACAGTGTATCTACTTGACGATTCCACTGGGAAGAAGCTTCACCCTTTAGGTTATATACGACCAGTTTCACCTTCTCTTCCAAGAAACTTGAGTACTCCTTAACCCTGTAACATTTGGCAATCCAATCAAGAAATTCTTTTATGTCCTGATCTCCATTGAATGTCGAGATTTCTATCTTAATGCAAAAATCATGTGTTTGTTGCAGTGGTTTGTCTTGGAATGTTAAGGCCCTATGACCCCCATCAAATTTGTCTCCACCAACACCCTCCACATGGACAAATGATTGTATGGATGGATCTTCAGGAATAGGTTTGGGATTTGGCCTACTTCCAAGCAAGTTCCTCTCCTTTTCGTGATCCTTGTTTGTGTTACCCATTAGACGAGCTAGTTTGCTCTAAATGATCTAGTTTCTAATCCTGAGCCCGCACAACACCTTGAAGGGCCTCCACCCCTGCATTGCAGAGTGGGTTGCTACCCTCTCCATCCATCAAAGAGGCCAACCTACTCTGATACCAATTGACGCGGCGTTTTGTGTGGAAAAAAGCTAGGGTTCTCAAGCCTTAAGGTTATAGACTTAAGTTGTAGAGAAATTTAAAGAAAACTCTCTAATGTTTTATTAAAAGTCTGAATAATAGTCTTCAATCTCAAAATAAACTAAGCATCTCTATTTATATCAATCCTAAAATTATTTATAAAATTCTTTATAGAAATTAATTTCTAATTAAAACTTACCTAATTAATAGAATCCATCTAACAATAGAATTCTTAAATATTAATTTAAAACAAATAATTAAAATCCAAAATTAACTAGGAAAATAATTGAAACAACAATTTCAAGCTTCATATCAGATGCTTCCGGGTTTTTTCACGGATTTTTTTCAGGCTTGGTCTTATCTATTTAGTTTATAAATATAGTTGTAACATGCTCCCCGTCAAGTACAAATATGAACTGCAACATAATATGAAAGTTATTCCCAAAGAATCTAATAATACGACATATGCATCCCATAACCATAGATACTCAACTAAATGGCTTAATCACAAATGAAATTTGGAGTCACCCATGGAGATTCTCTTCCCACAATTATCCTATTTAAAACCATATTCTCTATAAGATGCTTAGAAACAAAATTCTTTTTCACTACAACCTAAGCCATTTTAGGCTGAGCTTATACCCTTTCCATCCATTCCCCTTGAATTAAATTTTTTGCTTTTAACTATCTTACTAACTGATTTAATATTTTTTCAGCCTATATATAATGTTCACTCTAGAAACAGTGAAATGAAGAACACACGCACCATAGCAAATGCATCATGATCTTTGGGGTTAAAATGCTTCAGTGACGTAAGAACAGCCATCCGAAATCCTCTGACAGCCTCTGCAGTTTCCACATTTGTCTCTGCAGCAGCTGAATATTTCTGAAGAAGAAGATCCAGCTGACCATTTTCTATGAGAATGCCAAGAATGAAATTAAGGACATGGAAATTTCCTACTCCAGTTATCAGGCGAGCCAAACATGGAAAATCACCCTCAGAAACATAAGCTTCCACCCTGGTGGCAGCAAGGGATACAAGAACATCAACTCCATCCAGGCATGCTGATGATTTGTAGAAGTGGTGTGACAGGATAAGAAGTTCAACCTGAGAAAAAAAAAAAAAGATTTCCCAGTAAAATAAAAGCTTTGGATTATCAATAACTGGTTACACAAAAGTCAAATTCATCTTTTTATCATCCATTTTCTTCTTTGGCAAAAAAGGATCATCAGCCAGTCACTTCTACTAGACCGCAGCTACGGTTAAAAAGGTCACAGTTGCTGAAAATTATAGCCATTTAGGCACATAGGAATACTATCAACTCTCACTTATAATGGCAATACCTCACAGGCATGTGGTATTTCTTTTCCAGTAATCACCAAACGCATCAACGCGTGACCAATTTCAGGTTCAGAAGGACAAAGCTCTGCCCATTTTAAGAAGTCTGAAAATCTCCACAATAGAGGAGCAGGTCCTTCCTCCTTCTGAGAATCCATGTACCCCCCACGATGTGCAGCCAATAGACCCTGTAATATGTCAGCAAAGCAAATAAATTATAACATAGACAACGAGTCATAGATTGCATAGGACTCAGTTAACTTCATGCAAAACTGGGCATGAATAAAATATACATTCTCAAGGTATATAGCTCAACACATGAAAAAAAAGAAGTCCCTGAACTTATTTATTGCACCAGGTCATCGAACAGTCTACAAAACCAACTTGGATCAAACCAGAAATATCATTTTCAGTCTACTGACCAAGCAGAATCTCGCCCTATTGCAAAAGACAGAAACCTATGATATTAATTTAAGAATCAAATAGGCCAAAGAAAATAAGGTACACAAGGGAAAAAGAAACCAGACCTTTAGAAAGGATTCTGCAAGAATCTGAGCAATACTAGCAGCTGGCATGGAATGAGTTTGCACTATGAGAGATGCTTGTTCAAATGACTCTTGTGCTTTAAGAGCAAGCAGCTGGAGCAAATCGATTGGCTGCTTATCAAATGCCTCCAAAAAAGAAAGACCCAAGACATTTGCAGCTTTTACAACTGCTATGATTCTCTTGCACAGTCCGCGTCCACTACCTTCAGTAAAAACAGTAACCAATTTCTCCAAGATCTTCATTGGCATAGTAAAAAATTCCAATCCATGCATCCATTATGCAACAAGACATCACATTGGGAATAGTTAGCAATGGCAATGAGCTACAAATAGACACTTAGAAGGGAAAACAGAGAAATTTAAATCTTCATATTAATAAACAAGCATATTTGTATAAAATAAACTGTCAAGTTTGAGAAAAGAAGAAACATCTGATATCTGAACAATAACCTGCAGTGGATCAACCAGATGCTGCTCAGTTAATATATTATGTGACTTGACCACAGAACGCACTTCCTCATCAAGCATTGATATGGATATTTTGCTACCAGGAGTAGATATAGTTGCAAGCTTTAGAGTAACATCAACAAGTATAAATTCATGAGGGGTGTGTGCTGGAGACAGCTTATATTGAAGTTGCTTGGAAGCTGTTATTTGTGCAAACTCCAATAAAGAAAGAACAGCTCTTTCCAGCTCTGCAGGTCCAACCCTTTCCTCCCACTTCGAAAAAGACATTTCTATCTTTAAGTTTTCATCTGGCAACAGCAAGTCACCTCTAGAAAAAAGGTTTGTAGAAAAATCTTCAGGCTCAGTATTTTTATCAATGGGGTCCATTAATGGTCGTCGTGATAGTGCATTGCCTTTGGCCCTCCGTTTTGGCTTTGTACTACTCCCTGTTGTCTGAGTGATGGAATCCAATACTTGGTTTTTGTGCTGTGTCAGGTTATTTTCCCTTGCATCTTGTTTCTCTATAGTTCTGCTCCTCATTGTATTGATATGATTGTCCATCTTCGTTATTAAACTTGCAGTCCTGTCAATGATAGTGGAAGTATTTCCAATTAAAGGATCCCGACTCAAAGTGGTTGAAGTAAAGTCTCTATCACTCTTTGCCTGAGCTTCTGATTCTACTGCCAAGAGCCATACTCTAGTCTCAATTTCTCGCAGAAGGGGCACTGGATAAACTCTAATAAAATCACCACATAGGTCAGAAACAAACAACGAATATGAGAAATAGAAATTGAATTTGTGACTGAAGACTCACGGATTAGACAGAGTTATCATCCCACTTAACCATTGAAGAGAAAGCAGCAGCAATTCATGAAGCTCTCTCGCTGGAAGATCCTTCTCAACAGCTTCAGCATGTTTAAGGAAAAATAACCCAGCCTGTAAATCATGTACAAGCACATTATCTCAAAGTATTAGTAGCAAGTTGCAAAACATAATTCTCAATGGTGACAATTGCTAATAAAATACACCTGTAAAGGAGGGAAGGAATATCTGACGAACAGTGTCTGGCAGTGGCCCCATAAAGCAACTCTCTCTTCTGGAACATCCCAAAGGAACTCCTTCCACTCAGCTACCATGGATTCAGCCTGAAATTTAAGGGAGGGGACCAAGAAAAGTGTGGACATCAAGGGTTTAATAATAATACTACTACAAACACTTAGGACTTCTGATTATGAACATGAAAAGTAGCTGGTATATGTTAATCACATCTATCCCAATCAAGGCATGATCAATTTCAAACTTTTAACATTGTAGCCAAAGTAATCAAACATAAGCTGATTCAAGGAAACTACTCAACTGGTTTAAAGCCTTCCAAAGAGAAACTTATTTTATTCAAAGACATGGAAATTCATTCTAGAGCAATAATATTCTAAGTAACATTTATTGGAAAAAATAACAAAATAAGAGGGCATGTGCCCATCTATTGATTTATCAATTCACATACAAAAAATTCATTAAAAAAATCAGAGCAAATTAGAAATTTTCCAAGTAATCCTAAATGAAGTATTTAAAGGGTAAAAATTACCTTCAGCAATCAAAATCACTACAAAGTACTTGCATAGACAAAACACTTTTGATTCCTTTGAACGTTTTGTATCTAGTACTTCAACTTATTCATAATGAAACTTTTGTTGAGTGGAGACCATTTAACAATTTTACTCACTCATATATATATATAATTGCAAGTTAAGTTACATCGAGAATAGTTGCTTGTTGTATTATATATAGATTTAATTTTCCATTTCTCTCTTCATATTAAAGAATTCTCAATTAGGTAAAAGATCTGTCTCCATTTATCTCCATCTCAAAAAAGTTACACCTCTCTCATGTATAAAAGACTAATTTTTCTCCTTCAAAATCTTAATTCGCTCCTCTCCTAATAACCTATTTGATCCAAAATAAGAAATGAATATAGAACCAAATAATCAACAATACATGAGTGTGGAATTAGCATCTCTCATATTTTTGGCAAGTACTGGTGGCAACTCAACTGCGCTTTCAATCAACTTTATTTTGTGAATATTAGTATACAAATGCAATTTTTTTTTATTAAGATACAACATGTGATCCATAACTTGTACGAGTCTTGTGTGAGATGATGACGAGAAATTTCTGTTTCGATCCAAGTTGCTTTTGTGGATGGATGTATTACATATTACTTCTGTAATTACACTTGTTTATGAGAAAAAAAAAACATTAAAATAATTATTTTTTTGGAAACACCCACTATTTTTGTAAACAAAGTATACCTGAATTTCAGTAACATGGTGAACAGAAGACTTCCAAGGTCCACCACTGGCATCCAACTGCCTGGCCCAATTACGTGCTTGCTCCCAATGCCCGTTCTTTTCCAATGCTTCTAAAAGTGAATCATCATCTAGAGCCTGATTTCCTAGATGTACAGTGTCATCCTTCCGCAGTGAAGGCTCAGCTAAATTGATTTTCCAGTAAAGTCTTCGATAATATGTTGCAGCAGATCCACCATCACCGAAGTCCGTTGCGGCAAGAAGTTGTAACAAACATCTTTTTTCATAAGGAGATGGACAAGTTACAAGCATGGCATTGGCAGCTTTTACAGCCGTGGAGCTTATCCACGAAGTTCTGACCTGCCCTTCAATTCCTATGTTTGCCTGCATACTGGATTGTTCATCCTTTATCCTGACAGAAAAGGAACTCAGATGGGCTGAAGCTTCAGATAGACGCATTTGGGAAAATGCCTGAAAGGAAAAAAAAGAGTTTCTATCAGAACAAGGCAATCCCAACAATTTCATTTTTTTTCATGACTCAAGCCAAGCAAAAGAAAAATTTGACTCAAAATACAAATATTACCAAAAAAAAGAAAAAAGAAAATAATTATACATGATATGGTTGGCCAACAAAGGCATTCCATGACAAAAACAAATCCCATTGTTTTAAATTTTGTTTTTAAATAAGTTTCATCCATCTCATCCTGTTTAGGTCAAGGTGCTTTACAATGGTCCCAAATTTCTTCCATGAACATGCAAACAAGACATGCACAAATACATGGCACACATAATATGATGAGAACTTCCATTGGCTTCGCATGTGTTTGGGGCAAGATGAGAACAGATATTAAGAAAGAGTACAAGTACAACAGGCAGAGTTTTGCTCATGCTTTAATACACATGGAGTTCGTTTTGAGCAGCCCTACAGGTACCAATCTGATAAGTTTAGATTTCAGCTTGTAAGATTTTTTTTTGCATGTGTAAAATAGTCTTCACCTAGTATTCTCTAAGTATCTAAATCTGGCCATGCACTGGACCTCATGTGAAATAGTGGTGAAATAGTGGTGGTAAGAAATCAGGAAATGAACCTTTGGCCTGCCTTTGTGGAATCAGGGTCGTGTGTAATGATTGTTAGACAAGTGGAAAAAAGGAGAGAAAGAGAGGTCAACTTCTAAATTCAAAGCATTCAAAACCGGTGACTAAGAGAATGCAGTTCTCTTTATCCCAACAAATCATAAAGATGGACAGGAAATTGGGTTATAAATTTGTTCACAGACCTGAAGAGAGCGGATGAAAGGTAACAAAGAACACGAAGGAAGAAACATCTCAAAAGCCCTTAACAGAGGTAGAAACAACAGTTGTTCACAAAGCACTGCCACCATCTTAGAGAGAGACACAGGTCCTTGACCAGAATCACTTGAAACATTTACACTTTCACGAACATCTACTCTTCTTTCATCTTCAGCAACTGTGCCTTGGGCAACAGACCTTGTTGGTCCACCATAAGTAGTCAAAACATCCACATAAATTGGCTCCATAAGACGCCTGCGTTTTGCATTATGCCGATTGTAATGAACTGTCAGGACCCTGCTACCAGCTGGCAGGGAATTTATAGCTTCCACAGCTGCTCCAACATTATTTGCAATCTGGGATGCAATGTCATTCACCTTGATGGATGAAGTTTCCCTGTAAATATAATTCAGCTGTGAAATTTTCAAAGCATGGAAATATAATGAATTCATGAGGAAGAACAAAGTCGTGAAGATCTTCATATCAAATATGAAACCAAATACATAAAGTGAATCCAAAACAATTCTTGAGCATCTAAAAGCTTGAAAAGGTGTAAGAATATGGATCTGCAAAGCACTATTTCATTTGGACTACGGGATAACCTCGCTGCAGTAATTTCCAGCCAAACTGTTAGACAGGACAAGGGAGACACATCAGGAAAGCATGATGCAATCAATGCCAAAATTGACCAGGACATCTCCTTTGCTTTCTTCAAGAGAGACTCTCCAGGATTTTTCTGCTTCTCACAATCTGCTAAGATTCTAAAGAGCTCAGCAGGAATAAGTATGTCCTCCTGGAAACAGTAAGTTTCACTTCCACTTTCCCCAGTATCTGAATATGCTGGAGAACCAGATTTCTTCCTTGACTGCATGCCTTTTAAGACTGTTAATATATGAATTTTGAGACGTGGGTCACTGAACTCCTTGGTTGCCTGCAATATAAAATCATAACACCATCAATAGGAAAATTCCATCAGAATGTTTTGTAGCATAACTTGGATTCAAAGATTAATTAGGGGTAGATGACACTTACTACTTCGACGACTGTATCAAAAGGGTATCCTCCAATCTGAGCTTCAGACAGAAATCCAACCTTGTAGAAGACAGAGGCAACATAAGATATGGAGTTTCTTAAAAATCAAAATGAAGGAAACATGCCATAAACAAATCAAATGAAGGAAACATAATACAGGCAAATCCAAATATTATATTTCTATTTATTTTTCCCTATGAAGAAGGGGAGAGAGAGCTACCCAATCATTGTCTCTTGCTAAGACAGCAAGGTACTTTGTGCTTAAGGGAAGTTGATGCATCTGACAGAAAGCTGTAACTAAATTCCAGTGTTGGCTTGCTACTTTTTGTTGATCTCTTAATTCAGTTCCATCACCACTACCAGTCAGTAGCCAAGATCCACAAGTCTTTCCATCCATCATTATTGGAAGACTAGCTTTCTCCAAATGCTGCAGGACTAGCATTGGAACTCTTGAAGATTGTTTGCCAATGAATGAATTTGAAGTCCCCTTTAACTTAGTGTTGGTTACACAATCATTGTGCAGATACTCATCTGCAAGTGATCGAGCCAGAGACTCTACTACATTACCTTCACGCGATACCACGTGAAGTGCAGAACCTTTACCTTTAGGTGAAATTTGGCTATATCTCTCATTGTTCTCACTCAATTTGTAAAATGAAGATACCCGTCTCAAGGCAGAAACATCCACATGAAGAATGCTGGCAGATAAACCACAAAGTTCAAGGAGAAAAGCACATGATGCAACCAACACAGAATCCTCAAAATGAGCGACACCAAGTGGAATGACCTGAAAAATTCAAGTCCCAAAAGTAGTATTAACTTAGTTTACAAGGCATCATTTAGGTCAGATAAACAAAAGTAGTATTAACATAAAGTTTTCAGCATGCATAAGTATGCAACAGTAAATGAAAATCAATTGAATTGGCTCCATTATTGCAAGTCATAAATTATTGTACTTTGTAAATCATTTACACTAAAATTAAAATCAGAAAATGAAGCCACAATTCATGTGACTCCCCTGATATTTATGTACAACTTTTAGTTCTCTCATTCAAACTGAAGTTTCTGTGACTCACATGAGCACCATCCCCAACTTTGCCCTAGTTTATTACACATAGATCAGTTTTTGTAATTGTATTTTCTGTAGTTTTTCCCTTCTGAGGCATGAAAGAGGATTGCGAAGGATGGTAGAACAGGCATAGACTATGGGATCTCATTTGTCTAACAAAAAATGAGGCATCTTTGTGCCTCATTGGGAATTATGGATAGAGAGAATGCCCAATTATCCAAACTTTAAGACAACAATAAGACAAGTGTGGAAGCCTTTGAGGTGTTTAGATATCGATCAGATAGAAAAGATTATTCCGCATACTATTCTTTCACTGGAATATGAACAAAAGGTATTTGAACAAGGGCCCTGGAATTTTGATAAGCAAGTTCTAGTCTTAAAGAAGCTTTGGCAGATTGTTCTATTCAAGAACCTTCTCAGGGTCAGGGCATATGATGTGCCTTGAACAGTTTTACCAGTCATAAGATTAAACTTCCAGCAAAGAAGGATGGCCTCTTTATGAGGATGGAGGGGTTAATTATATGGGCTTCCACAAACATGTTAGTTTTCAAACTATCCCTGAAAAACTCCATCTTTTCAGGGATCTATGGCCAGCTGTCAAATGGAAAATCATGCTGGATTTTGTTTAACTACAAATGATTGCCCAATCTTTGTCGTTATTGGCGGTACCCAGGCCATATTGCTTGTGATTATCAAACTGTTGCTGATGATGATGATGATATAGAACACCCAAACCAAATAGGGTATGGAGATTATGGATAAGGGAGTCCCAAAAACAAGTCCAGCTACATTAGAAGATGGTAGTTAAGGTAGTGGGAGCCTTGCTAGATGGTACTCAATCCAGCTAGAAGCCACACAGGATCTGAAAGCAAATCTAACATTGAGTCCCAGGTGGTAAAAGTAGGAATGATGACAAGGAAGAAACAAAGTCTTAATACATGAGAGACACAGATTGAGGGGCACTCACAAATGGATGAAGAAAATCGAGGCACAAAATGAGTTAATCAGGTATTGAAAGGTGCAAGTTTGTTTGGATCAACTCCATTGTAGTGAAAAATCAGTCTCAGATGAAAAAAAAAATGAAAAAAAAGAAGCCCTCGCTGTCAGCGAAAGGATATCAGTTTATCAAGAGAAAAATGCTCTCAAAAGCCACAAATATTACCATTGAAAAACCATCCTAAGCTCAAAGCATCACCACAACTTAATCATTAGTATGACCATGAATTAAATCAAATGGACACCTACATTTACAGCAGCGAGCCCAAGATTTCTATTATTGCACTAAACAATAGCCACATAACTAGTTATATTTGAAAAAAATACAATTCTACTCATAGTTAATCCTTACCGAAGAAAGAACAGCCTCTTCGCTTTGTGTCAAAGGTGCAAGAAGTGCCTGAACATCGGATTGAAAATTTTGTTGACCATGTGACAAAGCAACAGATTGGCCTTCTAATTTCAACTTTTGAACTCTAACACTGAGGATATGATTAAAAGCTGCCAGTGTACGCCCACAATGTAAATGGTGCTCAAGCCCAAGTTTAGTTTCCTGCAATAAGTGCAACACCATCAGATATTCATCACTGTGAGAAACATGATGATTAAGACATGGGAATGGAGGTGTTGCCTAAAAGGAAGATTCTGTTTTTTTGTTCCAGGAACAAAAAATAAAACAAAAACAGGAGGAACAAAAAGTTGAATGCAGTGTAAGCAAACAAACACAAAGTCCACACATTACAACAGCTCTTTGCAACAGACTAGTCAGCACCAGCAAACAAGACTGCTTAAACAAAACTCTCAATCAACTGATGTTCCTGTATCGATTTTTATTGGCTCATATTTAGAATTCAGGAATACTTCAATTAGGCACTACAACGTGTCAGTGGCAAAAATGAGACAAGCAAAAAAGGTGGGAATCATTGTAGCATAACTTGCATTGTCAAGTTAGTCCGTGTGCATGCAAGGACAAAAGTTGTAGACCATAAGCCAAATGCTTGATACAATTCTAACACACTACAAATAAAATATCAGTTCACTTTCTTACCATTAGTATAGTAGTTGCACCAAGGAAAGCATTTTTGAAAGAAAACTACAGTGAATTTCTTTCCACTACACAGCCTCTTGTAGGGTGTCAAAAAACAATCTCAACCCAATAGCTTAAGCTGTTAGGTGAGTTCCCAAGATATGATTTATATTATTCTCTAACACACCCTCTCAAGTGAAAGCCCTTCGGGCTTGAAACTTGCACAGGCCCACATTATCTTATGCTTAATTTTTATCAAATAAATGGAGATGGTGAGATTCGAACTCGTGACCGCTTGGTCATCAAGGCTATAATACCATGAAAACATAGAAGAAGAAAACAAATATTCTCTCTTTTTCTATAGAAAAAGAAAAGAAGAATATAACAACTAATATTTATTCTATAGAAAATAGCATTTCTAAATAGAAAATGGCTACCCCTCTTTTTCACAAATTCTCCTACATATAAATTTAGCATTGCACAAGAGAAATTCCATTTTAAAGTTCCATCACAAATTGCAACTGAAATTTCAAAATACAATGCCTATGATAAAGTTGAATTTTCTAACAAAACTACAAGAAGTTTTATTTGATGGACTTGAAAACAATATGTGTGTGTGTGAGAGAGAGAGAGATCATGAAGTTTTATTTTATGGATGTGAAATCAATATACATGTGTGTGTGTGTGGATATAAATAGATATATAGATATACCTCAAGTGAAGAATCATAGAGTTCCTCTTGAACATGCTTTTGGATAGTTGCCTCCCAGTAGACAGCATTTAGCTCTGTATTTTCATCAGAATGCATGAAAAAATCAAAGTCTCTGTACAACAAAGTGTCTGCAGTAGGCAGACCTGACACTGATTGCCAACCAAGAGGACCCTGCAATATCATGCAAAGATAAAGATATATGCAAGCATTCCCAACAAAGCAAAGGAACAATATTGTAGGTCCGCAGAAGTACCATGATATCTCTTAGGTAATCAGCATGGCATAGAGTTTAGTATGATACCAATTTATATATTCATGTGTGACAAGAAAGCTGGAGATCAATCACAAAAACAGTATCAAACAAGATTCAGATTTCAGAGACACGATGAAGCTCGAAAGCAACCTGAATATAAAGTTGAATCAACCTCCGCACGGTCTTAGGAAACCAGTATGGCAGCATTTGTAGAAGTGAAGTATCATGTGTAGTAGAGAAGAAGATATTGTCACGCCAATTTAGATAGTCTGCTAAAGCTGAATTGCCAGGTATATAGACAGCATACAGTTAGGAGAATCAACTACAGAAACCAAAAGCATCATTCGGCCGATTCATGTCTCCAAATGGATTAACAAATCAAAGAAATATAAGAGGTTAACCAACCATTATTTCCCTTAGGACCCAAGAAATTAGAAGTTGTATCATGACCAAAACTTGCTGCAACAAGTGTGCGCCACAGAGTAGGAAATCGCTGCAAAGTGGGCCTGAGGTTTTCTAAAGTGCACTGAGCTGATGAGCTACCATGCCTCTTCACACTACCGCTGCTCAAGCAATTTTGTATTGGGTCAGGGGCATACATTAGAGTTGCTAAAGCTGCCATTTCACCCCCACCTTCCGCTATATCATCAACAGTATGAATTATTTCATCGATCTCCAGAACATTGAGGTTGCTATCAGAAACTATATTAGGTGACATTATTGTTCGAGCATTAGAGAATGATGCATTGTATTCATGCCCCTTAATCCTAGATAAAAGCAACCATTTTGCCCATTGACAATCACCCTGAACAAGAAGCATCAAATAAAGCATATGAAACAGGTCAGTGCATGTGTATATTGTTAAAGAATAATGATAAAGTAACAATGTCAGAGAGATCCAGCATGATAACCAACACAATAAAGAGAGATAATATAAATATTTGTCACAATTAAGTTATACTAAGAAGAATTAACTCTTGCAGTCCACTATTGAAGTATAGTATTCAAACTAAACAATAGCTTCACCAAAATAACCCATTTTGGAGTAAATTGAATTTGGAAATTGGGATAGCAAAGGCTCAATTTAGTGGAAAGAGTTTTGAAGAAAATGAAAAGATCATGGAAGAGGAAAGAGTGACAGTCTCACAGGCGTAAATGCAGTCTGTGGTGCTGTTAAACTCTGCATGAAGAGGCAAAAGCACACGAGCACAAATCCAGACTCTGTTTATTACATAAAGACCATGGATGAAGCAGAAAAAGATTCTGCTGGACAATTGTAAACCATAAATATTAAGCATTGATTTCACAACTTAGTCAACACACAAATCAACTTGAGGACAATGATCTATCCTTCGTTAGATATCTTTGCCAATGTAAACTGTGCGTTTTGATTGGGTAATACTTTACTCATTAGTCCCTAGAGGATTTATCCTGAAACCACATCTGAGATCCACTAAAAGAAGAAACTATTTACAAGTTTCCTCATAAACATGGGTTGCAGAATATCACAAGCAAAGCAATGATGCCTCTGCTCTTTGGCTCTCTCAACATGCCCTAGTCTAGCTTGCTCACTCATCATCCTGTTTCCGATTTCCCCCATATCCACACCATGCCCTCTGTATTGTAAGTCCTTCCTACTTAAGAATCCCAATCTGGAATGATCTATGGTAAATATTGTACATATACAGGCCTACAGTGTGCATTCAAACTTAGGTGTTCAAAAGGAGTAAACCAACATGCTGTATGATGTTGAAACATAAACGTGAGCTTTGAAATGAGCATCAGATGCAGATATATTCAAGGGTGAAATCCAAATTTTAACACACAGACAGAGATTTGAAAATTGGATACATGGGAATCCCTGGCAAAGGACAAAAGCATGCTTGAAGACTAGCTTTAAGTTTTTTGCTATCTATCTGAGTGGACAGAAACATAAAGCTTTGGCAGTGTGTGTGAGAGAGAGTGTTAGCATGATACCATATGGAAACAGGCCCGATAGAAGTGTCTGACTTATAATTTGAAAAATGAAAGTTGTCAAGTCGTTTAAAAATGCTGACTATATAACATCATATGACAAGGGGCCTGATGCAATGGAGGAAGAGCTAGAATTAAAATAGAACAAGAAATTTCAGAACTTGAAAGTAGCCACTTCAAAAAATATGGAAGGATAGGACTGTCTCCAAACTCTCCCTTCAATTCCATGAGTTTGGTTGGACTATAACTGAGTAATGGCTTTTCGGGTCACCATGTGACAACATGCAGTCCAGAGCAGATATGCTAGTCACCATTTGTCATAAAGAAGCACAAGGAAGATACACATGTTTTCTCTTAATCACTCTTCTTCCATCCTGACTTACCCATCCCCACCCACTCTCTCGTGTCAAAAAAGATTTTTCCTTCTTATTTTTCCATTCTCCCTTTTCATTTAGCTAAGTAAAGTACTTAGAAAGATTGGATTCCACAACAAACACAAAACACAGTAATGTGAGGATAATACAGAGAGAGATAAGGCTGGGATCATGAGTTTTTTGACATAATAGGCAGAAAGACAAGGAATCACTAATCACTGAAACATCAAAGGCCCTAATCCGGTCACTAGCAAAGAGGAACACAACCTCTGAGCTTCATGAGCACAAAGCCTGTAAGGTAGAGAGAGAGAGAGAGAACAAAACTAACAGCAACCAGAAACTAAATCCAATAAGATATTTTTTTCAGACAACACTGATACTGAAACAGCCAGAGATGAGCAAACAGGTTCAGAATTTTATAAGTTTCAAGGTTTAATAAGAAGTCCCTCATGAAAAAGACCATGGTTCCTCCAAGTTCTATCTTTTGTTGTCCATAATGTTTCCATACTCCTTAAACAGGCCCAAAGATGACTCTTTGTAATGCGCTATCCGTAAGAAACTAAGTAGTTTGCTACAACAACTGAACAGCTATATATTTGGACCTACAGCTTGACAGATGATTAAATTTCCCAGGAAAAAAAGTGTCAACGCCTAATTAAATAGAAGATTAACACACAGGACATACATAAATATTCAAAATGGCATACTTGTCCAACTAGTGTAACAACAATTTAAGAAGGTAATGGCTTCCAGGGCATCGTTAACGAACCTATATGGCAAGGGAGAGTAGAAATTGCAAAAAAACCCATACGAATGAACTGTACATAAGCAAAGAATCAGAGATAATACGATGTAAAGAACAGCTAGACTCAATAGACATGAGGAAACTTACTGCAGTTTCTTGTAATGAACCAAGTGAATCATTATCTAGAACCAACTTGCAATGGTCAAGATAAAGGTCCAAAAGATTTGGCAAGTTATATTGCACGCAGTAATGTAAGAGTAATTTATGCAAAGCTTCCATGGGGACAGCATCATCTGTTATATTGAGATCAGATGAAGCCTCAACAGAATAGTCCTCCAATGTCATTTTATCAGACCTGCTAGTTATGATGCCTGAACGAGCAAGCAGAGCTACAATCTCAGCAGTGTCTTCCCAGTATTCCTTCAAAAATATAAATTTCTTTGCAAGCTCCTGCTCCATGAGCATTCTTAACCACATAGAGCAAAATGCATTGGCAGGAAACCTGAAAATCTTGACCCCTGGAATATCAATGCACGCTGAATCCAATTCTTCAATAGAGCATATATAACTGTTGTACTCAGGAATTTCACGATTGCATCCAACCTCTGGAGCATGCTGTAAGTTGTCCAAAGTGATCTGGAGGCTTCCATCTGATAAAACAGATGTAGGTATGAGGTACAAAAGTTTGGAAACTTCCTCACAGTCATTGTGGCATAGATAGTACTCTAGTTGAGATTCCCACAATACATGAACGCCCATAAGGAAAGGTTGATCCAAAACTATCTGTATAAGATCAAAAAAAATATGAAGGAATTGTAGTCCATGGCCAAATTAAAGCCTCACAGAAACTAAAAAAAATGCGAGCACAAATGACAGAAAAGAGAGCCTTAAAGTTCACTGTATATAAATTATGGTTTGTAGTTTGCAAGTTTAGATGTTTTGCATTAACCCTCTAATAGCTGTATTTTTGGACTAAGTGACAAGTAGAACATGCAGCATAGAGGCATGGAAAGCATAAAGTGAAAATGGGGAAAGATCATTGAAGAGCCAACATAGTATGACAAGACCATCAGCTGAATTTGCCAAAGCTGCTGAAAAGATGCCGTTGAATTCCTTTTTATTGTATTCCTTTTTATTGTTCGAGTGCTAATGCCTCAACACTCAATTTTTGTTGACTGTAGCATTTTGTGACTGGGAAAGGCAAACATCATAAGAAAGTATTGAGAAAAGAACTTCTGCACTTGCACATTGCATGTCTTGTGCGAGAATACCAGTAATAAATAAAATATTTAGCTTCTAAATGGCATCCTTCTATTTCCAAAAGTTCAATCTTCACTTGTTTGAACTAGACAAGTGCTAAATTTGGCTTCTTTGCAGCAGATTCGAGTGAAACAAATTAGTGCCCACATCCTTGTATGTTTTACTTGACCATCCAAATAAAAGTTAATAAACTTGAAACTATAATCGGTACATGCTGTAGAAATTCAGTAAAAGGAACAAAAACTTCCACATCACAAGGGACATGACTCGCAACTTTTAGCATAGACCAGGTCCCATCTTATTGCAGGATTTCATTTTCCTTCACTCAGGTTTCTGTGTGACATGCAGCATTTCAAAGATTCATAGTACAAAGAAAGGCAAAGGAACTAAAGTACTTACACGATCAATGGTTCTCTGGTCCCAGGCACTAGACCAAGCTGCAGCAGCAGCCCAGTATCCAGCATGAGCAGTATCTTCATCAACTACAGGATCAGGAGAGTTTCCATTGATGCTTGTCCATGAACCTAAAACTACTCCATGAATTTCACCACACTCAATGATAAGATTGCTAAACAGATATGAAGGCAATAGCTGCAGCTTAATTTGGCCTGGTGAATTCAAAGTCGATGTAGCTCTCTTTAATGCCTTCTGCCGACCAACAAAAGTTCTCCAGAAACTACTGCTAGGGTACAGCCTCTTTCCAGTAAAAAAGAAGGAAAAAAATTCTTCTCAGATATAAAATTCAATATTAAACCACTAACATTAAAATGAAATGGAAGATGACAAATTTCATGTACCTCGATGATTAATATCTTCTCCAATGTTTCCCATTCATATGGTCCCAGATAACCATATCTTCTCATGTCTTCTGCCACTTGAAGTTGAAGAGATCTCCTGACCGTGCCAAACAATAGCTGCTTGAGGCAGGTTTCAACATCCTCCCCAAGCCTTTGCAACGTTGCAACAGCAAGTTCAGTTTCCCCCTGTTTATCATGAATGATTAACACGGAATATAAATCAATGCACCTTTGGCTTTGCCTACTAAACAAAATTAAGCTACCTTTAAAAATAAGTCATAAGCAATGGCTCTTCCAATGTCACGAACTTCACTAAAAGTATCGGGTGGCTCTTTATTAGTCTCTGAATCTCTAGAACGATGAAGATGCAATTGCAAAACTGCCAAAGGAAGACGACCAGATAGTAGTGCATCTTTAACGACAGTTTTTACGTCTAAATTATCCATTTTCCATCGTGCAATCATCTCCTTAGGGTTTTCAGATGGAAAAACTTTTTTTCCCCAATCACCACCCTGTGGCACAAGAACAGATACTCCATTTGAATCTTCTATATCCAAGGAATCACGATGCATCAAAGCAAGCTTCTCATTATTAGAAACAACAGAAGATGCAGAAACCAGAAGTTCTTGCTGGTTTGGTGTGTCTGATGATGTAGCATCTGCTGAAAGAATTGAAAGCTGAGATTCGTCCTGCGATAAATTTGCCTCCACCAAGCTCAATTCCTCCCTGCCATCCACCTGTAGCATTCAAAAAGACAAAGTGGTTAGCAGCAGATAAGAGACAAACAATTCAAAAGTGTGTAAGCACACAGAAGCATACCAATCCCACACCCGTATTCTTCAATTTTGAGCTCAGTCCAGATTGAAGATTCCGAATAATCTCCAAAAGGTGAGCCATATCATGAAGACTTCTGGAGTCCCCCATTTCATTCTGTAATTTATGCGGTAAAACTGGTGGAAGAGAGAGCAAAGGGATCATCCCAAAACCAGGTAATACATATGCATCTTTCTTATGCTGGAGTAACCCACATTTCCGGATCATTTTAGTTGTGAAGTGGCTGGCTAATGCAAGGAGCCTGTGATACAGATTTGAAGAATTAAAAAATAAATAAAGAGATAGAATGACACAACAAGCTATGCAATAGTTAACCAGTAGTCAATATGATGTAGAACAAAGAGGGATCCAGGAAAAGAATAACAGAAACCCAAGAAATCCACGAGAAGTTCAAGAGAGGAAGAAAAAAAACCCACAAGCACTAGGTGTACAATGCAGATTATTGATAATCTGTTAATTTCATTCATTAATAAACATAAGAGTTGCAGAATCAGGAAGGCCAGCCAGTCCAGGTTAAGAAGAGCCTGGCTGATCTAGAAGATTACAAAATTATTTGTTCATGGTCAATATAAACAGTTACTGATGAAGTAAACTATTGCACATCTCTTTGTTTTTGTTATTCATTATGTTAAGGTGAAGAAGCAACATCCATTTTCTCATATTAGTCAGAGACAAGGAATCAATAATTGAATGTGGAAAAAAAGCTTCAGGAAACTCAGCGAGTGGATAGGAAAAGTAGAGAGTACGGTAATGTACACCTGCACACAAACCAAGAGACACCACTAAAGGCTCCTAGATGCCATTATGGTCCAGTTAATAACCCATTTTCAAGAATCAAGTTAAAGAATACTCTTAATCAAACTAGACAAGCCAGAGACTCAAGATCCCATCATTGAAGATGTCAAGAAAGAGCAGGTTATACAAGTTGATAATATTTTGATTCCATCATTCATGCAAATATAATAGTGGTATTGTGAAAAACTTAGTTGTTTAACTAGAATTGTAATCGATCATGGTGTGATTGTCTATTCCATACAAATCAACAATCTCTTAACATTCTCAAACATAAAATTTGAATTCAGAAAAGTTGATGAATTCTAAAAAAGTAAAATATTTTGCACAAACATAAAATTTGAAACACATTAGGCTAGCCATCTGCTTCATTAATCACAAAAAAAACTGTCACACTGGCACATTTACGAATATGAACAACAATTGGTACAAAAACTTTTACCTTGATGCAGCAGAGACCTCATTATCATTGCTATTTCTGTGAGACATCAGATAAGCTGCAGCAAAGAGCAATCTCAAAATGCCTTCTTCTGCTAGGTTAATGCTGACAAGCATTTCCAGAGATCTGTTCAACCATTAAAAAAACAAAAATAAATAAAAAAGATCGAATTCGAATAACTCTCATCCAACCTACGACATTGCTACTGCCAACAGAACACCCATATTTTGATCCTTTCTTTAGATTAAATAATTGATACCCATAATTTGGGATTGAATTAGTTGATTTGTGTACAAAAATAATTTCATTAATTGTAGACAGAACATTAGAGTAGTGTGCTCTTTAGAAACCCTATATCCTACTTGGATGTGCAAGGCAATTAACTCGAAAATCCAACCCAAATCCCTCAATCCTCTATAAGGGAATGGTTTTTGTAATTACTCTTTCAATATCAAAAGCTTCTATGAGAGTAAATACAAAGGATACATTTTCCAATAAAAATTACAGACCATGGAATCAAAAAAAATGTAAAATCAACGAAATGCAGGGTAATTCATAATCAAGAGGGTCGGGTCCTCCTAAAAGAGGAAGAATACACAACATATTGAATCTTATAATATCTGCTCACAGAAATTAACTATGCCATTTCTTAACAGCCTTAGCATTTAGACTAACTGGTGTTACATCATTTGTATACATAAACTGGTGTGAGGGTAATTATTTTTAGTAAGAAGAGAAATTTTATCTGAGAATGAAAAAAGTTTAAAATTGAGATAAATTACTTGCACCCTCTCCATTAGATTAAAATTTTAGCAACTCCTACAGCACGCCAGTTCAAGTGAAATGACTTTGAGAATGTATCTTTTGGTCATTCCAGAATGAAAATGATCACAGAAAACCAATATCCACCAACATTCATGCAACAGTGATTCACTTCGGTGATTTATGATCATGTTAGCATTTCTAGTGAAATAAAAACAGCCCTTGATTTAGAAACTTTAAGCACCTCCCACACCCAGTAGACAAAGTGTGCATATGTGCACAGATATAATAATAAACTTCTTGAGAATTTACTTATGGCCCTGTTTGCTATTGTGATGGCTTATTAGCCACCACTGCTTCAATGCTACAATACAAGCTTTTTCTGCAAAGCATCTATTTGAGCTTTTTTCACATCTGTTGGATGCTTTACAGAAAAAGCTTGTAGGCTAAGCCTCTTACATGACACCACAGGAATGCCAAATAATACTATGAGTTGGTGCATGAATGTGCCTTTGAGGGTGACACATAAATAAATCTATCATTGATGTATGTACTGTGGTGACAGATCCAAGCACAGGGGTGGCCAAGAACATAATACTCCTTCAAACCCTTTTGGTCCCAAGAAATAATATTTACATGCAATGGAACCCCTAAAACATAAAAGCTAACCGTCCCTATGAATGAGAGTGTGTGTGTTCATACATGCAAGTTCATGAAGACACACATACACAAGCTTCTACCATGAACAAAGATATAAACCATACGATCATAACCTTATAAACAGTAGTTACACATGATAAAGACAGTAAAAGTTTTCATTTCTAAAGAAGACAAGAAATGAAAGTGATAGAATATATAGAATCTTACCGCTCTATTTCATCATATTTCAGGTATTCCAATGCCATTTGTAGCCACCGCAACCTAGAGATTTTCAACTCCCACCCTGACATGACAGTGATTAAAATGTTGTATGTCCATTCAAACTTTAAAAAGAAGCATATTTATGACAATTTGCAATCACTTTTATACGGTAAATCAGAACCCAAAAACTGATTACAAGACAACAACTGAAACTGCACCTATAAACAAATCTTAGAAACTGGAGGACAATTCATACAGATAAGAAAGGTCTTCAAACGTAGCAAATACTATAACAATGTCCACATGTTTGTTCCCTGACATTAAACCAGTTTTTGGGATACTAAAGAGACCATTAGCTCAACAATGAAGCACTCATCGGCTACAGCAAGTTCAATTATCATTGACCTAGCATATCTTACTGTAAACCACGCCCTCGTAATATGAACAGTCATCCTTTCCAAGTTTGGGAAAAAACAGTTAGCAAGTAATAAGTAAATAATGATTAGATTCACATACAGCAATTCAGGCTCGATGTCATGAACAAATACTATTTGTGCTCCCTGTACAGATTCTCAATGCAAAGGGCAATTACTAGCATTTGAATCCATACTTCTTCACTATTCTAATTTTACAAGAAATCTAAATACCTAGGTACACATAATATGCATTTTGATCAAAGAAAACAATGAGACAGAACTTTCAATTGTATTATTAGTAGCCAGCTAGAATTCAGAAACTTAATTTGTGACCTTAACACTAATGCTTTACAACAACATTAATTAATTGCTATCCTCATTACGGTATGATGCCTTTGCCTCTTCTTCATATATGTTAAACTCAACACAAATAAAACATATCCATATAAAGCACAAGGCACCCAACTGCAAGCTCCCTGCATTACCTCAGGAGAGTGCCAAAAAGCAACTTGCTCATGTAAAGAAAGGCGCCTTAATAAATGTATGCATATCAAAACTTCTATTTGAGAAGTGAACACAATACGAACATATCCACTATCATTATTTCATATTGTCTCTCTCTTAATTAATTGCATGCTAAAAACACTAACAAATCTTTTTAGCAGAATATATTTTTCTTTTTTTGATGAAAGAACTTTTTTGAGGAAGAAAAGAAAATTGCAGTACATCATTGAAGGACAAAACATCCTCTCAAAAAAAAGAAAACAAAGAATACTGACTAAAATATAAGACTCCCCATCTCCAGAAATTCACTAAGCAAAACTTCCAAAATCTCCTATTGGAAACACCAAAAGGAAGCTAATAAAACTATTATCCCAAATATGTCAAATAAACAAATGCATTTGATAAAAGATTCTTGAAATAGCGTTTCATCTAGATACATTTATGCCATATTATTTGCAAACATACCACATTTCCCATAAGATTAGCCTCTCTTTATCCTCCCAAAATCCAAAACCCATATAAAAAGAAACTCCTCCAGGTTAATTCAATACACCTATGCTCCCAGAAAAATCTGAGAGAGCCTGTTCCACAGCCTCCGAGCAACTGGGCAGTGAAAAAGTAGATGAATTGATTTGCTAAAACATAAACACAAACGTCCAGAAACAATGCCTTGTGAGGCCTAGCACATGCAACATGTCATGAATTTTAACCTTCTCAAGAACTAAAATGCAAACAAACATCTTAACCTTAGAGGCTACCTTAGCCTTCAAATTATAAACAAACAAGAGGCATGTGAACTAGGAAAAATTTGCTGGCATAAGAGACAGCATTCAAAAACAGAACGCTTCTTGAAGAAATTCAAACTCCCATATATTAAGATTCCTCAACAACAGAAATGTCTCAAGAAAACATTTCCCCTGGTAGGTAAATTGTTAGAGTTAGAAAACCATTTTTTTCAACTTTCTAATTTTTTTTTTTTAGTTTTTTAAAAATGGATTCAAAAAGTGAAAGCTCTTTTCGGGGAGGACCAAAAGGAAGTTCAGCTTCCATTCCCCAAACTGTTAAAAAACAAAAATCATTTTTTTGTCTTCTCTTTTTTATTGGATCTTTAGAAAGGAATTTAAACTTAGATCTGTGCCAAGGTTGTAGTCGAAAAGGAAATAGGATCTTTATTTGAATACCGTTTGTTAACCAGTTTTTCAGAAATTTTGTTTCTGATAATTGAACTCCATTATAGGTGCATTTAACATGCATTTCTCTGTTCCAATCCTTTAAATCCTTGGACCATTCAGGAATTTGAAATAATAGCATACGAATGATATTTTTAGCTATTCTTTGTTTTGGAAAGGAAGTCAAAAAAAATATTCAAATGATTTTGGCATGCTAGAATAAGAGGCCATTTCATTAATGTCTCACATTGGAAGCCACAAGTAATCCTCTTTAAATGAATACGGCATAGTAAAAAGAGGACCAAATGTATATTAAACAACTAGGACGGGAAGAACAAACTCACGACTAGTTGTTATATATTGAGATTCCCAAACATAAAGTCAAAGATTTAGGACAATTTATGTAAGTTTGCATGTCTAGGATCTGATAAATTCAGCAGAATGCTCTGTTTATATGTGTGGGAAATGCCTTGCCTGGGAGCCTTAAGACTGCCTCACCACTACAATAAGGCAAGCAATTGACTACCCTAAGTGAACTCAACATAGTAGTATCAGCTAAGACTCGTAAAATTCTCATGGCAAAAAACAATTGCTAGTGCATGGGATTCAGCGTTTTGAATATGATTATCTTGAGTAAAAATAACTAGACATAGGCATGTATCACAATCATAGCTTATATTAGTGAGCCGGGATCTTAATTTAAAGCAAAGCTATGACAGCTAAAAGAGATGTAGTATGAATCTAGAACTTATCAAAAAATAATAGAGCATAATGAAATGTGCACACGCATAATGCATTTTATACAGTAAACTGTAAAAGGAAAACTACTTAGTAACCAAATATAAATGCTCGAGTAGAATTTTACAAGATAACACGGTCATTGAAACAATGAAGTAGAATATATTGGTGGACAGCATATCATTACAGATATGAATATGCTATATAATGGCAGGCTAGAAATTGCAAAACTTGAACATTCATCTCACCATTTGTCAAACATAAGTGATCTGCCTCTGCGGGGCCATCATAGAGAAGCACTCTATCCAAAACTTCTACTTTCCAAGGTGAGAAGGGTTCAATTGACTCTCTTATTTCCAGCATTCTTCTTGCTCGCCATCCAATATCTGTGTTGATAAGGTGCTGCTGATATCCAATGGTTTCAACAGGAAGGAAATCTGATGTAGCAGAAAAAGAGGGAAGAACAACTGAAAGACCAACTTCAGTCACCAAATAAAAGAATCCTTGGAAGGTGCAACCAACTGCTTCTCCAAAAGAAGCTTCTCCCTTTCCCTGGCTATAACTCATGTTAACCCTAGTATTCAAGCATCTGTCATCAAGAACTGCTGAGCTTGTGTGCATATTAAAATGAACAAGTTGAGTAGTGCTTTGACTTTTAGCATCGTGCTTCTTAATGAGTCGAGTGACTCCCATAGGAGAAAAACAGATGTAATCATCTTCACTAGATCTATTTGTGGGAAGAAAGACTTTCCGCATCAGGTGCGAACATACTTCAGAATCATGAAATGTGTGAGTGGCTATCTCAGAAAAACCATTCATCAAGTCCTCACACCCATGGCAGTTCGAGATTTGGATTTTATGAAGTGCATTTTTTCCAGCATAATCCAAAAAGAAGACCTTTTCATTCCTAGTGGATGGATCATTAGAATATACCCATTGGTGCCCAATGTCAGAACCACCAACCTTCCAGCCAGCCAATATCCCAAGCCCTAAATGTTGAAAATGTGGAAGCAATTTATCACAAGCATAGGAGTTGTTTGAGAAATAGTCACCAGTACGCATGACATACACTACTCCATATTCATCAACTACAGCTAAAAAGGACGTATGGGATCCAGTAAGCAATTTTCTAAACATTCCTTTACCAAGGAGATCAACACATTGGGAAGTTGACTTATCATGAACTTCTTCAACTTGTTTGATCTGAAAATCAGCAGCCATAGTCATTTTTTCTTGCTGCCATAGGACTGAATGAGGGTTTAACCCAGAAGCTTGTAAAATATCTACATAAGCAACAAGCTCACCGGACATTGCAGCATAAAAGTAGATTAAGCCAGAAGCATTTAGGCAAACAAGAAGGTTATCAGAAAAGCAAAAGTCTGCCCACTCAGACACATAGTCTACATGTACACTTTGCGTAAGCTTCACTAAGGAAACCCATTGGATTCCCCAACTGTCTAGCTTTCCAACAAGAAGTATACTTTTTGTCTTGCTTCTTTCACTTTCATTCCCAGTACTCACAAAAGCAGAATCAACCAGTGTTAAAACAAATCCAATTAGGTGATGTGAATTGCTGGGGAAAACTCGGGAGCATTTGTATGAACCAATACAAAAATCATCAGACTTGGTTATAACTCTCTCGTTCTCTGGATTGAACATGGATTCGCACTTGCTCTCCTCCCCATTTGTTGTGATGGAATTGTCATGATAAAGTAGGTTCAGTAGTGGTGAAGTCCTGTCAAAAACGCTAAAGGAAACAACCTCTGCAGAGCCAGGAAAAGATGCCTTCTCTGGAAACCTGGTCCAGATGTTACCCTCAGATTTGATAGTCTTGACTTTGATGGAGAATGAGCGCAACCACCTCTTTGAAGCAACACCTCTCAACAGCTCATCAGCCCCACTCTCCTTATCTATGTCTTGCAGACTTCCTCTATTTCCATTGGCCCTGTCATCAGCCACGACGGTAGATGTGCCTTCAGAACACAAGCCTGGAGAGCCCCGATCCTTCAAATTTTGAGCTGGTGTAGAGGAAGGGCCCCAATCAACCCACCTCCCTTGACCAAACTCGTCCTCAAGTGCAGTTTTAGTTGTTCCGCCATCAATATCAGGCTTACGGAAAGCATGCACTGTAACACCATTGCTACTAGACACAAATAGAAACTCTCTAAATGAAGCCTCCTTGTGCTGATTATAAGTATCCCCACACACACCCCAAGCCAGTGAATTCACATCACAAACAAAACGAGAATTATTAGATCTTGAAAATTCGTGTTCAAGAGAAAAACCATTATCAAAATCCTTTACTGATGCAGAAGTGTATGGAATATCATCCTTCAAATCTGACCTACTAGGTTCTGTCCATGATTCAGAGCTGAAAGCTGCTGAAGATCGACATTGAAGCCTTTCATCATTCAAAGGTTCTGAAACACGATTACTTACCGATTCCCCTGCCAAAATGATTACAGAATAACAACAAACCAATATGTAACGAAAACCACAACCACAGCATTCCGTAACAAAATACAGAAACATAAGGATTTTTCGACGTATATTTACCGGCAACTAAAGGAAGGAGCAAGGCTTCACATTGATAAGACAGTAACAGCAAAAGCTCCCTCGTCGGCGATATAAAACCCTCCCGAAATTCCGACAAGTCAATATTGAACTGAGAGGGGGCCCATTTATGGAGCTGCAGAACTGCCGGGCTCTCACCGCCAAGACAGTAATCCATCTAAAACGGTAAAAGAGAGAATATTCAACCATTTTATGCAATAATATAAATTAATTCACTAATCGCAACCGAAGCTCGCCGAAAAACTTCAACTATTCCACTAGATTAATTTGATTCCTATTATTTAAATTTATAATCATAATCAGCAGAAAAGAAAGGGAAAATGATAATAAAATGAGAAATAATTAAGGAAAAAAAGTTTACATTTCTTCTAATCGGAAAGAAATACATAAAAATAAAATAAAAACCTGGACCTGTTGAGCGAATCGGTTTTACTGGAGTAACGCCATCTCTGCAAATGTCTCTCTCTCTCTCTCTCTCTCTCTCTCTCTCTCTCTCTCTCTCTCTCTCTCTAAATTTTTAGATTCTCCTACAGCAGATTGTTATTTTATTTTATTTATCTGCTCTGTTTTCTTTTCTCTTCTTTTTTTTTTTTTTTTTTTTGCAGGATTTGAAGATGCGTGCGCTATTTGTGCTCATGAGGAGGTGAGGGGGCAGTTTGGCTAATTTGTTAGTTGTTTACGACAGTCCAGCGAAGCTGGTTCTGACTTTCTTGGAGGCGGGATACTCTGCGGCTTCAATTTGCTGTGCTCATTATGTTTTCTTGGCGGTACAGTCCATCATATTCAATTTGTTTTTGGATTTTAAAACCGTTTTAAAAAAAAAATTATATTTTATATTTTAAATTATTTTTTTAAAATATTTCCAATCGTCTTATATTTTAATATCAAAAATAAATTTTAAAAAATTAAAAAAATATTATTTCAATGTATTTTCAAGTAAAAAACACTTTAAAAAACAATCACTACCACAATATCAAACAAGCTCAGTTATTGTTTTTTAGAGTATTTTTTGCTTGAAAATATATCAAAATAATATTATTTTATTTTAAAAAAATTATTTTTGACATCCACAAATCAAAATGGTCCAATAACAAAAAAGAAATTAATTTTAAGCAAAACAATTCAGTTTTTTAGGAAATATGGTTTCAAACGCATTCTCAAACTAGATTTAAATCATGAAAAAATTGTTTCTAGTTTTTTGTATTTTAAAAAATAAAATGGCCAACCTGTTTTCAAATTAAATTTATTTTAAGATAATAAGGAAATTGATTGGTTTAGAATATTAGAGTTAGTTTTCATTTTAATTTAATTGATATTTTTAGAAGAAAATAGACTTTATCATTGAATGGGTGTTGATAAATGTCACATGTGTGCGCGCGGCGTGGCGGGATGTCGAAGTCAAGGAATTGTTATCTAGCTATTTGGTTTAGAGTCAATAAAAAACCTAGTGGACTGGTCTTATTTGAAATTTCAGGATGAGAGGTTGATTGTGGTTAAGAAATATATTACCACTCCTATTGCACCTTACCTAAGATAATTTTCATTGTGTAATCCATATGTGGTATAAAGGTGTTATTCCCCTTTGAACTATGAGATTGCCTTCTCTTATTAACTGTAACAAGTGAGTTGTGTTTGTATACATTCAAGATCGTATATGGAAGAGGATTCATGACTAGATAAGTTGTATGTTATCTAAAGCAAGTAAAACAATTATGCTTAATTATATTGCTCAGCCTTTTCTTACCTATGGTATAGGAGTTTTCCTATTACCTATTACTTTATGCTAAGAGCTACAAAGGATGATGAATTATTATTGGTGGAGCAATAATCACCAAAATGGTCATGAAATAAATTAACAAAGGTGAGGTAGATTGTGAAGGAGAAAAGACAGTGGTGGCCTAGGTTTTTGCAATTTATATTACTTTAATTTGATGCTTCTTGGTAAGCTGGGGTGGAAACTATTTGCCGAACCACTCTCTTTGGTGATTAGGATTCTCAAAGCAAGAGTTTTTTCTATAAGGGACTTTTTGAATGCCAATATAAGGCATGAGCCTAGTTATGTTTGACAAAATATTCTTAGCTCCAAGGAACTAGATATAAAGGGCATTAGATGGTGAATTGGCACAAGTAGTAAAGTTATTGTATGGTCTACTGCGTGGTTGAATAACAACTCTAACAAATATATAGAAACTCGTATGATGAAGGGACTTGAATCTATGCTAGTTAGTGACCTGATTATTGACAGTAGAACTAAATGGGATTGGAACTTGCTAAACTCTCTTTTCCAACTAATAGATGCACTTTCAATTATGAGTATCCCTTTATCTTCATGGAAAGTGGATGATACGAACCAAGTTAGATCCGAATTTAGCCTTAAAATATCTATTAACCAGTTTTGCGATATCAGTCATACCTCTATATCAAAATGAGCTGAAATTTTATAGGGAGATACTAGATACATAAAGATATATTTTGGTAAATTATCAGGTTAAATGGAGTTTGTAACATATTATTTAAGATGTTTGAAGTTACTAGACAAATGTTGTCAAATCTGTCAGACTAGACCTTTGTGTACTATTTGGAACATATCTGGCGCTATATGTGTAATTGTTCTACGATTTAAATTGAGATGGCAACTAGACATTTCAAGCTTTCCAACCATATATGGTAAGCCCAACAATTCATTCAGACGAGAGAGAACGACGTGTTTTAAGTTAGGACTAAAAAATCTGCAAAGAATATTTGAAAATTAGATATTCGAGTTATATGGAGGAATTTTAGCATGAAGAATTTGTTTTTATTATCCTATTTTATTTATTTATTTATTTATTTAATGTTGAATAAGTATTTTTAACTTGGGTTTGTTATGGCTCATTAGACATTGTTTAGGGGTTTGTTTCATTATTGACTTATGTTAGTTGATTACTAGTTTAGGCTCATTAGCTTGCAACCCAAAAAGAATCTATTAGAGTTAGTTAGACAAGACGATATTATGTTTTTTTAGTTGTAAATCTCAGCAGCAAGTTGGAGAATAAATGTGAGTTTTTTTTATGGCAAAACAACATTTCTTTACAGGGACAAAGATCGTAAACTGACTTATCGAAGATTAACTGGCTTCATGACATCATTCATATACTTAGGGTTCTTAGATACAAGGTTATCTCTGGGTCCAAGTCCTTTTCCAATACCTTTGGTTTTTAGATACAGGGTTACCTTAGAATCAAGGTTTTATCAAACCTGATTTTCAGCTTTTCAAATTGTTATTTACTTTGTTGGGGGTTGCTTAACCACATGATCAAGAGATTCACATTAAGTGGTATTATAGCTTAGCTTTAAAAATCAGGTTATATATTTTATTTTCTTCTTATTAGTTTCAGCTTTCTTAGCTTTAGTTGTCTTTGATTTTGTTTTTGATTATTTCGTATCTAGAGCTTAGTAGTTTGTGTCTAAATTTAAAAAAAAAAGATGTTATTTTAGTTTGTTGATGTCTAATAATATATTAGTAGCACAAAGAGTTAAAAAAGAAGAAGCAAAGAACGTTTAAAAATCATTTTTGTCGAATCTGCCACAGTACACAAACAAAGGAGAATTTGAACCAAAACAATTACGAAAATTCTTAACTTATATATACTTGTTCTAGGAGTCCTAATCACACCCCTTATAAAATTTGAGTTCATTTAGAGATCATTGCTATAGTATCTAAGGTTGGGATTAAAAGTTGTCGTAATAGGTCAGAATCGTATCAAAAAGGAATTTTAAATCAAATAAATTCATAAAATTATGAAATGTTATATATTGGGTTTTAAGATTCTTGTCGAACCCCATATATAATTTGAGGTCATTTGAAGTTTGTTTGCTATAGTAACAAAATTCAGGATTGGAAATTATCGTAACGAGTCTAATTCGTGTCAATAAGTCAAACTTGTTTTACTGCTGATATTTCTCAATTATGATAGTATAATTACATCATAATTGATATACTTAGGTGTCATTTAAATTTTTGTTTACATACATTTTGCACCCTTTTTCTTTTGTGTCTTAAAAAACGTCCATTTTTCATACGAATTTGCTTGTTACTTATGAAATTATAATCGTAGTTTTGTCTTCGCTTGTTTTTATATTTTTCTTGCTTCTTGAGTTATATACACATATTTGGATACGCTGATAAAGCTGTTATATTTGTTGTTGATTTCAGTTTTGCAAGAGTAAAAAAAAGGAGAGACGAGAGGAAAAAGACGTGGCGAATATATTTGAGTGAAACACGGTAGGAGTGTAAAAACATGAAAAAGTGGGGAGGAATATATATTCAACTAACCAACCTTCATATTCAAAGATGTCGGAGGCAAGCAACAACATAGTACCATAGAAAGGAGACAATAAAATTGTAACTCAATTACACATTATGAATTAGCAAATGGATCGGATGACCAATGAATTTGGAGATAAGTTGGATAGGTTGGAGAGTCAACATGTTAACGATCATGGTGGGGTTCAAATTAGGCCTGAGCGAAGAGAATTTAATGTTATGAGGATTGTTATACAAGTTAACACTAATGCAGATGAATTTATGGCTGATAATACAGACATGAGTGATATTGATTTTGAAGATGTGTTAATGAGACATGGG
>Ga0307517_10002178_pt1 | contig 31689 bp, 46 predicted proteins | sample 23_EM_MG_FD_194515 | JGI IMG/M metagenome (GOLD analysis project Ga0307517, IMG submission 194515) | Populus trichocarpa ectomycorrhiza microbial communities from riparian zone in the Pacific Northwest, United States - 23_EM | ecosystem: Host-associated > Plants > Roots > Unclassified | place... | reverse complement strand
GACACTTCCAGCGCCAAATCCACCATTTCCGATTCAATTTCGGCTCTTATTCCTCAAACACCATCCCATGCGCTCCATTTTCCAACCCTTTTCAACGACCCTTTCGGTCCTTTCGGCCCTGCTTTACGCAGTCCCCACCTTCACGACTACTATGACTTACGGCGAAGGCTACATGCCCTCTGCTTCATCTGATGACCAATTCCGCATTTCCAGACCCACTATCGAGGTCCCTCTCAGCAAGATCCTCTTCAGCGAGGAGGACAGTAATTGGGCTTCGGCTATCAACGCCCTATGCGGTGCTGCAACCGCCATCGACATCGCCCCTCCACCTCCTATCTGTATTCATTGCCGAGTTAGGCGCCCAACCCGGAAAGGAATAGAAGTAGGTAATTGGTGGCCTGTCAAGGAGCGAGAGAAGACGAAAAAGCTCAGATTGATATCGAACAAAGAAAAAAAGGACTCAGTAAGTGTCACGACTCGGCGGTTCCATTGAATACTCCCTCTCCCGTTCCCCCCCGAAGTGGTTTAACTCTGAACTTGTTTTTGTAGGTCCTCTTGTACCGATCCAAAACCTTCTCCGTCCGGCTCCAAGATTCAGCGTTCAGAAATGGCAATATCTTTTCTCTCTGGCTCGGCATCTCCAAAAACATATATCGTATCAGATTGCTCGCATCTGTGGCTGGTCCCTTTATACACGATGCATCTGGATCATTTTCTTCCAACCATTGGCGCTGTGCGACGAGTGCATCCATGTACCGTGAAATTGTAGGAATGTATACCTTGGATTTCGGCTGGCGGCTTTCTGTTTGACAACGGATGTGGGGCAGGAAGCGAATGTCAGGCGTAGTCAGCAAATGTGGTTTATATGGAGAAATCTCGGGGCCAGGGTGCATACACAATTCGAGTAGAACAGGGTTGAGAGTCTCGCAGCATGGAGCCTCAATCAAGAATGGCCGAGTTTGAATGTCCCAATCAGCAGGGGGATCTACAGAGAGAAAGACAGCGTCTTCACACCAAATCTTGACAGTGAAGCCAGCCGAATTCGTTCGCTCGAAGACGCGGGGTGGCGGTTGCAGAAAATCCTCGCCATATTGACGGACAAGAGGAATTTCTGTCCAATTTCCTGTTGCTTGTATGTCCATAGAAATTGCAGCAAATTGACTGTTACGGACGACGAGCTCGAGACACTGATTCCTGAGTCAGCTTTTGAAAATGATATTGGACTGTATCGACACTCACATGTTCCTGTAAGACAGCCACACCCATCCACAGTAAAGCAAAGCGGCCCAGCATGATGCACGGATGGCGATGTGCATCCAAAACATCGAAAATGTGGTCGAGATGGCCATTCGTCAGAACCATGATGAGTTTCAACTCCGACTCCTGCTTCATCACAGTGACAACGTGGTTTGGCAACAAAAAAATCGACAAGAAATAGCACACTCCTTGCCTCAAAAATGTCACAGAACCGCTAAACATCTTGGACATTTTGGAATCATTCAAAGATTGTGGTTGTTCTACGTTTGCCAATCTCAATTTCTACTGTTGGGACCGTGGCCGGAACGAATTCGATAGTACTATGCGCGTATGCAGAAAGCAACCTCGCCTTGGCTCAGAATTTCTTGAATTGGCCATTGTCCTATTGTTTAAGGGAATCGAAGTTATATTCCTTGTTCCTTCTCTCCTTGTTGTTACGCTCACAGCCTGATTCTCGAACCACCTTGCCCCTTTCTTAAAGGAACTCGGGCGATGATCGAGACTCGAGAGAGACTTTGTTCTCGCGTCGGATCCAACTGTGAACGTTTGAACGTTTGAACCTTTATCTATCCCCAGCGGTCAAGATGCGTACTTCGTGGCATAGGCTAGTGTGTAGCAGCAATATGGCCACAGAATGGAAAGGTGCCCACAAATACTGACGGTTGTCCCCTATATAAATCCCTCGTACCGACCACTTTTTTTTCACATAAATTCACCCTTCAACTGCACCCCAACTGTCGACAGCTGTGCGAGACTTTTCCCTGACGCCCAGTACCTTCGTTCAAGGTTTGCTTCTATAGTCCCCGACGCCCGCGTCCTTCATCTCACTCACTTCCAATATTCCTCATATTTTCCCCTCATTCAGTACGCAGCAGTAATTTGTCAATCGCTCTGACCCCATTCCACGACCCTCTAAGACACTCGGTGAGCACTATGCTTTGATCATACATACGCCAATACCCACCATATCACTGTCAGTAAGACGTATCATGTCGGGAAGCAGAGTTCCATGGCAGCGCCTCTTGATCGAAGGAATGACCGCGGCCTCCGAGTTAATCAGTGAGGATATACGAGCCGATTTCCTTATCATTGGTGGCGCGGCATTGATCCAATATGGCTCAAATCGCTTCACACGCGACATCGACATCGCTATCACTCCACAGACGTTGCATGCATTCGAGGAGAAGGCACGTAAAGATCCTCGATTCAAGTTGCATTCTGATGGCCATTGGGCATATACGGCTCAAGGATCAGAAGTTGAAGATCTTGTGGTTGAGTTCAAATTTTTAGCGGTCGGAAACGAATTTGTTCCAAAGATGCGGGGGATGACCAGGTTTGATCCTATCTGGGTTGCCTCGCTCGCAGACATCGCGGTTATGAAGGCGCGTGCATATCGGGATAGAGATGAGCCACGAGACAAAGAGGATTTGCTGTACGTACTTGGAGAGATGAAGAAGACAGGACAAACACTGGGACAATATGGGGTTGAGGAAAGCGAGATCACGGTGATTCGCTCAGCCTTATCGGAGGGTGTGCGTAACGGGCTCTCACAGATGATGGGATAGATTCCTGGTAGGATTCAGCGCTCAGCTCTCGAAGCCTCTGTAGCAACTTACATAAATTTTTTTATACTAATATTTCTTCTTAAACTGATTCAGATCCAACACTTTCCGTTGTCAACAGCTGGTTGACTTTGTTACAATTAATTGACTGTGTAATTATAAGATAAGCCCCTTCAGAATGTGATCCAGTTACCATGTAATTTTCTTTACAGCTGTTCCGAAAAATAATGTCCAATTTGACGCACAAAAAATCATGCGATGGACATTAATCCAGGCCAAGCAGCATCATTGGAATGATCGTCGTCAATGATCGCTGTGTATTTCGCGGCTTCGCTGTAACTACTACTACTAATTCTATGATCCCTTGACTCGGCCCCTGACTCGGAAAAGGAGAGTGTTAGTAAACCTAACACTATTATTTCTCGGGTCGACCACTGGAAAGAAATACTGGTAAAAAAGATACAGATAGTGTCAGTCGACATTGACCCTAACTCTCTTACTTCCCAATTGCAAGACGCATTCAAGGGAACAGAGTGTTAGGAATGCATAGTATTTGAAATGGAATATTGATAGGTTTCCCTATAAAAAGCTGTTCCGAGTTGTATACGAAGTAAAATGTTGATGGATGAATAATGGACGGATGGACGTTCTTTGTGTGTATGTCAAATGAGAGAGAGAGATGATGGAAAAAAGGGAACAGAAAACTCTCCTCTCCTCACCATCAGCTCTTCAAATATCAACACGTCTGCGCCGAGGTTTTTGTAGGGATGAACCGTAATCACATTCGTCGTCATTGTCGTCATCTCATCTGCCTTTTCCCCATACCACACTCGTATCAAACAGCGTCACAATCGCCAGTCGATCCCTCAACCATTTCACATCGACCTCTCCCAACCTCTCACCACCAACCCATACATCGCCCTCCCAAAGACTTTGCACGAGTCTGACGACGGTACTCCTCCTGCCAACGAGAGTGACAATTTGGCGAATGTTGAAGCTTTGGAGGATGGGTTGGAGGGGTATGAGAAGGATATGTTGGAGAGTTCATGGGAGGGCCTTCTTTTTTCGTCGTTTGTTTCATTGATAACCTTGACGGTCCCTCTACTCATATTTCTACTCTTTTCATGACCATACTCCCACGCCCCTCCTGGAAAACAGTAGAATTAGGAAAGCTATAAGTCTTAGATCGATCAGGATCATTCGCAATTCACAGAGGGGAGCATGCCTACATTCAGTTTCCCACAAATCTTTTAAACGCCTCAAGACACCGCAAGATTTCGAGTCTGTTCAGAAGGGGGCGCATACCTTCGCTGTTTCTGCGAGGGAGAGCGGGTATATAACGAAAAACACGGTTTTCGATTTCTGGATAAGTCCCAGTCTGAACAGCTTTGCTGAGTGCTGCAGTGACAGTAACCTTGTAGAATGCTGGGGTGGTGCCGACCATTGTAAGATGATGGTATCGCGAGGTTGGAGATTAAGGTGGCGTTCCCGTCTCATGTTATTCGTCGCAAAGGCTGCGATCGTCTCTGCGATGATCTGAGGCTCCGGATCTTTCATGCTTGTTAGCCTCTTATCCTCCTGTAACAGCAGCAAAATTTCATCGTCGTCCATGAGGCAAACGTCAGTCTGTGCGATCGAGTTCTCCCCACAGATGAGAAAAGGAAGGGCATGCCGGATGAAAACAATCCTGTCGTTATCATCGTAGTTGAGTCCGCGCAATAATTCGGCGGCGAAGTTGTCAACAGCCGCCTCCTGACCCATTTTCGGATCCATCGCCAAGTCAAGGTAGTGAAGCAATTGTTTCGTCTTCTTGTCTGTGGCCGTCTGTCGAGATTCGTTGGTCATAAAGCCCAACAGCGATGGCTCCGTTGGATCAGGGAAATCGTTAGTTCCAAAGAACTCGGTTTTAGTTTGAGGGACAATGGTAATATTGTATGCGTCTAGCTCAGCCCTAGTCCAGTCGCTGCCAGACTTGGCAGTTCTGAGGAGGTTGGCCATGGTTGAGAGGACAATTAAAAATTGAGCCTGTGTTCAAATTTGTTTGTGCAAACATCAGGATCGAATATTATTATCAAGTACTAATTTAGGCATTCCGTTCCTCTGTCACACCGTTTTCCAGCTGCTTCAAAACCCCAGCAACGTAGTCTCTCAACGTTGAACATGGCCATCGAAGCTTTCTTGCAGAGGTACTTTACACTAACCAAAGCTTGGTCAGCCTCCTGGGTATGGGGTACGCTGCCTCTTGTCCTTCAGTGATGGCATGAGCGCGATCCAGAAGAAGGTTGTTACGCAAGGTAAGTGAAATGTTGTCTCTCGGCTCCCACACGAAGAACAATTCTCCAACTCATCACCTTGAAAGTGATCCAGCCTGCCGTGGCGTATCGGCCCTTTCTTTCTCTCACAACGATTTCGTCGTTGACACCACATTCTCACCACTCATCATAAAAGATGTAAGTCCGTCCACCATGATCTCTGGTACCCACTGACTTTGCCAAGTCTTCAGATCACGCCGGATCGTAGGGAATCACCCCAAGTTGAAAAAGTTCGTGGCTGGAATGGGTAGCTGCGTGGCCGTATTTCGTGGGGTTCATACGCTCGTCGGCATTTTTGAGCATATCGAGTACGATCTGACAGTTTTCGATGTCTTTTGCAGCCCCGATTTCGTGCGTAGCCAGAATTGACGTGAACTGAGCGACCGGCTCGAAAATTTCGACAATCGGCGTGTCCAACCAAGCCCATTTGTGGCCATTCGGTTGCATTGACCCGCACCCTACCTTTATTATTTCTCGAGTTGAGTCCTGGCCGTCTTCCGCTCTCATACACTCCGCTCTCGTACACTCTGCTCTCGTACACTCCGCTCTCGTACACCCCGATTTCATTGCCAGTAGGAGGGGCGACCCCTCCTGTGCCCTCGTTCACCTCGAATTCGACCAGGAGGGTACGGCTGCCCATTCCCCTCGATTTTGACAACAGGAGGAGTGAATGGCTGTCTTCCGCCCCCATTCCCCTTAATTTCGACTACAGAAGGAGGTTACAGCCTCTACCCTCGTTCCCCTCGGTTTGAGGGTACAACTCTCCTCTATCCATGTTAACCCCCACTCGTCCTCAGGAGGAGGATATGGCCGTCTTCCACCGTCTTTGCCTTCATTTCGACAACAGGAGGGTACATCCCTCCTCCATATGGATATGGCTATCTTCCATCTTTCCCATCGCTTTTGAACACAGGAGGAGGGTACGGCCCTCATCCTCATCCGATTTCGGAACAGGAGGAGTGTCCTGTCCTCCACCCGCATTCACGACCCAGGAAGAGCGCCGTCCCCTCCTCTATGCTCGTTCTCCTCCAATTCAGCGCCAGGATGGTGGTCAACCCCCTTCCACCTTTGTTTCGACCCCAGTTGGGTCAATAATCCCTCGTTCACCGTCGTCCACCTTCACTTCGCCAGGAGGGTTAGTGACCTGTGGTCCGTTGCATTTCTTCTTGTCCCGGAGAGTCGAACAGGCTTCGGTGCGTCAGATTCGGTGGAACCAACTTGAGCGACTAGAAAACTAGTAACAAAACCCGTTTGTGATCTGGTCCGTATCTTGGCCAAGTTTATCCTAACACTATTCTCCCAACCTCGAGTTGCCATCATTCCCGACAATGGTTCGCAGGTTTCTATACGATCAACTTTATCCCAATTCCATCACACCACCCGAAGACATTTTGCCGGACTCCTATCCTGAAATTGAAGAGAAGATTCATGTCTTCAACTCTGCGGTTGCAACGTTTAGGGCACCAATTGACCTTAGCAACATCATTGGAATGCGCAGTGAGCACATCCGGGCAACCTCATCGTGGAGAAAAGGTACTGCTCGATATGATTGCGTCCTTGTTAACTCCCATCCCGATCTTGAGGGTGCAGCTGGTTTTGAGGTTGCTCGTGTTTTTTTATTCTTTTCTTTCACATATCGCGACAAGGTATATTCCTGTGCTCTTGTCCAATGGTTTTCATTTGAAGGATCAGAACCTCAGGCTGATGAAGACACGGGCTTTAGATAGTAGAGCCGGAGTTTCAGGACGCTGGAGATCTTCATCTTGCTGTTATTCACATAGACAGCATTTACTGCACTGTTCATCTTACACCTGCCTATCATACTGCTGAAAAAGTCAGCGCCAACCTCACAATGCATTCGTCGTTGGACTCCTTCCGTCATTTCTACATAAACAGATTTGCAGACCACCATGGTTTTGAGAGCATGTTGCGGGATGGGGAGGTTCAAGGCCTAGAGGTGGATGAGACGTCAGAGCACATACATGCTCCAGTAAAATTTAATAGCTTGTTGTATGTATATAAGAAAGGTTTAGTCTCACTCTTAACGGAAATCATAAAATCCCAAAGACCAATTTCAATTATCTCGGGCTTGAGAAGTAACCAATCTGAAATCTTGTAAACATGCAGATTCCGTCGCTGAAGTTCAGAACAGCATCTAACAAGAAAATCAAACAAGGGGGTGAAGTACATATGTATCCCATGCGTCATCGTCTCTCTTCCCCAGTAACTCCATAACCCCTTGTTGTTGATAGCACAATCGAAACTTAATAAGAATTCTTATTAAGACAACCTGATATCATGAAAAACGGTAAGAAACTAATCTTATTACTTCCCAGGTTCACTAGCGAACCCGGATGTAAATATTGTTAGAGAGAAAAATTGGGAATTATTAAGAATTGGAGTTCACTGACCGTGCCCTGGTCCAACTCTCGACGATGACCTGTTTCAGGTTCGTGAGGGAGAGTTCTAGGTGAGTGACGTCCCAGCATGGAATTCGGCGAAGACACGTCTGTTCAGCCAGATAGATAGATACTATATATTGAAATAAAATTCAACTTACCTATTGAGAACATAAAGTCGGTCACCCCACAGTCGTTCCTGTCATTCGGACCAAATTTCAAGGGCAGATGTGGGCTGTCAACTGGCCAGCTCTTAAACATACTGCCATCCGAGTCAGGCGTCGACTGTCCGCTAGCTGCAGGAGGATCTCTTTCTCAAAAGAACTTGAATACAAAACGGGCTCCACTTGAAACCGCTTCGTTGCCTCCTGGGCTTCAGGGCTGTCTGGGGAGAGCAAATGAAAAAAAAAGGAATTATATAAGTTGTAGTCCTACTAACCGTTGTCCTGTCCATATTCTGAGCGTTCTTGAGGATGACCCATTTCAGGCTGAAGAGGCCCTGTTTTGGGTGCAGTTTTACTCTCCAGGCCAGGCATGAAATCCAGGGAAGGCGTGACTATTCAACTGTTTGAATATCACAATGCTGAAACCATTGAATGGTTTCAACACCCTGGGCTGTTCTGGGCCAACGGTTGACATATCCAGGGTGCTGTCAGCCAAGTGTCCCAGGGTGTCGAGGGTTCCCGATTTAAGGTAATATAGCGTCCGCATCATGCATTTCCCGTTTGATATATGTCTTATAACCTATTATTTCACTGTTTTGAACCTTACAGCGTGGATGCACAAGGTCGAGATCCAACGCGTTCAAAGTCTGGAAACACATTCTCATCCAGAAATAATGACCTGTATGTCACAGAATGGTGTTTCAACCAGGTCAGAAGCGAGAATGCTGAGCAATGCAGGTAGGGCGCGTCAACGGCACGTCAGTGACCCTTATTTTTCCCATAGAAACTCCGGTTCTCTTCCATAAATTCTCACCTAAACTTTGGATTCTGACTACCCTTCGTAAATCCATGTCCCTCGTTTGTCCATATTTAGCCTACGAGGTTATAGATACATGAAGCTTTGCGTCGTTAATTCCGTTGACAGCGTACCTGCTCGAAGTTATGCTTCTCGATGAAACAATTCCTAGCAGATTCCTCGAAGAAGAGGGAGGGCCGCGGGCTTATAGATTGCTTTTTCTGAGCATTGCTCACTCTCCTGCTACCCGTCAGCACCTAATTGTATTCTATCAGAAACGACATGAAAAAAATTGAGATGGGTACACAACACGCTCCGCGGAAAATGAGTTAACTAACCTGGGTCCATCTTCTTGTGATGCGGTCCATAGGATAAATGTCGACACTTCGCAGACTGCTTCTTGCACCCTTTGGACCCTCCATGGCCATGAGTGCTATCGTCATTATTCTTGCCTGCTCCTTGGGTTTGGTGTTTTCGACTCCTACGACCTCAACGGTGCGAACATACACGATATTAGCACCCCTCGCTTATACGGACCACAGGATTTAATGAACACAGACCTCACCTGGGGCAATTGTATCATCTTCAATGTAACAGACGTCGCAAATCCCAATCTCAGCTGCGGATATTATAAAGTTCCAATGGATTATTTCAACCCTGCTGCGGGAAAGGCTCGTTTAGCTGTCATAAAATATGGAGCCACCGTGCCAGACAAAAAGGGAACACTCTTCGTGAATCCTGGTAAGTTGAATGCAAAGTATACTGAAACCCTTTTACCTTGAAGTTTGTAGGTGGGCCTGGGGGATCTGGTATTGAATTCATGAGTACACTTGGAGATCTGGTGAGCAAAGAAACTCAAGGACAGTACGACATCGTCTCTTGGGATCCTAGGGGTGTTGGTTCCTATACATTGTGAGTGTTTTGCTGTGTTTTGTCAACTTGAACTTCTAAAATTTGATCGCTTTTCAGCCCTGGTGATGTGATTTGCTTCGACACGCTTGCAGAGCAGTTCGCGTTTTGGGACAATACCGTCAAGAGGTCCATAAATGAGACCATTTCGACAAAATTTAATGACCACTCCGAACTTCAGGAATTTTTCTCGCGTGTGCCACAGACCAATGCCAAGTTAGAGGAGTTCGGTAAAAGGTGTTTGGCATCCAACACTGGAAGGTACCTACAGTATATTGGGACGACCTCGACGATTCGGGACCTTGTGTCGTTGGCTGATAAGATTGTTGGACCTGGACAACCAATTGACTATTATGGCGCTTCATATGGAACCGTTATTGGCTTCCATTTTTTTAATCGTGTGTGGGCAATCTCTCCGCTTGGGTAGACTGTTAATCGGATTCATCTCTATCTGAAACTTAGTGTTCCCCAATGTGAGTTTTCCACTAAATATCCTAGGTTTCCTTCTGACTCCTCCTGAAGCGCGTCGGTCATTTTATCCTCGACGGAGTTGTTAATCCAAGCAAATGGGGGAGGTACGATGTAAGGCCTGTCATTCAAACTCATAGTTCTCTTTGAGATTGATACTGCTCCGTAGTTGGATTATGATACCTTCGCTCACTCCGAAGAGGCATTCACTATCTTCGCAGACGCATGTGCTCAAGCTGGCGCGGCAAAGTGTCTCCTCGTCAGTCTGATCAATAAAAATGCGAATGGGTGTGATGTCCGCACGCTCATCACTTCCACCATCGATGTGAGTCTCCTGTGTATGTCGCATGAGAGAAGCCTTACCTTGGGGACAATAGCTTGCCTTGAAGCTACAGAAGGCTGGATATAACAAACTCCCAGCACAAGCCGGAGAGCTGAAGGGTAACTCGTGCATGGTTCCGTCTTCGGAGCAAACTGACACCTCCCGTTTTTTTTCAGAATCGCTCTTTGCTATCCTCTACTTTCCTGCTGCCTGGCAAACAAGCACGAACGAGCAGATGTACCCCATACTCGTTGCGATCTTGACTGCCGGTCGTGCTCATGGCTTCGCCGACCCGTACACTCTTCCTGACAAACCTGTCGCGTCACCCCCAGAACCCCCTTCGAGCCTTTCTTATTCTATTTACGGTATTGCTGGAGCTGACGGCGCTGCGTCGAACGGTGCTCCATTGGAGGATGTGTTTAAGGATATTGTTGCGACCACAAGAGATCGGACCCCTACCTGTATGTCTTCAATCTTCGCCACCTGTAAACACCTTGGATTGACAAAAAAATTTAGTTGGTGCGGTGTGGACCCCTTGGTAAGTGGCTCTTATTACCATGTATTCGTTGATGCAGATAATAATATCAGGTCGACGGTCCCAAAGTGGCCAGTTCGTTCTGTCGAAGCCTTTCCGACCTTCACGAACAAGACATTCAAGTTGAGCAATCGCGTTCTGGTAATTGGAAACAGTGTCGGTCCCTTTTCACATCTGTTCAAACCTTGTTGTGAACCATCACACGATAGATCGACCCCATCACACCATTGGAGAGCGCGAAGTATGTCACCCAACTTCTTGGAAGCGACAACGCGGTGTTGGTTGAGCATCAAGCTGTTGGACATACCACCCTTTCGCAGTACTCAACTTGCACGCATAATATTTTGTTGGACTTTTTATTGAATTCTCAGGTGGGTAACAAATTTACTTGCTTACTGCGGAATGGTGCCTTACAGGAAGGGTCCTCTTGCAGTTACCTCGACAGAACACTAAGTGTGCTCCGGATTCGAACGATTTTTTCCTTGACACCCCGACAAATGCCAGCCTAGGGGCCTCTCAAAAGCTTCGTATTCTACGTTCAATAATACGATGAAGTAGCCAACGGGAGTGTACTTAAATCCAAATTTATTCGTTCACATGCATAGGATGCCCACCGATACTTGAAGTGCAATTTTTTTCTGTTCGAAACTAGGTCGCATAGCCAAATAGAAAGTCTGACAAGTGTCATCCGGAGGACCTTAGTACTTAGTCTTTAAACGGAACATGACCTTTAAGTAGTAGGACTCGAGAAATAATAAGAGTAGATAGTGTTTGTAGGATGGGTCGTAGACGATTCGTTTTTCCTTGGATTCTACTCCGCCACTCCTTCCGCAACCTGTCGGTCCTTCGGAGAGGCAGTTTGAGCAGTAGTCATAAAAGGTACGGCAGTTCCCGTTGTCCTTCAGATACACAAGCGTGTCAAAGACAAACTTCCCAAAAGATCTTGTGGTTAGAATAAAGAACTTACAAAGTCTCTGCTACCGCACTTGATCACGTCGCAAGAAATTGCATGGAAGCCGATTTTTCCAATTAGCACTGTATCGAGAGGAAGGGGCAAAGGGGTAGCTTACTACTCTTTAAGGAACCAACCAGCCCAGCAATTCCCATTGTAATTGTCACAGGCGAACATAGCGGTGCAATGCTCCCAGACGCGAGACGTATACCAGTCATTATCATCATATTCGCCGGACGCAGCATTGCAAGCGCCTACGTTGGGGTCGAGAGAGAAGGCAGTACACATCACGGATCCACCACAGGTGTGGCCTGCGCGCTTTGCTATTTCGCTGAAGGGGCCATCATCGTCCATCTTGTTAGAATTTCAATCTAAACCGTAGATGGTAGCCCCAGCTGGAATGTCTTCGCGAGAAAGAGAGATTAGCCGATCGGGGGCTGCGAGAGGCGAAGTCGGTGGGCGAAGAACGAGAGCGGCGAGGGAGAGAAGCATCTGGATGAGCTTCAAGGTCATGATGCAGTTATCTTGCTTGTAAGGTTTCCTTTACCCCCCATTTTATAACACCCCGGAATACGTACTGGTCACCGGGTATGGGATAATAATAATGGATTGCAGGAAACCAGGGTGTTGAGTTAGCATCTCGCAAGAATATCGAAAAAAGAGTTCGCGAAGGTGGTTGAACATTCCCTTCACATGTAAGTTTTATTCAAAATAACCAGTTTATAGTAATTACCTGTGGTAATGGGTACTCCGGATGAGCATTTTCAAGTTCAAGTTCGACGCATCGGAGTGTTTCGACACACCTTTTCGCTAATTTCAACGTGTTAAGGAGTCAAGCCTACATCCTGTCATATTGATTTTCAAATTTTTGACGCGTTGAAACTGTCCTAGTATTAACTTTTGAATCGTTTTATATTGAAATCATCGTCACTATTATGTAAGTTACTTAGTTAGTGTGGAAGGCGGCAAGTTCCGTGGTCACGCCACCGCGTTTGTCGGTATCCGCATCCGTTATTCTCCACAGACACCGTCAGCGAGCCGCAATTATTGGTTGTTCCTTCTCAATTCCAACCCTTCATAACTCGTAAAGGCAGAGTGGTGGTCACAACTTCTCCCAATCCGAATCACTTAACCGACTTCAAACAAGATCGCGCTAAGACTTATTATACTCCCACATGGAAATGGGCCGATCTTTATTGGACAAACCACTATAAATTTTCGCTGGTGGTACTCTGTGGTCCTGAGAGGAATCCCACGAAGGTGCTTCCGAGCTCTAAAATCCGATGGGGAGGTGCTTGAGATGAGAACAATCAAGAAAGCCATCAATGACATTGAAATCTTCGACAAATTTGCGGAATCGGCAAATGGCATGCTCTCGTCCGAATGGAACCGCAGCGCAGATGACACATGGACCGAACAAACCACGGAACTGCTGAGCGACTATGTTGCCGACCTCTTGGATCGATCTCCATAACACTTTGAAGATCCGTGATTCAATAGATTTTTTACTGCGAAAGCCTAACACTCGTGTCTGGGGTGGCAAGTTGATTGAGAGGGCTGTGCACCGCACATTTCGCAAAGGCATCGAATTTGACACTGTGGCCATGGATGACGAAGCGCCTTCTCTACGCGTGCGGATTAAGAAAGCCGAAGCATGGGCCCGGGGTTATTTCCAAACGCTATCCGTCCAAGCTAGGGAAGGGTCTCAGAAAGTGGGCGATGAATCTCTGAATCGATACTTAATCCATCCACCGCGGAAACCATTGATGCCGCTAACATCTCCAAAGATGTCACAGTCTGACTGTCTCTCCATCCCACAACCTCAACCTCAAAGGCATCACCGAACTCGTCGACGAATTGCCTGCCTCTGTGAAGAAATGGGTATGTATTGTCTTCGTCGTCCCTGATGTGTCCCAAGCCTTACAAACGTCAAAATATTGTCATCCCTCATGAAATGTGAGCGATGTGGTGGCATACAATCAATATGTATATTACTGTCCACTAAACGAACTCTGACTTGTTTTTATTCTCATCTAGATTGATGAATGTAAGGCTTACCTATTGGACCAGTATTTCTTATTCGTCGTAAAATACAGCACGATGTGTGGATTTGTTTGCGTGCATTGTAAGCAAATAAGAATCGCCGTTGTGTAGTGACGACACATTGAAAGTTGTAGACTTCAAAATATTACACCCAAGCCACAAACTCACAATCTTTCCCGTCGCCGATACCCGGCACATGGACAGGTTATCGAATATCCGGATCACTTTAAAGCTTGGCAGTCAAAGTACGAACTACAGATTCTGATGCGCTGTTGACACTCAGTTTAAGGAGACGCTCGAGAGCGATTAAGAGAGATAATGCACCAGAATGATTCACTGCCAGCAGAGTTCTGATTCCTAAGTATAATGATATAGTACACAAGAGCCAAAAATGAGCACGAAGGTGAAATAAATTGAAAACATCTCATTTCCAATTACGTGGTCCATTCCTTCCACGCCTGATGCATCTGCACAACGAACGCCTGGGCTTCGGGGGATATCACGCCACCACCTGCTTGAGAACCAATATGGTAAGGGTCAACGACGGGGAATAGTACCCCGTCTTGGGTGAAATGATCGGAAGTCAATAACTCCTTTCTAGACCTCTCGGCTTGAGACAAGTACTCAGTTTGATTGAGAATCTTAGCGGCGCGGTACACTGTACTAGCTAAGAGCGCAGTCGAGGCGGCGTCGTAGAAATTATCAGAATTGCGATCTCTGTCAGCGTAGTTGAGGAAAATGCTTGTGTCGTCCTGTAAAACTGTTTTTCAAAATCATGTTATATAGTACTGGACAACAGGGTGACTTACGAGGTTGGCATACATTCCTGAGTGTATTTCTTGTACCCAAGTTGAAAGGTCTTGTAATTTGCTTTTTAGGGAAGGCGCATATTCGGAATTGCTTAGGGTTGCATATACACGAAGAATACCAGCTGCCGCCCAACCGTTACCTGTGCAAGAGAAGTGTCACTCCAATATCAGACAAGCTACGTAACTGTAAGGCAAACACACCAGTAGACCAACACCCTGTATCAATGTCTGAAATATGCATCCACATATTCTGATTATTCCGCAGATGCTGCCTATAGAGATAAATCTGGTTATATGCCTCGTCGACGACCTTAGGATTCCGGGTCACCACCCCGTAATAAGCGAGAAATGGTGGGATCATATACATAGAGTCACTCCTAAAACGCAATAAGGAAATTTTTTAAACCTTGTTTCCACAAATTGAATTGAACACACACCAGATTTGCAGTCCTTCATCCCTGTGCGAAATGGCTCCGTCTGGGAATTTCACCCCAGTCCTCAACAAGTAAGCTACCTGGGCCCAGGCAGCACCTGCATAATCATACTTCCCTCCATGTGCGTCCTTAGTCAAATTAGCAATCAATACAGCGACACCAACGGATGCTGGGTCGGCCTGGCTTCCGTCCGGCACCAACGGGTGCGGCCTTGAGTGATCCCCAGAGGCAACGCTATTCGCTATTTCGAGCATGGGTTGGAGAGCTGCAAGTGCGGCTTCACCTGGCTTACTGGGTGGAGGCAAGCTTTCCATGGAGAAGACAGAGTATCTCCCGCATCGCTCCAAGATGGTCTCCGCCCTGGTTCCCAATTCCCAACTGTAAAAAGATTATAGAAGATTTTAATGAAACTGTCGCACAAACGTTACAGCCGACGCACCTTGCCCTTGCGGTTTCTGCTAGACGCATATTGGCCTTGTCAATCTGTGCATCTGTGAAGTCCTGCGCTGTGACGGCGATGCAGGTGGCAAGAAATAAATAAACGAGCGTGCATAGTTGTAGGGAGTGAAGCCATGGCATCATACTGGGGTAACAAAGGGCAGATCACTTAATTGCTCAGCACCTGTGGTTAAAGTACAAGTGACCAACCTTGGCAATTGACCGTAAACATAGATACAGATGGTATCCAAACCTCGGCATCAATGCCACAATTGGATCGATCGTCTTCGGACTCCTGGTCAACCGTCACCTTGGAATCGATCATATCAGCGATGTAGAAAGGTAGCAGGGATGAAAAACTTAAGGGTTAGGTTGTTGAGGTAAGGGATGGTCTGTATGAGCAGAATACTAATCGGAACTTGTATCAGTATTTTCTGGACATCCCTGAGCGAATTGTGAGGTATTCGAGGTGTTGCGCAGAAGAAAGGCCAAGGGGTACCCGCCTTTCAATAACGACCACAGGCGTCGAAATCACAGGAGACGGCGGTGTGTATAAAGTCGTAAAAGGAAAAATAGACGCTGAAACGTACAGAACTGTGAGAGAATTTAATGAATTTCTGAGGAACAGGGAAAGCAAGTCGAGTAGAGCACAGCGGTGTACAAATTGATATCATCGTATTTTGAAGTTCCGTACGGTGAAATGATTTCTCTTGCACCTGTCGAATACGGAGATGAAAGTACTTATGGCCCGGGCTATTTCCTTTAAGAATCAAATCGAACTTTATGACAAACGGCGATCGGTGGAAGCGTCAAGAAATTCGGCTGCAGATCGACAGAGGATAGTACTATAGTTGTGAGCAGCTTTTGGAGCTCGGACTCGAAAATTTTGAAGTGCTTATCGTGTCGAAAACGACGATGTGGGTATAAGGGAGACGTTCAGCATGTAAAAGGGCTTATAAATTAATATAATAAATACAAGATAAAATAAGCAAAAATACGGTTGGCGGGCCGATAGGAAGTATACTGTAGCCGCAGTCGACTCAGGGATATTCGCCACAAATTCGTTTTGGCGAGCGATCGCCCACAAAGATTGTCCCTCTCTATTGAATATATTTCTGGAAAATCTGGTCGAAGGTTGGCGTGGTGCTGTCTTGTTTCTGAGCGCAACGACTCTTCTCACACCCGGGCCATATCCCGATTCTCAGACGCTGTTGTTGCTTGGGCCCAATCAAGATGTCGCACTGGTAAATGAGTCGCTTCGGGTTCACAAGATGGAACCAATCGTTCTGTGCCGAAATGAGTGTAGGCTGTGTAGCGGCTGTAGAATAAGTTTTCCAGGTTGTTATCATGATTCTGGAGAATAATGATAATACATAAGGTACAAGAATTAGGTCTTGCTGGTCAATGCTGCGTCTGAGTCCACTACTATAAGACTTCCGAGTCTGGCATACCCCGGCATGAGGCCTCTTTCACAAAGCCTGAGTCAACACGCCACATAGAATTGTATACAAAACCTCGTGGCCTCCGAGTCTGCCCACCGTTGATTGTGAACCCCGTCTTTTCCCCACCATGGCTCGCCCACCATGTCGCTATTACCAGACCCCAAATGGTTGTCGAAATGGCGAGAGCTGCCAATTCGCCCACGTTGAGAACACAGGCTCTGGTTCTGTTGGTTCCCCAACAGAACGCCCGAACAGTCCATTTACACCATTTCCAAACGCATTATCTAGTACGGCTCGAGTTCCTCCTGGAGTTTGCCGTTATTACTGGACAAGAGGCCACTGCAGAATGGAATTCAGGTGTCATTTCCGGCATACCCAGCAGGAGATTGCTCATAATTCTCGTTTATTGTCGTCTCCATGTGGCAGCTTCATGAGCGTTGCTGCAAGGGAAATGATCGCACCATTTCTCACAGAAAATGGGCTTGCAAAGATCAATAGCAACACTACAGATGGTTTCTTTGCTGAAAATGATGCCTCAACTCAATCTCCGACTGACGCCCACCGTATATTGAAGAGGTTTCTTATGGACAATTACAAGTTCAGAACTTCCTTCGACGTTTACTCCTTCCTTGGCCCATTGTGCAGTGCGAACTCGTGCAATAATCTATGGGTATATTTTCATCCCTCATAATTGCAAAATTTTACTGAGACTCTCGGATCTCAGACACAAGAAGAAGGACAGGTATGCTCCTTGATGGTTGAATATTCGAATCTCCGCTCACCGTTTCGTACTCACAGCTTCTTCTCGCATCATTAGCCTCAGTAATCCTACTATTGCCTTTTGACGTGATTTGTCTTTGCTTATTCAAGTTGCCATCTAGACAAATGGAAGTCTTCGCATTGCTGATATCATCAACTGGCCCGAAATATCAATACGAGCAGGAAGGAGTCGTGATATCTTGTCGTTCCAACAGGGAATTCTGCCTTTACTGAGAGTGAGCCCATAGTTCCCCTTTATCGGTGACATGAATGATGCCCTATGTAGTACATGTCGTCTGAATATGTCATCAAAAGTACTCTGATAACTCAAACCAAGTAGGACTTACTTCATCGAAAAACTCCCTGCTTGACGAGAACAATCCACAGCCGCCTTTATACAGTGGTTTTACACAACCTTCCAAGATTTGCCGAAGTAATCGAATCCTGTTTGGATCAGGCAATTGAGTCGCAATCATTCGGAGATCCAACGTCATCATCGCTTAGTGGACCGATCGATGTACAGGTTTTTGCGTCAATTGCTAGAGTTCTTCATGAGTAAGCTCAAGTGGTTTTTGGTTTTCTGAAACTCATTCCCATTCTGGCAGATTCCTCGTTCGTTTCAAGAATGCAATTGCAAACTATCCACAGTTAGCCCATTTAGTGAAACACTTGGGACAAGCTTTTCGGGATTGGCACTCTGCCATTGCCGCTCATCCGGAAGCATTTGGCGATTCATTCAAGGGCCTTCAACCTTCTGGAAGGGAATTTCTTATTGTTTCGATTAAGGATAGAGTGGACAAACTCATCTCTATTCTGGACAGAGAGGAAGGAAAACTTTTGGACAGCAAGGAGAAGAGGGATCGAAAAACCTCCCCATCCGGACCCGACCCACAGGCTGCGCTTGCTGATGCTCTTCATACCACTTATGAAGGGCCTGGGCAGCTTCGAGAGAATGGGCCACGCCATGACAACGATTTTGAAGACATATACGAGATAAGAATTGCTCCGACGAACAAGGAGCTACTGTGTCGTCTTCCTCCGTTTTTACCAGCCAACATCTTCGGTGCCCCTCATCCGGCTCCTCCGGGCAGTATGCTGCGTCTCCTTGACATTCAGTTTAGGCTCCTGCGAGAGGAATTAACGTATGGTTTTTTCTCTGTCTCATGCTACTAGCTCCAATTTTTTTTTTCGTTTTTAAAGTGCTCCACTTCGAATGGCCGTTCAACTGGTTCATGATGATCTCGAAAAGATCCAAAGCTATCGGACGAAACTTGGAGAACTTCTCCAAAAGCAAGGAGGAAAATATCGTGGCTTGGTCGATGCTCAGGATTCTTTGATGTTCAACGTTTACACGGGCGTTCAATTTCGGTCTCTAGTTCCGGACCGAAAAGGAATCTCCACCAGGATGGTCATTGACACACCCCCTGGTCGTGCCCGCTCTAATCGTGCTGGAGCTCGTGTTTCATTCTGGGAGAGCATGAGTGGAAAACGTTTGTCGCAAGGTGGCCTCATCGCCCTCGTATGGCGTTCCGGGAGGCAGACAACCGTTCACCTTGGTATCATTGCGAGCTTTTCAACAGAGCTTACTGACTCTGTCCGACTTAACGCCGACTACATTGAATTACGAATCGTGTTTTTCGATGCCGGAATCGAGCTCCGTATTTTGCAAGAACTCAAGACGCAAAGATTCCAATCCGACACGAAACTGTTGGTTGAATCCCCAGTGATGTTCGAAGCTATACGTCCCTTCCTACAAGCTCTCCAAACTGAACCAGAGGACATCCCCTTTTCCCGATATCTTGCACACCAGCCGTTTGGCCAGCTCAATTCGATTGAGATTCAAACACCACAGTATGCTCGCTTTGCCAGTTTCAAATTCCAACTATCTTCTCTTTTCGATGCAGAGGCCGGAGTAGACGACTTAACTCTGTCTGTAATGGATCGGGAGTCAGTCCACCGTGCTCGAACTCAACTACGGGAAGAAAGCCGTTTGGATCCAAGTCAGGCGGATGCAGTGGTGGATGCTTTGACAAGAGAAGTTGCATTGATACAGGGGTGGGCTACTCTATCTTCTTTAATATCCTTACCTTATTTATCTTATTTTCTCATGCCCTAGCCCTCCTGGGACCGGAAAGGTAGGGGCTATCTGTTACTGTCCCGTATCACTAACAATATTCCAGAGCTTTACGGGAGTCGAAATCTTGCGTGTTCTTCAGGCGAACAATATTGGACCAATTCTCATGATCGCGTTTACAAACCATGCCCTCGATCACATGCTCTGCTCTGTCCTTGACGCCCAAATCACCAAAAAAATTGTGCGTCTGGGACGCCGAGCTTCTGATGAGCGGATTGCCAAGTACTCTATCGATACCCTGGAGATGGCACAAAAACATTCACGAATCGATCAAAGTTTTAATGTTCGACGTGAACTTAAAAAAGTTCAGGGAGACATCACAAACCTCATGGGCAGAGTTCTGAAAGCCGATATTGATTCCAGCGACGTCATGAGACATATATCCGCCTACCATTCAGAGCATTACAATTATTTCTGCAACCCTCCAGAGTGGCTCTCAAACGTCAGAACCTTCATGGGCGACTGGGTCGGAGAAGACGCCAGGGAGTGGCGAAGGGCAGGACCAAAAGGCAGGTCTCTAGACCAAGATACATCAAACTATGGCTTTTGGAAAGAATGCGGCGACTTCGCCTTCGTTAGGCAGGTTACGAGTGGTCACTATTTACCCTCAAAGCCTACCAATAACCACAATCCCCTGTCCCAAAATACATTCAGCATGCTTACAGTTGAGGACGTGGAAGAAGACCAGGAATCCGAGTCTGACCTCGATTTGGATGATCAAGACAACACTTTGGATGTGGAAGAAAGCTGGAAAGATGAACAATACGCCATGCCTACCGACCCTAGTCCAGACAATTATCCGACGCCTATAACACCTGAAAACGCTTCGATGGACCCAACCCCAGATGACCTCCTTCAACCAGGGGATTTCCAGGACTTAAATGCTTTCTTTATTTCGCTTGGCTTCAATCATCCCCCGTCCATTATCTCTACTGATCGCCAGTTGGAAGAACTACTTCATGATGTTGGAGACGTCTGGAGCATGAGCCAAAGTGAACGTCAACGGGTCCATAGGTTTTGGGATGAAGAAGCCCGTAACGAGCTCAGAGAGTCTTCCGTGTGTGAGTTTGAAAGGCTTCGCGAGCTTCATGCCCAACATTTGAGGGAAGTCAATGAGACCAATGCGGAGGTTTGTGACCTGAATTTGAACTGAGCCGCACAGTGTGATGACTTAGACTAGGTTCGCCGTACTCTCCTCCAAAAAATTGATATCATTGGTTGCACAACCACAGGCAAAATATTTTTGTAACTATTTTCTTTTACCCAATTCTAATAACGTAATTTCCTACAGGTGCGGCGCAGTTGACAACACTTTTGAAGGTCGGCCAAATAGCATTTCTGCTGTAAAAAAAATTCACATCTATTTTCGTGCAGGGTCTAAGCCCTAGGGTCTTGCTTGTCGAAGAAGCTGGGCAAGTAATGGAGGCCCACATCTTAGGCACTTTAGTCCCGTCAATAGAACACCTCATCCTGATCGGTGATCCACTCCAACTAAGACCTACCCTCAACAACTATTGTGAGCTAGCTCAGGCTTCATGTGAACTTATCGATTCAAAGACTGATCCACGCCATTCAGCGCTCTCTATGGATAACAGACGTGGACGGGAACTTTACAAATTTGACATGTCGCTCATGGAACGCCTTACAACGTCTGGGCTTGCCATGTCCAGAATTGATGTCCAGCGTCGGATGAGGCCGATGATCTCCAGTTTGATTCGGTGTGTTTAGACTCGACTTGTCTCTTGATTTTCGCAGTGCTCTAATCAAACATGATAGCAATACACTCTATCCCAGGCTCGAAGACCATGAACTTGTTCACAACTATCCCGACGTGCGAGGAATTCAGAAAAACGTCTTTTTCGTTACCCACCAGTATAAGGAAAATGATGGAGGTGACGATTCAGCAAGTAAATACAATACTTATGAGGTAAGCACTTCTAAGTTCCTGGAATCGTAGGAATCAATTCTTAAACTTGAGACTGGAAGGTGGACATGATTTCTGATCTTGTCCTCTATTTATTGAGGTTGGATGTTCATTCATCGATCTCCATGAACACTTTTCACTCATTTGGTATAGGCAAGGGTGTTATTCAGAAGAGGGCGATATTGTTGTGCTGTGTGCGTACCTCGGCCAGTTGGCACGCCTTCGTGATGCCCTTAGGGACGAAGTGGCAATAATCATAGACGAACGGGACCAAGCTGCTCTTGATGATCAGGCAAGTGACAGCGACCAACAGGGTTCAGGAGAGGTTTCAATTGAACGTGTGAATGTAACCAAGAGGGTGTGTTTTTTCCATTATGCATTGAAAAGCAGACAATTGATCATATAACGAACGGCGTAGGTGCGTCTTCGGACTGTGGACAATTTTCAAGGGGAGGAAGGTCGAGTAAGTACCTTATTTTTGCCCTAACCAGGTCCGAGTAATACTGCTTACTTCCTGTGATCAGATTATCATCTTGTCCCTTGTCCGCAATGCTGGTGGATTGGAAGACGATGAAGGGATGGAAAATCACAGATTCAGACCCACCATTGGTTTTTTGAAGGTGATTATAAAAACCATATCTTGAATTCTAGCTAACTGCGTCATTGTAGTCTGAAAATCGAACCAATGGTAGGATTTCACATTAACAACCTGACCCAATGTTGACACCCGCTATCCAGTGGCTTTATCTCGTGCTCGTGAGGGTCTTTTCATTTTTGGCAATGCCGAAATTCTGTCGTCGAGGAGTAAGATGTGGCGCTCAATCATCGAGGAATTAGACTCCATCGAATGCGTAGGACATGCCCTTCCCATTGCATGCTACCGCCATCCATCGAGAGTTGAATATATATCGAAGCCCGGAACGCTGCCTCAAATTTCGCCTGATGGTAAATAATCAGAACCCATAGATGTTTTAAGTCTCATTCTGTCTTGCAGGTGGATGTTTGCAACAATGCGAAACACGTTTGAAGTGCGGTCACAACTGTCCATTTAAGGTTGCATCTTCCCACATCTCAAAATTTATACTCATAGATGATTTTCAGTGCCATTGCGATGATCCTAATCATCTTACCGTCATCTGTACTCAGCCATGTAGACGGCTCTGTGCGAGGGGCAACCATCCGTGCAAAAAATTGTGTAGTGCGGAGTGTGGTCAATGCCTCTTTCCAATTGAGAGCGTGGCGCTTCCATGTGGTCATATCAAGGAAGCCGTTGAATGGTAAACAATATCTTATCGGTGGTGAATCACTGGACTGAATTCTGCGATAGCTTCAGGCTAGATTACCTCGACGCCGAATATTGCGACTTTGAAATGGAAAAGCCTCTTCCAACATGCGAACACAGTGCAGTGATGGCTTGTGGCCAAGATCCTGCAACATATAAATGCACTAAGCGATGCGGATTGGAAATGAAATGCTGCAGTAAATCCTGTATTGCACCTTGCAACGAATGTCAGTCGAAGAACAGTCCCCGATTCGATGAGAAAACCCTGCGGACACAACACCGCACCCACGCTTGCGAAGGGTCACTCCATTGTGGACACCGTTGTCAGGAGCATTGCTCTGAAGACCATCACCACACGGTAAAGTGTACGCTTACGTGCAGACAAAGCTGCGTACATGCACGGTGCCATCGACCATGCTCTACGCTGTGTGCGCCTTGTCAGGAGCCGTGCGGCTGGTAAGTGATTGACAACCTCGTCAAATCGGTCTGAAGCGAAATATTTTGAACAGGGTCTGCCCACACGATTCGTGTCCTGTCCCATGTGGTTCAGTAAGTCAACCTGATGCTACTCCGACCATCCGTCATATATATATCCCTTAGATCTGCGTGCGACTGCCTTGTGACTTGCCCTGCACACTCGAGCTTCCGTGTGGACATAAATGCCCGTCAGGTATTTCGATCCAAATATCTGAGGAAAATCGGATGGCTAATAGTTTATAACAGTTTGCGGGGAAGACTGTTCGCGTCAAATTTGTCCAAAGTGTGCGCCTGCAGACAAGAAAGACCAGATCGTCGACGTAATCCTTTCTCGAACGCTTTCAGATGTCACGCCGGAAACAGGCAGCCTTGATGAACTGGTGATCACCAATCCGTCTTGTGGCCACGTTTTCACAGTTGAAACTCTCGACGGGCTCACTGATATAAAGGAGTTTTATGACAGAGATCGACACGATCTGAGGTGGATCGGGTTGAAAGCCCCCCTTGGGGTTGTCAAACCTCCTAGCTGCCCTACCTGTCGCGCTCCCATCACATGCAATCGTTACGGTCGCATTACTAAACGTGCCAACCTCGATATCCTTGAAAGGAATGTTGCTTCCAATATGTCCCAATCGCTCGATCGCTGGAAGACCTCAATCCGAAGACTCGATGAAACCACAGCAACGAACACGCTGACTACAGCCGCTTCGACTTTGCAAGCTTCCTCTCCAATAAAGCCGCCCGCTCCACAGAAGCTCAACAAGGCTCGAAAAGCCGTACTTTGCAACACAATGGAAAAGCCAGTATCGCGTGCAGACATACGTGCAGAGAGCAAGAAGCTCCATTACATCGATTCAGCTCTCACCCGGGCCTGGAAAATGGCGACTAGCCCTCTATTCCAAAGTTACGAGGAGATCGTCAAAATTGCTGATACCAAATCTGCACACACACAAGCATGGGAGGCTGCTTTTTCGTTCCTACACGAGCGAGAGATAGAGGCTGGATTCAGAGAACCATCCAATTTGCCCAGGAAACCCGAGCAACACGCGATGAGGATGGCGAGATTGCAAGTTGGGCAGCCCCGACCATTGGCCGATAAACGATTCCTCGTTGAGGCTTTCTGGGGTAGTATTCACGTCCGGTTGACCTTGATCCGATTGGCAGAGTCGTGGCTAGACCGACTTACAGTCATGGATGCAACCCAATTTTCACATTTTCACATTCAGCAATGGGCTTCATATATCGACTTCCTCTTGAAAACTTGCACCTTGGATGCAGAAAAAGCACTCCACGTCGCCGAAGACTCTAAATCACATCGTCAGATCATCAAATCCGTCCTGCATACGTTGCGAATTGAATTGGAAGCGTTCCGTTTTAATCTTCATATGTGCAAGAAGTTCGGGACTTTCAAAAATCCAGACCGAAGAAGTGCGCTACGCAAGAAGGCAGATGAACTCGGAGGGCTCTGCAAGCAAAATATGGATTTGGCTGTCGATGTGTATCTCAGAGATACAAGCACTTCTCCTCAAGATATGGAATGGGTAACGGAGAATTTTACGCAGACAGCAAACGTTATTGTTGAGGAATGGAGGAAAATCGAGAAATCGATCCTGCTCGATAGTTTTTATCAACCGGTCTCGCTGGAGGAGAAGATGGATATTATTCGAGCATTTTCATTTGGCAAGTGTTTTCTTTCTATCCTTTAATCACGAGTGGTCAACTCAGTGACCTGTAGGGACGACTGGCCATTTCTATACGTGTCCGAACGGCCATATTTATACAATAACGGAGGTAAATACCGCGACTGTTTTTTTATATATCTACTAATACCACTCCTAATAGTGCGGAGGTGCGATGGAACGCAGTCGTTGCCCGGAATGCGGAGCAGAAATTGGAGGTGAAAACCACCACCTGAACCCCACAAACCGGGTTGCCGATGAGTTTGATAGGCTCGCACGCAGGGCCAATCCGAATGTTGACCAAGGCCATTGGCTCAACCCTTACTGAGGGTCTGCCCAGTAATGTATTATGTAGATTGCAATGCACTTGCTGATCGACGTCGAGGTTTTTTGAGACGGAATCCTCCCACATGCAATGAAAATGCCACTCCGTTATAAATGGGACATCATTCAAAAAGGACAAAGTTACATAAATGATAAAGAATATTCCGTAGATTGCAAGAATTCAAATCTGAGAGAAAGTATTATGTGTGTAGTAAGCCAGACTAGAAGCAAAAAAAGTCAAGCAAGAGAATAGCGAAATGTGTAAGTAGGAATGTAGGATTTCTCGAGGGATATGAATGTATACAAAAAATATATATAGGCGCGGTGTTCAATTAAAAAGAAATGCAAGAAGCTAGGGAATGAAAAAAAAAATGAAATGAAATGATGTTGAGAAATCAAAAAGGAAAGAAGTACAAACATTTTTTATAACTTTCACACTGGTGGGATTCGTGAAGTTTTCGCTCTTCCGATGGAGCCGACTACTGGAATTTCAGATAAAGCGTTGTTCCTTTCGAGAAGGGAAGTAGAAGAAGCGAGAGTCATTGGAGCTTTGATTCGTGAACCTGAACTTGTGCGGTACATCATACCGGTCCCAGTCCTAGGTCTCGGTCGTATGCCACTTGCGGTTTTGTCAGGCGCGGGGGACCGAGTAGCGGGTAACCGAAGGGAGGACTTGGAAATAGAGGGGGAGGGTAAGACTGAGGGAACTGGAACGGCAGCCCGATCACTTCCGCTCACTCCGGCTTGACGAGGAAGTTGCAATGGACGGACAGGTGAAGCCGAGGACGGGGATGTAGGTGAAGGTACGGACGATGACGTAGCCGAAAATGTGCGAGCGCGAGGGAAACTGAAGCTGCTGGATAGAGTATCAATACGGGAATTCGAGGGCCGTTTCTTCAAGAGATTGTAAGGGATGGGAGGGAGAGATTTTTCCGTGTTATACGACCTTGTGCTGCCAAATCCTGCGGGGGTCGACATGGATGGGTCGTAATCTCGAGGGGTAGAGGGTATCCCTGTGCTAAGGGTGGAAGCTGTGGTAGACGACGAGGTGCGATCGATCCCAGAAGAGCCCTTTCGTCTCAGAGAAGAACCATAATTCTCAGAGGAACCCGAAGAATCACGGAAACCACCGCTGCTTGGCCTACCAAGCTTTGAGGGCCGACGTGGCATGCCATCTGACAGAGCAGTGTCAACGGAAAAGGTGGAGCCAATACTGCTAGTACTTGTTCGGGTTCCATTAGGGGCTGTGGCGGCTTTGTTTAACCACGAAGTAGGTGGAAGCGCGGGCTTTGACGATCGACCAGCTGATGATAGGCGTGGACGCAACGCAGGAGGTGCAACGATGGTCGTGTTCTCATCCACGTCTTCTTCAAGATGCTCAAATTCGGATTCAATAAGGGCTCCCGAACTGTATGATCTCGACAATGGATGGCGGTGGTGACTGACGACCGAACTTGTTGTCCTGACAGAGGAGGCGGATGATCGACGCGAGAGGTTGAGAGTCGACAGACGGCGGGTGAGTGGCGAGGGTGCGTCTTCATCCTCACTGTAAGAGCGCGAATTAGGGACATCACAAAGTAAGACTATTTCTTGTTTTACCTGTCGCTCCATCCCAGGCCTGTAGTGAGTCCAATACCGCCTTTCAACAAGCGGTTGTCGCGGTGTCGTACTCTGCGCATTGGAGTGTCGCGTTCATCCTTCATGATCCCCGTTTTGGTTAATGTGGAACCTTGGGGAACAGATTAAGAGACGGAATCAATGAATAAAATGGGAGCTTACAGGCAGTCAAGACACTGTCGGAACGGCCGTCACGACGTCGAGTGGAGATGGGTAAAAGCCTCGAGTTTGATGAGAGGAGACCGTCCCTTACCATTAGACGCCTATAACAAAGGATGATATTAGATAATTATGGAAGAAGAAGAAAAGCACACACGGCAAAGGGGTGTGGAGGTCGATGCTAGAATCTGACTCATCGACATCATCAGGTGAGATTCCAAGGCTGAGGGCTCTGTTCCTTTGTGGCAGAGACACATCATCGTGCCATGAAGGCGTTGAACGGGCGAGGCCTTCGCTAGCTCGTCGTCTGTAGTCAGGGATTGTACCTTGAGGGCGGAGTCGAGACTGGGAAGCTGCTTTTCTGAGCACGGGACGTGGGGTTGTGGAGAGGATGCTTTCAATATCTGGACTGTGTGGACGAGATGGGGATACCGGCCTTGGACGCGTGTCGAGGTCTGGAGGAAGAGGACCAAGGTCATCAAGGGTCATGTTATCCGTGTCTTCGAATGAAGGTTTGGGACGACTGCGACTGCGGATGGCGAGGACCCTCCTGAGGGCAGGGCTTTTTGTGCGCTCTGCGCGTCTTCCCAGACGGAGGTCCTTGACAGTTGCGGAGGGGTTAAAGTCATCCAGGGCAGGAGCTGGGTCGGAGAGGGAGGAGTCAGAGGAGAGGAAAGAGGAGGAGGGCGAGTCGGAAGAGGAGGAAGGGGAGAGGACGAGAGTGGGGGAGGTGGGCATTGGTACGTGAGAGAAAGAGGCAGTGGGAGGGGCTGAATGGGGGTGGGTGGCAAGGTTGTTGAGGATGGCACGGACGTCGATGGAGCTTATGCTCTCGTTCTGGTGGTGCTTGGATCTCCGCCAGGAAGAGTCGAGGAAGGGAGAAGGCATGCGGGCGGGAATAGGCTCTAATTCATCATCTTCGATGTCGGAGAGAAGGTTGGGCGAGCGGGTGAGAGAGGGGCGGATGAAAAAGGACGGCGAGCGGGGAGAGTCGACGCTGATGACCGAGTCGCGGTGGGAGGAAGAGGCGACCGAGTACTTGCTGGATCTGCGCGCGAGAAAGAGGAGCTGCTCGTCGACGGACACGCGGGATGGTCCAGGCACGGGCGGCAATGGCTGCGTCGGTGGTCCTGACGGCGGCAGATTGGGCGGGGGTGGGATGTGCGAGGGCGGCGCAGGGAACGCCTCGAGGAGCACGCGTTGGGACGGGCGCATCGTCGTCGTCGTCGTCGTCGTCGTGGTCGAGGTGGAGGTGGAGGTGGCCATTGTTCCGTCAATTTGTTCGACCTCTGCGGGGATGGTGGGAATGCAATAATTGGAGAAGCACAAAATACCGGGTGGACGCGATCGCCGCTTGTGCCCGTCGCAGTCGTCGTCGTCGTCAACGGTGAAGCAGAAAAACCAAAAAGAGAAATGTCAAAACAACTGGAGACTAATCCTTTTCGGGACACAATCAACATGTGCCGTATACTCAATTCCACTTTCCCTTTGTTTCCCTATATAAAAACCAATTCTAAACCGCCCGCCGGGTGCCATGACTAGTGAATTGGAATTTACATCATTAACATATTGGCACCATCGTTGTTTCAGCACGATCGAATGTGCGTATACCAGTCCTTGAGATTCTCAATCTCGATTTGCAATGAGGGTCCGGACACGCGATTTCATTGTCGGACCACATCCAGTCATTCGGGTCGCTCACCCGCTGCTTGGCTGGTAATAACGGTAGTATGGCGGCTATCCACACTCTCTCCATTAACGTCCGAGGAGGAGAAGAAGAAGACTGACTGACATAGTGAATAAATCGAAATTCCTTGTCCAGGAGGCAAAAAGAGCATCTCTCCTTGTAAGATAAAAGAGTCTCCTGCTTTAGCCCCACACATGATTCTAGTCCCTTCAACCTCTATACGAAGATCGTAGAGCTGGAAAGAATCGACGGCTTTGTTTTTGCTCATGACGGTGAGAAGTAGCCGGTTATCTATTACAATTCATCCTTATCCCGATCGGCGAATTGCGAATTGCCTGTCGTATAGCAAAAAGAATACATCTCCCTAGAACATGACTTGGGCGAATGTATATACAGGAGTGGTTCACCGGGCAGCACCAGGGACGGTCTTTCTGTCACGGCGTTGCGCACGTTCGGGGGCAACATTGACGATTGGTTTTACGTTAATATGAATCGATTCAAATCTGAGTGACTCAAGAAGTTTCTGGAGAGAGAAAAATGAGGCATGAAACCCAGGAACAGCAAGAGTTGTCATGTACCTTGGTATCTTCGTCAACCTCGAGGCCTGTCGCTGGGGCGGTAAGTGCTGACACTTCGGGCACATAGTTGTCCTTTCGTTCACGTTCTTCTTCCTGTAGTTTGAAGGAAATATTACGGACAGGGCCTTTTTCAATACGTCTCATCAAGTGCGTTGTGAAGCCTGCGATTTTGTTGCGCAGCCGTTTGGATGGGACGACTGCCTGAGATTGATTTCAGCATGGAGCAACCGGGACACCATAATTCGGAAACAGACCACTTCATCGATAATGCGTTTGTTGGTATGAAAATCGAGCGTGAGGCGAGGGTAGCTGAATTCAGGTTCTTTTGTGTATCGTCAACTGATGTTGTAGAACTCACTATTTCTCGACCAAGACACGAGATGCCCTTTTGGTGGTTTTGGTACGTACGCGACCCTACACAAGATCTTTTAGTGACCGAAGGTATGTAGAGGATACAACTCACCATGTTAGTTTACGCGATGCTATTCCTTGGTCGTTATGAGTTGGGAGTGGCGGAGATTGCCGGGTGGCTTTGTGGTCCTGTACAGAGTCAACTTACATAATCTAATATCATCTCTTGTCGACACTCTCCGAGGTAAATTGTCGTCCTCATCGTCGAGCTCGTAGGGCATCTCGACTCGTTAAAGCCTGTTTGAATCGTGTTTTCTGTGGCACGACACTCATTCTGGGCTCTGGAATTTTACTCACTTTGTTCTTTCCTAGTTACACTGATCATTGAAATCGTTGGCTTTACAAAATGGTCCGAGTCTCTGTTCTCGTATGTCCAATCCTTCTTATCTTTGTTTCAATAATTCACCTTTTTGCAGAACGACTGCTTGAACAATATTGTCAATGCTGAACGCCGCGGAAAGCGCCAAGTCCTCATTCGACCTTCCTCCAAAGTGGTCGTTAAATTCCTGTGCGTCATGCAACGCCACGGTGAGTATTTTCTTTTCTATTCCCTCGGAGTATAACTACGACTGGTGCAATCTCATCTACGCGCCTTCTCGTTTTAAGTCTCCGATATATCAGAACTATGTCTTCCAATACCAAACAACCAATGCTCAAATCTCATGAGCGTGCGTTCACAGCGAAGACAACATTTTTGATCGGATATCTTTTATATTTTTTACTTATTTCTAAATTCCAGGTTACATCGGTGAATTTGAAATCATCGACGACCATCGATCGGGAAAAATTGTGATCCAACTCAACGGTCGACTCAATAAATGTGGTGTGATCTCCCCTCGCTACAACATCCAACACAGCCAAATCGAATCTTGGGTCAACTTGCTTCTTCCTGCTAGAGGGTTTGGTATCATCATCCTTGTACGTGACGATGATTTTTTTCTTTTGTCTCTCCAATCGCTGAGACACCTGTAGACGACGTCGTCCGGTATCTTGGATCATGAGGAAGCCCGGCGCAAAAATGTTGGTGGCAAACTGTTGGGCTACGTCTATTAGGTTGTATGAGTCGTGTTATCAAGCACCCCATATAAATCAATCTCTCTGCAGATGCGCTTTAACGAGACTGGGGCAATATTGAGATTCTTCGACAGGAACTCCTGGATCCGCTGTCTCTAACACTGCCAGTGATAAGACTTTATTACTTGAGTGCCACGACGCAAACGTGGTCGGCTGCATGGTGTGATTTTTCTTCGGAGCACAAGCCCGTTCGCAGCTTGATGCTGAACCTTCCTTAAATTACATTGTTGATATCTTCTCGTAAGAGGTTATAAATGTGGAACCACCCGACCACTTGAGGGCGGCACAGCCGGTGGCCATTGTTTTCGCATCAGAATTGTGAGGAGCTTCTGCTCCGTTGCTAGGCCCCATTCTTCAATGCAGCGTTGAAGTCCACGCATGGGGTCCTGAGTGGTTGGACTTCATCACAGGTACCGGGATACGATATGCATCAGGAAAATCTAGAAAAAACTTAGGGAACTTAATCTACTTATTTCATCAATAAGCCTGTTAAGCTGCTCAAGTTGCTTATTTTTCACTTGGAGAGTTAGTTAGTAAGATTGAATGATAAGCTAAGCATACTGTAAGTATTCCAAGTTGCGGGTGAGTAAATAAGCAGCAAAAACATCTAAGACATGATAAGTACACAAGTGAACCCACAAGTTACAATGGCATTGGAATGTAAGGATATCAAGTAGAAATGTAAGCACCTCAATAGTGTTTGAAAGTAGTGATGGGCACGGATCTGTAGAAAATAGTAACT
>Ga0307517_10002177_pt1 | contig 31696 bp, 31 predicted proteins | sample 23_EM_MG_FD_194515 | JGI IMG/M metagenome (GOLD analysis project Ga0307517, IMG submission 194515) | Populus trichocarpa ectomycorrhiza microbial communities from riparian zone in the Pacific Northwest, United States - 23_EM | ecosystem: Host-associated > Plants > Roots > Unclassified | place... | reverse complement strand
AAATAGATTTACAGATTAATAGATGTAGCTTTGGTTGAGGTATTCCTATTTTAGTATGTGGGACACTGTAATTGCCAAGTGTCCCATATCTAGTGAGTGTCCCATTACTAGGTCAAATACGTTAGTTAGTTAGTCCGTCGACAGAGTCGTCGTTGAGCGAGAGACTGTGGTTGTTGTTGTTAGTGAAAAGATTTTCCCCACCCCTGGAGTGTGCGATCGTTTAGGTTGTGAGTATGCTTGGCGTTTCGTTTCACCGCTTGTCACTCGCCGTATCTCGTTTCGGCGTGTATCGTTTTTCGTCGATGAAGTCTAAAAAAGACACTCTGGATCTCAAAGAAGACGTAAGAAGAGGGCTTTGTATTCGGCATTCAGAGGAAGGAGAACTCAATTTAGTTTCGAAATACACAATTTACCCCCGGGGTAGGGATCGGAATCGGATGGATCTAATTTTGCTCCTTCGTAGCTCCCTACTGAACACAATCCTCCTCATACGCTACTAAAGCTACATCCTTAAGTCTTCTGTCAAGCTATCCCCTTTAAACGGATAACCTAAAATTCACTTAATATTGGCGGATTTAACCGGTTCGCACTTTCTGAAACATGAGCTCCCACGGGAAAAGAACTACATTTCAGGGCGTCGAATTTTATAGTGCGAGATTCTGTTTTTCCGTATTGTGCTTTACAGTTGCGATTACGGGAGTGCATCATTTATTTAGAATACAAAAACGCACTGTACTATTTCAACACAAATGTCTCAGGGCATGGCATAGCTCTCTCTACTTGGCCGAGAAGATTACTTGGGTTTGTGGCACCGGACGTGGGTTTTAGAGTTCCCGGAGAAGGAAGAAAAAAGTATGACTGGCAAGGGGAGGGCATAGGAGTGAGATATCCTTCCCAACTCCGTCGTAGGTGGATACCGGACATCACCGTTGGCCGCTCTGTCACTCCTGACATGTCAGGGTGGGATACCCCATATTCCCGCAAAACTCGCTGTGCGCTTAGGGATGTAGGTTGGGGTATCAAGTGTTTGAACTACGCACTATATCTAAAAGTGGCAGAGATCGCAGCAGCGGCTGTTGAGCTGAGTTTAGGAAAACAAGCTTTAAAGCACATTCCGGAGGCTGGGTTGAGCGGTAAAGAAGATATACCAGCCTGTGCCGAGTAGTGTCCGGAGTCAGGCATGTGATCTGCGGCTAAAGGCATGCACGGGGGGTTAGCACGTAGAGAGTTTCGAGGGTTTAAACGGTACTGGGCTGGGAATTTGTTTCAATGGCATTGTTAAAAGACTTCATTCTATATTAATTCCCCTCTATATATGAGACTAAAATGCGTTGACAGCTTCCCAACCTCGCCTTCAACTTTCTACCCGGAGGGGATAGCACATAAAAACAACCTTAATTAAACCATGCCCATAGTGGAAACAAATCGCCGTCATACCCTAGTTAACAGCTAGCTCTTACACCGCTCGTCAGATCGTTAGAAATATTCGCACTTCTTAGAACTTTTTGAATATCTAAAAAAAACCCGCGTCTAAACTTCAGTGGGAGAGAATTGTAGAATATAAATAAATAAATAGATATTCAAAGGTCAACAGCAAGAAAACAAGAGGAATGAATATGATGGAAATTTCGAGTCACACCCGAAGACCCCGGGATTGTAGCAGCGCCACCACCGCAGGATAGCTGGTTTATCGGGGTTGACGCCGTCCTGCTCGAGCAGCATTTTCACCACCCCCACGTCCATTCCGAGCAGCACAATAGAGTGGCGTCCAGCCACCGCTACCTGGTTATCTGGGTTGACGTCGTCTCGCTTAAGTAGCATTTTCACCACTCCTCCTACCAATTGAGATCATCCGCGAATGGTGATTCATCGGGGTTGACGTTGTCCTATTCGAGCATTTCCCCCATTATCCAATCTCAGTTCTGATTGGCCCAATAGGGTGACGTTGGGCTGTTGCTATCTGGTTTATCGGGGTTGACGCCGCCACGCTCGCTCGAGTAGCATTTTCACCACTCCCTCGTGCCCACCCTTAGCAGCCCAACGAAGCGGTGTCAGGCCGTCGTTATCCGGTGCACCGAGGTTCACGTCGCCCCGCCCAAGCAGTATTTTCACCACTCCCCCGTGCCCACACTTAGCAGCACTCAGGAGCGGTGTTCGGCCGTTGTCATCCGGTTTATTAGGATTTACGTCGTCTCGTTCAAGTAGAATTTTCACCACTCTCTCGTGCCCACCCGAAGCAGCACAATGGAGTGATGTATTGCCCCACATATCTGGTTTGTCGGGCGTAACGTCATCCCGTTGAAGTAGCATTTTCACTATTCCCTTGTGCCCATTCTGAGCAGCAAGAAGGAGTGGCGTTTGGCCAGCGCGATCCAGTTCGTCAGGCTTAAGGTCATCCTGTCTGAGCAGTATTTCCACCACTCCCTCGTGCCCATTCGAGGCAGCACAATGGAGTGGTGTGTTGCCCGACACATCTGATTTGTCGGGCGTAACTTCATCCCGTTGAAGTAGCATTTTCACTATTCCCTCGTGCCCATTCCGAGCAGCACGAAGGAGTGGTGTTCGGCCGTACATATCTTGTTTGTCCAGCGTAACATCGTCCCGTCCGAGCAGTACTTTCACCATTCTTTCATTCCCATTCAAAACAGCACACACGAGCGGTGTTTTGCCGTACATATCTGATTTGTTGGGGTCAGCACCGCCCCACTCGAGTAGTGTTTTCACCAATCCCTCGTACCCATTCTGAGCAGCGCAACAAATTGGCGTTTGCCCGCACATATCGGGCTCGCCAGGGTTGACGCCGCCCTGCCTAAGCAGCATTTTCACCACCCGCTCATGTCCATTCCGAACACTACCAAATAGCGCTGTTTGGCCGTACTTATTTGGCTTGTCGGGGTTGACGTCGTCCCGTTCGAGGAGCATTTTCACCACTCCCTCGTGCCCATTCTGAGCAGCACAGAGGAGTGGCGTTTGGCCAGTGCGATCCGGTTTGTCAGGGTTAAGGTCGCCCTGTCTGAGCAGTATCTCCACCACTCCCTCGTGCCCATTCGAAGCAGCCCACACGAGGGGTGTATCACCCACGCAATCTGTTTGGTTGATGTCGCAACCTTCTACCTCTACCAAACTATCTACAATCTCAACGATCCCGAAGGCGCATGCAAAATGCAGACTACTGAATAAGGAGGGTTTATCGAAAGCAATAGTACGCGAGAGTGGTTTCTGTGCTTTTAAGAGGAGCTTTGTGGATATGTGGTTATCGTAGTCGTCGTTAAACAGCTTTAGTGCAAGCAATTTCGCACTATCTAAAAAGGCCCTTCGCGCGTGCGTTCCCCAATATAGAGAGCAATATTGGAGAAAAGGTGTGCCCTGGAGATCGGGAGAGGGACTGGTCGAAAGAGCCTTGACGTGGTGGGAGTTCAAATAACTTAAGCAGGTTTCGGCCATTATCGAATGAGCTGTGCCAAAAAGCTCGGGATGAGCTCGGAGGTATTCTTGAAGGGTAAAGTGGATTAACCGAACTGTGGAAGCCTCCTTCTCTACCGAAATGACTCCTTGGCAACAGGCTAGCAATGTCCCTATTGAAGGAACATTGTCGGTATTGAGATTTGGTGACCCTATTTCGACCGCTAGGGCGTGACACAATTCGTCAGCCTTCAATGGCCGCTCCGAGTGGGAGATCCACATCAAAGCGGCCATGCCAAGCCTCGCTTTCTCCCCACCCTGTCCCTTTATCCGACCCAACGTTGCATCATAAGCGCCCCCCAACCCCAGCCCATCGGCCATTGCGTTAAGCTTTTGCCGCCTGCGATGGATTGTGGTTTCTTGTAGGATCGCGTCGATATTCAGCGAGACTAGGAGGAATCTAAATCTCCGTTAGCGGACATCTTGATATAGATTCCCCGGCGCAATTGTCTCCACCTACATTTCCGAAATATCTTGGGGAATCTTCTTCAGGATGTCTGCCTCCAGACTACCGTCCATCGCATCCGGTGTTGTGTCCTCGGCCAGCCTGTTATGGAGAAATCCGATGACGTCATCTTTCCTTGGAGTGATAAGTATAGTGGTCACTCTTCTAGAAAGCCGGCTTTCGATTTCAGCGCGAATGTGTGGCCTTCCAGTCACGAATATTCGAGTGCTTGGAGACCTCTGGAGGATTTGCCCTAACGAATTAAGAATCTTGACACGATCCCCTGCCACACATTCATCCATAGCATCCAGGCATATGAATATGCGTTTTTTGGAAGCGGTGGCCTGCAACATCCTCATAATATCGGAAAGTAATGGTCTCCGCCCACCAAGGACTTTTTTCTGGTCCACATAGTCTTGCACTATTTCCTCCGGTACCTCTTCCATCCCGCTCACAACCTGTTTGAGCAGGGCGCCCAACATACTCGTCGGCGACTGTTCCTTTTGGGCGGCGAAGTCGAAGTAAAAACATGCGACGGCGACACCTTTTCCTCTGGCCTGATTGCACAGGTCGTCTGTCACCAATGAGCTAACATCGCGGCCTATCAGTACTTGCTCTCTCCCCCCCATTTCTCGAGATCCATCCTTGTTACCTGATAAAAGTCTTTCCAGCCCCCGGATTTCCATAGCAAAACAAAACTGCGTCATCAGACTCGCTTCCTTCACCACCGGCGCACCAGCTTTTAAATTCCCCGGTTTGTAAGAGCCATTCCCCTACATTTTCCACCCGACGGTCTCCGATGTCTTGATGCCGTAGTTTGGGATCCAGTGGGGATAACCAAGCTAGGATATTAGGTCGGTCATCGGCAAATGTAAAGTTATTCGACACGCTAACACTCAGGTGGCTGTTCAAAGAGTTGGTGTTGTTACTGAACGATTGAGACATTCTCGGTTTTTTGCCGCTTAGGATATTGTGGATGATGGATGATGAAGTTTGTTGACTACCGAAATACCTGAGGGTTGAAGAAAAGAGGGGTTTTTTGTGAAACCTGATGAATACCTCGGGATCATCCGATCAACCCATCCACACTTGGGGTGATACCCGGCTTATGCATACCCCATCGGCATGACAGCCGGAAATCCCATACTTATTTAAGCGCCATCCTGTGGCTCAGCCCAAATCTTGTTCCGCGATGAACGAACACTCTTGAGCGCCGGCGATAGAACAATCCAGCTCATGATAGTGCAGACAAGTTCATCAAGCTTTATGAAAGACAATACTCGTACGGTACCTCCCAGTGCATCGCAGATCGCTACTACTCCAGATTGCCACATTTACCACCACTTACCTTTCTAATAACCGGGGACCAATACCGTTTCGCGGCTAACCCAAGTAGTATCTCAAACAATCATTAAATACACCAATAAATAGCAGTCCATCATAGCCTACCGGTCGAACAATTTATGACTCAGGACCTCCCACCAAACTAACCAACCAACTGAGACAGCAGAGTAAGTCCCCACTAAACATTTCTGAAAGAAATTCCCATGCACACGAAACTCCTAGTATGCGGTGTCCTACTCCCGAAAAAAGTCACTTTGATTAGTACAGTGCTTGCACGAAGAAAAAATCCAACTTCGTGTCAGTCTGTTCATACACACCCTCACACCTGAGCGCTAGTACCCCCTAGCAAGGAACCTTAGCTACCGGTATTGCCACCCTTTCCCTCCTTTCCTTATAACGCCGTCATAGGCCATCACTCCCCCAAGCCTCGGGTTCTATAGATCCGTTTTATATCGCCTACGATAGGATATAATACGACACAGTACGCTAGATTGCCGTAAACCCATCAGACGCCGTTAGCTAGGCTAGTATAAAAAACATCACGCATCTCAAAAGGAAATGCTACCTGAGGGCTTTATATAGGGCGCCCATATGAGCAAAAAGGAACTCCTAAACTCGCAATTCGCCCCCGGAATTAGTGATAAGAATATCTCGGATCCAATCTAGCACCTTCCCGCTGGAGCCCCCCTGAGCACAATCCTCACATGCTACCAAAAGCCCATCTTTAGGTCTTTCATCTACCCATCTTCCAATCCCTGCAAGTCGGCTAGGCAAAATCCCCCCGTCATGAGGACGCCTCGTCACTCAGCACTTTATATGACATGAACTCCAAGAGCACAGGACTCCATTACCGGCATCGAATTTTATACTCGTACTGCGAGATATTTTTTCCGGTATTGTCCCTTGCAGCTATAATTTGCGGTAACCATTCACCCGGGTAGGCTATGGCTTACGGCATCATGCGTACACTAGGCAGGAATGCCTTTGTATTGCAGAACTTATAACACCAAGGAGACTAAAACTATTAGGAACGAATTGAGCATGCTACGGTTCCTACCCCCAGTACCATTTTTTTGTGCTATAGTCTTCCCCATTTTTATATTACTCATCCTAAGCCGGGGGGACCTCTATCAATCAATTCAGTTTAGTTTGGCACTTGGGGTGTTTTTCCAACCAGCGAATTCCTAGAATCAATGCTTTGGTGCGGTGACATCGAACATCAGCACCCCGAATACCGTCCCCCTCGTTACTAACTTACAGCCTACCTTTGCTTAGCATCACTCATTATACTATTTCTCTTTAGCGAGGGAAAAAAAGAAAACACCTACAACTAATACCGCCTTGATGGTAAACCCAAGTTTTCAATGGGCTCCGTCGTCCAATGCATGATCCGTCTCCCTCCGGGGTCCTGACGGGTGGGACGGGTATACGTACGAGAAGGCCCGTGCGTGTCTCAAACCCCCGGATCCACAAGTTACATCGAAATAACTGGCGGGGACTGCAGAGGCTTATCATACACGCGTCCTGTGGGAATTATCGATTGCGAATGGGCTCCGGGAACTTGTTGTCTTAACTCTTGGGTTGCGATCCTTCTAAAGGAGAGGCGCTTCAATCGTGCCGCTTCAGATATCATACCGGGGAACAGAATCGTCCGGGCACTTGTATCACTTGTTACACGTACCGCTAATGAGTACTCACTCAACTAGTGCGGCACGTGAGTTGGTGCAAAATATTGCTTCGAAGTTCACTCCAGAAGTACAAACACCCTAAGCGTCAGCTATTATATCTACCGGTACTTCAATCCTACAGGTTGTCTAGCCTGAACCACAGTATGTACTGTAGGAACATCCTAAGGACCCCCTACCGAGCGAAAATCACCGTGCCCTCTTGCCCGCAGGGCAGATATAAGCCACTACCTGCACTGCCTTAAGATTGCGGATAGTTACTAACTTATCATGTAACACGCGGCCTCCGGATGCACATTTCTCCCACCGGGTTCCAAAAGCATCCGGAAATCTTGGCATTTCCTCCCGGTAAGCTTAAATCGAGCCAAAATTTCCGGAGAGTTTTTGAACCATGGCGTTGCGAGAGAACGTGGCTACCGTACCCGTTAGGCGGGGCACCATAGGCTCTCGTTAAGAAATAGAAGTGCGGTAGGTACGATACGCCACTACGCTCACGGGTATATCTTGGGTTGGAAGTATTTACGATAGCGGATTTATTAGTAGCCAACAACTGAGCACCATCAGGTGCTACGGTAACGGAAAATATTTCATGTAAATCTGTGGTTTCGGGCTTTTGAGAGGTGGGGAAAACTTGTTCTTGTAGCTACTTGGGTCTGTTCAGGCATTTTTACTTATAATATAACAATGGTGAAGCTGTTGGGTAGTTTTGAGTCTGCGCAATAACAGGTGGTTGGTCCGCTACGGCAATACGGTAGCTTGGAGTAAGGTCTTGTTTATGTTTTTTGTGCCCTGACTCCTCAGGTTATCTCCGGATGGGCCATTTATGGGGGTATGGGACTTGGCTGAGTACCGGTGTTGCGTGTACCAGAACAAACGGGGGTGATCGTAGGAATTGTAGGAATTGAGAACCTCGTTCGGACGTTAGAGTTACCTCTCCTAGTAAGGCAGGCTGTACGAGCGCCATTCCCCTTATTTGTCTCAAATGGGGACCGGAACATAATCTTCCCGCTGCCTTTTCTCCCCTAATCCGAAGGGGGAAATTCTGGACCTCCCAGCGGTTTTCACGGTATTTTTTTTGAATGTCTGCCGTAGTAGATGGAGTATGCCATCAGTTGCGGTTGGAGAAACGAAATTCGTGTAGTTAGAATAGACTACCGGTAGCCATATTCTTGATTTCTCTAAATTAATACCTAAGTGGGAGCACACTACCATTGGCCCCTTGCAACATGGGGGCATTCTAGAATTTGGCGGTACTTCTATTTCTCTCTTTTCAATGTCATGATTACTTATCAAGACAACTTTTCCACGTATGCTTTGCGCAAGCCTTCTCGTCACGTCGTGACGCTTGCAAAGCGGGCTGCTATTGCATTCCGCCAAAATTGTGGGGCTCCGGCCAATTTCTAGCTGGGGATAATAACAGTCCGTGTTACGAGGGTAACGGCATTACGAGTGCTGTGCTATCATAATAGGAATAGGCTCCCGGTCTACGTATTCCGGAGGAGAAAAGAAAGAACGCATCGCGAGCTCTGCGCGTCAACCACTGCGCGAGGGTCACGGCTAAATAGCGGTGTGCTCGCAGAGCCGCTTGGTCTCTGTTCCGTCAAACTAAAGTGAACACAACATAGCACGTGACTATCACGGAACACCACAAACAGACCGCGATTACTCGTAGGCGGCCGTTTCGTAACCCCCGCCCAACAGTTCTGATGCAGAAGAAGATAACTTGGACCCAATTTCCGGATTCTGACGCCTACCGACAGGGCACAACCCTCCAGCCGTCCCACCGCAGTCCTCCTCTTGCTCAATCGATTGCTCGCCCTATTCGTATCATACGCTTGGCCAAAAAATGTTTATCGCTTATCCAACCCTAGCTTTCATTGTGATAATATTGTAATAATAATATTATGATTCCTAACACAGCATCCGTCTGATTACTAATTTCTCGCGGTAGAGCTTTTGTAGGCACGGTTCTAACAATAGCACAAAGTAACCCCGTTATTTACAGAAGGTTATTTATCAATCGGGTAATTGTAAGACTGTCGTCAGGTACGAAGGGTGATGAACAGGGGTAGAAAACATCCCCGTCCTAAAAATCGTGCTCTATTCTTTTTTGAAACGGGTTAGCGCTGGGGCTCTTACGTAGACTCCTCATTTGGTGGTTGCACAGACAGGGGGCGGTGCTTGGTTGGTTTGGCTTTTCGTTGCTCCCTTTCCCTTTCTTTCTTTTCCTTCTTTCTATGGAAGTTTGGCTCCGCGGCAAGTTACGAGTGGGGAAGTAAAAAGAGGATGTGAGCTTCTGGAGTTTATGCTTGAACACCAACACCTGCACATCTGTCCTTACGCTCCTCCCTTTCCTTGCCCTCCTTTTATTCTTTTGTTTCTAGAAGTTGGATAGTATTGTGGCAAGATGCCTCTTGACGATGGTCTTCCGAGTAAGCGATCCATTCTTCTGCTGCTTGCTTGCTCACGGGTGGGTGTGGTGCCTCCTACTGACCAAGAACTTCTCAAGTATTCCACCTAGCCCCTCAAGCTAGGGAGCCCCACATCACAACCTTAACCTTCACAGTGAACGGCTCTCCGCCAACCGCCTCATACACAAAAACCCGAGCACCAGACATCGACGCAACATACTCCACCACCCTTCACGATGCATTCGTCCCCGACATTCTGTACGCAACGGTCGCCGCAACGCCAGATATAATCCAGCAGCAAGCGAGTTCGCCCGGAGCACCCCCACCACCACCGAAGGTTCTCCTGCCGAAGGAATTCCCATTGCAACTGTATAACCCGGACTCTACAATTATCGTAACGCACAACCATTCCACCCTCCGTGGAAACTTCTGGGAATTCTCACTGCCAAAGACTTCGTTCTTGCCCCCCACCGCGTCGAGGTTAGATGCCGCCAGTGCGGCCCACCGGAATGCCCTATCACACTTACCCCGCGCGACCTTCCGATGGCGCAAAGAGGGTGGTGTGTTATCGAAGAGTATGCTGAGGTGCAGTTTAGTCTCCCCCGCAAACCTCGGCAACGGGCCGAGAAAGGCCGGCGCGAACGAGCCGGACATTCCCATCGCCACGTTCGAGGGACTGGGGGATAAGAAGGGTACGGGGGACATCACCGTCTACCAGAGCAATCTTAAGAGGGTTGAGGTAGAGGACTTGAAAGGGTTAGAGGTGGTGCTGATACTTAGCGCGATGGCGATCGGCGATATGTGGTTTTGCCCGACGAACTTGATGTTCAATCTCACTCCCACTTCTACTTCATCCCCCGTCACAGCAGGAGTTGTGGCCAACGCGAACGGCGGGAGGAGGAGAACGTCCAGCACACCAAGTATTCCCCCATCAATAACCGTAACACCAACTACCCAACATCCCCACCATCCCACATTTCCGCAGAATCACAGAACTTCGTACCCACAACATACCCCCTCTCCAGCGGCGTCCCAACGAGACTACCAAATCCGCAAAGCGGAAGAGGCGGCCCGCCGTGCAGCACAGCTGAAGCAAGAGGAGCAAGCAACACTCCGCATGCTCGCCGAAGAAGAAGCGCGTGAGCGGCAACGGCGGGAAATGGAGGTTGAGAAGGAAACACAGAGACTTAAGATGATGTACGAGCGAGAGAGGGCGGCGGTTATGCAGCAGCAGCAGCAGCGGCGGCGGCCGTCTGTCGTTGGAGGCTGGGAGGGTGGGAGGCCGCCGGTCGTTGGAGGTGGAGGTGGGGGTGGGGGTGGGCTGAGACCTATTCAGGAGGGTAAAAAGGTTAATTCTCGAAAGAGCTTTTTAGGACTGAGATTTGGTGGGGGTGGAGGTGGGGATGCGGGGGCCGGAGCGGATGGGGCCAAGCGAGGCAAAGTGAGAGGAGGGAAGTTGAGTAAGAAGGGGTCCAGCATGTTTTGATCTATCGGCACGAGCGTGGGGATTGGGGGAGGTTATATGCCCTCACCGTGTCCCGTCCCGGGTGATACGGATAAGTAGGGATGTGAATACTCATAATACAAACAGGCGCACATCGGATTTCTCCATTTACTTGCGTTGCTTTTTATCAGCCTCATATCTCTCTTTTCTTTCTTTACTTTTTTTTCTTTGGTTTGTTTTTGCACCTGAGGAATTTCTTAGGTCGCTTGGTTAGCCCGTCTTTCTCCCTTTTTTCATGACATTGTTGGACATGATGCGATACCGCACCATGATCCTTTTTGTTCCGCATCGTCAACACGGATTCCTGCATGCTCTATCGCCGTGGGTCTCGTATCATTACTAGGCTGCTAGGCACCGTAGGTGACGGGGTATCGCAGTAGTTAGGTTGAGTTGTGCCCGAGGAACCAGATCTATCTGAACGAGCGAATAGATAAATAAAAAGTTTTCTTTCTATCGTAGTCAGGAGACCTTATACTGAGAACAAATACCCGTGTAGTGCTGTACAGCACCTGAGCGATATCACGGATTCACCTAATAATGCACATCAAAAAGTTCAATCATCCGATAACCCATCTAATCAGATCCCTTTCTCCCCCTAGCTGCAGCAACACCAACACAACATCCCTGGCAAGCTAGCGGGGCGGAAGGGGGAAGGGAACGAACCTAAACGGTAGAGGTGAAATAGGACCAATCAGGAAATATCTCCAGCCTAATTCAAAGACAGAAGAAAACTTTCTGCCAGATCTTCACATTGTCTGGAGCGGGGGGGTGCTAGCAGGCTCAGGATTTTAGACTAGCTATTACAAATGGAGGAAATCATTTTCGACTGCCTGGAGAATCTTGTGGGGTTTGCCGGTATAGTATAGTATGGTAGCCGGAGAACCTGAGTTGTTGTGCATTGGATTAGGTCCTCCGGAGTTCCACACTTTGGATTATGGGGGATCACCCTGGGAATTGGCATTTGGACCTTTGCTGGGATGTATATACCCGTTGGAGCTTACTATGGGGGCGAATTCGAGGTTCTAGAATGAGGATTGGTTGTTCTTATGGTTGCTAGCGGTAGAGTACCGGTAGTCTACCCTTCCCGTGCGATAATGCTACCGAAAAGGGGAGGAGTGAGATTTATTGGATTTACTATGATATTATTATCATACTGGTGGTAGTGTGGCATGGGAAGGGATGGCTGTTTTTGGGGGTTGCGGTCAGGTATGCCTTGTGGATAATAAAAACCGGAAAAATCATTTGCTGGTGGGAAGCCTTGGGCTCTTCCATCTACTCGAGTACCGTACCAGAGTGTCGTGGCTCTTTTTTTTTTTTTTTTGGCTGCAGGTGCATATCCGCCATCAACTAGCGAAACAAAATAAATAATAAATCTGCTATCAAGCTCAAAGCTCCCGCGCAAATCAATGCATTAAATCCTCAACATGTAAATGGTAATTCCAAACTGGTCATCGTCATTGGTCTGTTTATCTTGTTGCGGTTGGACAAGCTGGAGGTCTTCAGGGCGAAAGAAAAATAGGTGTCAGGTGGTGATTGGAGTTTCATGCTGGGGCTGAGAACTCATATGCAGTACCGGTACTTACATGTCATACGGTGTTTTATTTACACATGCAGTATGGTATCACAGGTAGGCTGGGGGCACAGTTTTGCCTTACTCGCGGTGTCGATGCGTTTTTAAAAAAGACTGCTATTGCATACCACCAAAATTTGGTTCGACACCGTGAGTACAATTTATGATGCTTCTGATGAGTTTGGTCACTCCTTAGCTGCCTTCTTTCTCTTTAGGCTTCCTTCGCGTAGGAATGAGATGACAGCACTACCGAAGAAATAAGCCGAATCGCCACCTCTTTCCCTGAGTCCTAGAAATTTCATAAACCCTTTTGGCCCCTGAATTATCACGGAACCGCATCTACGGCGAAACGAAGTATCAACAAAACGCATCATGGAGCGAAGAGCAAATATGCAATCGTTTGGTTCCGGTAGTGTTAACAGTGGGAACATAACGAATAGCTACAACAAGACTATCACCCTAAACAACAAGGCTATCACTGTCAACAAAACGGATGACGAAGATAACCAGATTAAGCAGTGGCTCTCACCACTAGAGCCTCAGCATAGACATCACACTGTGCAAGCCGACCGGGTGAAGGGTGTGGGAGGTTGGCTTCTGGAGAGGAACGAGTTTCGGGAGTGGAGTGGTAGTCAAGGGGCGCCAAAGGATGCTGTTTTATTCTGCTACGGTGATCCGGGTGTGGGGAAGACTCATGTTAGGTCCGTGAGAAAGCTCTCTGTAACAAGTGGACATCACTGACAGCCATAAATATTAGCTCCTTAGTTATTGACTGGTTGTGCGACCAAGTTCATAACCGAGATGTCGCCGTTGCTGGCCTGTACTGCGATTACCTTGCCCAGAAGGAGCAATCCGCGGTGAACATGTTGGGCGCAATCCTCAACCAGCTTTTAGAGAGAGATGGAATCCCGGAGCCCTTGCGGCGGGTTTTTCGTAAGGGGAAGAGGGGGTTTGGCGGAAGGGCTTTGCAACTTTCAGACTTGGTAGGAATACTCGGGACGACAATCGCATCGCTACCGGAAGTATTCATTTGTATCGATGGCTTGGATGAATGCCTTCCGAAAAATCGACGAGAACTTCTTGAGTCTCTCAGAGATATTGTGCGGGCTTCGCCGACCACGCGGGTGTTTCTTTCAGGGAGACCTCATATTCGGGACGAGGTCGAGGGGTATTTCACCGAGGCGGTCATGATAGCCATCGTTCCTACGATTGGGGATATTAAGAGATATCTGGAGATGAGATTAGACCGAGATTCCACACCTAGAGCGATGGACCATTATTTAAGGGCTAAGATTCTGACAGTAATTCCAAGAAATATTTCGCAAATGTGAGTAAAAATAATCAATCCAGGCCTTGTTGGACGTTCACTAATAACAGGATATAGATTTCTTCTCGTCTCCCTTAACATTGACGCGGTCCTGGAGGAAGTCACAATCCATCAGAGAAAGAAAAAGCTTGACGAGATGATCCAAGGGAATGGTCTTCGGAGCGCGTATTCGGCAACCCTAGCACGAATAAAGGATCAGAAGGGCAGCAGGTCGAGACTCGGTATGGAGGCACTAATGTGGCTAGCACATTCGGAGCAACCCTTAAACGCCAACGAGTTATGCGATGCCCTGGGTGTAGAAATCGGGTCCACGGACTTGAATTCTCAGAATATTCCGACGATAGAAACACTGCTGGGATGCTCCCAAGGGCTTGTAATAGTTGAAGCATCCTCATACACTGTCCGTCTTGTACACTACACTCTTAAAGAATATCTATCCGATAATACCGACCTATTCCACAGCCCTCACTCAGCGATCGCCGAGGTCTGTTTAACATACCTCAACTTTCGGAGCATCAGGGACCTTCCGCTTACCCATGATTGGATCGAGTCGCCGACAACATTGCTTCGATATGCCTCTCGTTACTGGGGAGCACATGCTAGCCAAGAAATCACGGAAAGTGTGAAGACGCTGGCACTGAGGCTTCTAAATGGATTCGATAGGCACGTATCCTCTTTCATATACTTATACTACTATAAAACGGAATTCAGGTACATGGATCATAGTACGGTCAACTCTACGGGATTTACCGGGCTCCACAGTTGTGCGTATCTTGGAATAGTGGAGATTGCAGCTGCCCTATTAAAGATGAAGAAATGGAATATCAATGAAACTGATATGTTGGGTAATACTGCAATCTTGTTGGCTGCTGGAGAAGGGCATGGGGGCATTGTGAAGCTGCTCTTGAAACAGGAGGATGTGGCTCCCAACACTGCGGGTCGATACGGCCAAACGCCTCTATCGCTGGCAGCTGAAAACGGATATAAGGGTGTGGTGAGAATTCTTTTAGGGCGGGGGGGTGTCGATCCCAACACTTCGGATAACAGCGGTCGAACGCCGCTCTCGTGTGCAGCTAGAAATGGGCATGGGGGCATCGTGAGGATGATCCTGGCACGAGAGGATGCCACTCCCAATACTGCGGATAAAGACGGCCGGACACCTCTCCTGTGGGCAGCTAAGAGTGGGCATGAGGCCATTGTGGGGGTGCTTTTGGAGCGTGCAGATGTCACACCCAACACTGCGGATGAAGACGGTCGAACACCTCTCCTGTGGGCAGTTAGAAATGGGCATGGGAGCATCGTGAAGGTGATCTTGGCACGAGAGGATATCACTCCCAATACGACGGATAAAGGCGGTCGCACACCGCTCTTGTGGGCAGCTAAGAGTGGGCATGAGGCCATTGTGGGGGTGCTTTTGGAGCGTGTAGATGTCACACCCAACACTGCGGATGAAGACGGTCGAACACCTCTCCTGTGGGCAGTTAGAAATGGGTATTGGGGCATCGTGAGGATGATCCTGGCACGAGAGGATGCCACTCCCAATACTGCGGATAAAGACGGCCGGACACCTCTCCTGTGGGCAGTTAGAAATGGGCATGGGAGCATCGTGAAGGTGATCTTGGCACGAGAGGATATCACTCCCAATACTACGGATAAAGGCGGTCGCACACCGCTCTTCTGGGCAGCTAAGAGTGGGCATGAGGCCATTGTGGGGGTGCTTTTGGAGCGTGCAGATGTCACACGCAACACTGCGGATAAAGACGGTCGAACACCGCTCTCGTGGGCAGCTTGGTATGGACATGAGGGCGTTGTGGAGATGCTTTTGAAACGGGAAGATGTCACTCCCAACGCTGCGGATGAAGGCGGCCGAACACCGCTCTTGTGGGCAGCTTTGGGTGGGCATGAGGCCGTTGTGAGGGTGCTTTTAGAGCGTGTGGATGTCACACCTAACACTCCGGATAACTGTGGTCGAACACCTCTCTCGTGGGCAGCTGGGAATGGGCGTGGGGACATTGTGAGGATGCTCTTGGATCGGGAAGATGTCTCTCCCAGCACTGCTGATGAAGGCGGCCGAACACCTCTCTTGTGGGCAGCTGGAAATGGACATGAGGACGCTGTGAAGAGGCTTTTATGGAGGGAGGATGTTGCTCCTAACGCTGCGGATAAAAACGGTCGGACACCTCTCTCGTGGGCAGCTGGGAAGAGGTATGAGGGCATTGCGGCCATGCTTTTGGAACGGAAGGATATCACTCCCGAGATTGCGGATAAAGATGGTCGAACAGCTCTCTCGTGGGCTACCGAACGCCAACACACTCGAATAGTTGACCTCCTGCAAAGGCGTTGCTCTAACCAAGGTATCTTGATAACAGACCTCACCAGCCAAACAGCATTTTCACACACTTCTGTGATGCAACTCGGCGGGGCTCTAAAGCGGCGATTAGAAAATCAAGGTTCAGTTCCTGAGTCCGCAGGTAGAAATAGCTCAATAGGCAATTTTCCAGCCGAGTCTTCCAAGTCACCTCAACACCTTTCCAAAAGGGCCCGGAGATCTTGACATTCTTGAGAGATGCTCACCATCCGGCCAACCCTCTCATTTCCGGTATTAAACTATCGCATTTCTAAACTTCGTTCCCAATCCATATCTTCTAGTATATATTTCTTTCTTCTGTGGTTTACTCTACCGCGTCCTTGCTATCTACCCACCATTCACTGTCTTCTATTTTCTCCCCCCTGCTTGCTCAAGAACCGTATTTTGTTGTACTTATATAATGTCTATCTTTGTTCTGCACCTGTTTCTTCCCTTGTTTTTTGTCCTCTTCCTAGAGTACATTCTCCCTCCCCTACTCCACCTTATCCAATATTTTATGAGGATTGGCTCAGTGCAGGCAAAGTAGGTGGCCTTTTCACGCTATAGCGATTGCGCTTTATCAAGTATCAATTTAGTGTCCGTTCTTGTCTTGGTTGCCTTACTTCCTTTTAGTACTTTTCCTATATTCTCCGCATTTTGGGAGGAATAACTGGCGAAACCCTTTCCTGAGCATGGCGGCCGCTTGACTTTGTTTTCTTTTTCTTTTCCTCTCCCTTTTCAATACCTCCCCATCCTGATTAGAACCGACTTTGGTCGGCTTTGCTGGCCCTAGTATGCCTTGCACTGTGTCAAAATTCTGTAGAGTATCCTATATCTCCCCAGGTTGAGGGTATTCCTGACGTAGACTCCGGGGCCAGCCCATATAAATTACCACTTCTCTTAAATCAAGTCGGATTAGATTTATGTTGCCAGCAGTGTATGAGGCATGACATCCAAATTCAACCTGATGCACTGTATAGTGCGATATACAGCGTAAGCTCCTCGAGACCAGATCGAAGTTAGAAACGATTTGATCCTTGTGTACCTGGTCTGAAATGATTGGGCTGATAACATTTAGCTGTTGCAATTGGGGGTCAGGCAGGAACTTTCCTTTTGCATTTTTAATTGGGTCATAGATGTTTGTTGCCTCCATGTTTGTTCTCCCTTTTGTTCCTTTTATTCCTACCCCTCCCATTACCCCTTCTTCTCATCTTGGCACCCCCGTAGAGCTGCTGGTGATGGTGGTTGTTGCAGCGGATCTCGATTTCGAGAAAGAGGAAGAATATCATTAGTTGACTTACTTACCAGATCCCGGGACGCTTTATTTCTATGGGTTATTAGTGGGGGATAGGCGGGCGGTCTAATGAAGGGGGATAAAGCGTGATATAATTATGAGAGTTGACGGGATAGCTGAGGGACAAGGAGGGATAATGGCGTCAGCGATTTCTGTTCTGGAGCAGAAAAGACTGATGGGAGAGCTTATGGTTATGTTTTTTTTCTCACTAATATTACGGAAGTACGCAGGCAAATGGGGGAATACAAGGTGAGAGATCGACAGGCGTAGGATGCAATGGTTGAGATGGTTTTATTATTCTTTTATAGACTCATGTTTGGTGGGTTAATTTCGGGAGAGCGAGGGAATGAAGTTTCTGATCATACCTAACTTTACAGTACTATCTTCTCCCCGGCTGTGAGGGAAGTTATCAAGTATCTTGCCATGTTGATAACAGCGGCGGCGGGAATTGATGTGGGCCTTGGCCCGCTTTCATCCTTCTCCATGTTCCTCATAAGCTTGATGCAGGTTGGCCATGACTTTGACGAGGTCTTTCGTTTAGTTTCCAGCACATTCGTTTTGGCCCTAGTGTTGTACGCTACCTCCGGATGGTCGAGCGCAACTTAGGCAGGAGAAGCAAGCAAACTCTGGGTGGCACGTAATTTCCCTATTTGATCAGCGTTGTCGTGAGGGCATTGGGAATGGGGGAGGGCTATCGCTGTTGTTTTACGAGTACTGATCCGCAGTAGCGCCAAATCGAAGAAATACGCACGGTACCAGGAGATCGTAGTCGCCCTTCGGGTAGGCCCCCGCACATACCGTAAAAACTTGAATAATTGGAGGACTTCCCGTAGGGATCTGGAAGCAATTTAGAAGGGGTCTTGGCAAAATTTTGCGCTAAAATCTGGAAAAGCTCTTGTTAGATTTCCAATCTGGAAAGAGTCTGAACCAGGGGGGGGGGGGGGTGTGGTTCAGATTTAGCACCGTAAAAAATTTGGGAAATTGTGAGGCGATTGGATAAGAAATCCTCCAGACTATACTGAATGTGACGAAGTAGTGTGAGAATGATATCAGTGTCCGGTACAAATAAACAACTTGACAATTAGATAACCGAGCTGTTGAGTACCAGAAATGATGACAGCAAGAAAAATTTCAAGACGCCTATCTGTACTGATGAAGCACTCTCTTTAGAACACAATTCTCTTGTTACTTATTATTTATTATCCATCAAGGTCTAGCTGAGCGACAAAAGAGACGAAACCGTTTCTACCTAACACGGAGAAATCGCAATCCATTTTCCCGGTCAGCAACAGCCAGGGAGTACCTCTACGAGTCTAAGGATGATCGTGCATTTATTTTGACAATGGAAGTTGGAGAGTCTGTTTTTCAGCAACTTCTAGACTCAGGATTTGAGGCCACATAGCATACAATGCCAATGCCACGAGATGATGTCTTGTCAAATGCAAAACCACGGGTTCATTATCGATCCTTGACCACTACCGGTGCTTTAGGACTTGTTCTACATCATCTCAACTCAAGAATGGCTGACTATAGCCTTTAACTTATTAGCAAAAGATTTATTGCTCTTCCTGTGCGTTAGACGCACAGGACGCACAGGACGCACAGGACACACAGGATGTAAACTCCCATTCTGGATGCGATGTCGATCTGACGCTGCGTCCAGAAGATTCGCTCGACGTCCCGTTGCGTCCTGACAACGTCTGGAAACCCGCCCTAAGCCCTGTGCGTCATGATGCCTTCCGATGCAGGCCTATCATGTTCTGACACCATTCGATGCTCGGGTATCGTGTCCTGACGCCTTCCAACGCTCGGGTATCATGTCCTGACGCCTTCCAACGCTTGGCCATCGTGTCCTGACGCCATCCTACTGTCTGCTGTATACGCCTTCACCCTTCCAATACCTATCCCCTCCGCACTATTTACCTGATGCTTCCAGACGCCAGTTACATCCTGTCGCGCCTTCCAGACTCACGATACTCCCGTCCTCTATCCAGACGCGCTGAGTATATAGCCACTATTCTGAACCTCTTCCTCACACTCTCCTATGTTCTAGATTCAAGTCCATTTTCCCAAAATTATCGTGATATTGCTCATAATTTATTGCAGTCATCCCGACGCCCTATACTACAGCATCTACTCTGATACTATGTGACTATTGAATATGACCTTTATTACCCCTGCTTCGGCGCATCCCATGACTAGAAAAGAAATTAAATCTACCTACACGTACCACCTCCCCTTAAGCACCGTCTGTGGTATTCGCACCATCCTGCTGGCCACTGGTTGCCTCCAGCGGCCCTGGTGCTCCCAGCCAATCTTCTCCGCTCTGGGAATCCTCCAGGGTAAGCGATAAGCTGTTGCTCATTTGAGAGTCAATGGCCCCCCCTGCGTTGTCAAGACTCCCATGATTCAACCCATCCGAATCGTGAAATGTTAGCTCCCAGTCAATCGACGTTTGACTGAGATCCAGTGATGTTTCCGTCTCTTGCGACCCATTTTGACAATGCTTGAGCCCTGCCAGGCTGCCAAAGTGAGTGTCAATCGGTATCTGCCTCGGTAGGGCACGATCTCCCGGAGTCTGGTTGCCTAGCTGACACTTCAGTGCTGCATAAAGGGCGTCGTTATCATCCGAGAAGCTGTCTCTCCGCTCCTGCTGGATGCTATGCTGTTTCGTGAGGCTCTGTGCGATCTTCTGACGAAGGTTTAATATAAACATGTCGGGCGTCGCCCAGGCGAACCCCCGCGACGTGTTCTTCTGCAGGATAAAAAGATTTGTCTTTTTTCATGATTAGTGAACTCGGTTATCCAAAAACAGGCAATGATGCAGACTCTCCCACCTCCAACTACTTCAGGATTGAGGTTGGGGCGTTTCTTATATACGCCCGTTTGCAATGCCCGTAGTAAATGGCACAGTATTGCACATGTCAGACAGACCATCGCACCGTTTATGCTCTTGAGAAACTTAAGGTCCAGGATGTCTTGCATTTTGATTCGGTCGAAATACTTGCCGTATATAGCATCCGCAATCTAGGGGGCAAGGAACCTGAAGGTTAAGTCCTACGTTTGTTCCGCGATTAGTCATGTCCGCTCAAGTCGAATGGCTGGAACCAACCTCATATCCATGGGGTGGGCACATGAACCTGTCCCGTTCTAGCAGATAATCAATCCTGTGAACTATGGCGGTAGGATTATCTGGGGGCAGATTGTAGTGCTGTCTGATATTATGCTTCACATGATACAAGAAGTCCGCTCTCACTGCACTGTGTGTGTGACGGAGCTGTCACAGTCAGTGACCGTCTCTACGTCGTATCACCTCTGGTTGAGTGAACTTACCTGCTTCACAAGCTCCTCGGATGGCTGAATATTCTCAGCATTTGATATCCGAGTCGTCTCCAGCGCCTTTCCCCATACTGTGTATATCTGAGATGACAAAGCAACCGGGTTCGGCAGTGGGGTATCAAAAAGTGTGTACCGGAGCATCAGTGCCATCGCCTGCTCAAATATGGTCCCCTCAGCCTCTGTAACGGTATTTCGCCGTGAATCTGTCACCGCCCTGGGCCGCACTGCGCTTGTGATACGCAGTTCACCTACCGGACATGGGGATTCAACACCAGATCCAGTACCACTATGGGTGGCTAGTGGAGACGAATATCCCACCCTTGATGACAGAAATGTCGGCGGACTGTAGACTCTACCACAGATTATGCGTCTACGATTTGCTGGTGGCGGTCTAACGAGAGGTACCCGCTGTGATCCGGAGGTGGTTGAGATTCGGACTAGTGTTCATTACGGGCCCCGTTTCCGACAAACGGGGCGCCAAGAGCGGGTTATTAACTGCATATTAAAAAAGGAATTGTCCAAATCGGACCAAAACTGAGTGAGATAGAGCTCTGTGAAGTTGTCTAACTTCAAGGAGCTCTATCTCAGTCAGTTCTTGTCCGATTTGGATGATTTTTTCGACCAGTTAATCAGAATAACCTATGTTATTTTGTCCCGGCTCCTCGGAAACGGGGCCCCATAACGAAGCCTAATTCGGACCATGGGTCGTTGACCAACTCCCTGTCTGCGAGACGCTTGCGACCTATGACGCCGTTTGCATGTTGTTCCCTCGGAAATGTCAGAGGCGTCAACATCGATCTCAGTTTCCGATCGAGTTTCATCTGCATTGCATGGGTTTTTGTATTCATCAGTGCTATTGTCGCTTAAATGAACAGTTTCCAACTCCCCTTGCCCGTCGGGCTCCGCCTTTGGTTCGATATTCGCCCTGGTTTGTATTGTCTCTCTTCTTGGACGCATGGGCGGCCTTGCGAGAACCCCGGTCTCACACGGGCGGAGTCATTGGCTTCGACACGACAGCTGGGCGGTTAAGAGCGTCAGGGAGGAGCGCGAGTCATCCGCCTGCATTCCTGGTCTGGATCCAATAGGGTTGGGTACAACGTTGCGCCTATGCCCCTTCATATTGAAGATGCCAACTCGAGGTGCTGGCTGACTGGATGCCATGGGATCCGGTACGACATCGCGCCTACGCCTATTGAGAATACCAACTCGAGGTGTTGGCTGACCGGATCCCATGCTTTTTGGTACGAGGGCGCGTCTACGCTCGATCCGAATGCCTGCTCCATTGGTCAGCTGGCTGCGCCAATTTGTCTCTCGTTGCCGATGCATAGTAGAATACTGGATAATCAGATGTTAGCCAAAATATAACTCTGATATTTGGGAGCAAAGAAAATAGTTCAACCTATATCGAGTCTTGTAAAGAGGAGGAGTTTGTGTGGTTTTCTTGTTTTCGATAGGACGCGTTAGGTCTTATACCCTAGGACTTAGGGGGGGGTTCATCATACACGATCACTCTGTATTGAACGCAGATATGCTCTTGCGAAAAGGGTTTTCTGAATATTCAACATTGTGTCCGTGGTCCTGCTACTCTCAGCACTCATAGACTTCAAGACTACAGGCTTAAAAATTGGGACGAAACGGAGGCGTTCCAAAGGTGGGGTTAGTGTTGATTACAGGGCGGGGTGGGGCGGGTTTTCTCTCGACAGGCCCCGCCCTGATACGGGGCCCACCAGCAGGCTTTCTCTGGACGGCCCCTTTTGTTACCACGCATTTTTAGCGGAGACCCGTCCGGGGTATGGGTGGGGCAAAGGCCTGAGCTGGGACAGGGGCAGGGAATGCCGAAAAAGACACCCCGCCCCTGGCCGTTGAGCGGGGCAGGGCGGGGAAAAGGGCCGGGGGCCGCATTTTCCGGGGCCCTGTCCGCCCCGTAACGAACTCTAGGCGGGGTAGTAACTACAAGAAGTATCAGTGATTGACAATAATTCTAGCAAGACATCAGCTACATCTAAAGTAGATGATAAATATGGAACCTCATCTCCAACTGACCAATCAACTCATATGAATGTAGAACGCACTGTAGTCGCTTGATGACTGCCCCCAGCGCCTGGACAGTTCTGGTTTGATAAAATGACAAGGGCCAAATCTAGTAAAGGTTAAACTTCAGCTAAGGCGAGGCTGGGAGTCTAAGATGCAAGGGAAAAAAGGGGATCAGGCACAAGATATTGAAATAGTTAGTCATACAAGAGGCTAACGCAAGGGCGCTCAATGAGATGATTAATATCCTAGGCTAGCTAAGGAAATCTGAGGGTGAAAATTCAACATCTAAACTACAAAGCTTGCACAATCAGAGAGGTAATGAAAAAGTAAAAGAAAATCCACAGAACAAAGAATCAGTTGCCAGCAACGAGGGTGCTTCGTCGACGGCCCTTTGGCGGTATTTGGATGATTTGGCTCACGGCTGTAGGGGCTCATGAGGGTTAGGAGCTGGGCATGGAGGGGGCCTAGGGAAGGTTGTGATATCCTGATCCAGCGCTGGGGCCGGGGTTTGTGGTGCCGGCGGGACTGTCTCTGGATTTGGCATACAGGGAGCCAAAGGGATAAACTCATCATTTGGTGTGATGGGAGCCGGCTCAATTGTCTCAGGATCGGGGATCGTGAGATGTGGTGCAACTGGGGGCTGACGGGGGTGTGAGTGCTGACCGGACGCTGATCAAGCGTCCCAGAGAGTGCGGCAGGAGGACTATCATGGGCGCTCTCATATGCATCACGGTCGCTTCCTCTGCAGTTGAGATTTCTCAGGCAACCTGCCATCCATAGTGTCGCCAGGATCAGCTGTAGAACGGTCCTCTGCTGCTCAGAATCTGACGGCGGCAACCGCTTCGTGCGCGACACTTGCACGATGGGATTAGAGCCTGATGCCTCCTTCTCCACGGCCAATAAGAGAAACCTCGTGGCGCCGAATTGCCTCGAGAGGCCAGGGGTGACTGAATTGTTGTCCTATTCAGGTGGTTTAGTTATTGAGTCTGGTATTCTTCTAGATAGCTGAAACACAATAAACTTACGTCGATAACAATTGTCTGCCGCTCCTGGGGCATCTGCAATTCGCATTCGCGCTCCACCACATCCTCCGCGCTGTCGTCCTCCTCGCTGTGCGCCCCCTCGTCATCCTCATCATTGTCCATATCTTCGATTTCATCCCAGCGCTCTCCCGATTGCTGCCTGATACGCCTATTTCTCACCACGATGTGGTCGTCCGCGTCGTTCACGTCATCCAATTGTATGCCCCCCACTATATCTTCTACCTGCCTGGAATGACCCCCAAGGTTGCAGTCGAACAATGGGTGTTTGCCCCCAATGGGTTCTGGCGTTGATCTGTCATCCCCTGCTTCCTTGAGGTGTAACTCCAGAACCATGAGATCCACAGGATGTTTGCCATCATTAGCAAGATGCCACGCCAGAAGGGCATCATCTTTGTGGAGGAAGATGAGGTCTTGGAGGGGGAGTGGGACTGTAGGATCCAGACTTAGTGCATTACTACCCTCACGAGTTGTGTGGCAGAGAGATATCGAGGGCACAGAATCACCTTCACAGTGTTTTCCGCATTTATCACGCTGAGGAGGTTTTTTATGCTTGGCGACTCGAGGACTCCCCAGGCTATTCCCCGATCGGAGCCATTCTGCAATCAGGTATGGCTAAGGAATGCATGCTCCCCTTGAGGGGCACCCATTTGGTGAACAATGTGGATCCTCATTGCCCGTGGGAAATATGCACAACTGGAATTCGGCGATGCCAGTAAAGATATCTATTACTACGGGACCAGAGGACTTAGTGTGGATTGATCACTTACTCGAAGGTCCAGCAACCTCATTGTCCGCCTAGTCTGCGTAGTCATGCTTCATTGCCATCCGTAGTTTCTTAGCCATGTCCTTAACCAAAATCCTCAGTGGACGACTGACCTCCTTGATGTCATCAGCGCGCAGGTTTCATTTTACAAATTAGATCTGCGATTTGACAGGTGGAAGAGAACTGGCAAAGTCAAGGATCACCGTGAATTGATTATCGGTTAGCCATCCTGGATCGACCAAGCGGGACTTGATATAGTCCTTAACATCGCCACGTTATACGTTGTAGGCTGTAGTTGTGGTCCCAGCATTCTTGAATCCACACCAGCTTTTTGCATGTGCTATGTCACCATAGCGCCCACTGATTTATGTGTTAGTTTAAAGGGTTCTTGGATATAGAGGTAGGTTGTTGTTGACGTACCCAGAATCCTCAACGGCCAGCACGCAATAGGGATTTTCACGGGATCCTGACGGCCCACTGTGACATGAATGACAACCGTCAGCCACACATCAGAGCATGTTTGAAGAATAACGGTGTCAATGGATCATTGGTTACCTTCTTTCCACACTCCGTCGGTGGGCGGCAGCACACGGGGACCCCTGCGTTTACTGCCCTTGACTTCACTTTCGTTGTGCGGGACTGCCGGATATCTACAACCAATCGTAATATTAATATCGGGTGCAGGTCAATGGTGTTATGGCGCGAACTTACTTTCCTAGGCTCACGGAGCTTGCTTGTTTATTCTTTGTGGCGGGTACGCCAGGCTGCCTGACATAATGCGATACTACTATAGGCCATGATTAAACGATTAGATGAAGTGTACTTACTCTGCCCTTTTGCCCTGGCATCTTCGGGCGCTCTCGCAGGGCATTTCAACTATAAGACAGGATTCAGCAGGGTCGGGGGTGAACGATGTGAAGGAGGTGTGAAGGAAGCGAAGGAGGGCAGATGACAACCTTTATAGACGTCAGGAACGCTCCTGGTGCATCGCAAAAAAAACCCCCCGGATGTCTGAGTTGTGTAAACATTGAACCCTACGATGTGATAACCTCGTAGGGTTTGCACAACTTCGACGATCTCGCACACAACATTCAAATGAAGACCTATATTTGTAAGCTCTAAATTTAGCTCTAGAGATCATTCAAATCGATGCTTATCGTGTGTCTTCATTGATATATGAAATAAGCTTTTCAGCCTCTCCAGGGTCTGGACACCGGGGGGGGGGTTGTTGTCCTGGAGATGCCAAGAGAGCTCGTTGACCTGGCCACAAGATATTGATTTCAATATCTTCGCCCAAGACCGCGGTATGATACAGCTTAAAAGATAAGATGCGATCATCCGCGAAGATCAAGCTCTCACTCAGTTGTTCTTGCGCGAGGCTGACATCAAGCCTTATCGACACTCATCAATACTCAGCGCCTTTCATCGATACTCAGTGACTCTCAGCGATACTTCGACGTTGAGGAGGCCACCAATACCACCATATTTCCCTGAAGAGTTCATCTATCTAATCTATAAGCTTAAAATTCCAATCCTGAATACATGAAAGACTACTATAAACAAAACTAATAAAACAATGAATCTAGTTAGACACCACAAGCAATCGCTGCACCTTCTCATCCATTACTTTTTGTGAACCCCCCCCCGGCCATTGAACCCCTGCGAAGTGTCCTCGATATCTGTTCATCACAATTGTCGCCCTTGGGATCCCCGCCTATGCCTGCCTCTACGCCTTTTATAGACTCATGCTTGGACCTTCCTAAGTGTGTTCTTTGTTAAATTTAGGATCGTCCAAATTTTCATCATCTGGAGCACAGCAGTGGAGAGTCTCGCTCACGGTTGTTAGATGCCCAAGTAGGTCAGAAGACATTGGGGGATTCAGTCGGCTCAAAGATTTGACAGCGAGCAGGGTATGAGCCATTGCGGATTCAACAGTGTTCCCTACAGGGGGTGGCGGCATCCTGGGGCTGTGCTGACCCTTACGCCTAGTGTCTGTGACATCCGATAATGAGCCGGATGATTCTGGAGGGAAACACTTGCGGCATCTCCATCTTGCCAATTCCCTGATCGATGGGCGTTCCCGTATTCAAATCTGGGCGGTATATATGGAGCCCGGTAATGCATGTTCCCCATATGACCGGCTGCGGAATGGGCTTAATTGGCGACAACATCCTCATGGAGATATTGGTGTGCCCTTAATGATGGTGTCACCGGTTGTGTGTCGCACTGGTTGCGGTAACAATAGATCATGAGATTGAGTTGGTCAGTGAGAATTGTATTCGACAGGAGCCAGGCTCTTACCGTTTCATCACTATTAGAGTTCGTTACTGGGTGGACTGGGCCCCAAAAGCTGCGGCCCCCCGACCCTTTTCCCCGCCCCGCCCCGCCCCGTAATAAACCCTAATCGCTATGGATGAAAACATAATCAATGCAAGATACCATTGCGGAAGGAACCCTGCAGAGCATTCGGCGGCCTTCTCCAGTGGGACAGGGTATATAGAGAAACCTGTCGTTTGGTACATTTCTCAAAATCATAGCTGACAGTCCCCGGATGTTATAGGAATCTAATTCGGCGAACTGGACTCCATTTAGATGGGGGGGACACTAATGCGGCATGTGATAGTGAGGCCTAAAATTTAAGTTTACCCTCCATTCTAGTGTCTGACCCTGGCCACGTATGGAAAGCCAGGTTCAAACAATACGCACACCACGGGGCCTCCTCAGTAGAGCACTTCAATCTAATAATCATCTGTCCGCAAGCAAAAACACAAAAGGCCCTAATTGTTATGAAAGAAACTAACCTGTTGGCATAGGGTTCGCACCCGGGAAATTCCCACCCCTAGGAAGCACCCTTAGAGTTGGGGCATTGCTCCTTACCAGAGACGGAGTCAATGTCTCTGTGGATGGGTCTGGCGTGCACATCTGATGAATCGCAGGTGGAGCAGGTGCGTTTGCGGTATCCCGAGCATAATAGTTTAGAAGAGGACCATGTGCTAATGGATTAGGAAGAGGGTTAACAGCGGGAAGAGCAGGTGCGTTTTGACCCGGAAGAGGGGAATTGGCAGGAGAGCCCAGAATGTTTTGACCTGTAGGAGTGTAAATTGCAGGGTGAGCAGGTACGCTTTGCCCCCGAGGGGGGTAATTCCCGTGATCATCAGGTACGTTTTGCCCTGGTACACCTTGAGCCGGAGGGAGGTAATTCCCATGATGACCAGGTACGTTTTGCACCAGAGAGGGGTAATTCCTGTGATAATGAGATACGTTTTGCACTAGTACGCCTTGCGCCGCTACCCCTTGCACCGCTACACCTTGCGCCGCAGTGAGGTAATTCCCGCGATGATTAGGTACGTTTTGCGCCGGTAAGCCTTGCGCTGCTATACATTGCGCCTTTACACCTTGCGCCGGCTGAAGGTAATTCACATGATGAGCAGATAGGTTTTGGGCCTTAGGGGCGTAAGCCGGTGAAACACTTTGGGGAACTGGACCTGGGTTTGGTACAGGCGTTGCGGGACCCGACTGGTCTGGGGCGTTCGGGGGTAGTAACCGATTGCTCAGCATGATCTGATCATAGAAGACTCCATTCTGGCACAGTGGTGCCAGGCCTGTAGAACAATTCTTTACTGTGGTTCTCAACTTCACCTCACAGGCCTTAACAAGTTGAACTACAGCCTCATCGATTAGGGGCATACCAGGCCTGTTATTCGCAGCCACGGCTGTGACAAGGCTATGGCAGGCAGGGCGCAGTGTCCTCATACTAGCGACGATTTGCTGGAAATGGTGGTCAGGGAATGTAGGGACTTTCCTAAAGCCCCTTGCAAGCATCTGATCCTTCACCCCCTTCCGCCATTGGCCATACAAGTGGTTGTCATTGAGTATGCCCATTGATAACCTGTGATCAACAATCTTGCGATAATTGGAGCGTCTTGAACTTATATATCCTCTCAGAGATACCGGCAGAAGGTGATAGGTTCAGCCCACCGAAGCATGCAGGCCCTCCGCAATTGGCACTCAGACGTACTCTACGTTATTATGTGCCATATCGCTAGACCTTTAGGTGTAGGGGTTGCCGCCAGGGTGAAAATAGCCTGGGGGTCAATTTGGTGGATATCGTGGATGTTGTGAGTGTGCATGAGTGCGGGATATGAATTGTGTGGATTTCGTGGAAGTTGGAAATGTGAGTTGATTCCGGGTATGAATTTATTCGATTAGGATCAAGGCTGATTATATATCCAACTCTCAGTCATTTGACGCTTTGAATGCCTCTTGATTCTTTTCAAGAATTTGTAGTTCTGCCACTAGCATAGCCAGGGCCTTATTCATTCATGTTAAGTTAGAAATGAAACCTGCTCTCAGAAAAATGACGATCTTCAAACCTGAAGTTCGCCGAGCCCGTTCATGAAAGAAACCATAGCTGATACCACATAACGTCTACATCTAGGGGACTAAACCGGATAGACCACTATTTACGGTTCAATGTTCCTAGCGTGCATATCTCTTGAACCTATGTGTGATCCACACACTTTAGATTCAACACTAAGCACTCCTGCGATGCCTAGCAAATGTCCATTCTGTCGACAAAAATACACCCAAGCAGCCGCATATGAGAAACATTTACGAACTACCCATGCCAATGTGAACATTATCCTCGCCTCCACTACTGTATGATATCCATCATCGGCCAGCCATGTTTATTGTTCGTTACAAGGCCTCTGGGGCCCCGAAACCGGCGGGGCGCTCTTTTTTTTCAACCCCGGCCCCTGTCCCGGTCCAGGCCCCTGCCCCGTTCAATGCCCGGAACAGCCCCCCGTCAATGAATTTTCTCCGCCCGGGGCAACGCTTTTGCGTATATTGCCCTGTCAAACATTGCTCTTTTGATACATGATTGAGTAATTGTGTGAGCATATATCAAAAACCACGTACCTCAAACTATATACGGGCATTTGTTTGCATGGAATGATTCATACAAGATGAACCGGAATTGTTCACAACACCCGTTGGACGTCCGAGGTGCCTAGTCTAGTAACGTTTATTGTCTCCGCAGGCCATACGCCTAATTCATAAGCCCAATTCATACACTCTATTCATAGGTTCAACTCATATGCCCAATTCATAAGCCTTATTCATCCGCTGGTGCCATATGCCCAAATCATACGCCCAGGCCATACGCTCAAATCAAAACCCTAAACCATACGCCCAAGCCATACTCTGAAATCATACGCCCAAACCATACACCCAAACCATACGCGCAAATCATAAGCTCAAATCATACCCCTAAGCCCAATGCCCAAACCATACGCCCAAGCCATAAGCCCAAGCCATACGGCCAAATCATAACCACAGTCGTGCTATGGACTTACTCTGTTCAGAGTTCACATAGCAAAATAGTGAGGTTAAAGAAAGAGTGTATTTATAACAATAAGAGTTCTATAAAAGGTAATTATGCTAAGTTAGATGTGACTCGGAGGGTTGCGTTAGTTGTATGATTTGAGTAAAACTGAGAAAAGACTGCCCCGTCCCCACCCCCACATGGGGACAACACCATGGAGTAATAGAAAACAAGAAGAATGAAAGTCATAATAGTTGAAAAAAGAGGTGAACTAAGAGAAAGAAAAGGACAATCCCCGAATATGCTTAGGTGGTAGCGCTCCCACCTGCACCAGCTCCTGCCCTCCTACCATCACCCCCGGAGCGCGTCGGCATTCTACCGCCGCTCCAACCTCTCCCACCAGGGCCCGCAGAGCGCCTACGAGCCCCACTCCAACCACTCCAACCCGTACCACGAGTCGGCTGAACTGGCCTCCGCGGGGTACGACTACTAACCCCAGCCCCAGACGGCCATGTTCCCACGGGGTGTGCAGGTGTGCTGCCGACGGCTCCGGTCACCACGCTACTAGTCCTGTGACCACCCCCCCCAGTACCCACATGCCTGGTATCATGGTCTCCCTGGGCACCTCTCACATCACCTTCCTCGCTACTACTTCCATCTCCCATACCAGAACCCACACCCCCAACCAGATTTCCTTGTCTAACACCCCCAGCACCCCCCGTAGTACCACTACCACGAGTCCAGCTAGTGCTCCCAGGGCCACCATACAAGCAACGGCGTACAGATGGACAAGGGTTATCGCTGTCGTCACTGTCGCTGTCACTACCGTCATTGGCCGAGAGTGAGTGATGGGAAGAAGCTCCCTGGCGATGGGGAGGGGGACCAGGCCGCGGAGGTGCACGCCCAGCAGGAGGAGGAGGGGGAGCACGCCCGGGAGGAGAAACACCCGCAGGACGAGGTGCACCACCGGGACGAGGTGCACGCCTGGGAAGAGGGAGAGGAGGAGGTGCTCCACCGGGAGCACCGCTGTCCTGATTTAGATGACTTCTCATCTCTTCCCCAGTAGCACCATCTGGCTGGCCAGGCATAACGTTCATGACATCCTCAACTAATCGCAGGTCCTTGACCATGAGGGTAACTCGACAAGCATGTGCCGCACCCAGGGCTCTAGCGATGAACAAAAGATTAGTAAATCAGATAAGTATAGTACGAGAGGAACTCAACTTACCGGTCATTGTCGTCACCAGGAACTCTGCTGGTGCCACCTGGAGGCATTCAACAGCTGATCTCTGCCAATGGAATTGTTGCTCAAGTGTAGTGTTGGTTACAGGGCGGGGCGGGGCGGGTTTTTACTTTGTGACCCCGCCATTACTCCGGCCCGGGGTCAACTCTTTGCCGTGCGGCCCCACCCCATATGACACGGGGCCCTGGCCGGGCTGTGGGGCGGGGCGGGTATTTTACTTTCCCCGCTGATTGCCTAGACGGCCCCCGTCTTCTCGTCCCCCACTCTTGCCCCTGTGCGGGGTGCCACTTATTCCTACGAGTGATATTCTCTGACTAAACAAATGGCAGGTTGAAATCTAAGGGGTGTTTGGCCTCCCAATCCCGACCCGAAATCACAATTTGAGATCAGAATTTGCTGGCCAAACACCCCCTAATTACTTCGTATGTCTACTATGATGACTCCACTATTTGGATATTCCATATAGCAATCCGGCAACTATCTCAAAAGATAGGATTTGAATATAGTACTCACATTATCATTATGATTTGGGCTTCTAGTTTGAGATAAATAGTGTTTG
>Ga0307517_10002176_pt1 | contig 31705 bp, 16 predicted proteins | sample 23_EM_MG_FD_194515 | JGI IMG/M metagenome (GOLD analysis project Ga0307517, IMG submission 194515) | Populus trichocarpa ectomycorrhiza microbial communities from riparian zone in the Pacific Northwest, United States - 23_EM | ecosystem: Host-associated > Plants > Roots > Unclassified | place... | reverse complement strand
AATATCAGTTAAAGAAACTTTGGTTTGAAGGGTAATTTAATCGAAACAACCCCTAGTTGTCAAATTAAATACAAAATCATATTTTAAAATGTAAGTTTGTCATTTTACCATGCAAAAAAAATAATGAAAACACTATGTAAAAAATACAAAATCATCATTTCATTATTTCAATTCACACGGCAAAAGAGTCTAGAGCTAAAAATATTTATTGCTATAGTAATTCCTCTTACCCTTCTTGTTTCTTTTAAATATTTATATTATGATACATGGGGCAAATATAGAAATGACATAAACATAATATTGGTTAAAGAAAAACAGAGTTATAATATAAATTTAATTACAAGATAATTTTAAAATAATTTTTTTTATATTAGGATAAACATGTCTTTTCCCATAGAATAATCAATTCTTAATTGCTTATGAGTTTGGCCCTAGCTATGGGGCAGTTCGAGTATGGAATATTAGTATCAAAGGGGTTAATTGATTAATAGGGTGGTTGTGATTTTCTTCATGATTAAAATTGGGACGCATGCATTTATTTATAATGATACCATCCCTTCTTAGACTTTATGAATCCCTTTTCCTTTACATAAATTGTAATTGATTAGTATAAGAAAATGTCGGTCCATTTATGATGATGAGCCATATACCCTTCAAATCCCAGAAGCTAATTAAAAAGATGTGTGTGTGTGAGTGTGTGTGTGAGAGAGAGGGGGAGAGGGAGAGGGAGCGAGAGGGAGAGGGAGAGCGGACGAGACAGGAAGACAGGAAAAGGCAAAATAAAGCAGGAAGCAAGTGAGTGATCATAATAATTCGACCTCGTTGTGCAATGCTGAGTTCTGCTAATGGGATTGTTCGTTGTGGTGGGTTCGTGTTAAATCACTGTAGTTGGAATCTGGTGAAGTAGCTAGCCACCTACCTAACCCTGCTGCTATCTATCATGTCCTCTGTTAGCTACACAATTATCATTGCCATGGTTACAACTGGTCTGCTCCTGCTGTGCTACGTACGAGTCTGTGACCCGTCAATTGCTCTCTAACTGGATAGATAGACGAAGTCTTGCTTAATTTATTCTGTTTAGGGTTTCACAATGATATGACAATCCTTCACACATCACCTTCAAATCCATCACCTAATTTGCTGCGTTTGAAGATTCATCATTAGACTAGAGTGAAGAAATCAAGTTAATTTTAAACCTAGTAGGGTGAAGAAATCAAGTTAAAAGGATTTCAAGATGGATTTATTAGAGTGGATTTTTTTTCCAGCATTTTAAAAATATTTAATTCGACTCTGACTCTTGGCATAGACGGGCTAGTATATTATTACTATATAATATTACCCGATTCTCTTGTAAATTTAAGGTATCCTCAGGAAACATTTGATAAGTAGTCTAGTATGGGGATATTATTATTATTATTATTACGAAGAAGGTTGTGTTTGAAAATACGGTGTAAGTTGTGTTTTTTTAATTTTTTTATTTAAAATAAATTTTTATATATATTTTTTCAGATTATTTTGATGTGCTGATGTTAAAAATAATTTTTAAAAAATAAAAAAAATTATTTTAATAAATTTATAAATAAAAAAAAATTTAAACTACAATCATTATCACAATCTCTAATACACTCAAATTCATGCAGTCCAACATTAGGAGGGTAAGGTCCAACTTCTCTATGAAAGTCTTTAATTGCAATATTTTCCATAAAACTGAGACCTACTCCTTTCTTGCAAGTCCAAACCTTCACACACCCGTACGCATCCCTTGTCGCCAACACAGTAATTTCCTCCGGTTTCCCTTCTTTAGAATCATGTTTTATTAGGATATGTTTGTTACTGTGCGGTTTGAAAAGGTCAACCAACAAAGAAAAACCTACAAATTATAGTTTTTTTAAAAAAAATGAATTTTTCAGTAAAATATATATAAGAACTGTGTTCATTTAATTTATTGAACATTCTTAAATTTATGACCGGGATAAGATTGCAAAGACAAACCGAGCCCTTGCTTCATCTGTTGTGCTGTAGTCTGTAGACTTCAATTCCCTTGAATGCAAAGGAGGGATGGGTCAACTTCTCCCATGAATTTAGAGCTACCAGAAATAAAGCAACGCCTAGCAAGCTAGCAGCAACTAGCTAGCACCCCATCAGGCCATTTACACATCGTATGGAAAACTTCAGTAAGAAAGGCTGCAAGATAGGACCTCAGGATTCGGAACTTCATATATAAATAAGAGTAAAATTAAATAAAACGAATCAACGTGGTAAAAAGAGAGGAGAGAAAATGAGGTGGGTCTGCAAGAAAGAGTCCTCTTTGACACGTCAAGATATGCAGCTGGAGGCAGTATAAAGGCTAATAGTAAAGTGGACGTGATACTGTGCTTAGCTCCCGTTTCCAATATGACATGACCCCTTTCCCCACCTCCCACGACAAAAACAGAAAACACTGCCCCATTGCCACCAGCTTCCCCTAAGCTAAGTGCCCCCTCCGTGAACTATATATATACCCGCGCGCACTTGCCTCTTTCCTACTCCACTTCATTTCCTTGCTTCTTTCATTGAATAAATTCTCTCTCACCCTCTCCCCTCTCCCTCACACGCAGAGAGAGTGAAGAACACTGAACTCGCAGCAAGACGTTATTCTTTTTCTCGTTTCCCACTAAAAGCTTCACACCCTTTTCGCCGTTTCAGGCTAGCCAACTTCTTCGTGAAATCCAGGAGTTGCTGCTCCACAAAGCTAGCTCTAGCTTTACCTTCCCTCTTTCGTTACTGTATTTATAAGTACACCTTCCAACTCTCAAGATCCAATTAATCTTAGTACATATTAAGTGGCTTCCTTCACTCTTCTTCAGTTTTTTTCTTCATCTTTCACTTCATTCATCAGCCAGACAAAGCTGGCTAGCTAGACCAACTTGAGCTGGTCAATACATGGTTTTGCCTCTACGTCTTCACCCACTTCTTGATCACAAAACCCAGCCCTTTCTACCACTCTTTCATCTTCTATCCCCCACTAAATCATAACCCATGCTGATCTACAACCCCAACACCATGTCCGTACAATCAAAAGTCAAATTTACTGAACACGTATTCGCCACTAAAAAGCTCATCAAGAACCAGCAGCAGCAGCATCCTTCTTCAAGGATCCGCGGCCAAAGACTTGTTAGAATCATCCATACCGACCCTGATGCCACTGATTCCTCCAGCGACGAAGGAGAAGAACAAGAACAGGAGAGGAGGTTTGTCAGGAGAGTGAAGAGACAAGTGAGTGAAATAAGATTGCTAGAGCAGGAGACAACAGCACCAGCAGCTCCTTCTTCAAGAACTTCAAATGATGATCATCGAGACCCAACAAGAAAGAGACCTTCTTCAAGACTACCGGTATCCGACGTCACTCGCCGGAAAAACTTCAGGGGTGTCCGTCAGAGACCCTGGGGAAAGTGGGCTGCCGAGATCCGTGACCCGACCCGACGGAAACGGGTCTGGCTTGGCACCTTCAACACTGCAGAGGAAGCTGCTACTGTCTATGACAGAGCTGCAGTAAAACTAAAAGGTCCTGACGCCGTCACCAACTTTCCTACTAAATCCGTTTTGACGGTGAGAGCTAACGTCGACGGTCCAAGTGACTTCCAGTGCGAGTCATGTGACTCACCGTCTAGCAGTGGTGTTAACGTCATGCCATCACCCACGTCAGTCCTCCGTTACGAGGAGTTGACCCCGTTTGACCCTGTTTTGACCGAGAAGGCTAAGGTTATCGACGATCACCGCGAGTCATGCGAGTCACCGTTAAGGTTATCGATGACTTCACCAACGTCTGTTCTTCGATACGAGGAGTTAACGCCGTTTGATAGTTTGGCTTACGGTGACGTTGACGCTTTTGGGTTTAAAATTGACGTGCCGTTCGGCCTGCCGGATTTAATGTTTCCGGGGAAATTCGTTGACGAGGAAGAATTCGTTGACCTCGACGATTTCTTGGTGGAGGCCATTTGCTAAGAAAATATCTTCAAACGTGTGGTAAAATAATCAATTTTGTGGAGGTTTAGGGAGTGTATTGTAAATTGACACTACCCAAACACGACGTGGCATGTTACGATTCGCGTTTGAAGGCGCTAAGAGAATAGAATGGCGCCTAATATAGAGTCGGAATACCTAAAGTGCTCCTCTGTTTGATGTTAGGTGTCTGGTTTGATTAGTCAAACCACGGAGTGTAATTGTAAAGTGGAGTATTAATTAATTAATTAGTCTGTATTTAGCAAATTATATGGAGATTTTGTCACTCGTTGGTTTTAGTAAGGATTTTTGTGTACTCAAGATTAATATAATATTATTCTTAATTTCTATGTAGCACAAAATGTAGTAGACATATATTTAATAATTTATTGTATAAAAAAAAGTAAGATTTAAATTTTAATAATGAAGTAAGATTTGAGTATTAATTAATATTGTGTGGCATGAGATTTATTAAGCTTGTTGAATTGGATAATTTAATTTGGATTCTGTTAAAAAAAAAGTTGATTTAGATTCTATAGATTGGATAATGGTTGGATTACTTGGATGTCACGCCAAGCGTTGAAAACAAGGGAGATTTTTATTAAATTATTGTTATTATATTTAAAGCTATGGTTTAAATTGTATTTAAATATAAAGAAAGAATTATGCGTCTATTAATTGTTTTATGCTTTGAATGAATCTTCTTCTCTCTTTTTTTATGATTAAAATTTTAGTAGAGAATTTTCAGTGGTAAAACTGTAATATTTATTTATTTTTAAAATTATAATTGAAGTAAAATAGAGTTTTAATTGAATGCTATTACAATGGGAAACAGATTCTTACCGTTGATTTTTAAATAATATTTTAATAAATAAATAAATTACCATGATGTCAAAAATACTAGTCATAGAGGATTAAGTGATGCTTGAAGTTTCAAATTTGGACACGTTTTGAAGGTGGGAGCCGCCAAATGTCTGAAACAAAAATGAAATCGTCACTTGATGAGGTGGTGGGTTTTTGTCGGATTTTATGGCTCCATCAAGATTTTATTAGTCTCCAACTTGCTCGCCTCGCCTCGCCTCGCCTCGCCTGTTCTGAATTTCTGATATCCTATCCCTAGCAGCTAAAGAAGTTGCCGCCGGGGAGCCTGAAAAAGAAAGCTATATTAGTTTCTCTATATCTGCAGTCTTTTCTTGATGGGGAAAAGGCACGAGTTTGGTGCAACAAATTGTTTATTTTTATCTCTTTAGTTGAATATTTTGCTTTTACAAAAAGCTTTTAAAATAAAATTTCTCACGTATGTAATTATGTATTTGACCCTTCACACATGAGGGTTTAAACACATAAGTCCTTGGCGTGTTTTTTTTTTCTTTCATTTTTTTAATGTAGGATATTTATCATAGTAATTAAACTTGGTCAAACTCGATGAGTCGATAAAATCTAAAATCTAGAGTTTGACTCAAAATAAATTTTTAATTGAACCAAACAATAAACTTGATAAAATTTGGTTAACCCTAGAGGGTTTTTAGTGACTAGGTGAATCAAGTGAATCTTGTAACCAAGACAAATAAAGAAAAACAAATAAAATCACTTTAGTAAAAATGGAATACTAATCTTCCTTTCAAAATAAATAAGGAATATTTATTTATAATAGTCTTAAAATTCTTTATAATAAATAATTCCTAATTACAATTAAAACTTTTTATAGAAAGTTATTCTTAATTAAAACTTATCTAATTAATAGAATCCATCTAATATTAAGATTTCTAAATACTAATTAAAAACAAATAATTAAAATCTAAAATTAATTTGAAAAATAATTAAAACAACAACTTCAAGCTTCATATTATATGCTTTCGGGTTTTTTTATAGACTTCTCTTTAGGTCCAGTCTTGTCCATATGGTTCATAAATATAGTTGTAACATGCTACACTTTTGTCCCCTCTACATTTTAATTAATAATGTATTTTTAAATTAAATAAAATTTATATATTTTTTTGTATCCGAATACCTCTTTTAAAAGAATTGCAGCTTTTTAAATACTATAAATAGTGAACAAAAAACATTATTTAGTTTTAAAAAATAAAAAACCTAAAAACAGGAAATGGTATCTAGTAACACCCTTTAAGACAGTGATTGTTGATTTTGCTTTATAAAAAATAAAATAAAAACTCAAAACAATCAAGTTGTATATTTTCATTTTTTTAAAATCTAAATACACATCAACAAATAGGAATCGCAAATAATATATCAAATCAAAATTAATATTCTTGACCAGAACACCAAGGTGGGGGAGCTTCATATAATCACCTCTCCCCCACGAGATGTCCATTTTTGATCCCACTGATCCCCAAATCTGTGCCCCTCGAATGCATGCAGTAATTTGGGGATCAAATAGTCAACATTTTACAGCAATTGTATACCAAGTCATAGCAGCAAGACCTAGAGAAAAGGTTAATGGTGGGGGCCGAAGCCCCACCACAAGACGGTGGCTAGTGGCCAATAATGATAAAGGGTCCACCTATCTCAACCACGATTCAGTAGAGACCACATACTGCTATTGGATTCTAGCTTGAAAATGTGGCATCACTAGCTGCTCCACCGTCTACCGGCGGCTGCAAATAAATTTCAAAGTAAATGAGATGGAGGGAAAAGTCAAGAAGGGACTATCAGACATATTTGAGGAAATGAAAAAATCGTAGTGGAGATTTTGTAGGTCCTATGGTTGGTGACCAAACGGATTCGAAAGCAATAAAAAGCTACTCCATACATATATGGCCATGATCACCACCTTATAAACCATTGCCGCCTTCCACTAGCTTCTTCTTTTTTTTTTAATTTAACTTTTCATATTTCAAATGTTATGTTCAATAAGTTATTTTGGATTACTTACACGTTAATAAATACCATTATTTAATTAAATAATTTTTTTAAAAATGTTGGTTTTAAAATTCAAACTCATGAAATCAAAGGAAAAGGCAAATTTCTAAGAAATCTTCATATTTTCATACATTATTTTTATATGATGGATAAGAATATTTTTTTGACAAATTTATTAGGGGTGATCATTTTCGGTTCAGTTCGGTTTTTATAAAAAAAAAGTAACCAAACCGAATTTTTTTTAAACCGGTTTGACTCGGTTTTTTTTCCGGTCGGTTTTTTTTCACGATTCGGTTTTCTCGGTTTTTCGATTTTTTTGCTCACCCCTAAAATTTACATATCAATTAAAACCGAAGATTGATTATTTTTTTCATATCTTATTCGTGTAATCTTATTATAGCTAGGAATGGGGTCCATTATAAGAGCATATAGTATTATGTGGACCTTAATATATAATCTCTAATTAATATATTATTAAAGAGGCACCGAGAGGAGGCCACGCACCACAACTCGTCCAATAATTTTGTTGGCGTGGGTACAAGACTACAAGTTGCAAAGATTGATCTAGTAGCATACATGCATTTCTTTGGTAGATCTCTCTTCGAAACGGATAGTATATAGAATATTTATAAAGTTTTGGAATCATATTTATATATATAGTTATTTTGGCGTTTCTTGGAAAGATTTCATTGGAGACGACTGATGATGATTAGTGGATCTTTGATCTCTGCTCATGTTAGGATATTCACTCCATCCTCTGATCATCATATTGCATGATCAGATTCCTTCATGATACCTTCAACAACAATTATTGTATATATATATATATTACAGTAAATGTTTGCAGCGTGCATCAAACCTTTATATGGTTTTTATCCATCATAGATAATTATTGCTCATGTAATAAAGTTTGAAGATTATTTTGCAAAAAGTTAATTACCTGCTTAGCAAAAACTGAAGGTTAAGAACATTAATCAGATATAGTTTTGTTCCAGCTAGCTAGCCAGAAGGAGATTTGTGACGAGCAGATTATACGAATAATTAACTAATTTTTTCCTTGATTTTTTTGGAATTCTTGTTTTGTTTTGGATTTTGTGTTATTTTTCTTTTTGGTTATGGATTCTAATTTTATTATCTAGTAAAGATCGATTTGTAACTTATTTAAAAAATTTAAAACCTTTTAAAGAGACAGAGTATATTAGATTATTATTTCTTTACTAAAACTATGAATTAATTAGAGTGCTTGTGTGATAACTCTATTTTCGACTAAAATTCTATTTTTCTATGCTTGTTGTTATTCTTTTTGTGTTTTCTCATGTGTTAACCTAGCTTAGACCGATGAGTAATTTAATGACTTACTAATCTAAACTTCACTTAATTAGTCAGGTTTTATATCGAAAAACAAGGTAAAAGTTAATTCAATCGACTTGATCAAGATTTAAGTGACATGATCAGTTTAACTTTTAAGTTTTTTTTTTATATAAAAGATAAACTTCCAATTTTATTTATTAATTTTTTTAAAAAAATAATATAATTTTAGATTAAGCAAGCTAACCAATGCGAGTAAGCATACCAAGAGTTATAACATTGCTATTAATATCAATTCCATGTATCCACCTCGTCCACAGCATAGTTTTCGGACCCAGTCTAGTGGTTGGCCCGATCCAAGACTCGAGTTCCGGGTTTTGATCAGGTCATCGGGTCGCCCGGGTCAATTTTTTTATTTTTTAAATCAAAACGACGTCGTTTTAGTAAAAAATCAACGGGTTGCAACCGAGTTTTTGACCGGGTCATACCGGGTTTTTCCTTTCTTTATTTTTTCTTCAACACGGTCTAGTTCCAGCTCCGGATCAGCCGGGTCCCGGGTTTCAAAACTATGGTACATGGTTACTTTTATCTTAAGCAAGACTTTAATTCTTATAAAAATGATCAATCACATCAATAAATTTCACCTTTACTTTGCTACATATGTGAGATGTGTCGTAAGATATTTCATTCCGTTTTTGTTTGTTTATTTTTCTTTTGGAACCTGAGATTGTGTGTTCCAAAATTAAAAACATTTCATTATATCCGCTTCACTTTACACGCAACCCCTCCACTATCTCTCTCTCAAGAGAGCTGCTCCATCAATTCATTTCCCATGGTTGTATAATAATTTTAAAATACAAGCACGTGTTTTGGCTATGGTGGCCATCTATACTTATCAGCAAGGCTTAGCTTTCATGCCATACCCCCAGTAATAATCAAGGAGACACTTATTTTAACGGTCATTCTTTTAAAGCTATGTGGATATTTTGAAAAAAATATCATTAAACATACTATATATGATGCCACTTTAAACGATTTCTTTTATTTCATATATGTTTAATGATGTTTATTCAATTATAGATACTACAAGTTTATGGATCCTCCGTATACCATGGGTTTGGATATTGTTTTAAAAAAATAATATGAAATATTCATGTCATAAAAAATTATTTGGTATTTTTATCAAATTCAACATAACATGTTAATTTTAAAACCTCTTGATCAAACTTTTTATTTAGCTCAAATTTAAAATTAAACAGTATAAGAGTTGCTCTTATATGGCCTAATCAACTTAGCTAGTCCAAAAATATCTCATATGACTAGTAAAAAAAACATTGAGTATGAAATTGAAAAAACATAATGAAATTGACTTGGAAAAAACCTTACATCCCTAACTTTTTACCCGGCCTGGATTTAGAATTAAATTATGTGGGAATTTTTTTGACGCGACCCAGTTGACTTGACCGGTCTAAAGACAACTTGGTTGAACGGTAAAAAAAAATTTGTGGAATAAATTGAAAAGAGGATAAAATTGATAAAAAAAAATTTGACCCGTCTTCTTGCTTAACTCGAGTTTAAAATTAAACAATGTGAAAGTTATTTTGAAAATATTAAGTTAAATTGACTGGTCCAAAAATAACCCGGATGACTGTAAAAAAAATCTAATGATAAAATTGAAAAAAAAAGACCAAATCAAAATATAAAACATGAAGAAATAAAAAATAAATAAATGAAAGAGCATCATGATTCTTAAATATTTTTTTTAGTATAGAAGTAATTGTAATGTGTGTAAAAGGTTGATTCCACATATATGTGAATACAAAAAGTTTAATATTTCAAGTGAGTTTGGGATCAATCCTCTTATTCATAGGGCTATGTCGTTTGTGTGTGTGTGTACATGGAGCCTCAAGCCCTCAACTAGTGTGTTTAGTAATACAGTGTATGGTATTTTTATAAAAGTATTTTTAAAATTAAAATGATGTTTTTTATATAATTTTTAAAATTTTAACATTAAAAGCATTTAAAAATATTAATTTAATATTTTTTAAAAAAGAAAGGTTGAGGAGAAAAAACAAGAGTAAGGAATGGTAAGAATATGCCCAAGATGGACGTAAAATCTCAAGTGAAACGAGGAAGCAGCAAACTTATCCACTCTAATAAGGATAGGATAAGCTCAAAACATACAACAGAAGTGTAGCACATGGTGATTTTCCGTCACTTTCAAGATGTTCATCGTAGCGGACAAATTAACCCTATTTGTCTTTCTAAATTTATGGCCGCCATCTGCTACTGTTCTCAGTGTGGTGATTGATTGATGTCGCATCTTTTTTTATTATTATTGTTAAACACCATTTGAATTCTAGATCGATTTGATTGAGATTACTTGCATTATTATTATTATTATTTATTTGTATTTGATTAACATCTCTAATCCAGCCATTAAACATCGCATATAAATCACGTGGTTTAATTTCTTAAAAATATCAAGAAATCATCACACTTTTTAAAGTTAATCTCTTGATGATATCTTTTTAATCAATCTCTTATGATCCTTTGATATTTTGAATGGAGAAATGTTCGTGATAATCATCCAAGTTGGAAATTAATATCTCTCAACTGTTAATTTATTTTTAATACTGGTTTGGTGAAACTATGCATGGAAGAGAGCTAGGGATGTCATTAATCTGTCAAAAAAAAAACATGGAAAAAATCGAACTGTTTCTGTTAGACAGACGTGCTGCAATACACGCCATAGCCGTCCCTCGCAACATCTGTGATTTGTCTTCTACGTTCCTGTACATAGCTCCTGTCTTCTGTTCTGGGCCTCTTCTAGCTACCTATGACTGAAGAAAACTTTGTGTTTCTCAGCTATATTTGCAAGTCAGAGCATCATACCATGTATGAACATAGAAGATCTGAGAGAAGCATGCCGCTTAGGGCTCACAATCCTCGGCGGTTCAGCCACCAATCAATTTCTTGCTGCCGTATGACACTGGGAATTAAGGATTTAGGAAAATCATCTAACATTGTTACCGATGAGGTCTGAATTTATCCCATTTGTTTCTCGGCCAAGCTAATATTTAGTATATTTGATTAATTTCCCCCCTTTTCCATGCATTGAGGTTACAAATTACAGTCACGTTCCTTGAATCTGGATAAGAAATAAAGATTTGCAAGCTTCTTAGACACAACCACTTGACTGAAATACAAAAGGACAAATCAAGGAATAGAAAAGGCCCATTAATTTAAATTGGCCAGTGCTATATATGATTAATTAATACCGTGTCTTAACCCTCAAGAAAAGATTAATATTCGAAAAAAAGAAAAGAAAAGAAAAGAAGAGAAGAGGTTAGCCGTAAGTTTTCTTGTTTAAATATTTCCATCACTTGGACCGAAAATCCCATGAAAAGATGGAGGAAACTTCTTCGAAATAGAAGGAGCAGATGATGTTTGGCCGCATCCTTCCTTTTGACTAGCCAAAGTCACAAGCTAAGCAGAGTCCACCTTTTTTCTTTGCGAGACAAATAATTAAAGTAGAAGTAGAAGATCTTGAGACAAAATGTGAAAGGGGGGCAGTTACGAAGCCAGATTTCTGGTGAATTGTCGTAGGGAAGCGTGCACCAATAGAAGTAGAACATCATGGTTTGACCGAGACCAGGAGGTCCATGTCCATGTCCAGTTAATCCTTGGAAACTTCTCAGCTTGTGTTCATTGAAATGGTACAGGAACAAGTTCCATCACAGGTTGCTTTCAAAAATGTTGCCAGTCTCACCGGGCCAACTAGACTCGATGGAGACGTGAATATGGCTCAATTATTCAAACAATATTCGACGACGGGTCATGTTATACCTTGAAAGTGAATTCTACTTTTAATTTGATCGTAAATATACCATTTAACCGTGTTCCTATATAAATTTCCCAGCATAAACATCACTGTTTGAATGTGCAGTCAAGGAGTGAGTGGGGCGGCAACGCGTTGAATGTTCTAATGAGTGTAATGACTTGGAACTGCCAGGGTGCTGGCCACAAACTTATCATTATTTTGATTTTTTCATTACAAGCCAAAAGCTCTTGTAATTGTGGAACCTCGCACCAGTGGGCTTCAAAAGACTCGGTTTTTCTAATCCTTGTTGTATTGAGGCCGAAGGGTCTCTCAAGTGAAGTGACAGTTTCTGGTTATTGCTCCTCGTCCGTAGACAATTTATTGAACTAGACTTCTCTATGATTCATGAACCTCTTTATTGCTTCAGTTTAGTTAGGTTCGTCATCTTGTCCTAATTAAGTCTCGTCTATTTCGGTTCCAATCATCTTGGTTGATTGATGGATTGATCCCAGGCTTTGTGAGCTTGTCAAAGAGGCATGGAATGATTATAGAATGGTTCTTCAAAATATGGAGTCGTGAAGTTCTTGGAAATATTTTCCATGGTCTAACCTTGAAGGATGCTAATGGTACTTCTTGTTAAAACTTGGTACTCCTACACGACTATTGACAGAAAATACATAGGTGATAGAGAAAAGATATCACATATTATCATGTATTCCTGATTTTAAATGATAAAAATATATTTAAATTTTTTATAAGAATAAATTTATTTTTATTTCTTCAACTAAATATATTTTTATTCTTTCTTTATTTGTCTCTTTTATTTTAATCCCAAACAAACATGACATCCTCGTTATCTCCGTCTATAATACAAAAAGCAAGTAACCAAACTCCACCTAGATAAATCCAACATTATCATTGTATATATATAAACTAATTGACATCAAAGCCTCATTTCATTTTAGATTACTACAATATAATAATATTTTTTTCGCTTCACATTGCAAGCCCGTAAGTGCAAATATGGGGGCAAAATAATATTTTCACAAGATTGATTTGGTATTATCAAACTAGGAGAGTTAAATTTGTTTTTATTTTTATCTTTTAGCATAATAAAAAGATTTAATTACCCTTTAAAAGAGAAAAAAATAGTTTGATATCCAGGGGTTTCTTGATCTTTTTACTTTCTAAAAAATAATAAAATTACTGAATTACTTTTAAAAGTTAAGAAAACTAAACTCATTGTAAGGGGTTTATTTGTCTTTTTAATATGTTTTTTTTTTGTTATCACTTGGATTGAGAGGTGATTTGGTAATTTACTAAAACTAAATAATAATAAAAATAGCAGATGAGTGTATTGCACATGTCAGCGCGTGGGTTGAGCCTGCGAGCTTCAAACGGCGTGTGTGGCGTTGCTCATTGGCCAAACATCTGATTTGAGGGCAATATTTGAAAATGCTTGGCGCCCCCTCTATGATTAAGTGACGCATGTGTTCAACATACCATTAATTTAGTTCTAACAACCTTTTTTTCTATTTTCTCTCTCCTCTCGATTCTTCCATCAAACCCTTCAATTTTTCAAACAAGCCCTTCAATTTGGTTTTCCTTTGAATTTAATTCATGTTCTTTTGATTATTATTTGTTTTATTTAAAATAATTTATACAATTATAATGTTTTTTTCAATTTTATCCCACTTCAATGTTTTCTTCTATCAAACTTGGTCCCCATTCTTTTGATTGCTTTTTTTTAATTCTTTTATTGATTTATTTTATTTTTCAATTTTGTCTCTTATTGTTTTATTTCATTTATTTTTTATACTAGATTTGTTCTTATTTTTTTAATTGCTATTTGTTTTTTTTTTTATGATTGTAAATTTTTCTTCGTGATATTTTGGGTTTTTCTTCTATAGGATAACTCAGTCTCATGGCTAGAGTTACAGGTTTTGAAGATTAGTCTGGTTTGATTTTGGTATTTTTTAGGTTTTTTTAAAATATATTTTTTAAATTTTATCATTTAATATTGTATTATTGGGTTTTCAGCTTCGTGAGTTTTGCCACTCTTTTTTTTATATTGTTATCTCAATCTCATATCTCGAGTCGCATGTTAGTTAAGTTAACCCAGGTTTACTCAAATTTTTTTTCCAATTTTTCCTTTTATTATTTTGTTTTCCTAAGAGTTGATCTTCATTGTTTTATTTAATTTTTTTTGTATGCTCTTTACAAAATCATCCCATTCTCATTTAATTTTTTCTTTGTTATCAAATAAAATTGTCAAGACCTTTTAATAATATTCAGAATATATTTTTATAATATTGGTAATAATTTATTTTTTTCAATTAGTATTTGACTTTTTTTGTTATTTTTTTATCATGTTATTAAATTAATCAACATTATTAAAACAATTCAAATTAATATTCTAAGTTTTAGATTTTTTTATTTTTAAAAAATTATTATCATCATCTTAATAATTCTTTTTATATTAAAAAAATTTAACCCAACTTGGGTATATTATTGACCACTTATTTATTTTGAACGAATCTCATGCACTGCACCCAATATTAGTAAAATAACAAAAAAATAAATAAAACAGTGAAGGTGCATTGGGCCTCCATGGTTGAGAAAGGACAATGAAAAAACCCTACTGACTGAAGTCCATAATAGTAAGCCCATTTAAGTAAAGTGGGCCATCTTTACATCGGTCTCTAATCACTGCACCATCGAACTATAAAATTTCTGCTTCCTTTCTCTCTCTCTCTAAACGCAGACCAAAGCCCAAGCCAATCCTTCTCAGCAGCAGCAGCAGCAGCAGCAAACCACAAAGGTACTCTCTTTCTCTCTCTCTCTAGGGTTTATTGAAGTAAAATCCCATAATTTTATGTCTTAGGGTTTCATAATTAGATTCTGTGCAGTTTCTATCTCTTATTTTGACTCATGCAATGCAGCAATCATGGCGGACGAAATTATCGATGTCAAGGATGAGGTGGCAGAGGTCTGTTTTTCTTCTTTTTTTTTCTTTGATTAATTAGCGCTGATTTTCTTTTTTTAATTTATTCTTATTTCTTTGTGAGAGCAGCTTGCCCCCTTTGATCCAACAAAGAAGAAGAAGAAGAAGAAGGTGGTGATACAAGAGAATGCAGATGAGGCAGTCGATTCCCTGGCTGACAAGACTGAATCTTTGTCAGGTATATTTACTTAAAAGTATTTCTTTTTCTTGTTGAATAGTTGTGCTAAGACTGCCCAATTTTTCTCTCTGGGATTTTTTTGTTCTTTTTGTTGGGTACAGTCTCTGATGGGCTTGAGAGTTCTTTTACTGGTTTGAAAAAGAAGAAGAAGAAACCTGTAAGTTGGTGTGCCCTTTTTTAGTATCATCCGATTTTTTGTGAATCTTTGTGTTGATACGTGGTATGGTAATTATAGGTTGAAACCAGTATGTTGGATGAGGAAACTGGGGATGCAGGAGAAGATTTGGATGGTAAGAAGATTCTCTTTTAAATTTCCCTCTTTGCTTAATCTATGTTGACTCTGTTATTTGGATTCTGAGAGAGATGCATTTCTTGGTTTTTTAGATCATGCAGGAGAGGATGAAAATGGGGAGGGTGCTGACCTGCAGCAGCAGCAGCAACGAAACCCCTGGGATGGGACTGACCGTGATTATGAGTACGAGGAGGTACAGTAAAAAAATTCATTTATGTGGAGTGGCACCAATTGTACAAGGAACTGCATTTTTCTGCTTTCTCTGAACTATAGTTTGTGTAAAAGATTGGCTAAAAGATCTTGATATTTTGTAATGAGTAATCACATAATCCCTTTGATTGTAGTTACTGTAGGTCTTCCATCCCTGTTATATCTGTGCTCTCTACTTCTTGGCTAAGTGCTTGGCTGAGACATTATGGTTCCCTTATTTTTTATCATATATGTTCTTGGGGAGTAATGAATTTTCTTCTTTCTGTTGTGTCACTGGCAGCTTCTTGGCCGAGTTTTCAACATTCTGCGTGAAAACAATCCTGAGCTTGCTGGTGACAGGCGAAGAACTGTGATGAGGCCTCCTCAAGTTCTTCGTGAGGGAACAAAGAAGACTGTTTTTGTGAATTTCATGGATCTGTGCAGGACGTGAGTTGATGTTGCTCTCCTTTTTGCCTTTCTTCGTAGCTTGTTATCGTTTGTTTTTTTAGTACACAGCTTCTTGTTTTTGGCATGAATACTGAATGTGAACTTTATCTTTCCATTTTCTTTGGTGGGGGAATTTCAGAATGCATCGGCAGGCAGACCATGTCATGGCTTTCCTCCTTGCTGAGTTGGGTACCAGCGGATCCCTTGATGGGCAACAGAGGTTGGTTGTCAAAGGGAGATTTGCTCCCAAAAATTTTGAAGGGATCCTACGTCGATATATCAGTAAGTATATAACTTTCTCGATTGATTCCTTATATGCTAAGCTTTCCAGAAGGAATTGATGGGGCAGGGTTTTTGTTGCCTAACACATTTGAATGTTTCTATGTCATTTTCAGATGAGTATGTCATTTGTCTTGGTTGCAAGAGTCCTGACACCATTTTGTCAAAAGAGAATCGTCTCTTCTTTCTCAGATGCGAGAAGGTAACAGCTGATTATCCTCTTGTCTCTTTATTATGGTTGTTGATAAAGAACTGAGACAGAACTTAAGGGATAACAAAATACTGAATAAAAAAAAGGTCAGTAGATGCTGATTTGGAAAGAAAATTGTACAACTTTGGTTACTACCTTTAATAGGTATAAAAATTTATCTCTGGCCAAATCCTCTTAAGTTGAGACTTAAGATGATGAGATGTCCATTGCCAGATTTTCAAACCTCATAGGCAGATGTATGACGTACATCCAAGGCCCTTCTAGGTGAGTGCCCTTGTGTTTGCTTACAATGGAATGTCCATGAGAAATGTTGGACCTTGCTTTTTGTGGAGCTTTCTTCTATAGACTGGGCATATTCTTTTATTTTCCAATCAGTATCTGCATTTTTGGTTGAATCTGTTCTTTCATTTACTGTCATTATTCTCCATTCCATGAATTCGTTGTTGCTTTACATGCAAATATCAAGAATATGCCAGTTTCAGGTTGCTGACTTCTTTGTGGCTTTTATATTTTTGTCCCCATTTCTGCTTTGCTCTTTCTTGCTGATCTTATTAATACTTGTGCAGTGTGGTTCTGGACGATCAGTTGCTCCAATTAAAGCTGGTTTTGTTGCTCGTGTTGGCCGCAGAAATACTGGGACATAAGCCTTTAATCCTTTTTTGTATTTGCTGTCTATCAGCTTCTGCTTGCGTGAATTGTGACAAGCAAATGCTGTCAATTTATGAAGTATACAGATGTTTCCTAAGATGGCTACGTTGTTTCTGGGACTTTGTACTGGTTTTTAATTTATATTTCAAGAGATGTTTGGATAATTTTCTAGCTCTCGATGAATAGGTCTGAAAAAAGCTGAGGGTTGTTGGGGCATCAGTCTGCCTGGTTTCTACTAGATGGGCTCAAATATTTCTCAATGTTAAAAAAATAAAAAAGAGGCGCTTTTAAAAAAGTAGAAAAAATTTGAGAGATTAAATTTGATTAAATAAGCGTGGTTAATGATTAAAAAAACATGCAATGAAAATAAATTGACCGAACGATCAATTCAAAAAATAGTATGTTTGTTAATGATATAGAAAGATATTTTTTTAATATTTAATAAAAATTAAAAATTAAATGAGAATATTATAGTTTTATAGAAAGGACAATAAAAAAAATTATAAAGTTTAATTTATAAATTAGATGTTGAAAGATAAAATTAAAAAAAATCAAACTAAAAAAGAATAAAAAAAATTAACTTGAGTTCACCTGATTTATCAATCAATGAAGTTTAAATATCGAACAATTTAATTTTGATGGCTGAAACTAAAAAAAAACAATCTAAAAAAAACAATAAAAAAAATTTGAGTCAACTTGGGTAAAACTGTTAAGTCTGCGATTCAAAATTAGAGATCAAGATAACCTCATAAAAGAAAAATTACAAAAATTATGAAACTCAATCATTGACCAATCTAATGTTTGAATAGTAAAATTGAAAAGAAAAAAACAATTTAAAAAAAGATCGAAGTCAACTCGGGCTAATTTTCAAAACCCATGAATTGGATCATGAGGTCGAGATTAATACTATAAAAGACAAACTTGAAAAAATCACGAAGCTAAATCTTCAATAAACAAAATACTGATGGATGAAATAAAAAAAATCAATAAAAAAACTAAAAGACAACAAATAACAATTAAAAGAATGAAGATCAATTTAAAATAAAAATAAAACAAAACAAAATGCTAAATGATGAAATTAATAAAAAGTTCAATTAAAAAAATGATTAAAAAAAACAATATAAATCAAAAGAATAAGAACTAAATTTGATATAAAAATTAAATGAAATTAAATAATAACGGAAGAAAATGAAAAACAAAATCAATGAAAACAAATTCAAAACAAATAAATAACAATAAAAAAAGTATCAAATTTGATTAAAAAAAAAAAACAGGACAATTTTATTTTTAGCAAGCTAGCACGATTTCTAAAAAAAGAAGAAAAAAGAGGGATGAGAAGAAGAATAGAATGTCGAAGCTTGATCGTTGCGCCTCCACCGACACGTGCTGGACAATGAAGAAAAGCGTCGTGTGAGGCTTCTAAAGTCATCGTGTAAGTCATTATTTGGCTGTTGGGAGACTCCAACGGGCCGTCTAAAAACCACATACACCTACTTTTTTAAACTTCAAATTTAGTTTTTGAAGCTTTAACTATTTTAAATTAATTAAATTTTATTTTATTTTGTAAAATCAAGAATTAACTATGCTTAGCTCATGAAAAATAAATCATCAAGACCAATTACAAATCAAAACAATGTCAAAAAACCAAATAAGAATAAAATTAAGGGATCAAAGTGTAAAAATTCATATGGACAAGAAAGAATATGAAGTCGCTAACACTAATGCCTATTATTATTATTTTTTTTTGTTAATTCTTTACTTGAATTTTCAGATTCTTTGAGAATCCTCATATTTTCAGGATTTAGATTCAAAAGCGCTTATGTCACTTAATGATGCTCAATAATTATTTTAAACATACATCACTTGGAATATCCGAGTGATTTTTGTTTTAATTTATGTATTTATTATCTTATGGGCTGCAGACAGTGCTTCTGCACTGGAAGTTTCATGACAATAATCATTGAAAATGACTTGTGATGGATTGGACGGTGGGTGTTTTTGTGTTCGGGTCATTGTTCATTTTAGGGGTGTTTAAAAAAACCAACCAACCGATTAAACCGAAAAAACCGAGAAAAAATTAACCGAAAAAACCGAACCGATAGAAAAAACCGAATAAACCGATTAAAAAATAAAAAAAACCACCCGGTCCGGTTCGGTTCCGGTTTAAAAAGGCTTAAACCGATTAAACCGGACCAAACCGAACCGGTTTAATTCAATTTCAAAAAAAGTATAAAAGGAAACTAAACCTAAATAATAAATACCCTAACCTAACCCTACATTTCCAACCCCTCACCTTTCCAGCCGCCCCCCTTTCCTTTCCCTTTCCTTTTCCCCACTTTCCATTCCAGCTACCCCACCTATCCCTCCCTCCCCGCTCTCCCCCCCTCTTCCCTTTCCCTTTCCCTTTCCCTTTTTCCCATTTCCATTCCAGCCACCCCACCTATCCCTCCCTCCCCGCTCTCCCCCCCCCTTCCCCTTCCCCTTCCCTTTCCCTTTGCTCCCTTTCCAGTCACCCCACCCACCCCACCCCTCCCTCTCTCTCTCTCCTCTGTGCACAAGGAAGGCTTAAAGTAACTCATTTTCTCTCATATTGTTGCCTTTCTACTCTCTGCTTTACTTTATGGCAGAAAACTTGGATAAAATCCTTGTTTCTGGTTTTATTAACATGCAGTTGTGCTAGCAAGGTCCCGGTAATTTGCGCCTTTGCAGGATGTTATTGGAATCTTTGTTAACATGTAGTTGTGCTTGCTTGGATAGATCTAGTGATTGTGATTCAGCTAAAAGAGATCTTTCAGATCTTAACCGAAGGGCTTGGATTCAAAGTTTTCAACAACGATTTTTTTGAATGTGATTCGGCCAAGTTTGTCTAGTGATTGTGATTCGGCCAAGTTTTCTCTTATTTAATTGGTTTCGGTTTTTCTGGTTTCTAAGGCTAAAAAACCGACCCGAACCGAACAAAACCGGTTCGGTTTGAACCGGTTCTCGGTTCGGTTCGGGTTATATTAACAAGGAATAGTATTTTCCGGTTCGGTTGATTTTTTATGTTAAAACCGGACCGAACCGGACCGTGAACACCCCTAGTTCATTTGTACTTGTTTTAATTTTTATATTTGTTGAATTAATTTTAATTTGTTGTGTTTTTGAGATTATCAATTAATCAAGTTATTAGTTTTTATTAAATCCCAAAGTTAACTATGTAGTAAAAATAAATATTCTTCTTTTATGACATGGTTTTTTTTTCTTATTTTTGAAGAGCTTCAATAAATAATATCTTCGTATCATTTTATGTCTATTTAATTAGCTTTTAACATATATATATAAAAGTTGCAACTAACATGATTCATCTATTTTTAATATATTATTCAATGATACAATTAAGTCCTATATATCATTAAACATTAATACTTGACAAAAGTTAGTTATGAATTTTTTTTTTTTTTAAAAAAAATATAAAACAAGGTTTAATTAAATAAATTTTAAAAAACATAAGAATTAATTGATCAAGTTAATAAAACAAGAGTAGGAATAAATAATTAACACAAACACAACATCATGGTTCAGAAAGTTGTTTCATGGTTCAATCAACATCTATATCTCGAGTGCATTAAAAATAAATAAAATAAAAAAATTATTCAATGCATATAAGAATATATATAAAAAGAAGGCAAAGGTAACTTAAGAGATGTAACTCAACTAGTTAGGTTCTAAATTTGTTCTTTAGAGGTCATCAATTCGAGTCTTACAAACCCCAGGGTCATTGGAGGCTTACATGATCGTTAACTTTAGGGTCCATGAGATTAATCGAGGTGCGCACAAGACACCCATGTTAATAAAAAAAAAAAGAAAAAAGAAGGCGGCAAAGGCAGGGAGCTTAATTTCTCCGACTGTTCTATGAGTTGGCTGGCTGGCCTCGAGGTCTCATTTTTTCCAAGGCAAGTACTCATCAGAGGAGGCAGAGCTCTGCACCAAAGTGAACAAAAGGAGGGTCAAGGGAGAGGCATGGAGCTAGGGGCTGAGGCTGGCTGCTGCTGCTATTCTTCTCTATTAATGAAGTGCATGGAGTACTGTCAGATATCAGAACACCTTGTTTGAGAGAGTTTATTTCTGCATGTCCATTCCTCGTTAATCTTTCACCCAACTGCTGAGTAGAAATCCTACCCCACTCTTTCATTCACGCAACAAAATAAATTTGTATTAATGCACGAGCAGCCCAGCCAAAGAATCCAGGGCTTCCACTTTTTTTTTCTTTTTCTTTTTTGCGCTTAACTTGGACGTCTACGAGCTAATTTTTATCACAGCAAAGAGGTTCGAGTTTGAGATAATCTGATCGAGAGGAGAGAATACTGGCATTAATTGAGACACAACTTACTAGGTTATAAACCCTAAACTTAGAAGAAAAATTAAGGTAAATTTTCTATAGAACCAACAAATTAAGCTAGCTGTGTTTGGAAACTGGGAGGGGCTGCCCTGCAGAATTCAAATATGGCATCGATTTTACTTTTCTTAGTCTTTCAAGACTCTTAGTAGCTAGGCTTCTTTTGGTGGAGTTCGATTAACTTATCACACACACACACAGTCACAAGCATATCATAACCAATTAAAACTCTTGTCGAGCTCTATAAATAGTCCAGATTTATAAAAGTATCAATGAAGTAAGAAATAAAATATCAGTTACAAGTGATGGTGGCTGCTGCTTTGACTATTACTTCGAAAAGCAAAGATGGGGCAGAGAAAAAAGGGCTGTGATCACTCTCCAATTCAAAAACTTGACAAGGTTGCCATCTCTTTATCATTGCCTCTTGCTGCACTGGTCTTAGAATGTGATCGTGCAATGTCTTAATATATACTCGTGGAACAGAATCAGCATCCTTTCCTCCCTCAAATCGAGCACCTTTGAATGCCCTGACAGGCCCTGCTCGCAGTAGCATTGATGCTAATATGGAGTCCTGATCGACTTGGTCCAAAAGCAATAATCAAGGGGCTGGGATTGTTAAGAGATGCAATCATGCTAGCTACTAGTGTCAAAAGACTCGAAATAAATCAATATATACCTCTTTAGGGCTCATTTGATAGAGAATTCGTTTCCGGAACTCCTCCTTTATTATGACACTTGTTGGAGGCTCATCTAGACCCATCCCGTATTCTAAATCAGCTATCTCTCCGTACTCAGATACATCAGGGTCACCCTGCTCGATCCATATATATATATATATACACACACACACATATACAGAGAGAGAGAGAGGCATGAATTAGGCCCTTTAGATGCTAAAATGATCTTAGATTAATCTCCAAGGGGTGAAAGCATGCAAGATGTCATCAGGAATGCAAGACAAATTATAAGAGATTTTGTAAATTACAAACAAGCACTAACAATTGCAGTCATCAGAATTGGAAGACATGGAGGATTTGCTGATACAAGCTTCAGCCGGGAAAGACAATTATAGCCTATCAACTGGAACGAGGAATATAGCACAAAACACCTCATGATCTAACTTGATCAAATTATCAAGGCCACTAGCAAATAAGAGAAGTGATTAAGAAATTTCTTACATCTTTGAAATCTTGATCTGAAGAGAAGCCATGCTTCAACATGTTGGCAGCAACATAAATAGCCAGATGAATTCTCTTAGGAAATCTGTGTATAGCGTCTGTCAAGCTCAAACCTCCTGCACTATGTCCTACCAATATAACCTACATATATACAGCGAAGCAAGCAAGCATCCCATAAAAATCAATCGCTTATAGTTGACAGAAGCTTTTAGTTAGTTTACCTTTTCATCGTGTGGCAAATTCGACAAGAAGTCGATAAGGGGTGCATTGTACTCATCCAAAGTGAGGATCGTGTTGGGATTGGACTGATCAATACCAGCACTTTTAAGGTCTAGGCATGTGACCTTATAGCCAGATGTTTCCATGAGACACCTGATCTTGTACCAGCACCAGGCTCCATGGCATGCTCCATGGACTAGAACAAAGTGCGGTTTTTGAAGTCCTGCCTCCTCGTTCATTTTAGCCCACCTCCCACCTCCCCAACTGGAAATTCTCACCTAGCTAGCTACTCTCTAGCAGCGCTTGAATATTCTTGGACTAATTTCCTTCAGCTTCAATTGTTTATTCAATCTTCTTGGTTCTTGTATGATGACTGATTAATGAAATCGTGTGTGCTTGGTTTTTGTAGTTGAGGTTGAGTTTTGTATATGGGATCCACCAAAAAACTAGAAAAATTAGCTTTTGGTTGAGTTTTGTATATGATTGGGTTAAACCAACCTCAACCACAACCACTAAAGCTCTGCAAGTTGGCATACTCGTCTTGGTTCTTGTAGGATGTCGATGATAAGGATTACCGCTATTTGTCTTGGAAACAGGTGTGAAGGTTAATTTAGGATATGCAAGCATGTGAGATATTGACATAATGTGATTTGTCTTTGGGTAAACGTACCTTTTCTTGTGTGGTGTGGTCACCATTTTTTGAAGGAAGAAGCTACAATACATTGACAAACTAGATTATAAAACCAACAATTTAAGGTAGCTGTTTGGAAATTGGAAGGGCTGACCTGCAGAATTCAGACGTGGCATCGATTTTACTTCTTGTAGTCTTTCAAGACTCTTAGCAGCCAGGCTTCTTTTGGTTGAGTTAGATTAACTCATCACACACACACAAGCATATTATAACCAATTGGACTTGCATGTCTCAATTACAATGGTTGCAAGCTATGCACAACATGCGGCAAGAATACTTAAGGCTCGAGACACGGGCAGTTCTAAGAACCATGTGACGCGAAGCTGAAAACTTGCAATGACTGAACTTATCTCCTATTAATTAAATACCATCATGCCAACTCCAAGGCACACAACTACATCTTGTATATATAATATAAGCCAGTGGGGACAAACAGAGATGAAGCCACCTGTTAATGGAGTTTCCTTCTCGTTTCCTGGGTGTGAAATGCATTCGATATACTCAACAACTTAATTAACCTAACGTAAAAGTGATATCAGAACAAGTGTATGCTGTGTACATATGTGTGTGAGAGCCCATATATGCAGTTCGATGGCAATGGCGTGTTAATTATTATATTTTTAATTAGTTAATAGGGTTAGCAGTGGAAAGAGAGAGGCCTGCAAGCTGGGTTCTTGATGTTTACTTGTATAATTCTACATCCTGCTTCAATAATGGCATACCATCCTGCAAAAATAACAAAGAAGTCATCGCTAAGAAATTCTTGCTGGCTTCAGAAGGTACAGATTGCAGGATAAAGACAAAGAGAAACCCTGGCCTTTTGACTTTCTTCCATTTATTTTCGGTTACAAAGTCGAAAGCAATAAATAATCAACATCTCGCCATATTCCACTCCATGTGGAGACATCTCTAGAGATCTTCTCTTCTAAATTGACCACCATGCTTCATGACGTTGCGAATATGACTAAGATGATCTTACTAAACAAGAAAAATTTAGTAACCCAAATTATTATCTTATACTTTCATGGAACTATATCAAAATGGCTCGCTAATTACTGTGAAAAGGAACTTTTTTTTATTCTTATTAACGAAATTGGAGAGATTATATATATTAAGCTAGCCATTTAGTAGATGAAAACCCAGCATAATTAAGAAGTGAAAAAAAGTAATACAACAATGGAAATGAAAAATGAAGTAGCAAGATTGAGAATTGTAGCTGAACCTGTTGTTGAAAGAGTGGATTCAAGTTGTTGCTTTGTGCAAATGGGTTTGATTAATAACCTCCATTAAACTGTCAAGCGGTGCTTCTAATATCTCGGTTCCATTAAAGATTACATATATCTTCAGCAACCAGCAATCCAAGGCCTCATACTACCCAGAATACTATTTCTTTGACTAGATAATTTACGAAGACAGGGATAAAACTCCGACGACTAAGCATTCTCACCAACCCAAACATCATCCAAAATGTTTAGGTTATACTTTCTTCTTATGAATTCTTCCTATCGTTCTTGGTTCCTGAACCCCATTTTTCAAAACCATTTGAATAGAAGGGCTTTTTTTCTTTTTTTTTTGCAGTAATTAACCCTATTCCTACGTCGGATCCCCTCTGTCGTTCTCTCTAACAAACATGATCTAAGCTACCGTATGCACTTTTTGCTTGTCAAAATGACCACACCAAAAAAAATCCACGCTTCATAGATAAAGTTTGCCACGTCCTTCGGCATCCAAAATAAGGACATGTTCTTGTTTGCTTAATCGATTCTTTTAGCAATATCTTCCCATCCAACTACACGTCTTACTTAGAAATAGTTAGATGGCAGTCAAGGAGAAATTAAACAACAATTCTTATTTCAGGGAAACAACTAGATTTGGTACAAGATTCTGAGAGTTTTTCTATCTATTAAAAAAAGAAAAGAAAAAACAGAGATCGGTGTATAAAATAAATTTGTTTAGAATAATTTGAGATTTTCAAGTACATATGCACGATTATTTCAAATTAAATTGATTATGAAAAATCAAATCATTAATTAAAAATTAAATCCCATGTGCTGCAATTGCTTAAGTACATTGACTTGTATGGAGATTCAAGTGGGAAACCAGATTTTAAAAAAGGTAGCCATTATATCCCATTTTTCCTCCATTGTTATGTAATATAACTCTTCACATCTCTCTCTCTCTCTCTCTCTCTCTCTCTGTTGTAGTTGTGGGGTTGTGGTTCTTGTGAGTGGGCAAACAATTTCATCAGATTTGTCTCTATTACTTCCTCCTTTCTTTCTTTTGAAACTGATCATCCATCACCACTAGTCTACTACTGCATATGCCCCTAATTATCATCCCTCGAGATTTCCAATAACAGCAAACAAGAAAGCCTCTTTCTTTCTCTTCTGTATGCTCTACCTTGTTCCAGTCTCTCTTTCTTTTGCTGCTTTGGTTTACTTCTCTTTTCTATGGATTCAGTCTTCTTTTATCCTTTTCAATTTGTATGAGCTGATCATTTATATCATGATATGTTGTGGTTGATGTGCTAACTAGATTGCTTGATTTGATCTCTACTTGAAGATTATTAGTTTCTGCCATTAAAAACCAGTGACCCTTTTGAATTTTGCAGCATCTTTTTTTCACCTCATTACTGAAACAAATGCAATTGTAAAAATTCAATCTTTTCTCTCTGTTTTTGGTGGAATATTCTAAAGATTCAATCTTTCCATTTCCACTAAAATAAACAACCCTTTAAAATACCGAAGAAATCAACAAAACTTATCAATTTTCTTAGTTAGTTCATAAAATTTATTTTTCTAACCGAAATAGAAACAAAGGAAAAAACCCTTTTGGATTTTGGTATTCGCAATTCTCTGCGTCTAATACTACATGTTGATCTTTTTGTTTGTATTTGGTGTTTTTGGCGTCAAATAAGGGAATATTTTAATTAATGTTACAGAGTATAGTGATTTTCAGACAAAGGAGCTGTACTTCTTGTCGGTATGATTTTTTTTCAAAACATTATCTTTTCAATTTCCTTTTTCTTTAAAAATCATTTTGGATTAACACCATTTATCCACCCACTTATTATTGAAGTCGGCTCAATCATCCGTGTTTGAAATTATTATTTTTTTTTAATATTTTAAAATTTTTTATTTAAAATAATTTCTTTATATTTTTAAATTATTTTAATACATTGATGTTAAAAATAATTTTTTAAAAATAATTTTTTTTTATTTTAATATATATTTTTTAAAAACATTTTAAAGTTGTCATCATTATTATTGCAATTTCAAATATATTATTGACACAAGAAGGGATTTCAATAAACATAGATGTGGTAGTATATATTTGTCATATATATATATATATATATATATATAAAAGTTAGATAATTTTTGTTTATGTGGTTAAATTGTTTTTTTAAATTATATAAGAGATATTAAATTGATATTTTTTTAAAGTGTTTTTTAATTGTTTGAATAAAAAAAATTAATTAAAAAGCATTTGTAGAAATATTAACAAGTGGCGGCACTTTGTGTTTTAAAACTACGTTGTTTTGTTTTGGGGGGATTGGTTGTTGAGATATTTGTTCACCATGAAGACTACATGTAATAGCTATCTTTATAACTGTGCAGCAGGTTTGTTGATAATACCACATCAGTTTATTTTGGACCGCCGCATCATTCCCTTCAACGTCCGAAATGGCTTCTCCGATGGTAAGAACAGATTTTCTTATTCCAATAGTTTTAGCAAACAATTGAATTCCTATGTTCGACCTCGGTGATGGGCTCTAGTTTTGCAGTCTCATCTGTTCCGCTGAATGTTCTCGTCAGTCTAAGAAATTTAGTGTGAGTTGGTTTTGTAACTGGTGCTCTTTTTATGAATTTCAGGTCCCGTCTAAGAATTTCAAGGGATTGCAAACAAGAAAATCACATTCCTGGTGGTGGGATAGTCATATCAGTCCGAAAAATTCCAAGTGGCATACTGAGAATCTTGAGGGTGAGCTACTGATTTCTCGCTGTCCCTTTTCATTCAAGGACTTGTTGGTAGAACAGAAATGTGCATGAATCAAATGTGAAATAGGAACAGATTATCAAATAAGGGTGTCTTGCCGCGTCTTTGGAATCGCAAATTTAAGTAAAATGCTCCTCGGAGACAAGATAAATGTGTTAAAAGGACATGCATGGTCAATACTGTTGTCTGGTGCCTATATTTGGGGTCTGCCTCTATTTTACCACTCCAAAAGAATAGTGGTTAGAGTATTCTCTAGTTAAAGATAGCCATTTGCTCTTGAAGAATTTTTATTTTTTATTTTGTTTCCGACATGGGAATACCCTGAGTGATTGCCATGGTCAATCCGGAACCCCCCAGAGTTTTTGTAACAGGAGTTGTTTTCTCTGAACTTTGTATTTTGCATCACAAAACAGTGAGTTCCTGTGATCATGAAAACGATCCTTGACTGCAGAGATGGACCAGAGCGTTAAGCGGATGCTGAAGCTAATTGAAGAGGATGGAGACTCATTTGCTAAAAAGGCTGAGATGTATTATCAGAAGAGACCAGAATTGATTTCTCATGTAGAGGAGTTCTACCGCATGTACCGATCTCTGGCAGAACGTTATGATCACGTGACAGAAGAATTAAGGAAGAGCATTCCATCAGATCTCCAGTCCCAGGGCTCTGGAATTTCTGACGTTATCTTTGAACCACCTTCTCCTGCTCGTGAACTAAAACCAAGCCGTCTTAAACCTGGCCCTCGAGCTGCTGGTTTTGATTTCTTCTTGGGCTCTGGTGGCAGTGGCGATCGTCACCATAAAGAAGTAGACGAATTATCCACGTTGACGGATTCAGAATCAGAATCTGATGATTCTTCAGTAAACAATTACTCAGGTCTATCTGGGAATAGTGGTGACCAAGGACTGTCCCGGAGAATAATTGATTTAGAAATTGAGCTTCGTGAAACAAAAGAAAAGCTACGGATGCAGCAAGATGAGAGTGTTGATGGCTCATTTAGGGGCGTCAGAAATGAAGATTCTGAGGATGTTCTTGCAGAAATTACAGGGTGTGAGCGAGATCTGACAATTGCAAATGAGGAGTTACGGCTGTCAGAAGAAGAGGTTACTCGATTGAATACTGAGCTTCAAAAATGTAGGTCATCTGAAGTCTCTGATGGTTTGCAGTCTGAGTTCGCATCGCCAGCTGAGAGCAAGGTCACAACCAGGGAGGTTGAGCTGGAATTTGAGGTAAATCAAGCTTCTCATCTTCAACAAAGGATTGGTGGGTCGGAAGCTGAAACTTTGGACTCCAATGTTAAGATTCAAGCACTAATGGAAGAACTCAGGATTGCTAAAGAGAGGCTTCATGTTTCAGAGAAAGAAATAACTACTTTGAAAAAACAACTTGAGGGTGGTGGACCATCTGAGAAAATCAATAATTTGCAAGATCAACTTGCGTTGGCTCACAAGGAGATAAATACGTTGAAAAACAAGCTCAACGCAGAAAAAAGGGAGGTCTCCAAGCTGCAAGAAAGAACTGCCAGGCTGAAAACTAATCTGTCAGACCGGGATAGTGAGGTGAGAGATCTTAAACTAGCAGTGTCTGATGCTGAGCTGAAGATTTTTCCAGAAAAGGCACAGATCAAGGCTGAAATATCTAGATTGATAGAGGAGGGGACATGCTTGGAGGAGCGGCTGAAAGAACAGGAATCACGTTGCCGTTCTTTAGAGGATGGTATTAGGATGTTCCAGGCTGAGAAGGCAGAAATGCAGGAAACACTTGAACGTGAAATTCAGAAGTTAAAGGAAGACACTGCTGAGCGAGACAGTCGCATAAAATCTGAGAGAGATGAGCTTAATGAGAAAGCTATTACACTTAAAGCAGAGGTAACTTCTAGAGACAACCCGGTCAATCAAATGGATAAGCATCTGCAACAATTACGCATGGAGCATGTGAAGCTACTTGCCGGGGCAGAAGAGGCACGTAAACTAATGGACGAGTTAAGATCAAAAGCTAAGGATTTGGAGGGAGAAGTTGAGAGGCAAAGAATTTTAATCCTGGAAGGAGCAGAAGAGAAACGGGAGGCAATAAGGCAACTGTGTCTCACTCTTGAACATTACAGGAACGGTTATCATACTCTACGACAGGCTTTTGCGGGGCACAAGGGAGTTCCAGTTTTGGCAACATAAAGTTAGGTTGTGGCTGCAACTCAACTGCAAATCTGATAGTGCTGCAGTGCGAGTGCGAGCCCAGTCAGGTACTCAGTAGTGCAATAATGTATTTTCTTTTTTCTGCCATGCCTCATGTTTGAGCTGAGTGATGCCCGGGTTTACCATTGTTGGTTAGTAGTCCTGTGGCATTTCTGCGGTCTGTATAGCAAACATCACAAGAAGAACTTATGTATTGGGGGTTCTTGAGGCCATAAAAATAATTCCTCGAACATAAAACTAGATGAGGATTCTTGCAGTCAGACTCTTACCGAACCTATTCCTGACAGCAATGTTTCTTTGCCGGTGTTTAAATGGGTTTGTCTTAATTTACCTGTACTTCGAATAGAAGAAATGAAAGCTTTTCTTTTTCTGCAAAATTTCTACCCAATCTTTAATATTTATTATATTTCTTTGTATTGTTTTCGTCAACGTCACTAGTAGGTATCACTGTATTACCTCTTCTTATCCTGGTTGACACGGTATTAGAGATTTTCTAGTATTAACGAAAGGTGGAAGGAGGCATCAACTTCTACAATACTCATTCCCTTCTTCAAATTCGACAACGCTGTCCCCGATTAGACTCATCAAAGGAATAGCAAAGAAAAAGAAATCATACAGCAAAAAGCCACTAGAAAGCTCTTCTACTAGGTAGACACAGTAAAGAGAAAGAAATGTTGGCAGCCATGAGTGGTGGAGTGTTAGGCTTTTCACTTTCCGAGCAGAATGGGAAGCACCAAGCAATTACCAACAGTGTGCGGTGTGATTGAGCAGTGAAAAGGCTAGACTCGCTTGAAAACTTTATGACTTCTTTTAAGCCTGCCTTTTCAGATCACAACCACAAAGCTAAACACACTCTCATTTCATGCCCACAAGCTATTGTTTTGGCTTTTCAAACCTTGTTTTTATTCCATGTGATGCAATGACAAAGGTTATTTTATTTGTCGGCAAGGCTTTTAGTCATGTAAAGGAGTCTTTATGATATTTTATTTCAGTCCTTGTGGTTTCTAAAAAGAATTATTTTAGACCACCCCATGTTTTATTTTAATTTACAAATTAATTCTTCTTTTAAATTTTCTGGTCCTTGTACTTTATAAAAATTACAATTTCACCCTCCAATGAGAACCCTTTCTACGATTACATCCTTGCATGATTACTCATTAAGTATTCATTACATAGCTTATATATACATAATACTTGTAGTGTAATGAATCATTACAATTACAATCCTTCGTTGCATTATAATCTTAAAAATTACATAACCAAATATAAAAATATAATATATCAGAACATGCAATCGCATTTGCATCCGTTCAATATAAACATTGAATCAGATTGATTAGGGGTAATTAAGTAACCATTGAAACATCACATCACAATTCAATAGAGCATTCTGAATACATACAATATGCACAATCTATATGCAATGCTACTTGCTGTTTTAGGATCACTCTACCTGTCCTCTACAGCTGCTTGCGTCAAGGCACAATGAGATTTGGCCTTAATGATATTTGGAGAGGGAACAGGCCACGCGCAACTCCACGTCTCTCACTTCCAAGCCTAAATCAGGAAGTGCACACCTACACATTCATCTTTTTTCATCAGCACAAGTTGGGCAATGGTGCACAAAACATGCACTCATGCAGGCAAACCCTAGCGCATACACACCAAGATGATGAAGTGACAAGACCTCACTAACCTTGAATCTTGAGCATGGATCATCAATGCTCCTTAAAAAGGCACTGAATAGATCCTCAACTAATCATCCCAGGCACTGTCAGCTGCACCCTCACTTGTGATGACTGAAGGGGCTATC
>Ga0307517_10002175_pt1 | contig 31736 bp, 49 predicted proteins | sample 23_EM_MG_FD_194515 | JGI IMG/M metagenome (GOLD analysis project Ga0307517, IMG submission 194515) | Populus trichocarpa ectomycorrhiza microbial communities from riparian zone in the Pacific Northwest, United States - 23_EM | ecosystem: Host-associated > Plants > Roots > Unclassified | place... | reverse complement strand
TACGTTGGGAATACGATCTGAGAAGAAGACGAGAAGCACAAGGTGAAGTGCCAGATAACATATATACTTCCCCCCCCTGGTTGCACAAACCCGCGAAGAGGTTAGACTTTTCCGGCACCTGTTGTTTCTATTTTCTTATTATTATTATTAATCCATGGGGGAAAGGGGGGCGAGCTTTTCCAGCAGAAGTACTGTAAATTAAATTCCATCATGGGGGATGTTTTTGCAAGTGAAAGGAACCTGCGAAGGGATTGGGGGATTCGACAGGATCAGTGATGGCTCACGTTCGAAGAGAATAATACTTATTAGTTGCTCGGATATTGAAAGCTGAAAGAAGAGAAGCCAAAGGGCGCCCACATATTGCTTGTTTTTACAACTCAGCGGCCCTTGGGAGTGAGCCAGTGAAACACCCAAGAAAACCCATTTCGAGAGGGGGTCGGCGGAGCCAAGAAGAAGGACAAGCAAGCCTTGGGGGTAAAACGGTTTTTGCTGGCACCCCCCCCCCTGGGGTTAGTTCTGGGACAAGTGACAAGAGATGGGTTACAAAAAGTCCCCCACGTCGCGCCGATCGTCGGTTGTGCTACTGAATTGGGGGACAATCTAGAAGGTCTTTGTGGTATTTTACTTTTTTTTTTTACCAAAAAGTTACTCTGACTTACAGGGGGTGGGGTAGACCACAACAGGTCCCAAGGACCGGGACCCTCGCTTGGTGCCGAATTTTGTGGCCGGGAGCAGAGAGATTGTTTCTATGCAGAATGACATTGGGAAGGTTCTGCATGGAAAAACATGAAACATAGATGGGATTGACCGTTTTAGAAGGGACTTGGCATGGGGGCTGCTGTGTCAGAAAATGAATGTCTATCTATCACGCAGCTGCGGATGCGATCGATGATATCTGAGAAAGAAATACGTTACGCCGCTGGCTGGCTGGCATGGTCACGAATTGCAAATTCACGAAAAACGCCCATGCGTAGATGCAAGATGTGTTTTTGGCAGATGATGAACGACATCGGTTTCCATCACGAGGAAGGTCCTTGTGTGTTGTGTTTTTTTTCTTTTCCCGATGGTTGTGGGGGAGAAAATCTTTTGTATTGATCAACAACACGGGTGCGTCAATCAAAAGCGCTCATGCATGCATGCATCCGGTTGGTGTGAAATTTTTTCTTTGAGGCGAAAGCCTGACAGTCATCCGCCGGTGGTTCACCGCCCGGTAATAAGCATCTCTGCCATGGGAAGATATTGATTTTGCAGATGGACCCTATCAAGCGACTTGAAAGGATCCTTAAGGAGAGCAACGACAGCGAGAATGAGAACCCGTGGACAGCATTCATGCAAAGAGTATCTGGGGACCTCCGGAAGCGGAACTGTGATGCACCAAATTGGGTTTGACAGATCGCCGATTTAAGATAAATCGCAAAGGGATCTGGGAGCCATCTGGAATCTTTTTTTAAATTTGCGTAGAGAACAAAAAACTATACTGGTACAGTGGAGATGGCGAATGTGTAAGTGTGTGTAGTTGGAGTTAGAGAAAAGGAAAAACGATGCCGTCTAGAGTTGGGGATGCGATGCTATGAGCAGGAAAAAAGAAAAAAAAAAGAAAGCGGGGCAGAGAGAACGTTATGGGACAAGCAGCTAGGTTGATTAAAGAAATAGAAGTCTATGGGGAGTCATGCAGCTACGCGGGAGGGTTTTCGACGTCGGGCACTGAAGGACGGGGGTTGGTGGACGAACTTGGCAGGGCTGGGGGCAACCCATGAGCGGACGTGGATGTAGAATCTGGATTGGCAGAAGACGGGGAGGAAGAGGATGGGGTGGTCGGAGGGGGGGGTGGAGACGGGGGAGTCGGTTTGTGAGGAGGCGGGGGAGGGAGGAGGAGTGGAGTGGAGGGAGAGGCAGGGTGGTGCGATGCGGGGAAGGGAGTTGAGGAGATGGGTCGGAGGGTGGTCGGGATTCGGAGGGGCATTCGGGGGGATGTCTGCTGCCCAGGCTGCGATGCCAGTGGAGTCGTTCCCGGGCCATCTACGGGCGTCAGGGGGGGCACAGGTGAAGGAGCAGTACGGATGGTCGCCCTCGATGTGTTTCTGGCAGGTCAAGCACCAGTTCACGTCAATATCCATGGTTGGCTGGTCTGTCTGTCTCTGGCGCCAGTTTATATATATCAATCGAGATCTAGATCGTGGCTCAATATATAACAGAATGCTATTCATTGTTCTTTCCTCTCTACTGCTTTCTCTTGTCGACGAGCCCATTCCTGGCCACCCTGAAGTCCGAGTATTAATAGTAACGATCCTATCATGATTATGTTCCCTGCACTCAGAACACGCAGTGCCATCTCTTGATCCCTGTCCTCTTCTGCCCCCAGAGCCCGCAGCGACGGGATGGTCACCGTCAGGTACACTACTATCCCAAACACATACGCCACTACATCCGTAAGACTGGGATTATGCAAAGTGTCCTGTAACTCACCGAGACTCGTTCCGTCGAAGAACACCGCACTTTCGTTCCACCTGTGCAGCTTCGAGACCAGCCCAAGAATCCCGACCACAAACATGCCGTGCAACAGCGCCTACATTCTGTGACGCCTGTGGGGCCTTGTATAAATCAATGTAACATACCTTGATAGCGGGTGGGGCATTGAAGAAAGTATTGTAAAACTGGAACCCGTCTTTCACGGCGTCCTCTGTGCATCTCCATAGTACTCGGTGATCTACATTGAAGCAAATAAACAAAATTCCTGATCAAAACTAATCAACTTCCTTGTTGCGGAGCATGAATGAAAAAAGTTCACTTGCCAAGGAAGAACGAAATGGGTGCCAGAACTGCAGCTTGCCTAAAGCCCATGGCTGTTATTGCTGATGATCGGGTCGACAGCACCGCCATCACAACTCTCTGGACAAATACGCATAAGCATCCAATATACAATATTTTACATATCATGCAGTGTCTTTTCAAACTCATGGTATCAAGATGTGGTATATAAAAGAAAGCGGTAATTCCGCAGGAGTGGTTGTGGTATTAATATTATGAAGGTTTCTCTTGTGGTCGTGGGGACGGAGGGAGTCCAATCATTCGAGAATGCCTGTTACCGCGCTCAGAGGTCGATACAACGAGGTTCAGGCCTTTCGATGACGCTGCGTGTTGTGCCTTTGAAAATTTCACAACAGGTGTCTCGGGTGACTCTGGAGCGCTTATGCGAATACCCACAGGACTGGAGGACGACGAGTCAACAGTCGCTTCACCTTCAGTCGTTTCTGTCCCGCTCTCTTCATGAATCGAACAATCGTCGCCCTCTGATTGTGTATCCTCCGCGGAGGCTATTCAGAGAAATGAATGGGAGGCTTTGGAAAACACAATAGGAAACGTACCAATTAATGATCGCCCAGTCAGTCCGAGGAGTTGATCTGCTGCTGCGTCCGAGTAACGTTGACTGTTGCGACGAAGGAGCTCTGAGGTTTGATCAGCAGAACCAGTATCTCGCTCAGCATCGACGTTGAAAACTCTATTGAACTCTCCGAGCATTAAACTGAAGACCCCAGCAGGTATACCCAACGTTGGACTGAATACGATTCCAACGTTCCGCATCGTCATCTTGTTCACATGTGAGTTTTGAACGATGAGAATGAGATGGGCCGTTAACGCGCGTAATAGACTATAGTTGACAAGAGGGAGGGCGGCAATCAGCTGAGAGAGCTCTTTGATTCTTTCTTGAGCGTCAACAAAGTCTAGATCGATAATTGAGTTTTCAAAGAGTCGGGTGCTTTTCGACTCACCGATCACAGCGAGAAACCTCAGATGTAGCTCTCGAGTGAGGATACTCGACGGGAGTTCACGGAGATAGCTTTTTAGAAGTCCTGCTATAGCATGAGGATCCCAATACTCGTCCGACCCTAACAGATCAACATCCCCTTCTGAAAGCTAGTTCAGCAACAGTTGATATCAGCTACAAATTACGAACCGTTGTTAAATCTGTCCTTAAGAGCCTTGATGACGGCAGAACTCCCACTTAGCCTATAGATCCCCTCCTCCTGATCTGCTTTTTTGGCCTCCAGATATTGTATAGAACGGAATACGATACTCGGCAGGTTGCAAATCTCGGAAACCTCCAAGGATTCCTCCAGTGATACCCCAAAGACTGCCCTAGGAGCCGATTGAGGTTGCTTCTCGCCTAAGATGAAGATCATATTAGCGTTTGCCACTCAAATAAGGTTAGCTATTACCTTTCCCAAATCCCCAGAAAGAGCGCGACTTCCCCTTTTCTCGTCTGTCGCTGTTTGCTGATGAATCGAAAGGAGCATCCCTCCCACCAAATTTGAATCCAGCGGGAATAGGAGCGCCGTTCATAGGACCCGAAATCTTGGCTTTACCATCTGGAGTCGGGACACATTCAAGAGGGATCTGTGTAGATGGTCCACCAGGGTAGTGTGGCTTGCGTCCATCTTCCTTCGGTTTCTGATCCAGCGAGGGTTTAGGTCTTGCAGCTCTGTCGTCTTGCAAATCTGGGTAATGTCCAAGTTCAGAATTCGCCCGTGATGCCATGTTATCCTGAGAGAACACGGGAATTCCAGATGAGAGGGGTGAAGGATCCGGCAGGCTTGAAGGCAGACCAAGGCCGCTGCGTTCCATGATCCGCATTTGGGCTTCAGAAGCACTGCTATTAGAAGACCCTTGCCGGTCACTGGGTGGTATATCCATAGATTTGGAAGGGCTGGAAGATCGCGCGTAATCTTCAGAGGTCGGAACCGATTGGAACAATTTGGCATTTGCCGGGTCAGGAGGAAGTTGGGAGAGAGGAACAGCAGGTCCTCTGGAGATCTCCTCCCGGATAACACGAGGATTAGATTTTGTGCGCCCCATCGGGCTTGTTGTCATGTCACTCGAGGTACTCGTTCGAGGTTGACCGAATGTGTTGGATGCAGCAGCAGAAGAATTACTGTGTGCAGCAGTCAAGCCCGAAGGAGGATCGAGGACCAGATCTTCGCTGTACGTTCCAGTGTAGTATCTGACCAACATTTCAACCCAACTATCCCTGTCTTCATCACTTTCGGCACAGAGGACGTGACGTGCACTATTTCCGCTGGGGCCCTTCTTCGCTTCAACGATAAGGAATGCATGCCGATACTCCTTCTCATCGTCGTTGTTTGGTGGCTTCTCGGTCCTGTGCTGTCGTGCGATTTGTGCACCAGTAATGGTAATTGATCCAAGGTGGGTACCTCCACGCTACAAACAATAGGTTACGAACTCGAATCTCAGGAATCGATTAAGGATGACATACGCAGTCATAGTACTCCAGCACCGGCCCTTGAAGGACGAAGAACCGGGTTTTCCAACCACCAAAATTCTTGCCACGTTTAGTAAGGTATCCTTCTTTGTGCCCAATCTGCATGACAGGCTGTTTCTGCTCCCGAACAATATCAGAGGTAAAAAAGGCGATAACCTCATCGTTGTGCTTTACAGGCAGCCTGATCAAGGATTGCAAATAGTGTTCAAGGACGGCCTGAATATTTTAGAGAGAGAGTGTTGGTACGATGACTCTATAAATTCTGATTGGTACTGACCTTTCTCTGGTCCACTTTTGCTGGGGCGTGATCCTTCCACAGCTTTCCTTCAGGTAGGTTGGCAATCTTCTTCCCAACTCCTTTCCCAACACTACTCCGGACCCTTTGGTCGAGACCCAACACGTCCGAATACATTTTCTCGACTTTCCAGCCTTCCTTCCCATTTCCGGGATTAACGAACACGATAAATGACAGAACCTCCTTCCCGCGGTCATTGGGTCGCACAAAAGAATGAGAAACGATGACAATCGTACTTGGGAGGTCGGACGATAGGAGAGGAAGTGCCCTGAACGCAGCCGGAATGCTTGAAGAAACTTGTGTTGTTTCTGGCGATTGAGCTGGGCCATTCGATCCAAAGGAATCGGAGGGCGACACCAAGGTCGAAGGCGTCGAAGGGGCGGCTTGCTGCATCGGAGGAGTTTGTGGTCTGTGGTCGTAGGAATGTTGGGCGTCTTGGGAAGCAATACGTTGCTTGTGACTCTGGGGGTGAGGAACCTGGTGCGATGGTGGGGGGAGCGGAAATTCTTCGGCAGCGCCACGTGACTTATCTGACCGTTTGGACTGCACAAAACCAATATCTTCCCTTGAAGAGTTGCTTGATTGAGACAAGAATTGGTTGAAATTGGGTGGGTGATTGGGTTGGTGTGTGGCTAGATCTCGCTCGTGGTGTGGTTGTAGTTGTATGGGCGGTGTCTGATTTAGGGAATGCATGTCAAGAACTGTTAATTGTTAGAACCATATGTCACAACTCAGCAGAACAAAAGGGGGCTTGAGGGAAGGATGACAATAACTGCATACCTAAATCTTTGGCAGCCACCGTGACATCTGCTGCGTCTTCGCTGTCCGTTTCATAATTCGATTCCCCGTCCATATCCAAAAATTCACTATCCTGCTCAGAATCCGCGGAAGATGACCTCGGCGGAGGATAAAAGGGCGTTACAAGTTGCGCCTTGGATGAAGATGAAAAAGTATCAACTCCGGGACTGGTTATGGGCGAGTCCGTCATATTGGTGATATACTGTTTTGCTTCTTCTGGAAGGGAGATACGGGACTCCCGAGAAAGATGTCGGTTTTCAGGAACTGGAGCCAGTCTTGAAAGGGCTTGAGTTTGGAGTGGCAAAGAAGGTCCAGGAGGGGTATAGTGCGGAGTATGCCCTGAGTTTCCAGCATAGGTTTGGCGAGACTCTAACGCAGTTGGAGTCAGAGTGATATTAATATTTTGTGTGGCGAAAGACGGATTGCTTCCCAAGCTGTTGCTGCTAGGGATCGATGTTGACTGCGTCGAATGGTTGAAAGTGCTGGAACTTGTCGTGACAATGCTGCTCACGCTCTCGGCAAGACTGCTCTTTCGTGGGTTAGGGCGAACGGGAGTATAGTGCCCATTAGCGACAGGCTTGTTTGTGGTCGTGCTTGCCTCTCCAGAGGTTTCAACTAAGCGGGAAGAAACTGCTGAAGGTCTAGGAGTCCGTGGACTTTGTGGAAAGGGTGCTCCTGGTGTTTGAGCACCACAAGCATTGTCCGTAGAACGAGCCGAGAGCGGTTCCAGAGAGCGAGAAGAGTGAATCAGAGGGGGAAGTGAGGGACTTCGGGTTGGGAGGCCTGTAAAAAGGTGTTTTTTTTCAGTGGAAAGGGATGTTTTAAGGAAATTGTAAGTGACCTGTATCGTCTGAATTATGCCTCTGTACAATAAATTTGTTTTGAGTCTGTGAAGGTGAGACAGTTGAATGATTATCCGCTGAAAGATCGAGGCTGGGTTTTGAAGCACGATCTATACTCGGTTTCTGCCGTCTCTCAGAACCATTTGGGAGGGCACCAAGGGCAACCAATTTGCTTCTGTAACCATCGCGTTCTCCCCGAATGCGTTCAAGCTCTTTGAGGATCTGATTATATCCCGTCCGTTGTTTTTCAATGAGTTTCCAGAGTTGAGCATTCTGTGCTGAGAGAACATTGCGGTCATTAACCGCTTGTTCAAGGGCAGCTGTTCCTGGATCAGGAGCTGCAGCATGGTGTTTCAAAAGGGCATCCACAGACATGGTCTGTGGTGAGATTTGAACCGAGGATGAAGAGGAAGAAGGATTTGATGAGGAGGAGGACGTGGGTTGGCGAAGGGGTGATTGTGTACCAGGAAACGGGTGTTTGTCTTTATCCCTCGCTGGTGTCCCAGGAATGGACAACAGGTTGCCCTGGGCACTGTTCACCGTATTGCCTGAGGACATGGTAGTCGACGACGAGTGCAAGTTCAAGGGCGCGTTGCCATTGACGGCTCACAATCACAATCATGTGACTCTTCATATTCGCCACTTGGAGAAGCTTAGAAGCAAACTTATTCCAGACTTCCATGTTTCTCCGTTTCGGAGCTCTGGTCGCAGCTACTAGCTGTCGACGTGCGTTGGCGTTGCCAATAAGGCTGCCGCCGCCACTCAGGTTATTGAGTAACCTTTCGCTTAATCCGGTCTCCAGAGATTCAGACAACAGCAATGATCATTCTGCGGAACGCCACCTTCCCGAACATGCTGTAATTTCGACATTTGACCTCTTCAGCATCGGCGGTACGAACATGTTGTTCCGCTGCCCCCTCTGGCTGTTGACTTCTCGCTGCTAGTCGGCCCTTCTTCATCCCACACTGTGGGACCCATGCGAGCCGCCAAGATTTTCATCACGGATGTTACGGACATGGGTTTATTGCACAAGGTATTGCTCCTCTGCTAAAGAGCCGCAGCCATAAACACTGTCAATAGGTTAGAATGGTGAAGATCAATCTGTACGCGTTTTAAAAAAAAAACCAATACTTGTCCGCGAAACGTACGTATGCTTGGGCTGACTTCATCCAACTAGATATGGTTCTCTGGCTGCTACAGGTATGTCACGGTGATATGATATATGATATCTAAATTTCATCCAAAACTAGGAAAGGGGTTTGTTTGATTCCCCAATTATCCCCTGATTCTCACTAATTCATTCAAACAGACACCATACGCCCCAAGCCATTCTTCTTGGACTGGAAGGTTAATTTTTCAAAATTAACCCAAAGTCTGATTTTAACCAAAGCTCCAGGCTCAGATCCAGAGACGATCGATACTGGCACAATTCCCTCTCGCTATGACTGCATTTTGGAAAATAAAACCCTTCTCCTTGGGGGTCATCATCTTATCCAGTACGATATGGATCGTGATATGCTCTGGCGATGGGATCAAGTCCTCAAGACCCATCCCAATGGCATGAGGTTCAGCGTGTTTGGTGAAGATGGCGATTTGTTGGCCACGAACGAGTACTTCAGCGTTGGGGGAGGTTTTGTTGTCAACGATAAGACCAAGGGTATGAAATCTTATTTTCGCTTGCGGGTTGTCATAATGACGTGATTTGCAGTGGACGAAAACTTATTTTACAAAGGTGTTGACAAGAGTAAAGTTCATGGTGCAAGATTGCATCAACACCATACCGAGCCCGTCAGCGACCAATCACCCGCTGAGTGCGAGAGCGAAGAGCCTCCTTACCCTTTTGACACGGCAAATACATTGCTGACATTGACGAAGAAGCACAATGTAGGCTTGACACCAGCTCCACAGTCTGCATACTCAATTATACTCTGCAGATGACAATTGCGCAAATAGTTCATGATAATGAGGTCCGTACCTGGCGTAGATAAGTGAAAGCTCGATGATAATCCCGGTTGCAGAAGCATTTCGGCTACACACCAGAAGATATTGATGAAAAAGTTAGTAATTTGAATCCCATCCTATTTCCTACTGAGCATGCTATAGATCATGCGAATTTGGCAAGTTATGGATGAATGTATCCGTTCCGGCGTGTCTACTGCTGAGCGGACACTTCCTGGACGTCTTAAATTACGAAGGCGGGCGCCTATGCTGTATCGGCGTCTGATGCGCGGGTATGTTAGAATTTATTGCAGATTCAGTTGTATTCACAACTTCTTACCAGATTGTATCCCGGCGTTGCTAGCCCTTCAGGGCCAGCTATTGGTGCGGGATGGCAGCCCGATGCCATTCCAGGGCCTGTAATTGTTGACGATCTTGCCCCAGAAGATGAGATTTCCAACAATGCCTCAAGCTATAAAGGAGCTAGACTCGTTACGGGAAGCCTTGCATCTCGTGCCCCTCGAGTTGTTGGCTCATTTGACCACCCGTTGCTCCCCATGCCCCCCGTAAGCAATTGTTGGACGTTACTGTTGGTCACTAAGGATTATTCTAGAGGAGAACGGTCGTACCCGCCATGGATTTCCTCGCTTGCTATGCTATTGCAGTTAACGAAGTCAATGCCGCAGGTGGTCGTATTGTAACCTCGCCGACCAACGGTGCCGCTGGGGTCATTCCTGCTGTGTTGAAGTACATCATCGAGGTATGTCGCTTTTGCCTTATCTGCCGGGTCGTTTTGATAATCTTCACCAAGTTTGTTAGCGATGATCCAGAGAAGAGCATCAAGACTTTCCTTTTGACTGCTGCTGTAAGCATTTTCATCCTTAAATTCGAAGAGCACACCAAATAGTTTCTCAGGCTATCGGAATGCTCTTTAAACGAGGTAGCACAATTTCAGCAGCAGAAGGTGGTTGTCAAGCAGAGGTAGGAGTGGCATGCTCCATGGCCAGCGCTGGTTTCGCGGCTTGCATGGGAGGTAAGTTGTCATTCTGATGGGGATTTTTGTTAACTCAGCAACCTACAGCAACACCAGAAACTGTTTTGCAGGTTCGATCTCGTCTCACATGAAATCTATAGCATCGCTTACCTTCATTGTGGTAACAAAAGGCTGCGGAGATTGGCATTGGTACGACACCTTTTGGGGTTTAGTGGCCAGTCAGATTTGAAAATATTTGCAGAACACAATTTGGGGTTGACTTGCGACCCGATAGATGGCCTTGTTCAGGTCCCATGCATAGTAAGGAGACCCCTACTTGCACATGATTATTTCAACCCCTGTTCAAATCAGGAACGTAACAGCTTGGGAGCAGTTAAGGCAGTGACCGCTGCTCAGCTTTCTATGGCGAGTGATGGAATCTATAGTGTCACACTTGATGAGGCTATAGAAGCAATGCGTCTGACTGCTGCTGATATGAGTGTGAAGTATAAAGAAACTAGTCTTTCGGTATGTTCTTTGTCCTTCCCCTATTGAAAATTACCAACTGTCATGGCTTTATACAGGGGTTGGCGGTAAGCCTGGAAAGATTTCTCTTTGATTCTTCCATTCTGACCCTTACTGACAGAGGACTGTCAAGATTCCGCTAAGTGTTCCCGCATGTTGAGGGAATTCCACTTGTTCAGTCGTACTCTTTTCATTAATTTATTCTTTTGCATTCCGAGCGACTCAATGCGTCTCTATAGACGGGCCACTCTAGAGTCTAGACTCCACCTTAGATTCTTTTTTAATATCCCGCTTGACATATCTGCAATTTTATCAAGTCATGCGACCGACCTGAATCTAAGTTCGATGGGATGTCCCCCTACTTTTGCCGATTCCCTGGATCCTCTCGGACTTCTGCTGGACAGATACATTCTGGGGTTCACATTTGGTACGTTTCACTAGGGAAATTCTCAAGGTGAATGGGTGAAATTTCATTCAAACAGTAATACTTGAAATGACACACAGGCTGGACAAACCAACCTGAGAAACTTTTGGAAAAAGGGGGTAATGCTTGGCTTCACTTTGGCTGAAAAGTCGGATTGGTATATGTATCTTCAATCGACTATTAATTACTAGGCTGGACAGTTTCCTTTCCACTGACCACCCGAAACCATCCGGTGTGCTTGTCCGTTTTGTATTTTGAGCGTCATTTGATATAACCATTGTTCTCTAATTAATATTTGAATCCGTCGTGAAGCTTTTTATATATAACTACTCTTTTATAACCGCCAAAATGAATAGACTTTCAACTGTTGAGTGTCAGTTTCTACAACCCAGAGCATTTCCTATTTTCCTATTTTCGGAGTGTGGTTGGGCAGTGCGCTCATTTTTAACCATCTTTTTTAAAAATAATGCTGTGTTGTTAGGGAATTTGCTAAGACCAGGAGCTCTGCAGTCTCCCCAATATTTCTGTATATTCCAGTGATCACAATTCTTCAGTAATGTAGTTGATCCACGGATATTATGCAGTGCTTAATGTGTATTTTCTCCTTATGGGGTTGTTTCGCTGTTGCCTTGGTGGTGTCCAAAAATGATTGTGAAGGCAGAATTTGGAACCAGCCACACTTATACCCACAGCTCTCTTTCAAGGGCTTCGTCGGAGGCAACAACAAACTCCACTTCTTCTGCATCTTGACACGCGCATAGTATTTACCATCTTCTGGGCAAATGGCGACTCTGAACCTGTTTGAACCAGGAGACATCACATCCGTTTATTCGTCCATCATTGAAAATAAGAACAATTGGTGAGCTTTCGCCCTCAACCTCAAGGTGTTGGGTTTACTCTGCATGCACGTAGGCTATTGCTTCATTATGTCGATGATTCGGTACGCTTTGATCAAGGTTTAATGGGAAAATCCTGTAAACTAATCTTTTTCAGCATAATGAAATCGGTCTGCACTCGTTCGGAAACGAAGGCTTAGAAGAGCTCAAGAACAAGATAGATGATTTGGACAAGGTGTTTATTGGTTTCTACCAAGAGGAATTTGAGTGCGACCCTGGCTATGCCATTATCAATTACATCCCTCCTTCGACATCGGGGGTCAATAGAGGTATTTTCCGATTACTCACCCTTCGACGGACGTTACTCATGATCATCAAAGCAAGTGTTCTTGTTCACTCGCGACGCATAGGGACCATCTTCAGGGTTTGTCAGTCATTGTTCTCCATCTCATTGTTCTCAACTTGGGTCGTTGCATAGAAACATGAAGCAGTCTTCACAGTCGACAGTCTCTCTTTCTTAACTTCTGACAACATCCACCGCGCTATCACGAAGCAGGACAACTCGCCTATTTCGAAAACCTCTGGACATACAACCCTCGACATTATTCAAGAGCCTGTGGACTTACCCAGCATTCCTGATTCTAGTTCGCTCGACGAGCCATCGCCTATATTTGCTGTCCAACCTCCAAGTCCGTTTAGTGAGAATCCGATGGTCGGACGAACATCGTCGTTTTCGCCACCTCGCCCTCAATCTCCTCGTAGAGGTTTCTTTGGGAATTTACTCAAGAGGAGGAAGAAGACAAAATCGCTAGAAAATATGCGTGAAGAGGCACCTCCTCCGATTCCTCCGAAATCCCCGGCTGCCCTGCCTAAAGACAAGGCTACTTACTATGATGCTCAACCAATAAATTCGACCCTGTCACAACGCCCCCGGCAGCCTAGGATATCGCATGACGGCAGCCTTCTTCGGCATAGACGATCTCGCAGTATGTCAGATTTTGCTGTGATTTCTCATACGGGTGATGATGGGGTGGTTGAGCCCGAACCTACATGCCAACCCTCTCAATTGGTCCCATTGAAGGGGAAGTGGGCGCCGCTACCTACAATTCCAAATGATCCTGCAGAACGAGTTCGACGCCGGCGTGAGCTCCAGTTGAAAAGGGAACACGAAGAGCAGATGGCAAGAGAGGAGGAGGTGAGGAGACAGGAAAGAATCAGGATGGAGAAGGTGGACCTTTTAAGGCAGGAAGCTGATGAAGAGAACCGAAGAAAGGAGGAAGTTGAGAAAGAAATACGCCGTGTGAGAGAAGAAAGGAGGAGGCGGGAGGCTATGGAAAGAGAAGAGGAAGAAAAGAAGCGACAAGAATTTGAAGAGAGGAAGCGTCTAAACAGGGACCGTCGCATGGAAGAGCATCGCAGGCTGGAGCAGTGGCGAGAAGAGCAAGCAAGAAAGTCTGAAGCTGCTACTCAACATGCTGAAGAGATGAAGAAGAGGGAGGAGAGGGAGAGGGAGAGGAGAATTCAGGAGGCCGCAGCCAAGGTGAAAGCGGTCAAAGAAGAATCAGGGTTAAGTGGTTGGTTGACAATGCTTAATGATGAAGCGCTTGCCTGGAAGAGGCGATATTACAGATTTGTTGGGAGTACAATTTTTCTTTATCGTGACCAGAAGGTAAGCGTCACCGACGAGCTTCTGAGGACAGACTTGACAAATCGATGTAGGATTTAACCACCCCGTTGGAGCAACTTGACTTGAAGGGAAGTGTCAAGGCTCTGAAAGAATGGAATGAGGGATATGAAGATTTGGAAGCCATCCAGTTTTCATTTGTGGTAGAGTTCAAACAGGAAAGACAGTATTGGTCCATGTACTCTGACTCGGAGGAGGAAAAGGTGCAGTTTTTCTCGATTCATTATATAAAATTATCACCAACTTTTCTTTAGTTCAAACTTTTGGGACTTTTCAAAGTCGCTGGTGGGCTGTGAGGGTATACCAGTATTAGTTTGTAGCTTAGAGGTGTGACATTGTATCATTGCCGTGACACGTGACATCACATCGGTTTGGACTTACCATGATGGCGGGACTCATCTCCCCAAAACCAGTCTACCATGCTCCCCAACTTGGCTCTTTCACGAATGCTGGCGTGAGCCATGCTCTTGCTTTACAAACGGACGCTAAAATATATAACCTGGTTGTTGACCTGATGGATCCAGCAACAAGAGAAGCGGCATTGTTGGAATTGAGTAAAAAGAGAGAACAGTATGACGACCTTGCTCTAGTCCTGTGGCATTCGTTTGGTACGACCCTGTTTTAATATCTGTTAATTGATACCAATACTACGTCTAGGTATCATGCCGATTCTTCTGCAGGAAATTGTATCTGTATATCCTCTTCTTTCACCTCCCAACCTTACCGCCCATGTTTCCAATCGCGTTTGCAATGCCTTGGCTTTACTCCAATGTGTCGCTTCTCATTCGGATACTCGACAACTTTTTCTAAATGGTATAATCAATTCTCAAATTCCATTTGAAATAATTGACAATATATGACTAGCTCATATTCCTCTCTTTTTGTATCCATTCCTCAACACCACGTCCAAGACACGACCCTTCGAATACCTACGGCTGACTTCTCTTGGTGTCATTGGAGCCCTCGTTAAGGTGCTTATCAGTTCAGCTGAATCGAGGCTGATTCTGACATTTTTGTCAGCAAAATGATAACAACGCCGTTATCCACTTCCTGCTTTCTACCGAAATCATACCTCTTTGCCTTCGCATCATGGAGACAGGTTCAGAGTTATCGAAAACTGTTGCCATTTTCATCGTCCAGAAAATCTTGTTGGATGAAACTGGTTTGACTTATATTTGTCATACTTATGAGAGGTTTTATGCAGTTGGCACTGTCCTTAGCAATATGGTCAACCAACTTGTTGAAACTCAGGCTGTGAGACTTCTTAAACATGTCGTTCGTTGCTATTTACGACTCAGTGACAATCTTCGGTACTTATTTTCTTGATATTTTTTGTTCTGTACTAACCTTTGGGTTTCAGTGCACGAGAAGCCCTCAGAGCCTGTCTGCCAGAACCACTTCGGGATCAGACCTTCGGCCAGCTTCTCAAGGTAAACACACTTTGGTCTTTCTGTTATGGATCGCCTCTGATTGGAGATGTAGGGTGATATGGTAACGAAGCGATGCCTGACAACACTGCTGAACAACCTGAACGAACCATAATTATTGCTTTGCAAATGGGACTTTTTTTGCATATTTCACTCATAATCATTGTAGTGTTATATTTTACAAGGTTTTTATTGGCATCGGGTAGATAAAACAAATTGTATTATCTTGATATAGCAGATTTCGGTCGAACTATTTTTGGCAAGTCCAAGTCACGAACGACCACCATGAACTCAACTGATTGCCTATCGGGCAAATACGACAATCCGTTATGTTTTGACACAACGGAATATCCTTTTTATTTTTTTGCAAAGGCATATCTGGTCGATGGCATCCCAGACCATTTGCTTACCCTCGCAGCTCCGGTCATCGCTTATTGGGCACTATCATTATTTTTCCACTTTCTCGACATTTCAGAGTGGAGATGGTTGGACAAGTATCGTATCCACGAATCAGAGGAGGTGAAGTCGAAGAATTTAGTCACGAAATCTCAGGTCGTGTGGGCAGTCATTTTTCAGCAAGTAATCCAGACGGGGTTGGGGCTCGCCGCTCTGTCAGACGACTCTTCGTATACCGTGAACCATCGACTGTACCTCCTCCGAATTGCGCCTTACGTCGAACATGGCCTGTCCTGGCTGTCGGGAAACCCTGGAGTATTAGCTCGTGTTACGGAGTTTGTATATTGGTGGGGCATTCCGGTTTTGCAATTTCTCGGGGCAATGTACGTTCTTTTGATGCATTTTACCCTGTTACTGACATTCCGAAGGTTCGTCATTGATACCTGGCAATACTTCCTTCATCGGTGGATGCACACGAACAAGTTCCTCTACAAACACTGTCACTCGTGGCACCACAGACTTTATGTACCGTACGCGTTCGGGTCACTGTACAACCATCCAGTGGAGGGTTTCCTGCTTGATAGTCTGGGTGCCGTCCTTGCAGAGACTCTGACGCGTATGACCACTAGGCAGGCGATGGTCCTCTTCACCTTCTCCTCTTTGAAGACCGTCGACGATCATTGCGGCTATAATCTACCTTGGGATCCCCTACAGTTGATGTCGAAGAATAATGCAGACTATCACGATATCCATCACCAAGTGCGTTGCTTTTTCAAGTCTCGTGGGATTCTTCTTTGTGAACGTCGCCCCCTAGATAGGTGGAATTAAATCTAACTTCGCACAGCCATTCTTCATTCACTGGGATATTTTATTGGGGACGCGTATGACACGCGAAGAGCTCAAACGCTACCGGCAGAAAAAAACCTTGAAAACTCGATGAAACAAATACTCAAACGAAAGTTTGGTTCAAATATTCCTCACAGGAGAACTACGACTATTCCTTTTGGCTGTGTAAACTACATATATGTTGTAATCAATTAGCTACCAACTGGCCAATGCTGACTTTGAGATTGGAAGGCTTTCCAACTCATTCTCGTACTCGACCTCGACTCGTGGATCTACTGTAAAAAGATAAACAGGAGACACTGCCGGAGTATGAAGGGCTTACTCTGCGCTTTCTTCTTTGGTTGTTTATGAACCACATCTTCCAGATCGCTAAGAATCTCGTCATCTTCGTCTCCGCTGATGTCGCTCACAAACTCCCGATCACCCCAATTGCCTTCTGCCTCTTCTTCAAGCTCCTCCTCGTCTGTCTCATCGTCTACCATGTCCAACTCCACACCATCTTTGACCGCGTTCCGCTCTCGATCTAGAACAGCCTGCCAGACGCTCTCGTTCACGTTCAACGGCGCATCGCCGTATGCCTTTGACTTCAGCCTTTCAATCAGTTCCTTCTCAATTGAACGTTCCAGACGTGCAGCAGACAATGCTTTCCGTTCCCGAACGTCTTCTCGTCGGTCGAGTTTTTTCTTGACACCTATGAGTTTTGGTCTAATTCGATTAGTTGACAGTTTTTGACAAAGGAGGTTATGAAGCACTCACTGCTGCCTTAGTTTCAAGCGTCTCATTTTAATGAGGTATTGAGTAATCTTAGTTATTCGCTGTTTGCATTTGTGGATCAAGAAATTTGGCCAGTGGAGTAGTTCACCATCTATCTGAGAGACTAAGCGACCCGAAACTGGGAACGAAGAGTGTGGTACCTGCTCTAGAGCCTTTGCGTAGCTGTTCGACAATTTTATGCGTTCCCACATATGCGCAGGTGAATGCGCACGCTCAATGGTTTTGACGTAGAGGTATAGAACCCCTTAGAAAGAGAATTAATATTGGAAAGAGAGGTGGGAAGGAAATCACCTTCTTTTTCCCTCACTGTTGCATATCGTGAGTTCGCCAAGGGACAAGATTGTCGATTGCAGAAACCACTGACATTATATTCATTGCGACAAAAATTCTGAGTCGATGTTCTTTATGGATTTAGCATGACGAAACATATAAAAATGAGATCTTACACACTTGACTTTGTAGGAACAAAACTGGTGATTTATTACCGACCAAATGACATCGTCGCTCTGCATCTCACAGCAAAGGAAAAGGAACGTTTGTTTGGCTTTGCTTGCAATCACCCTTTTTTTAATACTCCTCGATGATGGCACTCGCAGTATCGCGTAGAGCTTCAGCGGCTCTCGTCAGGCGGACGTATAATTTTTCTTCTTGTAGACCTTTGCATGACTTCCACTTCGATACTCACCATTTCGTCCAGCGGCTAGAACGGGAGGGTTTGAATCGGGCCCAGGCGGAGGGGATAATGACAGCAATGGCAGAAGTCATAGATGAGAGCATACGGAACATGACAAGTAATATGGTGACTAAAGCTGAGCAAGAGAAGGTATCAACACTGCTAGCTTTAACTCATTGTCATTCACATTTCTTTTCATATAGCATCACTACACCCAGCAGGTCGACTTTGCGCAGATCAAGTCAGAGCTACAGCTGATGGAGAAGAACGATCTAGCTATGTTGAAAGCAGAAAATGACCGACTCATGAATGATATCGAGAAACTCAAGCAACGACTTCGCGAAGAAATCACTCGAACGAAGGCTGGCGTTCTCCTGGACTTGAATCTAGAGAAAGGGCGGATGCGGGAGGAGAGCAGTGGACAGGAACTCAAAATTAAAGAAGTCGATACCAGGATAGAGCAAGAAATTGCTGGTTTGCGGACTGCGATACAGGCATCTAAGGTACCCCTCTTGACTATGGACTTGAAGGTTTCAATAATGTCTCCGTCTAGGCAACAACTTTGCAATATCTAGTTGGCTTTGGTATGTTATCTGCTGATGTGGACGTTGGCCGTCTTATGATTTTGTACAGTTACCGGTTGCTCGGCTCTACTTATGGCTTATCTGAGATTCCGAGCATAAGAATATTACAAGTCCAGTGTCAGTGTCTACATTTCGCCACTCAGTGCAGACATCATATCCCCAACCAACTCCGAGTCCCAAAAGTGAGACCCAGTGGCATTATCTGTCATTCTCTTATCTCACGAGATACGAAACAGTCAATGCCAAAGTGTTTAACTTTCAGGAATTGTGTACAAGCAACTTGTCTTGCTGTGTCGCATATTTATGGACAGTGAGCAGTGATTTCGAGGTTGTTACTACCGCTCTATTGAAAACACCTTGAAATACACTCTCGTCTGGATACTACACCAGTTTGACAGCCATAGACTACAATCGGTCGGCTGACTACCTTTTCCCGAATGAGGCTTGTCCATTTCTCTGCATGTTCATCACATTCATCAACCACAATGACACCTACTCGGCCACTGGAACTATCACTTCCTAATAACAGAGAATCCAAGGAATGCAACCTCATTTCTCGCGGTACTCGCTGCTTCCATGCCGCCATCGATGAACATGGCGGAACATTTGGTTTTCGCGCTGGTTGGGCGAACCAAACCAGAACTTCATCTGAGATAATTTCCCATGGCGGCTTAGGTGACGAAGGTGGCGTCAACACATTACTCCGAGTCGATGCGTCGTGTACATTTGTACTGGTTGACAAGGGACCCGGAAGCGAATTCGTCTTTCGTCTAATATTTTGCCTGATTTCTTCCGGTGAATCATTTTCCGAACGTTTTCTCCGACTTGGTGTCCTGCCACATTCGTCAGGAAGAATGTTAGTCCTACCGTCTAGTTGAGCTAGTCGTTTTTCCCAGAGTTCGGCATTTGTCTCGCGTTTAAGAGGGCAATCTGCCCTCGGAGACGCGAGCTTGCCCCAAGTAATGTTGGCCCAGTCGAAAATATCTTTGTCAGACCTGTCCCTCCCAACGGACTCTAGGGCTATCTTATGCACCTCTTCCAAAGTCAAGCCCTCTTGCCACTTCCGTTCGCTTGGCAAATAGTACTTGGTAATGCGAGGAAAGCGAAGTTCATAATGCTGAAGCTGGTTTAATCTTGGGAATTTTGATTGCATACTGTTTGGCTTACTTTGCAATGGGGTGCTTTTGTGAATCCAGCGCCATATAAACTGACCAGCAGAGGTTCCCGGAGAATGACCGTGGGGGTGGGCCTTAAGCCGTCGAACACCTCAACCTCGAAGGGGAGATGGTGATCCTATAGAATCATGTGGTATAAAGTAATCGTTCTAATGTTTCCCGTAAGATAAGCAGACTCACAAGAGATTTGTATGGCATGGGGTCAGAGGACTTGATAAAGAAGTTGATTCTCTCGAGCTCATCTCGACTCAGACCATACGACACAGTAAAGTACACGTAAAACTTGGGAACTGTTGATGGCTATTGGATAAGATTATTAGAATTACACCAAATCGAAAAGATGGTCTCACTTGAAGGAGGGGACTCTTTGTACTTTCCACGGCTCCGACAAAGAATGTTGTGTACGTTGTTGGTGGGACTTAGGATACAAAATGAGGTTATGTTTTGATTGGAGGAAATTAAAGACTTGCTTACCACGTAAACTACGAGCACGAACCTTTTCCCAAGCAGCGCCAAGAATAACAAGATCCAATTGGTCACCTGCCTCAGGGAGGTAATCTCGTTTGACTTTGACCCAAGGTGTCCTATAATTATTGTACATAGATTCTTCGGCTTTAAGAACTAAACCTTCCTCGCACGTCGCGATGTGTTGTGCAAAGATTTTGTATAATTCCTTGCAAGGGTCTTTTGTGAGCATGTTGATTGGATATCGTGATGCGAGGACGGCCTTCCCTTGCGTGGCATCAATCAGGGTTTCAAGCAATTCCCGACGTTCGGCGTACGATTTGGTGAGGAGTGATTCAGAATCGAGATATAGAATGTCGAAAAACACGAGACCGAGAGATAAGTCGTCATTCGCCAGGCTATTCATGGATTCCGGACTGCAACCGAGTCAATATCAGATAATTCAAAAGTTGACGTTGCTTACTCTTCCGAGTCTGACTCGGGGGGTCTTTTTCCCGAACGTACACCGTAAGCTGTATCCTCAATCATCTGACGAATCCTCCAGAATTCTGCAAGAGATGAAGCGGATCCTCTCTTTCACGCGCAATTTAGATGGAACTTACCGTCAACAATATCACCACGAAAAGCTACCATTTCGGCGTCGAGAATGATATTCTGTTTGACTTTGCACCCACTGGTACAAGTTCCAGTCAATCGTAGCGCAGCACGGATGATATTATGCACAGCGTGTCTATCCAGGGTCGAATCTCGTCTACTTTTGCTGAAGATGGTGATGCAGGAAGAGTTGTCCCCTTTGACTTGAACGTGAATTTGTGCTCGCTCGCCATCGTACTTTGTTTCGGCCCAAACTCGTTGCGAGTCTGCGAAAAAGTTCAGCGCATGCTCACATCCCCGACCTTTCTCTGATTTAGGAATCTTGAAAAACAGTCATTATCAGCACATGTTTATAAATGAAGGTACTTGCAGCCACTGGCTTTCCTATTGTAGGCTTAATGTCGCAACTCTCGGACTTTGGAGAGTCCGCAAAAGCGGCTGCCTCTGTCATATCTGCACATACGCGATAATATCGCAAGAACGACCTGGACGGATCCCAAATATCCATAGCGTGTTCCTTTGAGAGCATCTTGACCGACGCGACATCAAATCTGGTGAGGGCTGTTGTGTAGTGGAATTCCGTTAATGGGTACAGAAGGGGTCTTAGGTCTTTGAGAACGATTTGGACGAGGATAGACGCGTCTTCGGGTGATAGTTGGCGGAAGAGGGCTCGGATGATTGCTTTGCGTGGACGGCGCTGCAATTGGGAGTACTTGGAACGGATGGAAATTTGGGTGTAGCCGGATTTTGAGGCGAGTTCGTCAAGAAGTATATCGACCTCGGATAATGTCAACGAGCTAATGTAGCCTTCTTGGTGCTGTCATCAGAAGTTGGTCAACATCTCCTCTGCCCAGAAAGGTTTACTTACCGAACAGCTTCTCTGTAACACGACTTTCAGTTCTTGTCCGAGACATCCCGTTGCTTCTTCTTGGCTCCAGTTTTCAAATGCCTTGTTATCAATACCAAAACAATCTGCAAGCAATTGTGCCATTCGCGTTTCTTGGATATTGTATTTTCGATGAACATCCTCTTCCGGGAACAAGAGCTGAAAACATGTACAAGTCGTGTTGGGAGGCAACGGCGAGAAACGTTTGTGCAGTTCCTCCACCCATTTACGGAATATTCGAAAGGCGGGATAATCCAGGTTCGAGCCACGTTTTGGACGCGACTTTGATTGTGAAGGGCGTACTTTAGATATTTCGCGTATCAATGAGCTAAAGCTGGGTTGTTCAAAGTGTTCACCGATCGCTTCCCAGTGTAGCTCAACGACGGTACTCACAACGAGAAGGGGACACCTTTTTCTTCTATTGAGGGCATGGCACCTTGATGAGACATGATGATAAGAATGAGAATTGAGGTGATCATGACTGCCACAGTGATGGGGTATCACATTTCCCAGAGTTGCTACAAACAAAGTACGTACTACACCACATTAAGAGTTTTACAAAGAGTATAATAAAGCAAGGATTGAAGAGAAGCGACCGAAACGATGCCCAGAAGCAGATATCATAGATCAAATAGTAGATATATAGACTTCACCACAACCGTGGCCAGTGATCCAACCAGAATAAAGTCTTGGAAGAGAACGATAGGATTATTTAAAAGCAAAAAGAGTGGAGAAAAAGGTATATCGTTGGTGGGTTACCATGTGTCACCATGTGCAAAGCACGCTATGAATAAGTTTTCTCCATCTGGTGGTGGTCCGTTGGAGTGTCCTGGTCTTTCATCGTTATATCGTCACCACTTGGTCTGAGTTCGATGTCGGCGCTGGCTTTGAACATCATGGTCGAGTCCAACATCATGTCGCTTCCTTCGACACGAAAGCCGCTATTCTCAACCCGTAGGTCATTAGCAGGGGTTCCTGGTCGGGAAGACGCAAATCCTGACGATGTAGCGGTTGCTGTTGAAATCAGCTGTTGATTGGTGGGATAATACGAACGCCGTTGCATCTGCTTGAAGTCATAAGTCGTGAATCTGCCAGTTTTTTGAGTTCACTGCCAAATATTGGACATCATAGGATTCTTACTGGTCTTCCATTTGTCTCATTTCAGCGCTGAGGTTGTCGTGTTTGGCTTTCCGTTGCTTCGCTTTCAAAGGATTGTCTTCCAAGAGGAGTTCCTCAAGCTCATAAGATGCGTCGAAATTGGCTTTTTTGGCCTATCATTGAAAAATCAACAAGGATCAATGTGGAAGACAGGAAAAGACGCACATCTGGGACGAAGGGTGGTGTTTGCGTTTTGTTGTCTAGCGTCTCCCAATCAATAGACTTGAACCATGCGTGTCGCTGCAGTTCTTGGAATCCTTCACCGTTAGGCTTGCATCCATAACGCTTTGCTGGATCTCTTTCAAGAAACTGGTACAGGTCAGCGGCGGATCACGGAACCCAGACAGTTAATTAGCCCTTACCCCTCTAATGACTTGCATGCCTGCTCGACTGCATTTAGTTTCGGCATCTTCGGGCCACTTAACTGGGTCCTTTGAAATGCTGTACGTAAGGTCATTATTGGTCCTCCCTCTAAACGGACGTCGACCAAAGATGAGTTCGTAAGCACAAACGCCTAACGACCACCAATCGATACAGTACGTGTATCCACGTTTTAATAGAATCCTTAAATAGGACGAAAATTAAATGAAATTGTTTGATTGTTGAGAACACATACTCGGGTGCCATGTATGCCATGGAGCCTGCCACGCCCGTTAGCTTCCTCTCGCCGAAGTGGACTGCGATATTAAAATCTGTTAGGTGGGCATTTCCACGCTCGTCGAGAAGGATGTTGTCAGGTTTGATATCACTGTAAAAATATTTATTTAATGATGGAAAATTTAATCTAAAATGGGAGGCACTTGCGTACCGGTGCATTATCCCCATCTCGTGGAGGCAAGAGAGAGCTGAAGAAAGTTGTGCGACGTAGAAGCGGATGCAGTCCTCTGACAGTGATCCTAGCCGTTCCAAATGGACTGAGGAGCAATAAGAGCAGGAGGGAGGAATGAGCGAGTAGCACTTACATCGAAGATCACCCCCCAACATGAGATCAAGCACGAAGAAACAGTTTTCATCGTCTTGGAACGCATACCGCAGGTTGACAACAAAAGGGTGGTCAATCTGAGATAGTTAGGGATGGGATAACTTAAATTCCATGAGAAGGGAGGAACCGACCTCTTCGAGGAGACGACGCTCCTGTATGATATTTGGGACGGCTTTCATTTTCACGCACTTTGACTTGTTAATGTATTTGAGCGCATATAGATCACGCGTCTGTTTGTGCTGAACGACGCGGACCTTGAGGGGAACGATGAATATGGGGTGGTGGAAAATATAAAGAGAGCGAGGACCTTGCCAAAGGCACCTTTCCCGACACATCTTAACAAAACAAAATGGAATAGTGTGACCTCGCCATCAAAGTCAATGGGCTAAGACAAATTTAAGTATGTGGAAAGGGTTGGAAACAATCAGGACATACCTGTGCACGACAACAGACTGCGCCCATAATTTGGAGGTAAGGCAACAAGTTAATGAGAATAAATGTCACAACAACACATGTCTGTCACATCAAATGTCTTTTCTTCAATTCTGTAATGACACCTCGAGATTTCCTGAGGCCGCTCGTGTTGTCGGGCCCGTCGGGAGTAGGGAAAAGCACACTACTCCAGCGTTTGTTTGCAGAGTTTCCAGACAAGTTTGGTTTTAGCGTCTCACGTAGGCTTCTTGCTTCAAAAATTGAAAACTGATGGTGATCATCTTCTAGATACCACTCGGAGCGCAAGACCAGGGGAGATTGATAGCCAACACTATCATTTTGTGACTCCCCAACGCTTCAAGGATCTCATTCAGGAAGGAGCTTTTATAGAGCACGCAGAGTTTTCTGGTAACTACTATGGAACCAGCTTTGGTGCAGTGCAAAGCGTTCAAAAAGAAGGAAGGAGATGCATCTTGGACATCGAAGCCCAGGTAAGCAAAACCCAGGCTTTCTTTGATCGCTATGCACCTCTGGAATTGTTACAGGGAGTGCGGCAAATCAAAGGCACGAATCTGAATCCGGTGTACTTGTTTATTTCTCCACCCTCCCTGGCGGCCCTTCGCACTCGTCTTCAGCAACGTGGAACCGAAACAGAGGCTTCTGTGGGGAAGCGCCTTGCTACGGCACTGAAAGAAATAGAGTTTGCTAAGGAACCATATGTTCATGATGTGGTGATCATTAACGACGACCTTGATCGGGCCTACGAACTCTTCAAGAAGGTTGCCCAGGGCGAAGAGGTCTGTGGTGACGTTTTACCGAGTTTAGATGACTAGTCTATGTAAGTAATAAAATTAGAATGTATTACTAATACGAGCTGCTTGTCCCTTGCAATGACCTGTCGCGATTCTGAGGGCTGGAGATTGGTCTCCCGTCTAAGAGACTTTGATACCACACCTTGCTTCGAGGAGGGCGTACTGTTGCCATCCTTGTTGGCTATTATTTTCTTAATATCCACCTCCCAGTCCTTGATCCTCGTTTTCAAGGAAAAGTTTCATAGGACACCAAGGTCTACGCAAGTCCTTACAGCAAAATTGGTAAGTACACACGATGTTGTCTTTGCATATCTTTTTGACAATTCCTGTAGGCTTTATTGTGCATCTCCGTCACCTCGAGTCTCACCAACCTTTGTCACGTCCTTGCTCTGCACAAAAAAGTCGCCGTCTTGGGATTATATATCTTGGAGCCCCTTGTCCTCTCATCCATTTCTGTGTTCACCTACTACAATCACACGCGTACAAGACGCTCCTCGACTTCCTTGCTGCTCTTCTGGCCGCTCTACATCGCGGCCATTGCCACCTGGGTCCGCACTTTTCTCGCAGCGAACGTCCACCCGGACGCGTCACTGGTCATCTTCAAACTTTTCACCACACTTGCTGGATCAATCGCGTATGGATTGGAATGTATGGGATCGGAAATTGGTCTACCCCAGTCGGAGAAATTATTTAAAGAAAATCCAGAACTCATTGCGAACATTTACAGCATTTGGGTAACCATATCATTTGTCCCTCTTTTATGAAGGCTGAACTTTTCAATTTCAAGACCTTTTCCTGGATGAACCCTCTCATGACAAAAGGTGCATCTCAGTTCATCACAGACGGAGACCTCCCACCTCTCAAGGAATCGGACGAGTCTGCGAACCTTGGGGCAAAGCTCCAGAGACTCTTGCAAAAACAGTACGTATCTTCCCTCAATCCCATATTCAGTGTCCTCAGTTGGTGCATACAGTTCACTCTGGAAGGCCCTCTTTATTTCATATGGTGGCCCATTTGCAGTCGCTGCTGGTCTTAAAGTCATCCAAGATTCTCTCGCGTTCTTGCAACCACAGTTGTTGCGCTGGTTGTTGAACTACATTACGACGTATCAAGAAGCTCGTTTCAACCCGGATAGTCGACCGAGTGACGTCGAAGGATTCGCAATTGCACTCATCATGTTTGTTGCTTCCGTTGTGCAGACAATATGCCTCAATCAAGTAGGAAGTTCTATAGTACTGATCCTCGGTTTAATTTGCTGATTGAACATTGATGCAGTATTTCCAACGTACTTTTGAAGTTGGCATGCGCGTTCGAGCTGGTCTCATCACTGCCATTTACTCAAAAGCTCTCGTCCTATCGAATGATGGGCGGTCACGCTCTACTGGTGACATTGTGAACTTGATGTCCGTTGATGCCACTCGTCTTCAAGACTTTTGTGCGTACGGTTTAATGTTTATTTCGGCTCCAATCCAGGTTAGCATGCTTTTTGTTCAAATTTGAGTCACGCTGAGAACTTTGATAGATCACACTTGCCTTCATTTCGCTATATGACCTTTTGGGTTGGGCTGCGTTCGTTGGTGTCGCAATTATGATATTGTCTGTCCCGCTTAACACCCGTAAGGAATCTCCAAAATGCTCTTAGTAAGGTAGCTCACGCCATTCATTTCAGTTATTGCGCGAGTCTTGAAGCGCATGCAGGAGCAACAAATGAAAAATCGTGACAAGCGTACCCGCCTTATGAGCGAGATACTATCAACTATTCGTACTATCAAGTTCTTTGCTTGGGAGAACACCTTCATTCGCCGGGTCTTCGAGGTTCGAAATAATCAAGAATTGAAAATGCTTCGCAAAATAGGCGTTGTTACGGTATTTGTGTGTACCTAATCTTTTAAGTCCCTGCTGATTGTTTCGTTTTGTCTAGGCGTGGAACATGGCTCTATGGACGGGCATACCATTGCTTGTCGCTTTCAGCTCGCTCGCTACTGCTGCTTTCGTTTCTCCAAAGCCCCTGACATCCGATATAATTTTTCCAGCAATTTCCTTATTCATGCTTCTCCAATTTCCTCTGGCAATGGTAATGTACTGCGACAGTTTCCTTTATTTTTCAATTCATGTTTTGTCATAGTTTGCCCAAGTCACATCAAACTTGATCGAGTCCATCGTCTCTATTCAACGTTTATCTGCTTATCTTGCTGCAGATGAACTTCAACCCGATGCTCGCAGGTTGATCATTAAGCCCTCATTGTGCAACGGTGACGAGGTATTCCATTCCAATTGCATCTGCACCAGTGAAATTAACTCGAAACCAATAATTAGGTCCTATCTATTCATGATGCAGATTTTTCTTGGTCTAAGAACAATGTCGAACCCACTCTGGAGGGTATTGACTTATCTGTGAGAAAAGGTGAGCTTGTGGGCATTCTTGGGAGAGTAGGGGCTGGTAAAGTACGTCGGCATGTGGAAATAAACTGTATATATACTGATGTGGAAGTTACAGTCAAGCCTTCTAGCCGCTATCATCGGAGGAATGGTTCGAAGAGATGGAGATGTTATCGTTTATGGGAGTGTCGCATATGCCCCCCAAAATCCTTGGTAAATACTATACTATTTTGACTTCTTGTTTGGGCCTCACGGATCATATAGGATTCTTTCTGCGAGTATTCGTGACAATATCCTGTTTTCCCATGAGTATGATGAGACCTTCTACAACTTGGTCATTGAAGGTAAGTTGCCTACGGTTTCTTTCCTTGCGGGTGATTGCAATTTTTGATCGCAGGGTGTGCACTTCGTCCTGATTTGGCGTTGATGGCCAATGGAGACTTGACAGAAGTGGGGGAAAAAGGTTTGTTTGTTTCGGTCTTCCTCTTTGCATCATTCAATTCATGGCCTTTCATGATTAGGAATTACGGTGAGTTTGGTCAATGTTTTGCAATATTCAATTAATCTCTCGATTGAAAGCTGAGTGGTGGTCAAAGAGCTCGGATTGCTCTCGCTCGTGCCGTCTATGCTCGAGCAGACCTGTGAGCTTCCATCGTGGTATGCAAATGGGACTCTAAAAAATTACAATTACAGAATACTTTTGGATGATTGCCTAGCCGCGGTAGACAGCCATGTTGGTCGCCACATATTCGGTACGCTACTAGGTTTTCCCTATTCACCTTTCATCTCAATCCATGTAGATCACGTCATTGGACCAGACGGTTTACTCTCCACCAAGGCTCGCATTCTCGTGACGAACAACATTTCGTTTATCAAACAATTTGATTCGCTCATTTATATTCGGCGTGGTATCATCTTGGAACACGGTGCTTATCATAGTCTCATCTCCAATCCCAATAGCGAGACTGCAAAGCTTGTGTATGGATTTTTTCTTTTCACTAGATTTTGACTGACAAATTCCCGTAGTCGAGGACACCAGACTGGTTCGTCAGGTGCAAATACACCTGTTACGGAAGGGACAATGACCCCAGAAAATGGTCACTCTGAATCGGATGTTTCGATCCTCAACGACGACACGCCTATTCCAGCCGAGAAACCGAGCCATAGGAATAGTTTCCAGAAGGCTCGTTTAGTCTCCAGTCCTCATTTACAGTTACAGTCTGCTCCGCTCTCGAAGGAACATCAAGAACAAGGCCGTGTGAAGACCGAGGTTTATGCGCAATATATTCAGGCCGCCTCGAAGATTGGCTTTGTGTTATTTCTCTTGATAACCGTTGCCCAGCAAGCCCTTTCGGTTTTTGCAACCCTTGTCTTACGTTATTGGGGTGAACACAATCGCAAAGTTGGTGGTAATAGTGGGATGCTTGAGTACTTGCTGCTTTATGGTGGTTTTTCCTTTGGATCAACCCTATTGGGGGCATTGTCGGCCATAATACTCTGGGTCTATTGTGCTTTGCAGAGTGCACGTCGCCTTCATGACTCGGTAAGGAGATATGGAATCTTTGAAATGTCTGCTCATCTCGTTGCAGATGTTGCAAGCCTTGATGCACGCACCTCTCAGTTTCTTTGAGATGACGCCTACCGGGAGGTTAGACTTCGCAGAGACTTAATAAATTTCATTGCTAATTGTTTTAAAGGATTCTGAACTTGTTCTCGCGAGATATTTACGTGGTTGATCAAATTCTTGCTCGTGTCATCCACATATTATGTCGGACATTGGCAAGCTGTCTATCCATTGTGATTGTTATTGGCTACAGTTTTCCTCTCTTCCTCATTTCGGTATTTCCCCTCGGTTGGTTCTATATCAGAGTCATGAGGTATGTTGTTTGATTTTTAAAGAGTTACTTGTATATATATGAGAGTTACTACAGGTATTATCTGGCAACATCTCGCGAGCTCAAGCGAATAGATGCCGTCACACGATCCCCGATCTTTGCCTGGTTCTCAGAGACCCTGGCGGGTTTATCAACTATTCATGCTTTTCATCAACAACCTATCTTTCTGGTTGGGAACGAGAGACGGATCGATCATAATCAACTCTGTTATCTTCCGAGCATATCAGTTAACCGTTGGTTGGCAGTCCGATTGGAGTTTGTTGGAGGTCTTATCATTTTTATGGTTGCTTTGTTGGCCGTTCTAGCCTTGATCTCAAGGGGTGTTGATGCTGGGCTTGTTGGCCTTGTTCTTTCATACGCCCTTAATACAACCTCGTCTCTGGTATGTCTATTTGGTCTCTCAATGAATCGCTTGGTTTTGAATTTTATTTTTTAGAATTGGGTAGTTCGCTCAGCAAGTGAGGTTGAACAGAACATTGTTAGTGTTGAAAGAATTTTACATCAAATCCAAGAGAAATCAGAAGCACCTTACGAGATACCAAGTATGAAACCGACTAGTATTTGGCCTTCCCAAGGAAGCATTGAATTCAAGTAAGTACCAATTTTGTTTTATAATGAAATAAAATTATGACTGTTGTCTAGGAACTATTCGACTTGCTATCGTTCTGAAACAGTTCTTGTACTAAAGGATATTTCAATAAAAATTGTTAATATTTTTAATATTTTTCTTGACCTTTTATTAATTTAAATTTTTAGAACTCGGGTCAAAAAATTGGAATCTGTGGTCGAACTGGAGCAGGAAAATCATCTGTATGGACTTTTTTAAATTTTAGATATGCCTTTCTCACCATCTGTGTGAACAAGCTGCTGCTTGCATTGTTCAGGATCATTGAACCGGTTACTGGATCAATCTATATTGATTCAGTGGATATTACCAAGGTTGGACTCCATGACTGTAGGTTATTTATTATCAATTTGTGGTTTAGACTCTCAGATTTTTTTTTCAGTACGGTCTATTCTTGCAATTGTTCCCCAGAACTCTGATCTATTTGAGGGAACTTTAAGAGAGAATATTGATCCTGTTGGACTATACTCTGATATGGATATCTGGAATGCACTTGATCAGGTATGAGATATTTCCATATATATATATTTATTATAATATAGCATTTTTAGGTTCATCTAAAGAGTTACATTGAGACTTTACCAGAAAAACTAGATACTTTTGTTCAAGAGGCTGGTCTATCTTTATCAGGAGGGCAACGTCAGCTACTTTGTTTTGCTAGAGCTTTATTGCAAAAGGTGTGTATTGAATTATTCCTCATTTCTAAATTATTTCTTAAGAAAAATAGCTGAGGATTTTAGTTCTCGATGAAGGTAAGAAGATACCATGCTTGAGTGTTTACCTTAATAATTTTATAATTAGCGACATCATCTGTGGATTTAGACACAGATCAAGCCATTCAGAACATTATTCGAGGTCCACAATTTGAGAATACAACAATTGTGACAATTGCGTAAGACTTCAGTATTATTTTTGATTTACAACTAAATATATTGATAGCCACCGATTAAACACAATTATGGACTATGATAAAATTCTTGTATTGGATTCTGGAAAGGTATGAAATTTTTAAAGATTTTTTTCAGTCTTTAACAATATTTAGATTGCAGAATTTGATACACCCTTGATATTACTTGCTGATCATACTTCACTTTTCTATTCTCTTGCTAAGGAAAGTGGTTTAGTACTATAAAAGATGCTATTTAGTTATCAATTTTTGAAATATTTTGCAATAAAAATACTGTTTTAAGTAGGCCAATGTGCAGAGGTTGCTCCTATAAGGAAGGGCTCCTCTACCACTGTGAGACCCAAAGTGTGGAAAAAAACAACCTTAGATTCCATCTGAAATCAATGTAATTTTCAACTGTTCTCTATTATACTTTCAACAAATTGTGAAGGAAATTACACTATTAATTACATCAATTTGTTATGTAATTTCCGTCCCCAAATAGGAATATTTCCCAACTTACACTGAGGGTCGAGATTCTGGAATGGGATCTGTTCCCACAAACCACCACACTGTGAGACCCAAAGGGTGGGAAAAGTTCACCTTTAAAGGGGTAATGTGAAAAAAGCAACAAATAAGGTAGTTTTTTACAATGAAAAATGAAAGAATAATTTACAACCTTAATTGGTGTAAATTTCCAAAGGATTTTACAGCTTTTAAGGTAGGAAAAAAAGTAGTAATATTTTTCCACTATAAAAAGTAGGTTTTTACTATGAATAAATTACAACCTTAATTGGTGTAAATTTCCAAAGGATTTTTACACCTGCTAAAGTAGGAAAAAACTTGTAATATTATTTTGAAAATATCTTAAGTTCAAATTCACTGTGAAGTCATGTGACTAAACTTGTCACATGTAAGTTGAAGTTCCGAATTTGAACTTCAACTCTCCTCACCTCTCACCACCACCAACCACCAAGGTCAACGACACAGAACTGCCATCACCAACACACAGCCACCACCGTGTGACAACAATGACAACGGCAATAGCAGCGACAACACCTGCAGCTGCAGGTGCCCACAGACAACAACAACGGCAACAATGTCTGCAGCTGCAGGTGTCAGGAACGGCAACAACAACGGCAACAACACCTGCA
>Ga0307517_10002174_pt1 | contig 31754 bp, 29 predicted proteins | sample 23_EM_MG_FD_194515 | JGI IMG/M metagenome (GOLD analysis project Ga0307517, IMG submission 194515) | Populus trichocarpa ectomycorrhiza microbial communities from riparian zone in the Pacific Northwest, United States - 23_EM | ecosystem: Host-associated > Plants > Roots > Unclassified | place... | reverse complement strand
CACAGTTGGGGATCCTATCTTTCAGCAGGATGGTGCAAAGATACATACTGCAAGAGATACTATGGCTTGGTTTGCAGAAAACAGCATACAGGTTATGGAATGGCCACCCAATTCCCCAGACCTCAATACTATTGAGCACTGTTGGAAGAGGGTGAAGGAAAAGCTGCACCAGCGCTTTTCCAACATTCACAAGACCAAGGGGGGTCCAGATACTGTTAGAAAACATCTAGCAGAAGCCCTCAATCAGGTTTGGGCTCAGGATATTGAAGGTGAATTTCTGGAAAAGTTGTGAGAGTCTCTGCCTAATAGAGTGGCTGCTGTCTTAGATGCAAGGGGATGATATACAAAGTATTGATTTTTTTGCTTTATAATTTTATATATAGCTTTCCTTATATTTATTGGATGTCTACACAGATTTTCAGTTTATTCTAAGCAGTTGTGGTTGAATAGGTAGTAAATTTGTAGTGGTAGTGAGGTTGCCGGTGCTTTGCTGGATGAGTACTTTTGCACCCGTACTTTTGTAAAAATGTTTTCAACACTAGGCAGGATATCTGAACTTCTTCCAAGATAGGCACGACCAGCAAACTGCACATCAAATGACGAATGTGCAAGATATCTGCGAGGCCTCAACTCCGAGATCTGCATGCGAGCAAGCTGCCAGTGGCCCAAATGCTGAACCAGGCATTCACCCAATTCCTAGCCAAAGAGAGCCTTCAATAGTGGAGGTAGCCGAGGAGGAAATGCGCAACTACCAACCCCAACGCCCAGAACAACATCGCCAAAGAGCTAGTCTGACAGAAACCGAGTGGCTGTTATTTGTCCGCCTGTGCTGCTCTCGGGGAGAGGAGTATTTGCAAGGAAAAGAGAAATTGTGGACACGTCAGACAGAGGAGTTCAATCGCACGACTGGGAAAAGTATTGCGAATGCACAAACAATCGTTATGCGATTGCTTAAGCAATGCAGAGCTAAGTGTTCAAAGGTTAGTATAATAATATTATATATAACAATTTGATAATCATATTAAACTAATTGAAACCGGATATGATAGGATATGCAAGCTTCTGGTACAGTCTTTGCGGAAACCAAACTTGACCAAGCACTGAACCGATGGAACAATTGGGTAGTTCGGGCAGAGGGAGAAAAGGCCACCAAGCGGCAGGAGGAAGAAAAAGAAAAAGCAGATCAGGAAAGGGCAAAGATAGATCGAGAAAATATGCTACTACCTATGTCGAAAAGAGTATGTTTCGCGAAGCCGCAGCAGCTTTAACTGATAGTAAGGAGACCGAACCAGAGCTGAAGGAGAGTGATATTACTGTTGGAAAACCAATTTCGAAGAGAAAGAAGGTTGAAGATGCACGAGATAGAAAGAGGAAGTTACGAGATCGTGCAATTGCTTTAGATGAGAAGTATGTCGACCAAGGAGATCGTTTGGTTGAAGCTGTGCAGTCGATGAGTAGAGCTTTTACTACTCAAGATGAGGTAGTGGAGAATGAAAAGATTCAGAAGCTTGAGAAGGAGTCACAGGCTGTGTGCAGTGAAGTGGCTGCGATTAAGGAAATGGTTCAGGATACATCCTCAAAAGTTGATTGTATTTTAAATCTTCTGTCTAAAAAATAATCACCATTATTCTGTCAGTATTATGTTAGGTGAAAGTACTGAGCATTGTCAAGGGCCTTGATCTCTTCGCTGAGGGTTTCTCATCAAACAATACCTTAAAAGCTCGCTGATAATTACTTGAGTCTAGGTCTTATGTGTGCCATATTAACTGGGTATGAGTACACAATTGTGTTCATGCATATAAGGAATTAAGAAGTACAGCCCACTCCACCATCTCCTAAACCTGCCCAGTACCTTCATGGCCCCTCAGATACCTATACCTTTAGTGTATTCCCAAGCACCCAGTCTGTCTGACTTTGGCATAGGACAGGACGGAAGGCAAGTTTGAGGCCTTTGCCGGGGACAGACGCCAAATTGTAGTCTGTCCGGATCTGTGCCGGGGATAGACAGCCTAGCCCTATAGGTGTTATAGTTTATATTTCATCGGTAAAATCTTATTAGCATGAGGTCTGTGTTACTATAAAGAAGCGAAATATTTTCATTCTAATATACAGGTAAAGCCCGTCCCGACTCAGGACGGCCGGGCCCTGCGGGTGACAGTGAATACCTAGAGGTGGCACCGGTCCTTACTCAGGACAACCGGGCTCTAGAGGTCACACCCGTCCTTACTGATAATGGCCGGTCCCCGCAGGTGACGCTCATTAATTCAAAACACCACTGGGCCCTACCTGAAGTTAGCATTTCCAGTAAGACTTCAGGGTCCTGCAGTCAACCTACAGTCATACAGTGAATATCAAAGACGGACATAGTGATGGACACGAGCATGATCGAGCAGATCATGGAGGTCATGCTCGAGTATGATCTGATCGAGAGGAGTCCATGATTGAATGATCGATCAGCAGGTAGATTTTGATCGAGTGATCGATCATGACTACTGCTCGAGCATGATCGATGATGCTCGATTATCGTGGACTTTACTGGCCTCATAGCGTTGGAACAATACACCCCCCTGGCTTCCACATTTTCAAGTATCAGAATTATGTTTCCCCCGATCGAGGTCCAATATCCAATTCCATAAATTCCTTCTGCCGACAACAAAATAATCATATCCTTCAAGATGCTTGTTGCTATACACTACTCCATAACAATACAGGCCTCCTGATCATCACTCTCAGCAGCACTCTCTTCATCAGCCTCATAAGCCCCCTCTTCTCCAAGCAACTCTTCGACAAATTCCTCCGTCTCATATTCAACCAATCCAAGCCATGCTTTCGTGAGCATTAGAAGCCGGACCGTGTTTGCCTCTAAGCGGTTTTTTTTTTTTGTAACTATATCCCCAGCCACGGAAAAGGCTTGCTCGGAAGGAACACTATATAATAGAGTTAATGTAAGATTAAATAGAAATCAATTGAGGGATGTTACCTTGTTGCTGGAACAGCTAAATAATCACGCGCCATGAGGGCCAGATTTGGGAGCCTATGTTCATGCAATTTCCACCACTGAGTAATATCCATATTTCTGTCCACTCGAGGTTCACGAAGGTATATATCAACTTGGGATTCAAGAAGATCCTCATCAAGGACATCTTCTCGCGAACCAAAAACGAGTACTTCGTAGCGTGTTCGGTTTCGGTGAGTTTCTCCAGCTTGAGCGTTAGGCCAGTCAGCAATTGGGCCCGGGGGAACTACTAGTGGTTCTCCGGGTAGAGTAGTAGGCTGGGGAGGTAGATGCGGGAGTCTCGCGTATCGAGTGTTGAATATTCGGATAAATTTCTCGCGTGCATTCTGAATCCAATCAGGTTCCCACTGAAGATTGCGAAACAGTTGTAGCTTCATCCGGGGATCCAATATTGTGGCAATTACCTGCCTGGTATTTGAATCTGTCTTCACCCAATATTGATTGAGCTTCCGGTATGCATCATCAGCAGCAGCCCAAATCTTCCGCCCAGGCGAGTCCGGATCCTGGTTATTCTCGCGATCATGCTCTCTTTCTATTAACTCATGCAAAGAGCTTTGTAGAAACTCATAGTAGGGAAGCTGGAAACTTAAGGTAGTATAAGAGGAGCCGCTAGCGAATTCGGTTGCATCTACAAAAAGACAGAGTATCTTTTCAAGGCTTTCGAGGGTTTTCCAATCAGCGTGTGATAGTGGAAGTGGTACTCGAGCTTTGCTAAACTTGCGAGAATTGTCAATAGCGAGAAGGCGCTCAAGCGCAGGGCGAAGATATAAAGCACGTTGGATCATCTTGTGAGTTGAATTCCATCGGACACGAACATCAAGTATGGGAACCAGCCAATTGAGCCTCTTTCTCTGAGCATCTTCCTGTAGCGATTCCCAGAGGAGGTTGGATGATCTGATTTTTGCCAGGATCTGGCGAAGCTTGTGTAGGATAGTTGCTGGGTCAACCCCATTGTTGTTGAGAAGATCTCGTTGATCATCAGCGGCTAAATCAACTTCCGGCTCCTCCGCTTCCGACCTCAAGGTCTTTAGTACTGTTTGAGCAGCTAAATTCAATACATGTGCTAAACATCGAATCTGACCATTCTCCTGAGACCACTCCCTCATTTCTAGCTCCAAATCTAAAAATATCCCATCATTAACAGTAGCATTATCTGCGGTAATGCAGTTAATTGACTCTCTTATACCATACATGTTTAATACCTTTACAAGAACGTCAGCCATATTACTAGCAGTATGAGACCCTTTCAACCGCTCGAACCCGATCAAAGTATTAAACTTTTCATATTGGGTATTAATCCAGTGTGCGGTAAGAGCTAAGAAGGGAAGCGTGTTGGATGAGATCCATGCATCGATTGTGAGGTTGATTTTTGCCCCAGCGGAAATATGGCTCTGAAGGCGTCCCCAGAGGCTTTGGAACAGTTGTTTGTATAAGAGAATTTAGATATCCCGTTTGATAGTCTTCCGTGATATTGTAGTTGCATTAGCATTACAGTAGGCAATTAGAGATCGAAACGCGTTGCTTTCGACTAGCTTAAAGCTAGAATTGGTTTCAATTACCATGACGGCCATTAACTTTCTATACTCCAGCAAATTAAACAACTGGCCTGGCGCGCGAGAACCTCCGGTATTTTTGGCAAGAGTGAATGGGCTAATTTCGGCACGCTTACGCAGGGTAGTCATGGCCAAACGACGGGTGATCACAGCTTTGAACTCGGTTTCACGTGATGGGAGTTGGCTATGCCGAGTTCTCAGATGCGCTAGGAAGGTTGATGTAGTTGTGTACTTGGGAGCATAAGGGCCCCAGCTATGCCGGCAGTGACAACAGTAAACCATATGCCGGTCAGATCCATCATCCATGGTCTCCCGAATGATCAAACGTTTCTCATATATGTAGCTGTTGAAAGGTAAATCGTCCTTGCCACTAATGGTTCGAGTATTAAACAATTCTTCTATAAAATATTAGCTACAATATTAATAAAGTTCGTCATATCGGAATAAGGACTAGGAGCAACTTGAAGCCTTACCCCATCGCCCACTTAAGGTCTCACGGAAGTCTGTGAGGGACAGTAACTCGCTTGCACTATTCCTGTCGCTTGCGGAGTCTGAAATTGTTTCCGCAACTTGCCATGGGACCGGAGAAGATGAAATTGAGGACATTTAACTTGGATTCAAGTGAAAAGAGGAAAGACTTTATCAAACGGAGTGAAAACCTCGGGGAAAATCTCAAGTAAAATGTGCGGGGTAAAGGGCTTTTAACTTCCCACACACTCGCAATATCACCTTCCACACACTTATGATATCACCTGATACCAAGATATCTATATATAGCAGAGTGATCGATCATGATCGAGCATAGTCGAGGATGGTCGAGTATGATCGACTATGATCGAGCAGCACCCATGCTCGATGAAATTGAGTAGATTATCAATCTTATGCTCGATCAAGTTGTGATCGCGAGACCTCTATGATCGCAATGATCGAGCAACCCATCATCGAGCCAAACTCGATCATGATCTGATCGTGGCCATCACTAGACGGACATCGTGTCCGGTGATCCATACGAACCTTGCAAGGGACGGACAGGAATATTGGGCACCAGGGTCCTGCAGTCCACCTGGGACAGTTGGGAACACTGGTACTACGGCAGTTTGTTGGGCTGTCCGGTCATTTTCCAAGGCCGCCCAGCTTGTAGGATTGGAAGACAAGGATGGACAACATTTTATTGTTCCATCTGGTCATTTTTAAAAGTTGTCCGACAAGTAGGAATGAAAGACTAGAATGGACTACATTTTACCATCTCGTTTCATCCCAGGCTGTTGCCGTTTCCCCCCCTGCCCTGGGAGCGCACCTGATCGGTGTGAACACCGGGGAATCTTGTATTGATTTTGTCCTTCTCGCTAGTCTAGAGATCGTGGTAGTTCATCCTCTGGGCCGTACCTGGCCCCTATAGGGTTGAAAATACTCAGAGTTAACAAGAATCCAATATGCAGCAAAGAAAAGAAGAACTAGCCAGAACTTGACTTGGAAGTTATACTCTGTACATATTCATTTAGACTTGGTGGTGAACAGTTAAACTTATCTGAAATGATATTTCTTCCCTTGAGGCAAGTGTGAAAATTGGTAAGGAGTGTAGATACAAGATAATATTCATCAACAGGTGAAAACATAATTTTTGAGCCTTTCTTGTAATTGTTAATCCCCCAAAAATTCACATTAAGGCCAAACCCCCATTTGACTGAGATTCTTGCACTTGACATAAGAAGATTAGCTGCTTCCTCAGTTTGGGAAAGTGGTACTCCAGGTTTCAATGACCGATATGGGCCTAAGATACCAAAGGCAGGCCAATATGCTAAATCACCATAAAGGTAATATCGAGGCGCTTCCCGTTCTCTTCCAAACAGTTGATGAAGAATCTCCACTAGTCCAGAGCTATTCCCAATCATCCAATCACCACTTGGCCCCGTATATGTTCCATGCAGGCTAGACATGATCTCATCCGGGGTCATTATTGCTTGAAACTGGAAGCCATGTGCCTTCTTATGGCCACTGTACTACTGGCCCTGATTCTCTCCCGGCTGACAAATTGGACACATGGTCCCATCAATCCAACCCCAAACACCTCTTCCTCCTACTATCCTCTCAATTGCTTCTGCATACTCCGATATCTTGGTCAAGGTGAGTCGTTTATTATCCCAAAACAGCAATCCTCGAAATCGTGAACACAGGTAAACTAATATATCATTAAACACTAATGATATATAGCTTCGAGAATGGCCAAAGACTTTTATTTCATCTTTCAATGGTGAACCTGAGACCGATAGACGATACAGCAATATGCATATTGCCAGCTCAGGTGATGGATTCAGACAGTTACGCCAAGGGATATTCGAAATACCGAGGATTGGGATTAGGATCCGGATTTCCTCTTTGCTGAATCTGCACATCTGATTAGCAAAATATCTTTACTGATAGATTTGTTTTCCACAAGTTCTAACACCCCTTCTAGTACTGTGACAAAAATATATAGCTCCCACCATAGCTTGATTATGTTACACTACCAGCCTGGGTGCCAGAACATTGGGAACGTAACACTACCACAGTGGATTTATACCTAAGGTACTCAACAAAGTCCTAATCATCAAGAAAGAAATGAGGTCCTGGGTTATCCATTGACCAGTCAGGCCGGCGGATATAACTTATTAGAGGACGTATTCGGATATCCCTCTCCCTGCCCTTTCGGTTGCCTTCTGCCTCTTTCTTTCTTTTCCGTTGAAGTTGTTTTCCTATTATATAATGATAGCTGATCGATGCGCATAGGACAAGGACGAAGCATTTTCGATGCTTATTGGTGAGCTTTATCGATGGAGCCATTAGAGTTAAAGTTATCTGTAGTGGCTGGATAATATGAAGTCGGCTGGGAACAAAACAGATCTTCTCGACTTGGCCAGCAGGTCCATGACCTTCAATTGGTGATGAGGCTAGTTATTTCACATGCCACAGCTACATAACTAAGAAAAAACTTGATTTAGCACAGGTTGGCTAAATCCGCACCACCCTCCACCATATTGTCTTCGGAATTTACTCTCCGATTTAGCACAGAATACTAACAGCACGGTCGGCTAAACCCCCCTATTGAGTATTCTTTGTTTTTCCCCGACGTTGCCTCAGGCATGGTTTGCCAAGGTTTCGGAATTTCCTTTTTTTATAACTTCTTTTTACAGATGGTTAACTTATTCTCTTCGGGCTTTCTATGAGATCTGTGCCTCGTCCCAACGAACTTCTGACTTCCGACTCTGGTTTAGTTTATGCACGGGGGTGCCACTCTAATAACTGCTTTTCGAGAATCTGGTTTGCAATCGAGTTATCCTCTCGAGTACAGTACTCATGCGCAAATTAAATACTCGAACATGCGTGACAACGATTGCTCCTCATGCACCATCATACTCCCTCCACTTTGCCAACCTCACTGCTACCTACCGACAGCGACAACATCGAATCTTTTTTACTATTTTTCCCCATAGTTGTTTTTCCCGGAGGTTATTTTGCAGAATAGATATTTTTCTTGTTTTTTCCCCCTAGTACTAAGTTGTGCTACTTTGCACTTGCTGATTGATGAAAAGGACGATTCTTGACGAGGGGAGTGGGCTAGTGTTGTCACTAGCCATTTGGAATATTCAATTTGTGCCCTAGTATTGGAATACCGGTAGTAAATATTCTCTAACTCGCGCTTGAAATCGAGTAAATCGGGTTGTTTTGCCTCGTAAATTGGATGTTAGAGGAAAGGTATTACACGAAAACGACCGCGCTGTTTAGATCGGGGAGGGTTATCTCGGGTGATGGGTGGGTTTCTGGAACATTACTTCGGCCATAATTCCGAGGTGGGCCAAGATCTGCACACTTGGCACACATAACCGGAAGTTCAGAAAAAAAATACCGGTCTCGCTAGCTCATGCAGGGAAAACTTTTCCATTGGAGATAAGAAGATGGGGTTACTGATGGCCTTGGCATGGAAATGATTGGCTGGCGCTCCCATCTGAAATAAGCGCCTCAAACCAATACATTAAAGTAACCCCGCTTTGCTTGGCTTGGGAGGAAGAGAAATCCATCAACCTCCCTGGCGCGCTCCCGTACTTGTATTCTATCATATCTTCTCACCTGTCGCCGAACTTTATTCGATATGAGCGCATTTCCTAGCGAGAACAGCGGTTCAGGACTGAATAGTGATCCCTTCCGGTATAGCCTATCACATACCCGTGCCGATAACAACGCAACAAATAATGTTCATGGTAACTCGAATACGAACTTTGCGAATGTGTCGAACAGCTATAATCACACCATCAACGTAGGAATAAGCGAAGAGTCTTCGAGGATCCAGAAATGGTTGTCACCACTCGAGCCCCATGCGAGGCATCAAGATGTGAGGAACCGGCGACTGGATGGTGTTGGGGACTGGGTTCTTCAGAAGGATGAGTTTGAGTCATGGCGCGGGGGTCAGGATAGCTCAGTAAATCCTACGCTTCTGTGCTATGGGGATCAAGGCGTTGGGAAGACATATATAAGGTACGAGGGTATTTTCCGGGGACGATAGGCGATGCTGACAGGGAAATAAATCAGTTCATTAGTCATAGACACCCTATGCGAGCAAGGTTGTGGGAAGAATATCGTGGTTTTGTCCCTCTATTGCGATTACCAGGCGCAGAAAGACCAATCGGCGGTGAACATGATAGGGAGTCTACTCGGGCAGCTTGCCCTCGGAGCAGTGGGGACTGTGGGCGAAATTAAGGATGCCTTTGAGAAGTCAAGGCAAGGAGGTGGAAAAAGTCTCCGATTGCCGGAGATGCTTGGATTATTCCTCAAAACAATCAGCTCCTGCGATCGAGTGTATATCTGCGTCGACGCAATGGACGAGTTAGTCCCACAACATCGACCAGATTTCCTCCGCGCACTGCAGCAGCTGATTCAGGAAGCGCCAAATACGCGATTATTTCTGACAGGGAGGCCGCATATCCGTGGGGAACTTGACAAACATCTCACCAAGGGAGCCTATATCATCCACATTGTGCCCGACGAAGGGGATATAGGCAAATACCTAAGTCGGAAGATAGACGATGATGATGACCAGGATCCGGGCTTGATGACGGAAGGTCTGAAAGATGATATTATGAAAACAATGTTGGAAAGGCTTCGGAAATGTAAGTAAGGGTAACTATTATGTATTTGGACCACTGATTAACATTCTGGTTAGGTTTCTGCTTGTTGCATTAAATATCGAAGCAGTCTTGGGTGAGGCCACATTATCGAGGAGAAAGAAAATGTTGCAGAAGGTGGCTACAACTGGTGTGGATCTGAACAGTGTGTACGACCAAACACTTCGGCGAATCAAAGAACAGAAGAGGGACCGATCAAGACTCGGGATGGAGGTGCTAATGTGGGTATCCTACGCTGAGCGGCCGTTGCGGATTGACGAACTCTCCCATGCCCTGGCCGTAGAAATGGGAGAAACGGAACTTGACCCTGAGAACGTCCCGCCACTAGATACAGTGTTGGGGTCATGTCTAGGACTTGCCGTGGTTGATAAGAAGACTTCAACAGTTCGGTTAATCCACTACACGCTTCAGGAATACCTTTCCCGGCTGGGTGTCTTGCCTAATGCCCACAGAACACTTGGAGAAATATGTTTGACTTATCTAAACTACGATGAGGTTAAAGGTCCTCCCGCTGACGGCACCCCGAGCCTTGGGAGCATGCCATTTCTCGAGTATTCGTCTTTGCATTGGGGGGACCACGCAAAAATAGAACTCTCAGACTACGCAAAATCGCTTGTGGTGCTTGAGCTGTTAAACCGATACGATGACCATATATCTTCTGTCTTACTCTTCAAGCGGATACGCCCTCACTGGATTCGCCCACGTAGCCATCGCCCATTCCCTGGTTTGCACTGTGCATCCTGCTTCGGGATTGATGAGGTCATGACTATGTTGATACAGATGGAAGGCTCTGATATCAATCAAGGAGATTGCATTGGATTTACGCCACTCATGTGGGCTTCTTGGCAGGGGCATCAAGGGGCAGTGGCGCTACTGCTCGCACGGGGTGACATTGACCCTGACAAGCCAGACAATTATGGTCAAACCCCACTCTGGGGCGCTTCTTTCAATGGGCGTGAGGGGGTGGTGGGACTACTACTTGCACGGGGTGATGTCGATCCTAACAAACCGAACAACTCTGGAGAGACCCCACTCTGGTGCGCTTCTAACAATGGGCGTGAGGGGGTGGTGAGACTACTACTCTCACGGGGCGATGTCAACCCTGACGAACCAGACGTCCTTGATCAAACACCACTCTGGCGGGCTGCTTTCCATGAGCATGAGGGGGTGATGAAACTACTACTTGCTCAGGGCGATGTCAATCCTGATAAGCCAGACTATGATGGTGGTACACCACTCCTGTGGGCTTCTTCCAATGGGTATGAGGGGGTGGTGAGACTACTACTCGCACGGGACGATGTCGATCCCGAAAAGCCGGACAAAGGTGGTAACACACCACTCTTGTTCGCTTCTAGAGGGCGTGAGGGGGTGGTAAGACTGTTACTCCAACGAGATGATGTCAATCCTAACAAACCGAACAACCGTGGTGAGACCCCTCTGGATATCGCTACCGGCCGGGAGCATTGGCCAATTGTAGCACTCCTACGGTCTCGAATAACTCCTGTCTCTGTCATGGATTAAGCTCAGAGCCTTAGACAGTGGTTTGCCTACATCCTCTCTCTGCCCACATGTACATACACCCCTTCCACGACAGTTTCGCAAACGTACCCATTATCAAACCAGGTTCTTCTCTTCGTTGTATTTTGCTCTCACTGGATGTTTCCTACAATTCCCCCCCATCCTGTCCTTTCACTTTTTTCCCCCAACTCCTGCCTTCTGTTTCGTTTTTGATGATGTGGGCTTACCGCCTGGGGCTACTATCTATGTATCACATTGGCGCTTATACCCCACGGCTCTTCTCACAGTGTTTGATAGAGGGGTGGCACTATTATTTCAGGGTGCCCGGGATTGTGGCTTGGTGTGTTACCGTTTGTGGGGTGTTTCGTTTTTCTATACATATAGACCTTTTCTCGCATAATGTTATTGATGGTATAATATCGCAGTAGTAGAATGTTGCATTCAATCTTCTCAAGCGGCCAGTCCGGCTCCCTGGAGACAGTCTGGCCGGGCATGGTCGGACTACAATGAAGTAAATAGAGAATTTCGTGATGCGTTTCAATAAAGAGTTTGAATGTATTTGGGTGAGAATTGTGAACGGTCAAGCCTTCCAATGGGCCAACCCGGGTCTAAAAAGGGCCAGCCCAACCCGGCCTAAGCCCAACCCAACCCAGCCCAAGAAACGAAAGCCCGGGTTAGCCCAATGGGCCCAGTGGGCTGGCCCATATAAGAAAAGGAATTAAATATTATATATTAACATTGGTGTGAAATTAGTATTAGAATACAAAATGGATGATAGGAAAAGTTGAGCTTGCTTTAAATGTTTGGTCTTTGCCGGATCGTCTTCGTGGATTGAATGAACGCGTACCAGGTGGGCGGCAGGGTTTCTGGTACCATGGGACTTTTGGTACTTCTGGGCACAGCATATGCATTGCCAGTACCTAATTCACTGGCATTTGATATAAAGCATTAGATATGACTTGATTAGCAGAATATTCCAGGGGTGAAGACTTACTCGATATCATCAACAATAACTAACTTTCCATTAGGTGACTCCGGAGGTCCCCATACCCAAGATGAGAAAAACTGATGCTTGCGTTTCTTTCTTGAAGCATGATTTGGCGGAAATAAGTGATTGGAGCCTAACTCGCTTTCTTCGACGCGTTCAGAGACAGGAACTTGAACATCTTCCAAGTCATATAGTGGAGACACAGAGCGTAGGCTGGGTGATCGTAGATCAGCTGGAGGGCTTGAAACCACACTACTGATATTAGAACAAAAGCTCATTGTTTCGTGTTTGGTATATACTCAAGGGTAAAGAGGAAAGCTAGGGAATGGAAAGAATGGAGGGGGGTCAGTCAAGTAGATTGTAAAAAGAACAGACCTTGTATACTCTCAAGCAGAAGCTGCTCTATTTCCCATCAATCAAATGCCCAGAATGACTGACTCGGACCATTGAAAAGCACTAATCACTTTTCCTTCTCGCTTTTCACTATTCAATCGCAATTTGAACACGCGTCTGCTAGGACCTAGCTGCTATAGGCAAATCCATTCCCAAATTTTGTGTGCTCAGATTCTGGTTTCCGTGGTGACAATGACTTGAAGGATTGTCATGGTGAAAGTCAGGAAGGCGTGACAAAACATTCACTAGGCCCGCCGGGTTACCTGGGCTTGGCACCTCCGGGCCCGACCCGGCCCAAGCCCATCTAAAGTTGAGCTCAGCCCAATGGGCCCAGCCCGGCCCAACCAAGAGCCCGGGCTGGCCCAACGAAGCCCGGACCCATTGGAAGGCTTGTGAACGGTTGATTGACTTAATCTCCCTCCTTCACCGACCACGAAAGTGGATTATAACTATATACTACATAATGGCCAACTTCGCAGATATCCACCACATCTCGGGGCTCCATCCCTTCCAATCCGTAACACTCTTTGCTCCGTCCCAAACAACCCTCAAACCACTACTTGCATCTCCTCGCATAATTTCAGACTGCTTCTTGTCTGAGGTTATCAGGAAGCTTGTGACAACCAGCGCCACATTACAACATACAATATCTGCGGACTTCCGAGCGACCAGTCATGATTTCTCCCTGGTCGGTGCCCAACCAATGGGACCCAGCTGTGTCGTTCCGGCATGGTACTCCAAACTTTGTCGCATCTTCGCTCTTAGCAGCAGTACTTGGGTATATCACATGTAGCCTCTGTTCAGATATTGAATATATACTTGCACACTCTGGCTTGAATGTGTGGATCCAATTTTGCCTAGCTAAGTCGGTCTGTGTTAACTAACAACTATTGAGACAGGAAAGGAAGGAAATAACCAAATTAACCAAGGAGAAACCAAACACAGGAACAGCAGAGCCCATCATCCTACCGTTGTCTTCCACTGGCCGAGGCGTTGCGGGAGTTGCTCCTGCCCTTGTCGCTCGAGATGATTGGCACCAATATCTCTCTTGGTGACAATGCGGGCGCCTGCCGATCCTGAGAGGGGTGGCGGGTGGACAACAAAGAACGCGAACTGTAGCGAGCTTGGGGATGAGAATACGAGTTGTAGCGAGCTTTGAGGTGTCCAACTCCCGGGAGTTCGATGGTCCTACATGTGCTAATCGCTCCCGGGCCTCCAGGCAAGGACAGAACCGGCTAAACTTATTTTCTACCACCCCGGAGCAATGCTCCACACGCTTTGCCCAATTGGCAATGGGTTGTTCCAACCCGGCATTCAGTTCAACCCCTGGATGTGTATATATATCGGGATGTGGAGGGGGGGTATGATATGATATTGCACACGGCAAAGACTTTCGACTTGGGGCTAAACTGTGAATGTTTTTTGACCTGGTGCTTCATAAAAATAGGCTATGATGGGTAGAGAGTCTTGCGGCCCTTATTCCTTCTGTGCTGCCAGCAGCGTCCTATATATACACAAAACTCTCATACAGGAAACTCTCTTCTTCGCCATCGTTCAAGCCTGTTCTTCCATCACCGTCTCTCGCCTTCCAAACCACGCCCTCAACTTTCCAACAGATTTCCTCCTTCAATCCCTTCGTCCGTTTCAACTACTTACAGACTTTTCCTGAATGCTCCTTCCCAAACTTTCCTGATACCTTTGCCTGTTTCACTATCATCAAAGTGTGACACTCGTTCGTTGCATCCTCTAGCTAACACTAGTTCCAAACCTTTAGTACCCCTAGTCTGATTCATGAATCCTCTCAAAACATCTCCGCTGCACCTAACTATTCGTCCTTACATGCCATCGCTTCAACTTCCATACTTCCAAACACTTTCCAAACAAAACCTATCCTGATCCAAACCTTCCGTGTAGTACCACTGTCGTAGATATGGAACCTTCGCGTATATTCTAACAGTGCTCTGGCTCTATTGACATAGTACATAGGCGAGTGCACTATGCTCCTGCAGCGTAAAAGCATACTGGAGGGTATATACCTCGGAAATCGAGTTTCAGAATGCTTTTTTGTTGAGTGGGTGTTGGGAATAGCTTGGGCATCGAGAATCACTTGGTTATGGGTAGGTTAGCTGTTGGAAATGGTAGTTTAATGGCTACACTAGCCAAAAGCACAGGCAAGGCTCTAAAAATGTTTTCACCCCATTGGTTTTCTTTCCTTTCTCACCTTTTGCTCTCTTCACACCTTCCTTCCGTCCTTTCTGTACAACAATTTTTCTCAAGTATTTTCCTTTCCATCAGGTTTTCATAATCAATCATGATCTTCATCATCCCCACTTGAGCAGTTTCAGTGCACTGCGTAAAAATCCTCACCAGAAATCATTACCTCCCACAGCACGGATCCCCGAGGATTTGCATGGTGGGTTTTACATATTATATACCAGTATTTAAAAAGTGGGGGGTGAGGTGCGGCACAATAATCTGCCGTGACTTGCAGGAAACTTATCGAATTCTGCTGCTTAGTCGGATATAAGAAATACCGGGGATCCTGAATCCTGATTAAGATGAGGAAGAGGGCTAATACACTGCATTAGAGCGGGGGAGGGGGTAATTCGGATTTCTTGATTACTACACAATTAAGCACCCCTGTACGGATAGAAATGTCCTGGGTCCAACTTAGTTCTTCCCGGGAGTATCCTGTGGGGTAAGGGTGTGTTGTAGGTAAAAAAAGTGTTATCTGGAGGCAACTACGCGATATAGCTGCTTTGAGTGATGGAGTGGGTTCTTGGCCATGTTGAATGGGTAAGGGATTCGCTACTACAAGTGGCAAGGATAAAGTTTCGTACACGGCAGGGTTTATTTTGCGGGTTAACCTAAATTAACTGTTCGGTAACTTTCTAGGGGGCATTGTACTATAGTCCCTCATGGGGTCGTGACGAATATCAGAGGGTGACGAACAGGGGTATTTGGCCTGTAGAAAATCAAATTCGTCAAAGTAGGGTAACAAAAGACACCTCCTAATCCCTGTTCGTCACCCGCTGATATTCCTAAAGACCCCACGAGAGCCTGTATTTCTCCTTCTTGTAGGTGGTTGGTTCGCATCCCTTGGCCGTTTTTACACTTGGAATTAATGTACTTCCATTGCTTTATTCACATTAAATTTAGGTCAACAATGATCACCTAGGAATTTATTCTTTCTTTGAGGTTCTGGTATTAGATTCGCCTTCGAATACGCGGCTATCATTAACATTGAGGTAATCCGTGCGAAGTGAAACCTATGGCTATTATCTCGGTTCCCCAGAGAATGTTTTGGGTTTGGGTGGATACGGTTGGTCTGATCTCTATACCGGTGGTACAAGTAGTAGTCCTGTTGGCGCGGTTGTATTTGTGCCTCGCGCCAACGGACTTCTGACTTCCAACTCTGGTTTAGTCTATGAACGGGGGTACCACTCTGATATCTGCTTTCGAGAATCTGGTTTACAATCGAGTTAGCTACTCGAGTACTTAGGCGCGAATCGAATACTCGAACATGAGGGCGCGACAGCGATTGTTCCTCATCCATCATCGTACTCCCACCATGCCAACCTCACTGCTACCTACTGCCAACAGCCACAGCATCAAATCTTTTTCAGTATTTTTTCCCCACACTTGTTTTTCCCTGAGGTTAGCTTGCAGAACAAATATTTTTCGTATTTCTTTTTTCTAGTACTAAGTTGTGCTACTTTCACTTGCTGATTGATGATAAGGACGATTGTTGGCGAGGGGGGGGGGGGGGGCTGGCGTTGTCAGTATCGAATTTGTGCCCGAGTATTCGAGTAGTAAATATTATCTAACTCGCGCCAGAAATCCAATAAACCAAGGCCAATTTTTCAAAGCCGAACCCATACATTAACACAGAACTCAATATGACGATGAAATGACAAGACCAGAGAATATAGAGAAATGAGAACACATAAACCATCCTAGCAATTCCAACCTTTCCTTCCTCTGTTTCCTGAGTCCACTGGCGGAGGCGTTGGGGGGAAGTCGCTGCCCATGTCGTTCAGGATCGTTGCTACTGATATATCCCTAGATGACAACGAGGGCGTAGTGTGTGACTTTGATAGCTAGAATCCCATAGTCGTTAGGGTATGGTAGTTAGTTTGGGGTACGACTGGTTTAGGGTCGTGACTGCCACTTGTGGGGTTTTTCCCATCGTGTGGGTTTTTCCTGTTTAGTGCGTTTGTGCGCTCTCTTCTGTATTTAAGTCTGAGCTACCAGTAGAGAGCTTCCTGTATTGTACATCGAACATCACACATACCACAACCACCACTTACGTGCTTTTCTCCGGGACTTCGCGCCGTTACCTACGCTACCCCAGTCATCATTGGGTCGTGAGCGAGCTGCCATTAGAGTGTCGCCAACAGACTTGTGGGTGGCGGGTGGGGAAATAAAGAACGCGAGCTGCAGTGAGCTTGGAGACGAGAATGCGAGTGGTAGTGAGCTTGGAGGTCCCTAAGTCGTGGGGGCAGGGCTCTCCTTTATAGGCTGGTGGTTCCCGGGCCCCCGGGAGTGAAGCAACCGGCTAAACCATTTTCCGACCACTTCCCGGGAGTGACTTGACGCGCTTTGCCCAATTGGCAATAGGTTGTTCCAACCCACCATTGTTTTGCCCCGTAGGTCGGATATTAGAAAAAAAAGGTATTGCTTGTAAATTTACTACCGGTAGTGCACGGAAGCGATAATGCTAATTATCGGGGTAGATTATCTCGGGTGACGGGTGGGATCCTGGAACATTGCTTTTACAATAATTCCGAGGTGAGCCAAGACCTGCACACTTGGCACACACATAACCGGAAGCTCAGAAAAATACCGGTCTCGCTAGCCCATGCAGGGAAAACTTTTCCATTGGAGATAAGAAGATGGGGTTACTGATGGCCTTGGCATGGAAATGATTGGTTGGCGCTCCCATCTGAAATAAGCGCCTCAAACCAATACATTAAAGTAACCCCACTTTGCTTGGGTTGGGAGGAAGAGAAATCCATCAACCTCCCTGGCGCGCTCCCGTACTTGTACCGTAAAAACTCAAATAGAAGATAAATGTGCTAGGACGTTGGAATTTCCCTTCTCAGCTACGCGAGGGGGAAACACCGCAAACTCAGCCCCCCGTTGAGACATAACAAAAGGAATATACGAGGCGCCTTACTAGGAGAGGCAACTCCAACGTCCTAGCACATTTATCTTCTATTTGAGTTTTTACGGTATTCTATCATATCTCCACCTGTCGCCGAACTTTATTCAATATGAGCGCATTTCCTAGCGAGAACAGAGGATCAGGTCTGAATAGTGATCCCTTCCGGTATAGCCTATCACATACCCGTGCCGATAACAACGCAACAAATAATGTTCACGGTAACTCGAATACGAACTTTGCGAATGTGTCGAACAGCTATAATCACACCATCAACGTGGGAATAAGCGAAGAGTCTTCGAGGATCCAAGCATGGTTGTCACCACTCGAGCCCCATGCGAGGCATCAAGATGTGAGGAACCGGCGACTGGATAGTGTTGGGGACTGGGTTCTTCAGAAGGATGAGTTTGAGTCATGGCGCGGGGGTCAGGATGGCTCAGTAAATCCTACGCTTCTGTGTTATGGGGATCAAGGCGTTGGGAAGACATATATAAGGTACGGGGGTATTTTCCGGGGACGATAGGCGATGCTGACAGGGAAATAAATCAGTTCATTAGTCATAGACACCCTATGCGAGCAAGGTTGTGGCCAGAATATCGCGGTTTTGTCCCTCTATTGCGATTACCAGGCGCAGAAAGACCAATCGGCGGTGAATATGATAGGGAGTCTACTCAGGCAGCTTGCCCTCGGAGCAGTGGGGACTGTAGTCGAAATTAAGGATGCCTTTGAGAAGTCAAGGCAAGGAGGTGGAAAAAGTCTTCGATTGCCGGAGATGTTGGGATTATTCGTTAAAACAATTAGCTCCTGCGATCGAGTATATGTCTGCGTCGACGCAATAGACGAGTTAGTGCCACAATATCGACCAGAGTTCCTCCGCGCACTGCAGCAGCTGATTCAGGAAGCGCCAAATATGCGATTATTTCTGACAGGGAGGCCGCATATCCGTGGGGCGCTTGACAAGCATCTCACCAAAGGAGCCTTTATCATCCACATTGTGCCCGACCAAGAGGATATAGGCAAATACCTAAGGCGAAAGATAGACGATGACGACGACCACGATCCGGACCTGATGACGGAAGATCTGAAAAATGATATTATGAAAACAATGTTGGAAAAGGCTTCGGAAATGTAAGTAAGAGTAACTATTATAGATTTGGATCACCGATTGACATCCAGGTTAGGTTTCTGCTCGTTACATTGAATATTGAGGCAGTCTTGGGTGAGGCCACATTATCGAGGAGAAAGAAAATGTTGCGAAAGGTGGCCACGACTGGTGTAGATTTGGAAACTGTGTACGACCAAACACTTCGGCGAATCAAAGAACAGAAGAGGGACCGATCAAGACTCGGGATGGAGGTGCTAATGTGGGTATCCTACGCTGAGCGGCCGTTGCGGATTGACGAACTCTCCCATGCCCTGGCCGTAGAAATGGGAGAAACGGAACTTGACCCTGAGAACGTCCCGCCACTAGATACAGTGTTGGGGTCATGTCTAGGACTTGCCGTGGTTGATAAGAAGACTTCAACAGTTCGGTTAATCCACTACACGCTTCAGGAATACCTTTCCCGGCTGGGTGTCTTGCCTAATGCCCACAGAACACTTGGAGAAATATGTTTGACTTATCTAAACTACGATGAGGTTAAAGGTCCTCCCGCTGACGGCACCCCGAGCCTTGGGAGCATGCCATTTCTCGAGTATTCGTCTTTGCATTGGGGGGACCACGCAAAAATAGAACTCTCAGACTACGCAAAATCGCTTGTGGTGCTTGAGCTGTTAAACCGATACGATGACCATATATCTTCTGTCTTACTCTTCAAGCGGATACGCCCTCACTGGATTCGCCCACGTAGCCATCGCCCATTCCCTGGTTTGCACTGTGCATCCTGCTTCGGGATTGATGAGGTCATGACTATGTTGATACAGATGGAAGGCTCTGATATCAATCAAGGAGATTGCATTGGATTTACGCCACTCATGTGGGCTTCTTGGCAGGGGCATCAAGGGGCAGTGGCGCTACTGCTCGCACGGGGTGACATTGACCCTGACAAGCCAGACAAGTATGGTCAAACCCCACTCTGGGGCGCTTCTTTCAATGGGCATGAGGGGGTGGTGAGGCTACTACTCGCGCGGGACGATGTCGACCCTAACAAACCAGCCAACAATGATGAGACCCCACTATGGTGCGCTTCTGGCAATGGGCATGAGGAGGTGGTGGGGCTACTACTCGCACGGGGCGATGTCGATCCTAACAAGGCGAACAAGGGTGGCCGGACACCGCTCTGGGGCGCTTCTGGCAATGGACATGAGGGGGTAGTGGGACTACTACTCACACAGGACGATGTCGATCCTAACAAACCGAACAACCAGGGTGAGACCCCACTCTGGTGCGCTTCAAGCAATGGGCATGAGGGGGTGGTGAGACTACTACTCACACGGGGCGATGTCAATCCTGACAAGGCAGACATCCTTGATCAAACACCACTCTGGCAGGCTTCTTTCCATGGGCATGAGGCGGTGGCGAAACTACTACTCGCACAGGACAATGTCGATCCTGATAAGCCAGACTATGATGGCGATACGCCGCTCCGGTGGGCCTTTCACCGTGGGTACAAGGGGGTGGTGAGACTACTGCTCGCATGGGGCTGTGTCAATCCTAACAAGCAAAACAACCATGGTGAAACTCCTCCGGATATCGCTATCCGCCGGCAGGATTGGCCGATTGTAGCACCCCTCCAGCCTCGAATAACTCCTGTCTCTGCTACGGATTAAGCTCAGAGCCTCAAACAGGGTTTGCCTACATCCTCTCTCTGCCCACATTTACATACATCCTTTCCACGACAGTTTCCCAATACGCACCCATTATCAACACAGGTTCCTCCCTCTCTTCATAGTATTTTGCTCTCACTAGACGTTTTCCTACAATATCCCGCCCGCTCTCCCCCGATTCCCTCCTCTTCGTTTTTCCTGAACTTCGGTCTTCTGTTTCTTTTTTGATCTGGGCTTAGCGCTTGAAACCACTATCTATGTATCACATTGGCGCTTGCACCCCACGGCTCTTCTCACAGTGTTTGGTAGAGGGGTGACACTATTATTTCGAGGTGCCCGGGATTGTGGCTTGATATGTGACCGTTTCCGGCGTGTTTCGTTTTTATATACATATAGATCTTTTCTCGCATAATGTTATTGATTTTTCGAGAGATCTTATTTAATCCAGTAATGGCAGATTCCATAGAGCATATTCAAAAAGTTTCCCCATATACAGCCTCAGCAATCCCCCGGTTTAAGGCCGTCAAGACTTCGCGATACATCAGACGTTACGAGAACTTTGCGGACACGAGTGTACCTCGGTAGTAATAGGAGACCCGCCGCTCGGACAAATGTAGGGGAAAAGTCGGTAAGAGCTCCAAAAGCGCTTGTTGAGGCTAGCTCATTAAAAGAGTTTTCTAATGATACAAGTACCAGGGGAGATGTTTTCGTACATTGGTAATGCTTACAGGGATTTTTAAGACATGAAATCAGTTGACTAGAAAAACACACTATCATAACCGAATAAAATAAAAACATAAAAAAACGGAAATAATTAGGAAAAAAGAGTGTGAAAAATAACCGACCCCTTCCTAATACCCAGAATAACCCCCATGTGCAAGCCGTATCTATAGAGCAGAGAAAGAATTATTAGTAAGGAGCGTGATTGGAAGCGAGTGTGATTTTTTTAAAATATTTACCTCTCGAATGTTGTAAATCCCCGGCGCTCTCCGGATTCAAACACCGACAACTCCGGGGTGTAGAAGGTGCTAGAAAGATCGGAGAAATCCCCATGGCCGGACAAACGGTGATTGGTGCGATAAGAGGGGTTGATGATTGACCGGGCGGGGTAGAAAAGAGGGGAAAGCGGGGCAGTGAACATTGCGTGATAACTTGTGGAAATGGCGTGAGAGTGTTGAGTAGATGTGTGGAAGACTGAAGAATTATTGTGTATTTAAAGACTCCCCTCTGCCCGTCATCTCAGAGAGGCAGGTCAAGAAGCAAGTTATAAGTTAGTCTTTGATATAGTCTTTTGCATCCCCAAGCACTGCTCTTTGTTCTCGCTGCCACTTCTATTCACCACATTTTTTAGAGGTTATGAGCCCGGAGAGCGTTCAATAACTACGATATCAATCTTCCAACTGATTCACTGATACAAGAATGTCTGCTGCAAGTGGAGCAACATCATCGGGTGCCGAAGCTACCAGCAGCTGTACAAGCGGAAATACGGGTGTGAGCATGACCTCACTCACACAATCCATCGAAAAACTAGATGGCTCCATGGCTACGGGCCAAAGCAACTACCATGCATGGCGCTTTAGGATTATCAGGATCCTGAAAGAGAAAGGCCTCTTAGCAGTGATTGAGGATTCAGAGGGTAGTCCCAGTTCGAGCAAAGATGACCAAGCGTTCACTATTATTACACTTAACATTAAAGACTCTCAGATCCCGTATATTCAGGATGCGAAAACAACACGAGAGGCATGGGCAGCACTGCAGGAGGTACATCAGGGGATTGGCATGAATGGGAGAATGATATTGATGCAACGTTTATGGGGGCTAAAGATGACTGAAGCGGACGATATGGCCCAACACTTAAACCAGTTCCGGGAACTGGCCAATCAGCTACGGGGCCTGACAGCAGATGCAAAAGGGATGGACGATGGTGAGCTTGTTACCATCCTGACACTCAGCCTGCCTGAGTCATACGAGCCGTTGGTAATGGCCCTCCAATCTCGTACCGATACTATTACCTTCGACATGATGGCCGGAAGGTTACTGCAAGAATCGGGGAGACGGCACATTAGTCAGGTATCCCAAACGAACCAAGGAAGTAATCGGATACCACAAACTGCCTTTACAGTACAAAAATCACCAGGCTTCGGAAGAGGTGGAAGAGCAAGGGGAGGAAACTGGCACACCTATAATGGTCGCGGAAGAGGTGGCTCTCGTATACGCTTTCGGGAACCTCTTTCAACAAGTCAGCCACAAAGTGAGGCGCGGCTAGGGCGCAGCGGTAGTCTACAGAGTAACCATGTTCCACCGGGAACAAAGTGCCACTATTGTGGGAAAGGAGGCCACTGGCGCAAGGATTGCTATAAACGCAAGTCAGATGAAGATGGAGGAGAAGGTACTGGAAGCAGAAGAGCAAAGGAGTTTACCTTTTTAGCGGAAAGCCAGGCTGTCTTAGTGGGGACAGGGTGGATTATCGACTCGGGTGCTAGTCAACATTTGTCCAGGGAGCGGACACGATTTATAACCTATCGAACAGTCAGTACAGAACAAGCTATTACAATCGCAGATGGTACGAAAACAAATGCCCACGGTATAGGGGATATTGAGATAGCGACAACAGCGGGAGTAATTCGTTTAACAGAGGTCTGGCATGTTCCTACAATCGAAGCTAGTCTGATGTCCGTCGCTCGAATGGTTGACGCCGGATATGCTGTCGGATTTGAAGCCACTAGATGCTATATCAGTAAAGCAGGCAGGAAAATAGAGATTGGTTTGCGAAAGGGAAGTTTATACCATCTAAGACAGGACGAGAGAATACCGTCATTTGAACCGAGTTCCCGAGCACAAGCAAACCTTGGCCTTGCAACAAATCAATCCCCTGAGGCAACGTTGGAAACATGGCACTGAAGGCTTTGCCATCGAACCCTAGACAACCACAATGTTCAGTATATATCAGAAAAGGTTACAGATATGCGGGTTAAGAAAGAAAGGGATGATACTAGCAAGGTATGTCCGGTTTGTGCCTTGGGGCGTCAGCACAAAGAGGCGCAAACAAAGGAACGAGAGAAGCCTACCGAACTCTTGAGTGTCGTTCACTCCGACCTATGTGGACCCATGCAGACTACCAGTATAAATGGTGAACGGTACTTCATCACATTCACCGACGAAATGAGTGGTAGGGTTAGTATATATCTCCTGCCTACCAAAGAGGGAGCATTAGCAGCATTCCAGGCATATCGGGCAAGAGCCGAAAAAAGCAGCGGGAAAGAAATTAAGGCAATACGAACGGATGGGGGTGGAGAATACCTGAACAAGCAGTTTCTCCAACACCTAAAGGAAGATGGTATACACCACATTGTTAGCCCTCCATATAGCCCAGCGCAAAATGGGCTTGCCGAAAGAATGAACCGTACGATCATGGAAGGTGCTCGTTGTCTATTAGAAGACGCCAAAATCAGCAAGGAGTTTTGGGGACACGCGGTGCTTACCGCCGCACATATACACAATCGACTACCATCCGGAAGCCATAAGAGTATCTCCCCGATAGAACACGGGACAGGAAGGACCCCGAGTATCGGACACTTACGTATCTGGGGGTCTACAACATGGGTGCACATACCAAAGGAGAGGCGAAGAAAGCTGGATCCCAAGTCAGTAAAAGGTATCTTGGTCGGATATGAGGAGGATGCGGGGACAAAGGTTTACCGAGTATATGATCCAGAGAGCAAAAGATTGCTGCTTTCACGGGATGTAATTATCGACGAAGGGCGGAACCCAATCGAAGGAACCATTGCCGAACGCCAAAAGACCTGAATTGAATGGGAGTCTGAGTCACCACGGGAAAAACAAGTGAGTCGAGAGCGTTCGCCAGATCGATTTCATCCCCTCGAGAGCATCACCCCCCCGCCTGCCATTCTGGAAGACACTACAGTCAATGATATTCAGGAATCAATAACCCTACGACCACGATTAGTAACAGAAGCAATCCGAAGAGATATAGGGACGGCTAGAAACAGAGAAGAAGCACAGGAGAGGGAAACCGAGGTAGAGCCACGAAGGTCACAAAGAAATAGGGGGCCTGCAGAGATTTTTCACCAACGGGCTAATGTTGCGCTAATGGCTAAAGTCGTTGAATCAGAGCCACAGAGTTTAACCGAAGCGCTTAGCAGCGACAATAAGGCAGAATGGAGGCGCGCTTGGGAATCGGAGCTTGCCTCCTTGGCAAAGAACAACACATGGGTAGTTGAGCCGCTGCCAAAAGATCGCACCGCGATTGGGTGTCGTTGGTTATTTCAGAGAAAGCAAGACGGGCGCTATAAGGCCAGACTGGTCGCGAAGGGGTATGGACAGAGGCAAGGGATCGACTACGAGGAAACCTTCGCTCCTGTAGCAAAGTTTACCACAATCCGACTTCTTCTGGCATTAACCTGCGAAAGTAACTGGGAGGTTTGTGGCATGGATGTCAAAACCGCATTTCTGAATAGTGAGTTAGCAGAAACTGTGTATATGGAACTTCCAGAGGGAGTTACTATTCCAGCAGAGACGAGCAGGAGCCAGGGGTATAGGCAACCGATGGCTTGCCGGTTACTAAAATCAATCTATGGATTGAAGCAATCCCCGCGGGCATGGTATGGCCGGATTAACAACTTCTTTTTATCGAATGGGTTTAGCCGAAGTGATGCAGATCACAGCCTATTTATCCACTACGATCGCCAAGTTATCCTACTCCTCTATGTGGATGATCTTGTGCTAGCGGCGCCAACCTTAAACCAAATAGATTGGATACGTACCAAGCTGAACCAAGAATTTGAGATGACCGATCTCGGAGAAATACAGTCCTTCCTGGGACTCGAGATTGAGCGCAACCGGAGTGGCCGTACTTTGTTTCTATCACAAACACAGTATATTTATAAGATCCTGCACGATCATGGAATGCAAGACTGCAACCCAGTCAATAGTCCAGCAGACCCTCATATTCGCTTAGAAAAGAGCAGCCCTACCTTTCAGGCGACAGATACCGAGAGGCGCAGATACCAATCCGCCGTAGGTTCACTTATGTACGCAATGCTCGGTACACGTCCAGATATCTCCTACGCCGTCAGCAAAGTTAGTCAATACAGCACGAACCCAAATACTATCCACTGGACTGCGGTCAAAAGGATTTTCCGATACCTGGCGGGAACATTGAACCGCGGACTCTACTTTGGAATTCAAGAGATGGGAAGGGGGTTCACCGACGCGGATTGGGGATCCGGGGATGACCGGAAGTCCATTGGGGGTTTTACTTTCCTCTTAAACGGGGCCGCTATATCTTGGAACAGCAAGAAGCAGAGTACCGTCGCTCTGTCCTCAACCGAAGCTGAGTACATGGCTTTGACCCAAGCCACGAAGGAGTCTATATGGCTTCAAGCACTTCTGTACGACCTTGGTGCCAGAAAGCACATTCCCGAGATCTCCCACATTCTCATAGACAACCAAGGCGCACTTGCCTTAGCAAAGAACGCAGAGTTCCATGCACGCTCTAAGCATATTGACATTCAGTATCATTTCATACGTGAGCATCTGGAGACAGGGAAGATTATACTGAGCTACTGTCCAACAAATGAAAACAAGGCTGATATTTTCACCAAAGCCCTGCCGGGGCCCGCCTTCACCAAACAAAATCTCGGATTAGGACTCATTGACCGATCAATATTAATCCTAGAGGCCGAAGATACACCTGCGGGGAATCCGGAGATCGGAGCACCGGTGAGGGGAGGTGTTGTAAATCCCCGGCGCTCTCCGGATTCAAACACCGACAACTCCGGGGTGTAGAAGGTGCTAGAAAGATCGGAGAAATCCCCATGGCCGGACAAACGGTGATTGGTGCGATAAGAGGGGTTGATGATTGACCGGGCGGGGTAGAAAAGAGGGGAAAGCGGGGCAGTGAACATTGCGTGATAACTTGTGGAAATGGCGTGAGAGTGTTGAGTAGATGTGTGGAAGACTGAAGAATTATTGTGTATTTAAAGACTCCCCTCTGCCCGTCATTTCAGAGAGGCAGGTCAAGAAGCAAGTTATAAGTTAGTCTTTGATATAGTCTTTTGCATCCCCAAGCACTCCTCTTTGTCAACGGTACAACTTCTATTCGCCACATTTTTAGATCGAACGCGTGTAGGAACTGAGTCAACTAGTGCGATAAGTTCATCCGAGGTTATAGCGTTCTATTCCTCCTGAATGGCACGGCGGAGAGCGTCATTGGTAGTAGGAAACGGGTTTCATTGCCGGATACGCTGTTTCATGGTTCTCCCGACATTTTCAATAGGGCTGCAGTCTGGAGAGGAAGGTGGCCAGTCGATAAAATAACCCCATATTCCAAGAGTCTAAAGGTGATTTTGAGTTAGGGCTGCACGGTGGGGAGCAGCATTATCCTGCTGCAAATAGACATAATCTGACTCACTATCTGGCTGTGGCCCAGGTTGAGATTCCTGCTGCCAAAAGGAATAAAATTGCGGAACAACATGGGCAGTGAAGGACGCAGCAGTTACTCTTTTTCCCCAATTCTCTTTATCCCAAAAAATCAGTGGCCCCTTACTATGACCCCCTTTGAAACAAGCCCATACCATGATTGTTTGTAGTTTGCTGAACTTCGGAATCAAACAGTCTTCCAAATCTTCCTCACCCGGTTGCCGTGTTACCCATACTCTCCCACTGGATGACAATCCTCCCACATTAAATGCTGACTCATCACTCCAAATTACTTTATTCCAGTCTGCCGGGGTCGAGTCAGCGTAGTGATAGGACCAGTCGAGTCGAGTCTCTTTTGCCTTGGTAGACAAAAATGGTCGGGCGCGGGCAATACGATGATGGTAACCTTCAATTGAAAAAGCATTGCGCAGAGTTTCCACACTTGCTATAACTCCTGCTTGTTCAGCCACTTCAGTGAAAGGAAGTCGTCGATTTGCTTGAGAGGAAGTAGCAAAATCAATCAACCTCTTCCGAATAGGGGTAGTTAAGAGCTTAGGCCGGCCGGGTTTTTGCTTTTTGGGAGTGGTAGGAGAGCGGCAGATGGAGAAGACAGTACTGGTTGCCACACCGATCTAATGTGCAATACGACGAAAAGGCCAGGCAGCATGATAGCGCAAGGCACGGATTTTGGAACGGAGAGAGGACGTAATATCTACCCGAGTAGGAAAATATCCTGTCCGTACCGGTATAGACTCAAATATACTGGCAGTAGCTGCAGAACTGGAAAGATCTGGAGACGGAGTAAAGGTTGTTGAATGTGCAAGAGGCAGTCCGGAGAACTCGGAATCCTCAAAAAAAGAAAGCAAAAAAGGAGCTGGTGCCCGGTAAAGAGAATGACCTGGAGGAGTAGGAGCCATGATGCCGTTTATTATTTTGCTTAAGCTTCCTACTTTTCATGAGAATATTGTTTCTTTTATGTTTAATACAATGGAGGAGCCCTCTAATTTTTACACAAAAAACCTGATTTTTTACGATAAACTAGGGGAGTCATAGTCCTCAGGCTGTTGGTGTCTCTAAGGTCACGATACTACTATGGCACCATTATAGTGTCTTGCTGTTCGGTCATTTCTTGCTTTCTACTAACATCCTAATAGCTCCTTGGCAACCCTTGTACGAAAACATCTCCCCTGGTACTTGTATACTTGTAAATACGGGAGGGGTGGAACTATAGTAAGCCGGCGAAAGTTTATAAAAACCTTGTCCAGCGGGAGTCTGGTTCCAGAGGTGAGAAGAGATGGGGAGCTGACAGTCATGGCATGGATATGATTGGCTCACGATCCCATCTGAAACAGGCGTCTTGTGGAAGCGAGCCCCACTTTTCCCGACTTCGGGGAACGGCAAGTCGATCAGCCTCTCCGACAAACTCCAATACCAGTATACTATCCTATCATCTCACCTACTACCGAACCGTATCTAATATGAATCCATCGGCTACCGGGTATGGAGGACCAAGTCTCACCGGTGATCCCCGCCAGTATGGCCTATTGCACACCCGTACCGACAACAACGCGACTAATAACGTTCTCGGTAACTCGAATACGAACTTTGCGAATGTGTCAAACAACTATAATAACACTATCAATATGGGAACAAACGAAGAACCCCTGCGAATCCAAGAATGGTTGTCACCACTCGAGCCCGGTATAAGGCATCAAGATGTTAGAAATCGCCGGTTTGATGGCGTTGGGGAATGGGTTTTGCAGAGCGATGAGTTCGTGTCATGGTACGAGAGTCACGATGGTTCGGGGGATCATGCTTTGCGATGCTATGGCGGCCAAGGTGTTGGAAAGACATATATCTGGTACAAGACTACTTTCCACAAACCACAGACGATGCTAACTGAGAAAAACCAGTTCGTTAGTAATAGACACCCTGTCCAGGCGAGCTCGTGGCCAGAATATCGTCGTTCTATCCCTCTATTGCGATTACCAGGCGCAGAAGGACCAATCGGCGGTGAACATGATAGGGAGCCTACTCCGGCAGATTGCCGCGGGAGCCACAAAGATTACAGAACCCATTAAAAGAGCTTTTGAGGAGTCGGGGCAGGCAGATTGCCAAGGCTTACGATTGGAGGACATGCTGAGATTATTCGCCAAAACAATCAACTCCCTTGCACGAGTATACATCTGTATTGACGCAGTGGACGAGTTACTGCCACAGCATCGATCTGAGTTCCTTCGCGCATTACGACAGATCCAGGATGCATCAAATACTCGGCTATTTCTTACAGGGAGGCCGCATGTTCGCGGGGAGATCAATAGCCATCTTATGGATGGCGCATACAATGTGAACATTGTGGTCGACCAAGGAGACATAGCAAGATACCTAAGCCGGAAGATGGACGATGACAAGGCCCGAGATCCACAGTTGATGCCAGAAAGTCTGAGGAACGATATCATGAAAACAATGTTGCAAAGGGCTTCAGAGATGTAAGTAGGAGTATCTCTATTCTAAATTTGGGTGACTAATATCCCGCGAAGGTTTCTGCTCGTCGCATTAAACATCGATGCGATCCTGGATGAGACCACATTAGCGAGGAGAAAGAAAACACTACAAAAGGTGGCTACTACCGGTGTGGACATAGACAATGTATACGACCGAACGCTACAGCGGATAAGGGAACAGAAGGGTAGCCGATCAAGACTTGGGATGAAGGTGCTAATGTGGGTATCCCATGCGGAGCGGCCGTTGTGGATTGACGAACTCCTTCACGCTCTGGCTGCCGAACCTGGGTCGACAGATCTAGACCCTGACAACATCCCGCCCCAAGATACTGTGCTAGCGTCATGTTTGGGGCTTGCTGTGGTTGACAAGGACACATTACGAGTCCGGCTGATCCACTACACCCTTCAAGAATTCCTTTCTGGGCCTGGTGTCTTACCTGATGCGCACAAAATCCTTGGAGAAACATGTTTGACTTACCTGAACTACAATGAAGCTAAGGAGCTCCCCGCCGATAACGTTCTGAACCTTGAGGGCATGCCCTTTCTCAAATATGCTTATTTGTACTGGGGTGAGCATGCAAAAATAGAGCTCTCGGATCACGCAAAACCGCTTGCCCTTTAGCTGTTAGACTAGTATAATAATCATATAGCTGCTACCTTGTTTCTCCAGACACAGAGCCCTGATTTTATTCTAGGAACAAATCACCTATTTTTCGGTTTGCACTATGCGTCCCACTTCGGAATTGAGGAGGTCGTTGCTGCTTTGATAGGGATGGAAGGCTACGATATCAATCAAGGAGATTGTGAGGGGCTGACACCGCTCATATGGGCTTCTCGGGAAGGGAATACAGGGTTAGTGAGGCTCCTCCTCGCAAAGGACAATGTCGACCCTGACAAGCCAGACATGTATGGCCAAACACCATTTTGGCACGCTTGTTGGTCCGGGCATGAAGAAATAGTGAGAATGCTGCTCACACAGGACGGTGTTAATCTCTGTCGTATTATGGTGGTTCTTGTCAGTGGCTTCCTGATAACCCGAGACTGGACGCTGGCTTACGGATTGGAGAGACCACGTCTGCCAGGTATGGCAGACGTCATTGGATACAGTTTCCGTATCGGACAAGTGATGTGGTAAGAGGGCCATCATTGTATCGACAAACCATGCAATAGACCACGTATATCACATGTCATGTAAATAGCGCATTTCTATCTAGAAGAATGGTGGCTTCCCCACCATGGTAGAAGATAGGGAAATCAACGGATTTCAACAGTTTATGAGCCCGGCTGCTTCCTACGAACTCAACGAACCTTTTTCTACCACCTCATCACAATCTAGCCTTGAGATTACGAATCTATATATTCGTCACCAGTTAGCAATCAGAAATGCTCCAGCACAACCTCGCTTCTTCTTCTGCTATCAATGTGGAAAGCGGCATCTCTGGTGTTCAGTCCAATGCAATGTATCGGTCCAAGTATGGCGAATTTCCTAAGCTCAACCATTTGAATTACTCTCAGTGGCGCAAGCATATGGAGGTTATTCTGCGTGCCGAAGATGCATTTGAGCTTACCATAGGAAATGAAAATGCTCCTGCCGATAATCAACGAGTTCAGCTTGCCGAATACCGTCGTCGCAAGGGAAAAGCCATCGCTCTGATATTTGGGTCCTGCACTACGAGTGCTCAACAATACCTGGAAGGACTGACGGATCCTGAGGAGATGTGGACACTACTGGGTGAGAAACTAAACACTGTTGCCTCAAGAGCTGGCCATATGGCAACGCTCTGTCAGTTTTCTAGAGCACGTCCAGTTCCAGGAAAAGCAATCACCGAGTATATATCTACCCTGCGGTACTTCTGGGACCTGTTATCAGGAACGCAAGAGCCCATCACGGAGTCAGCATTCATTTCTCATGTTCTGATGACTCTTCCTGCTACCTTTGATACCTTCAGTGATATCCTTCTTGGACAGCGGACGGTAGATGAATTAATAGTCAAAATTAGTGTGCGTTACGGGGCGGGGCGGGGCGGGTTTTCACTTTGTGACCCCGCCGTTACTCCGGCCCGGGGTCAACTCTTTGCCGTTCCTCCCCGCCCCGTATGACACGGGGCCCTGGCCGGGCTGTGGGGCGGGGCGGGTATTTTACTTTCCCCGCTGATTGCCTAGACCGCCCCCGTCTTCTCGTCCCCCACTCTTGCCCCTGTGCGGGGCCCCACTTATTCCTACGAGTGATATTCTCTGACTAAACAAATGGCAGG
>Ga0307517_10002173_pt1 | contig 31762 bp, 33 predicted proteins | sample 23_EM_MG_FD_194515 | JGI IMG/M metagenome (GOLD analysis project Ga0307517, IMG submission 194515) | Populus trichocarpa ectomycorrhiza microbial communities from riparian zone in the Pacific Northwest, United States - 23_EM | ecosystem: Host-associated > Plants > Roots > Unclassified | place... | reverse complement strand
CTTGTTTTGCCCCAGAAAGGATGTTGTCAAAGTAATCTTCCAGGAAAAGAAACCCAAGAGTTTGGATTTGATCCTTAAAGTCCTGACGCCCAGGATCGCTCGCCATAGTCAGACGAACAGAGTTAGCCCAGCTCAGGAGGCCTAAATGTGACATGATGGTGAATGCCAGTACCAAGTTGAAACCGGCTTTTGAAGACTTAACGCGTTAGTCATGTGATCGAGTGCTAAACTATCACGTGATAATAATTGAGTGGAGGGCCAAGGCTCAGAAATAATAACATGCTCTAATATAAATCGTAGTGTGTCTGTAAAAATGAAAGATAAAAAATCTTTTATCTCCTGAACCGACTCGGCGTGCCAGGTCGTGACTGATAGAACGGTGTAGTCCTACCCGACCCAGGAAGTTGCCTGCCTGAATTTAAAAAAGGCGATCCCGCTGGCGTTCCAGCCCTCGAGTTATGCACAGACTGGGTGGCGATCCTCTCATCGCTGTACATATTCAAGAGATTCACCAACGCACTCGTCATCTCATCCAAATCCTTAACTTCATCCCTAGAAAGTGAATAGTCCTTCAAGTCGTGTTCATCTTCCCATTCAGCCTCGTCGTCTGCTTCGCGTGGTAGAACACGCAGATTGGATTTTCCTCGCTGTCGGCTCATCAAGATTCCTTCAAAGACCCTCAACATCGCCGCCTCCATGGAAGTCTTTAATCGCCAAATATCATCCAGCGTCCTTAAATCACCCTTGATTGGAAGCCAATCATCACACTCCAAACCTCCCTGAACTACCTCCACATTATGTGCCCCAAACAAAACATACACCAGTGGATCAAGTCGTGTGGTTGTGACAAGGAAAGTGGTAGCCGAATTGCCCGTATCGTTCCGGCGTTTTTCATTAAAAGTATACAATTGTTTCTCTTCGGCAGGGGCATGCTTGTCTCTATCCTCAGATTTGTCGGCCTGCGCAAGCTCTCGTTTCCGATTGTTCACGCTGGAGGGATGCATCATGACGAACTAAGAACAAACAAATTAAGAAAGAACCGAGTCAGGAGAGAAATATACTGACTTTATCTGTAGCAGTCCTGAAACTCTGTTTATCCTTCCGAATCGCAAATTTGGGCTGAGCCGCGATTGAAATAAGCGCAGTCAAAAGCGGCAGAGAATCCCGGTTCGCGTTCAACGCCTCAGGAACAACCAACCTTCTCTCATCATTGCCATCACCACCATCCCTACCCCTCCTGCTCTCGATCACTGCTTCGCCCCCAGCAGAAACATCGATAGCTCCAGCCCTATACAATGCCTGCAACAAGTGGTTTCGAACTTTCTGGATCAACAATAGTGTAGGCTTGCTCAGGAAATTCTCAGAGCAGAAGCGATTGGCTGCAAAGTATTCCCCTCGCGATTGCATACTCCACCAGGTGTTATACGCGCTCAAAGTAGCCAAAACATCCGACCTGAATTCCTCGGGACTCCACGTATTCTTGACCCTTTGCGCTTCCTGTCTGACATGCATTGGTGACATGAAAGGCTCCCGATTCGACAAAATCGCGGCCAACGTCACAGCCTGGTCCAAACACTTAAAGAAGCTCCCATACAACACCATCTTCCCTACTGGCGCATCAACAGGCAATTGCAACAACACCCTTCCCAAAGATGTCAAGTTCTTCTCCGAGTCGAGAGCCCCAACCATTTGGAGATTTTTCATGGCAGAATCCACCCGACGAGGATCAGGAGGTTCAATGGCCGCGGCCAGCACTTGTTCAACCGTCATACCAGGGAAGGTTAACGCCTTGACATGCATAACCACATTACTTAAATCCACTCTCTTCATCTCAACTGTCTGGTGGGTCTGCAGGGATTCTGCACGGGCCTTGCCCAATATACCGTAGTATTCCCCTGACCTATGGCGGCCCGCTCGCCCAGCACGTTGGTTGATATTCGACGAGCCAACCCACGAGGAAACAAGCGAGGACATGTGCCTATCGGGATCATATCTCTGCTCCTTGATCTTCGCCGCGTCGATCACATACACCACATCCGGAATGGTCACCGACGTCTCAGCAACATTCGTTGCCAGTATAATTCTCCTTATACCCTTCGCTGGAGGTTCGAAGATCGCCTGCTGCTCCAACAACGGAATTGACGAATGCAACAAATGCAAAGAATAGTTTGACGAAGAAAAGTTGATTCCGAGTGGTCCTTGAGGAGATAAAATTGCACGTTGGGTCGCCATAATCTCGTCCCAACCAGGCAAGAACACCAAGACATGCCCATCCTCCGAGTTCTGCAGCACATGCGAGACCATCGCAGCCATGAAAGGATATGGCAACTCCAAGTCATCCCTCGTCTCCACTGTACCCGACGAAGCCCTCACTCCTAATTGAGTAGCAGGTGCCAACCCCAACTCCCTAACGAGATACCTCGCTACGTTCTCTTGATCCTTCACCCATCTCATAGGCCCTGACAGCAGAGTGGAAGTAAAGTCCTCCATGAAATATTTCGTGACAGGAAATGACCTCCCAGGGATATCAACTGCACCCGCTGGCACACCCCGCTCATCTGCAAAGTAGTTTTGGAAAAGAGTCGGATCGATGGTAGCACTCATGAGGACAACCTTCAAGGACTGATTCTTCGCCCTTTTTTGCGCCATCAAATGCTTCAGCACGACCAGCAACAAATCCGTATCCACATCTCTTTCATGGACCTCATCCACAATAATATGCGAGATATTGTCGAAATCTCCTTGCCTTTGTTCGCCCGAGAGGAAGGATTGCAAACGTTTGAGGAACACCCCAGTTGTGCAGAAAGTGATAGATCCGTGGGGCTCAGGATGCTTCGCCTCAAAACGGACATGATAACCGACACTTCTTCCAATCTGTTCACCCCTCTCACTTGCCACACGGTGCGCAACGCTAATTGCAGCCAACCTTCTTGGTTGTGTGCAAATAATGTTACACTCGGCGCCCTCCCCACGATCGATATAACCATCCAGAATCATCTGCGGAAGTTGGGTCGTTTTGCCAGATCCGGTGGCAGCCAAACAGATGGTCACTTCATTCTTGGAGATGTGATCTATGACCTCCTTGGATTGAGTGTAAACAGGAAGAGCAGCCCGCGTGTTGCGCATTTTTTCTAGCTTTGGATCAGCCAGATACTCGTTCCTCCGATCCAGCAATCTCTTCGACTTGATGGCCAAAGTCGTCTGCAGCGGTTTTCTGGATCGATGTGATGTTGACGAATATGCAGCATACGGCGATCCAGGTTGCACCAAGTTGTAACCCACATTCGTGCTCGGCCTATTCCTATACAACGTACTTTTCCTTACATCATGACACAAATCCTCGATACTCGTTTCGATGACCGGACTTGCATGAAAAAGAACCTTTGGAGCCAGGCCCAGGTCTTTACCCGTTCTTGCGGCCTCTACAAAAGCCTTCCACAAGTCTGGATCACAGCTCTCCAAATACTGCGTGACGTCAAGGAAGCATTGCACCTGAGCGAATTTCTTAGTCTTCCCACTTCCCATGCCAATTCGCCTGTCACCGACAGTCATGACGGCTTCCCATCGAGAGCCGCCTTGGTTTCCAGTGAAGTCAATTTCAGGCCTTTTGAAGCCGAAACGGCGGCAGTAGTAGTCTATGAAACTGTGGGCTCTATCGCAGGTTACGGTGGAGCCATCGGATAGGGTGATTTCGGCAAGGGGATCTGGCTGCGCTGGGGCTAGACGACTGGGGTTGTCAAGCTGGAGCGTTAATCTCATTAGAATGGGCAACAGGGATACAAAAGTATCGGATAATACATACGAGATTGAGTCCATGTAGCTGGTAAACTGCGGAGAGTGCAGCTAAATGAATCGACTCTTTTTTGTCAGTATGGTCGCCTATGCCAAAAATAGGAGGGTCGATGTCAATGAAAACGGTTGTCCTTTTGCGCAATTTTAATCAGAGAGGGGAATAGGGGAGCTCGAGCAGACATACCTGCAGACGTCGATAAGCTTGTCTCCTTTGCTGTAGGAGCCACTGGTGAATTCGTATCTCGGTTGTTGGCCGTTCTTTACGAGAGCATAGAAATTGTGCAAAGGGCTTTTGGGGGCCTCCTTCTCGTGGTGTTTCAAGTCCACACCCGACTTGAAATATTGCTGGAGGATGAAGTCGTGGTCATGAAAGGGCCCGTTCAAGATTGTTTTTGGACGGCTAGAGCGTCGGGGTGAAGTCGGACGCTTTGAAAGGCCTCGTCCTCTGAAGGGCATGGTATTTGTCCGGAGCGAGGAAACTTCGTGGGGATGGAGTCTTTTTGCGGGGGGGAAATCGGGCTGGCTGGGGGGAGGGTGAACGCGGGCAGTGGCTTGTTGAGAGAGGACGCGTTTTACTAGGTGCATAGGGCGGTGCCTGTACCTCACCAGTCGCAGAGCAGGTCTCATTACTAGGTGGCAAGGAAATTACATGCGTCGTTACGTAAGACTACTACTTTTAGCTTTGGCGGCTCGGTCTGTTCCCGTCAGATACCGAAGGCGTATGGCTGCATGCTTGGCCTCGCGCCAGTGTCGCTGCCCGATTAGTGTCCGGAGCTCGTCTGTTGTCGTGTTTATATCCTCTGTGCGAATATATAGTCGAGAAACCAAATGGAGGAGTGTAAACTGACCGTGGTTGCGTTGGATGAGTTGTTCGAGCGACACGGTGTCTTCCGCGTCGTCAATGAGCTCCCGTGCATCCATAACGTCCGCCATGAAGGCAACGTCCTGCACCTGGTCGTGTTCCGCCAGCGGGTGTCCATTCAGCTGCAGGATGTACTCTGCCCGTGCGAGGGGACTGAGCAGCGTCTGATATGCCTCGTTCACGCGTGAGGACAACGTGTGTGCGAGATCTTGCTCCCTCTATACAATAAACAGCACAATCGACAATGCCCGCCTGAGAGACGCACCGAAGACTTTGTAGCCCAGACATCGGGATGGACCGATGCCTGGGCTGCCCTGAACTTCTTCTTCAGCTCTGCCAAATCTATCACAAACGGGTTTGCACTCTGGATTCCAAACAGCTGGTGGTGTGTTGTGTGCGAGGGCAATGGCGAGATTGACGAGCACCTGGGACAGACTGGGAGTGTGCTCACTGGCAGCGGTGTCGAGCACGAGTGGCACGTCGTGTATGCTCTCAGCCAAGGTCTCAGTCGTCGAAGGAGGATCATAACTATATATAGACCACCTTGCTCGTCATGCTTCCACCACCCCCGAACGTCCTCCAAGACGATCCACACGGCGCAGACGCCGCCAGACAGCGACTGGCCCCAAAAAAAGGCCTTGCTCGTCTCCTTTCACGACCCTCTTTCCCAAAACTATCTGCCCCTCTCCCGTCCTCTGTGCCTGACCCCCCCGATGAGCCCCTCCACGTCCCCATTGCTCTCGACAGCACCGCCCTCATCTCCCATGATCATCCTCTAGACCAGGATGAATTCCAGTGGGCCGTTCTCTACGAAAATCAGAGAGGCATTACTGCCTTCTCAATACCCTACTACTCTAGTCTCTCTCTGCTCCCTACAGACCCGGCACCCTTCACCCTCCCCGACCCCTCTTTAGAACCATCCCACCACCCACCCGTGTCTCCCACCACATACACCCTCCCAGACGGAAATTGGCACTGGGTCTCACGCGCTTGGATGATAGACATGCGCTCTGAGACTGGCCGGGTCCAACACGACGGTTTCGAATACAATTGGATTTTCAGAAGACACAGCTGGAAGTCCCACGTAGGGCCTATGAATATCGCTGGTTACGTCCGCCGCAGAAGGTGGATCAGGCTCATGGTCAGACCTGCCGCTCACCGACACCCCAAGGGTGACTACGGTACTCCCATTTCATCTGCATCTAGCACCCCTCTTCCCCCTTCCTTTACTCCCAGAGCATACCGCCACTCACTCTCATCGTCCGTCCCTCCGTCCTTGATGACCGGGCTCACCGAGCTCACCGCTCACTCCTCTATATGTGCATATGTCTATCCAAATGAGGTATGGTCAGGCACAGACCCAGACGATGATTGGGACCGCTGCCGTCGTCTTATGAAAATTTTTGTCGTGGACGGTCGGAAACTCGAACTCTGGCGCTTATGGTTGGGTTTCCACCGTAATGAGCCCCACAATGAGATAAGTGAGAAAGCCAGGGGAAAGAGAAAACAATGGACAGAGGACGATGAACCTATGCCGTCGGAAGCAGCAGCGGCCGCTGAACTCCTCCTTAGCAAAGGCACTGTAAATGTTGCACCACGCGAATACGTCATTCCAGTCCTCGAGAAATATGTACGTTTTTCCTCATAATCCCAAAACTCCCCACTCAACCCAGTTCAAAGGCTCAATCGATTCTCCACCTCTTTATCTTTCCCGAATCCCGAGCACAGTTCCTCCGGCTTCTTGGCCAAGCGGAGCTTTTACTCTTCTTTAATTTAAGTCTAGAGTCTGGCATGACTGAGCTTGACTTTTGGAGCTACGCTAGTGGATTGGTGGACTTGCCGGGATCTGAAGAGGTGATTCTGAAGTCTCCTTTAGCTAAGGAAATGTTTTGTAAACCAAGAGGTGAACGCAAGGGCGATGTCAGTCCAAGTAGCGAAGGCTGAATCCATTTGTGGTTCGTTTTTTATTGTTGTTTTATCGGTGGGACTTTGCAATATGGTTTTATTATCTTCTCTTTACACAGGATCAGTCATAAGCGTATTTTAATTACACCCTACACACTCACTGCTTTAGATGTAGTTTTTCACCTAATACACTTCCAAAAATAACTTGCAATCACATGCGATCGTTGAGGTTTAAACACCATGTCCTCAGAAAATCATCAAAAAGATTCAAATAATTCTGAGCCTCACAACCCTTTCCAAATCGCCCTACGAACATATCTGCTATCTCTCTCCTTCTCTCTTGGTCCATCTGTCCTGCCACTCCTTATTTCGCAAACGAGTGCCTATCGTGACCGTCAAGCTCTTCCACCAGCAGTGTTCCTTAGATCACTTGGCCGTATCTTAAAGCGCGAGCTTGCAATTGATGGGTTCGCCTTCTCACTGACGCTTGCCGTCGCGGGTGGTGCGTTGTTGAAGAAGTATTGGACCGTGTGGAAGGATCTTTTGGATGACTTGTGTAACGTCGTTGACGGCTTGGATCCACATCCGGTCGTTGAAGACAGTCGAGGGGATAATATCGGTGGTAATACCACATCCCAGTTTGCGAACATTACTCCGGAAAAAGAGACATTCCTCTCATATATTGTCTCTTCCTCCATCGGCGTATGGTTACTTCAAGCGGAAACTGGGAAAAAACGTGCGATGCATCCGACTCTCGATTTAACCCTCCTTCTACTTGTCCGCACTGTCGACTCGCTCGTGCAGGGTTTCATCATCCAAAAATTGTCTTGTTTTTATCCTTTTTCTGTCAAACCTGTCGAAAGCATAGACAAAGGAAAGGAAAAAGTCACTCGACATGATGAACCACAGGTTGAAGACGATTCAAGATCGCGGGAAAAGGAGATCAAACAGCTCCTGGCTTCCCGTTTGGATGCGGTCGTATTTTGGGCATGTAGTGCGAGGTACCATCCTTCTAATTTATTTATTTTTCTTTTCTGATTACTGACTGTGGAACATTTTGTGTCACAGGATAATGTGGTGTTTCTTCTACAAACCTCATAGGTAAGCACACTTTACAATTATTATATACATAACAATTCTTTCTTCGACAGACTACCCAAAAACTACGTGACATGGATCCAACAACTCGCTAACGTTGACCCCCGCATCGTCGAAACACTCCGACTACGACGTACCAATAAATGGACCTATGGAATCGAATCGTCATCCAATTCCCCCATCCTCGGAGATACATACAAAGACCTGGGATACCCACCGTCATGGGGTAATCCCTCTGTCGTTCCTGGGTATGGAGGTAAACTCGCAACCGAGGAATGGAAGAACCTTGGTGTTAAGGGAAGAGAAGGTGTTGGCGGGGTTCCCTGCGAGGGGTTGCATTATCTTCCGAGCATCTTTGGAAAAACTGGTGAAAACATTTTGGCGACTGAATTGAAGAGGAGTTGTACGGCGAATGCCCTGTTGAGGATGGGAAGAGGTTTTGTAGATGCCACCGCTATTTATCTGCCCGTGCGTTATCCAACTGCAAGTATCCCATATTTCCCACCTTACCTTGCTCATCCAGGTACACGTCCTTCCTGTCCTCCTCACAAACCCCCAAACCATGTTACGCCCTCACCGCCTAGTCCAAACCCTCCTCGCCTCCCTCCGGAGCTCGACCTTCCTCTCGAGCTTCATCGGTCTCTTCTGGTTCTCAATCTGTTTCACGCGTACCCTTGTTCTTGCCAAGCTTCTCCCTTTTGTCTCACACAACTTCTGGGATGGTCCTTTCGGGGGAATCATGGCGGGTTGCTTGACGTGTGGAAGTAGTATTTTGATAGAAAACGGAAGAAGGAGGGGTGAAATGGCGTTGTTTGTTCTTCCAAAAGCGGTTCGGACGTGTCTTCCAAATGGATGGGTGAGGAGGGGGAATCATTGGGGATTTAGAATTATAGAAAGGTTGGTATTTTTGTTCTGCTTTTGTGGATAGCCCGTTTAATATTTTCTTTTTTTCAGAGTTACCTTCATCTTATCCCTGGCAACACTTCTGACTGCAGCGACTCACCGTCCAGAGTCTCTAAGGGGCCTCTCACGCTGGGCGTTGTCTTTCATTATGAATGGATCCAATGCAGGTTACTGGAAACGCAGGCGGCGCGATCCGAGTTTACCTTCAACACCTAGTATACCCCCCACTCCTATTCGACAAAATGGAAGTCCAAGTTCAACAGTTCGTGTATCACAAGTCACCCACAATTCGTAATGTGTTACCCGAACGTAACGCGCTTTGGAATTTTATTTTCAAGTTCACCTAAGGTGCATAAGGATAAAAGGTATTCAAAGGTGACTTCCTCTTTTCTGGTGGACCCGAGTGAATCCGTTGCAGAACACAGAATCAGTGGTTTGCACCGTCTTCGTCACATGCAATTCATCTCCGCGTGAAGGGTCCACTGTGTTACGAACCATCCCTCGTCCACATATAAGTACACAACATTCTTGCCATGGTCACTGCTGCGCAAGTCACTCAGCTAGACTGTACCGTTCATAACACTTGTCCCCTCACTGCAACTGATTAAACCTTACAGCATGCCACCTCCGCGTACGGTTAAATGCTCCGCTATAACATCGCTAATTCTAGGTACCCTTTCACAATTCACCTTACACATCAAATCACCAATCAAAGTACAGTGACTTAATTCTTCACACCCAAGACAACGTTGACAAAAAATCGTATATTTAGCTGCAGCCGACTGAGACGATCAGGCCCATCCAGCAGGTTTGCTTGACTACCTTGCACATAGCACGACCTCAACTCACATTCGTTGCAGTTCACATCTTCGCTTCGACCTTTACGACCCCAACCCTGAAAAAGCGCCGACGTCTCACATTCAAATATGAACTTGCAACGCTCAGAAACTTCCCTTGGTATCGGCTGGTATGGCGTGTTATCCAGCCTGTCTATATGCCTGTTTAGGAATAGGTGTCTGGGCATTGCAGTTGGCAACACTGGTTGTAACAGCCATGCTTCGCAAACGATACAACTGTCGCAGTGTCCGCACCCGACGCTACACTTCACAGCACGTTCGTCTTAGCCGTACATGTTGGCGACACATTGGTGGATGGTCGCCCTATCGTTACTCGCAACATGCAGTCAAAGGGAAGTTTCGAGTTCTTCGAGTTCGACGTGCGATCGGATCGTACGGTTTCCACTCTAAAGGTCACCCTCAACATGCTATGCTTTTATCAAGAGAGTTGCGTCTCTCCCCCCAGGCGTTAGGGTTGGAGACGAGATGCTTTCGATTGAAGGCTCCACTTTGAACGTTTCCAATATCCGTCGCTCTACGGTTGATGAGAGATTTACATTGGTTACTAGCGAAGGCAGCGTGATTGCGTCTGGCGTGGTGGTTTCTACCATCTGTAATGAAGAAATCAGCTCGGGGCTCAAGATGAACGAAGTCGTCAAGGGATGGAAGCATTCTTAAGATCGCTATGCATACTCTCAAATGTCCATCTCCATTGTAATGATGATTGGACACGAATACGTCCTGTTTCGGTTCTTTGCTTTTCCACATTCATAATATCTTCTCGCCCATTCTATACACCCGATTATGATTTGACGTCTAATATCTAAGTTTCACCCTTGTTGATTTTTGCTGCCCACTGCCGGCAAAGTCGAGTCTAGGACGGAAACTCCGGTATACCATCAATACATTATTGTAGGCTAGAGTCAGACTGAAGAAATGCCGAAGTCGATGCCGGGCGAAAAGGGAGATCGCTGGTTATGAATAAGGGGAAAATCCTGTTAGTAGGATTAAAGGTGGAAGGAATGTTGTGGAGAAAGGGAAGATGCGAGGGCCAAATGAACTTGGGAAATGGATGCAGGAGGCAGAACTCGAAGCGATAAAGAAGAATTCATGGAAATTAATCAAAGACACAGCTGCCGAGGAAGACGTATACTACCCAGTCACCTTCAAGCAGTGACAACGAACATGAAGGCATCAAAATGCCCTCTCACAAATCATGCACGCCAAAGGCTCATCTTATGATCATAAAACGAACATCCTCCCACTACCGTCTCACCGCTTGAAGGCGACGAGGAAGGTGCATAACACCAATCAACACCATAGGCCAATGATTCGTGCTCATCATGCCTCTTCAGTACCCTTGCCTCTCCTCCTGAAGATATATAAGGTTCCTGAAAGCAATGACCGAATCGAACGACCTTGAACCCATCATGCATACACGCCACTAGGAGGTCATGCTTGCGACTTGAAGACGGGTGCCATTTGACGCGCCAGGCGCCTCCACCGACGTCTGCTGATATAAGGGGCATTGATGGTTTTCGGGTGTCGAACAGGCGGACTGTGTTGTCGTAGCTAGACGATAGAGATGAAGCACAAACATGGACTGGAAATGGGTTACCACTACCTTCCTACAGCTACCAAATGCTCAACAAACGGATGGCTTTGAATCGCCGTCACACCCGCCTCGAAATTCTTATTGACGAAGATTGGCTGTAAAAAACCTTGCCGAATATCCCATGCTTTCATTTTGAGGTCATCTCCACCTATTCGAACACAAAAGGACGCATTAGAGTCTTTTTTTTTCTTCGACTTGATGTTCTTACAAACCTGAATAAAAAATATTGTTATCCCAATAGTTCCAGGCGGCTATCCAGGGTTCGAAGTCGTGAGCATGCCATTTCTCCTGGACTTTCAGAAAGGAACTTTCGGAAGGTGTAAGGAGGCATAGATGTCCGTCTGAGAGAGACACTATGAGCGATCCAGAAGAACTGGCGAGATAAAGTTCAAGTATCAGCAAGTGAAATAAGGGAGGTTCGTTACCTTTCGCTTATTCGTCTGTTTGACCAATCCAACGAAAGACAGAGCGTGTTTTTCGATGCACATCGGATGGACTCCACCTCGCTAAGATATCCCTGTTGATTCAGAAACTGAGAAGCCAATCAGGCATTCAAAGAACTCGAAAAAACCTCATTATTGTCCCATTCGAGGAGGGTAACTCCCCCTTCAGAATCCGCAATTGCTAGTAGTGGCGGAGCTGGTGATCTATGAGACCTTGAATAATTAAGATATTTTGATGCAGGACTGTAAGGATGGGCATACCATTTCATGTCTGGAATAGCGGATAGATCCAACGATTGGACTTTTTCACTTACAAAGTGGAATGTCAGTGTCTCCGGACGTTTTTGAAAATTACAAACCGTACATGGAATCTTGCGAAGATTGACCCATTCGAAAGACAAGACATTGCCCTCTTCGTTTCTGAAATCCGTCTTCCTGCTGATCCAATAACTTGTACGTTCCGCATACGAATAAATCTTGATAGCCAGGGGTAGGGCAAAACTCCAGGCTATCAGCTGGGTAATCTGTATCGAAAACGGTGACCATTGTTGGGTCAGACCAAACAACCTTTTCCACGAACGCCCACGCAAAGAAACTCGATGGATTTTATCCAGAACCTAGACCCTTCAAAGCTCGTTTTAGCAGCAACGGTAGGTGCAACCTCACTGGGCGTGTAAATATAATGAGTCCTTTCCAAATACGTTATTGTCAGGGTCTGTCTTTCTTCCTCACGCTTGGTGCATGTCCACCCTACAACCTTCCCGTCTTGCTCTTCGGCTCCTACGCTCAAGAGAACAATGGCGCCGTCCAGTCTCTCCAAACTGTGAGTCTACAGAGTCACCTTATCCGTGCAAGACATGGTAAACCCTCCTTCTCCTTCCGCAGTTCACTGGTCTGCTAGGCGTCTCGTTCATCTTCGACATTATCTGGATGATTAAGAACGACCAGCATGGGTTCTTCAAGTTCCTTTCCATTCTCCTGTTACTCCTCAAGATTCCAACATTCTTTGCGGTCCTTGTATCACTCCGCCGACAAGGGGGAAACCTTGGACTCAGCTTTGCCGACTCGAGTGGCCCCACAGGTACCGGAGCATCCTTTGTAACTCGCTGTTTTTCACTTATACTATCAACTTTTAGTGTGGTCAATGCCCGGCGGGTTCACCTCCAACGGAAGGGAAGGATACCAGACACTGGAAGACGAAAGTAGCGCTACTTTTCTTCGCAGTGCTCCAACGCGTGCACCAACCGCACAACCTGTTGCGACTGCAAAGCAAGCTCCTCCTCCTCCACCTGGAAATTATCAAGTAGTGTGATTGTACCTCATTTAAAAGTAATCTGTTAGATGCATGCCCTTTTCAGAAATCGAAATTGCGTTACTACGAAAGAGGTCCCTCCTCATAAATATCTGACGCGGTCGGTGAATCATATCTCGAAGACTCGCTGTGTATCTCAATCATCTGCTGCTGCACCCCTACTAGTACCTGGTCTTGTTTCTCCTCCAATTCCTCGACTAACTCTTCTAGGGCCAGAATGAGTTCAGTCTCAGCTTCCGCTTTTCGTCTCGAATAGAACCATGGACAGTCTAGAGAAATGCAGTGAACGGCATCTGCTGGTGCGGAGCTAGTGCAAGTCGTGCAGACCAGATGCGCGTTCACTAGACGTTCCTCCCTCATTCGTATCCGGGAGCGAAGGTTGACAATGGTTTCTTCACTCGAGACGGAACAAACGTCACATAAACCTGAAGAACAGGTAAGGAGGCTGGCACACGAACAGAAAAATAGTAAACACCTTGACCAGCCGGGACTCCACATGAAAGACACTGAGTGCTCGAGAAATGTTCATTGATGTTCTTCTTGCCGTACGTCATGATTTTCGGTTTGCGAGGAGAAACAATTTCAGGTGTGATTGTCTTGGGCATTTCGTGGAACCACTGTTGCAAGTCAGCTCCCACAAGATTGAAGATTCTCTCCAACGGTGGGATTAAGACTCTAGTGATGTAATACATCGCGTCGAGACGAACTTGACTTCGGTGGTGGTTCAGAGAAGATGGATGACATTGGAAGAACAAAGAGTCACCTGTTGTTCATGAACTCAATAGGGTCCATCGCCCTATCCACCAACCTTGGCCCCGTGGAGCTTCTTGCGATAACATAAGGGATTCGATCACCATATTGTGGCTCGTCATTGGGATCCAGAGCCATCCGCCGTGCAGCGACGACCACACCTGGTGGCGGAGGTCCCTTTTCGCTAATCCGAGAAATGTCAACGTGGTCCGTATCCAAAAAAAAAATTAAAAGATCTACCTGTACGTTCCCATTCTCACCTCCTTCGCGAAAATGAAGTCCTGAATGTGAGCCCTATTCTCCAAAATTTTTGTCCACGACCGACAACAATATTCTTTGATTTCGCTCAAATCTTGTCTGCGAAATAACATCCTATCATGCGTGATGGGTCTTCATCTGAATGTGACTTGAAATTGGGCTCTTACTTGAGGCAGGTTTCCACCATCTTTCTTTGTGCGAGGACACCATCACGACGAACTGTTTCGATGCCCTTGGCGTCGAATCCGGGTTCCATTTCGTCTATATTTTCATATTTGAAACCGACATAGCGCTTCTTGGCTAAGAGCACGCAAGGCAGGTAAACCTGCAGGATGGTTTCTCAGTTGGTTACATGTGCCAGCTTGATCTTTGACATCACCTTCTCAAACTTCAACTTTATGGGGGCAGGATTCATGGCCGTGATCGCCTCAGCTATTTCGTACCCGATTGAAAATGCCTCTTCCTTGGTTCTTCCAGGCAACGAGCTGATGGTCATGTTAATCGCCATTTAAACCACGTAATTAACACCACAATTGGCACTCACACGAAGACACTGTCAGTATCCCCATAAACGACCTGCATAATAGGTGGAATTTCATTCAAATACTAATACTCTTAGGTGTGACCTACCCGAGCCCCCCAATTCTTGGTGTTGTCGATCACATCTATGGCCTGATATGGCGTTAAGCTGGGGATTCAAGACTGGATTGGAGGTTCCCTTGCCTTCTCGAGAGTTTCTCGACCACTTTGAACGATGCTGTCAGCAATTTCAACAGCTGGCATCCTCCCAGAAAACGTAGCACTGGTGTACCCATAAGTGACATTCGCGATGTACTTCAAACCGAGTTGTCGGGCGTCAAGGATCCGTTTCCTGGCCTGCCAAAAAAATTTAGATTAAAAGACAGGGATATTTCAACGGGAACCAACTTTATCTCCACCACGTTTCATCGCTTGCTTCACCATGACTCGCGTGTCCAGAAGTTCCATCAACATGCGGCTGAGCAAGCCTTTTCGCACACACGGCTTGACGTACATGATGCCGTTTGGTGAGACTAAGGAAATGTGATCAGCCTTTTCGGAGGGAGGAAATCAGGGATCACCGTTGATGTAATCTCTTAGCTTCTCCAATAATCCCCGGGGGATTTCCAAATCAGGGACCACCCCAAACTTGTAAGCACCCTTGAATTCCGCGACTCGGCCCAGGCAGGTGGAATAACAGTAATTGTATGCAATCATGATTGAAGGATAAAGTGACTGGAAGTCGAGCACAACAATGGGACTGGTATAGAATGCAGATTGAGGTTCCATAATGAGGGGCATGCATTCAGCAGCATTTTGCTTGCCTACCTGAAGAGCTAATGAACAAGAATGGTAATGAGACTAGACAGGCATACATCGTTCCTGCTTGGTGATATCAAAACAAAAGACTCCGGTTTCGCTATCCTGAACATGAAGGATTCGACCTTAAATTGTGATCCACGGCTCAGCACGGAGAAGAAATCGACACCGAAGACTCTGGCAAATTCTCTACATATAATTGGTGAGAAATATTTCAGAATTGAATAATATGAACTTACGCCGTCTTGGTCACAATATCTGCTTCTTCAAGGAGTTCGAGATTTGTGTGCACTCGCATAGTGAGGTGCTGAAAAAGCAAAGCAATATGGGCGACCACTGGACTTTTATACCATTCCGTTAGTGTTTTAAAACTATATTTTGGAACCCTATTGTAACATATGTAAGTTGGTTTCAAATTTCCAAACAACAGAGGGTGAATCCTACCTTTTTTGAAGAACATCGAAAACTACATTCTCAAATGTGTAAATAGTAAGTGCCTTCTCAGACCGCATGAGCCGCCATAAATTCAGAACATGGCGTCCCGTGACTTTGAAAGTGGATGACTTGCGAGAGGCCCACTGGTCCACAACAGCAGTCCCAGTCTGCCTTGGAGGTGCACGAGATACAAGGTCGGATAAAGAGAGTCCTTAGCTTTGTTAGTTGATAAATTCTGGATCAGATAAAAACCAGATGTACCATGCGTGCGAGCTCTGGCTTCCAGAAAACCCCAAGAATTGAGTTCGACTTCCCAACCAGTAAGGATATCGGGATCTAGGTCGATCACTAAGTCGGCCACCCCATTAAGCAAGTCAAGTTCACCATCGAAAATTGCCATTTTGAAAGTTCGAAGTCGATTGTTGGCAACATGCGGTGTGTTCTGTCCAAGGACACCAGAGCGAGAGACCTCCATTCCGGCAACGTGAAAGGCGAAGAACACGGCAACTACTTCATCAGAATCGGCATTTGGAACCTTGTCACCATGAGTCGTTACTAATAGAGAGCATGGCATTGCACATCCCAGGAACTGTTCAATAGGAGATACTTGCCGAGTACTTCCAAAGATAAGATGCTCAGATTCGCGCTTTCACGAGCTGCATTAGTATTATCAGTGGGTGACGTCTTGAAGCCATAAATATTGGCCTGAGTGGGACCTTCAATCTGCAAGAGAAATCAACTAAATTTCGCTCAAGTGGGGTTGGTTCTTCACCTGGGATCTGGATTTTCGTGGCCAACTAGGTGGACTGGACAAGAAAAGAGCCAATGAACGATGAACTTCTTTCACACTAGGGGGATGACCTGCGTACTCCCAGCCTCCAATACCAATCTGATCCGAATCAATATATTCGAACGATTTTGGGACTGAAGTTGGGGACTGATCGGTAGACCACTCCTCAAGCCATGAAATACCTTGACCACCCTTGAGTCGGTAAGTAAGACCGGCATATTCCTTGGACGTCTCTGGTATGTCGGAATCTTTGGAGTAATACGGGACTTGATAAATCTTGCTTGGAAGCTCAAGGTTTTGGAGTTGATCTCTCAGCTCTGACGCACTCGGTGCTCGTGGTGAGTAAACATATCGATTTGGATTCACTGCTTCACAGGTGTCGAATGCCCGCGAGGGCTGGACTGCTCGAGCTGTTATGAGAGAAGCACGACCTTCCGGAGTCAGACGAAATAGTGGAGTGGACTGTGAAACCTCTTTGGGTGTTTCAGCATCAGCGTTCTCTACAGCTTGCTTCTTCGCAACTCTTTCATCTGGTGAGTGCGAACGCGGTCGTTTAAGTCGCGTCGGACTGACAGAAGGAGAAACCTTAGAAGAATGTCCAATCCTATTAGGATATTAAATGAGACCACGATATGCGAAGCTAGCGAAACGTTCCCTGCCTGGGTGGTGATGTTGACCCTTCTCTTTCTTCAAGTTCTTGGTCAACATTACTAGGGGGACTGTAAAAACGATAAACCATTATAACATGCGGACGATGGGGACATAGCTTGCCAGGATAGGTGGTATTCTATCTGATCTGGGTCTGCGGGAAGACTGTATTCCTCCACGAAAGGATTGTCAAGACTAAAATAAAAGTCAGAAATAGCTCCAATGACAGAACATTTCAACAACCTATCCTCCCGTACAATTTTTTCCTGTCCTACATCCCAATTAACTTCTTCTTCATCAAGTTCTTCTTCATCGTCCGTTTCAGGGTCCTCCTCGCGAGGTTGCTCTTGCACATTGAGGTCGTGTGTATCCTGTGCTTGGTTTTCTTCCTGGTCCAATTGGCTCATTTCTCGATCAGATAACATGGAGATATCGACCTCCACAGGGACATCGCCCTCGCCAGCCTCATTACCTTTCTCATTCAAGGGGTATTCCGGACCCAGAAAGGCATTCCCATCCTTTTCGGTTTCATCAGCTTCGTCCCTCTGTCGCTTTAAAGGCTTCCAAGTCCTATACTTCTTCTCCCATATTGCTTCAATGCTCTCATATGTCGTCATGACAAACCGTTCCCAATCTTGAGAGTTGTGTTCTCCGTCCGTTGACTGGACACGTTCACGTTCGATCCTTCTGCCAATCTCTTCCCACCATCTCGCTTCGGCAATCCATTCTCCCCCTTTCCCGCGAGATGATTCACTTAGATCAACCGGAACTTCTGGGGAAGGGTGTAGTCCAAGCTCCTGGCGGTGCTTCCGCTCATCTTCCCATAGTTCACGAACGCCAAGTACTAGTTGTTCTGATTGAGATGGCGCCGAAACCTGAAGCTTGTGATTAATATTCCGTGCTGAAAGACGATACCTATTCAGAATCTGAGGAGGAATAACGTCAACCTCCAGAGGTAAACGAGACTCTCGGAAATACGACGAAGGAGCAAATTTGACATCAGTATCAGAGGGACCACCAGATGAAGAATATTCCTCTTCTCCGGCACACCTTTCTAGTGCATCATCCAACTCGATGATTCCGCACCCGTATAACCCAAAGTCACATAGAAATTGTAGAATGTAGTTCAGATGACCCTCGTAGACACGAAAGCGGGTACTCATGACGGAACCAGACTGCAAGATTGTAGCCACTCGACTGATATAACCAGGGTCGGCCACAAGTATTTTGAGAAATGGACTGTATGATGTGTGAAATCCGTAGAAATCAATACCCTTGACAAGAATAATAGCCCGGATAAATTGAGATCTTGGAGAGCTTGGATTACGTTTGAGGGATAGGGCCACAGCATGGTTCAGAGACCGGAATAGCTTAGATGTGTAACGGTTTACTTATTATGGGGATTGATTGGAATATGTATTGATTGAAAGACATTCGGCTTACCATAATCGGGAGATAGATCACCCAAGTATTCGATGAAGAGGTAGGGATACACTTGATGTACATGAACGCATGCTGTTTGTCCAGTAGACGATGAACCGAAAATCCTTATGACAGGGACGCGTTGAAGTTTCGAATTGTCGAGACATTCTGGAGGAACTAGAGTATAATCTACCTGGTTTATGCGGACGCGCAGTTTTCCCGCCTTCTGGGAACCACCAGGGGTTGCAGACATACTTCGGTTTTAGTGATCATGAGCATTCAGCACCGAGACCAAGGTCATGTGCCTTTGAGAGACCGGCCCGGATCACCGGTGTAGCTTAACTAAGATGTTGCCGCCAAGTTTCTGTCAATGAGAGGGCCTAAGTGTTCTGAGTGGGCAGTATAAATCGAATTCGGCGGGGCAGGACCTTCATTAGTAAACTCACAAAGAAACTGAGGAAAAGTGTCCCTGATGGTCCGACCATTGGATTTCCACGGACTACATGCTAATGAGGAAACGGGAATATTACAAAATGAAAATGTTCGCAGGTGTGGCGATTGAGTTGTCTGCTTCGTAATGGCCTGGATCTCTTCAGTCTTAAGAGAGAAAGATTGTCCAAGTGTGGACTGCTTTGTGTATATGTGACAACAAGGAAGAAGAACAATGACAACAATGTTTCCCGCGGTGACAAGAGTTGGATGTACTTTCAAAAGTCAGGAGATGACTGAGAGAACCTGCTCGCCTATCCAAGTCTGTCCCGACTCAAGCCGCACAAATCCTCTGACAAATCCCGGTTCCACACAAACATATTTTTTCCTTGATTGTGATATTATCAGTCTGATCGTAGATAAAAGACGAAACCTACCAGCCCTCAGGTTCCATATCCCCTATCTTGCGACCCTCTTGCTGAGGATTCCAGACGACGACATCCTTGAAATTCTTCACGTTGATGTTGAGAAACCAGTCGGGCCAAGAAACATTATACTTCAATGGTCCGTCTTCGTATACAGAATCAGTGTATTCGGAAACAGTGACCTCCTCTCGTGTTTCAATTTTTGGCGCCGCACGACCATCATCCGTGCTCTCGGTTTTATCGTAATAGGCCAAGCCTTTCAGAGGGGTGATCCTAACCTCGTCGGCAGGAGCATGGATGTAGTTGTGCAACAAGGCTTGGAATTCGAGAGTATCCGCCTGCTTCGACGTGTTTTCGACACGAAGAACAGAGCTTAACTGCCGCTCTCCAAGTACGACGTTATAGACCAACTTGAATGGTCGAGAGTAGACTGCCCTGATGCCATCGTTCGGTTCAAGGGCTGTGATTATTACTATCAGACATATCGAAATCAGATAGCCCAAGTTGCATACACAATTGAACCGATACACCATCCTGATTATCCATGACGAGCCCTTCGAATTTCCAGGTCTCACTCCTGGCGAAGCCATGTTGAGTCAATCCCAAATGGTCTGTATGGATTGGGGCACCAAAGCACGGAAAAACAATAGGGATCCCCCCGCGAACCGGCTTCGATCCATCGAGCTTGGCGTTGGAAGAGACAAATAACAATTCTTTATCTTCAAGTTTCCATGAAACAACAGTTGCACCGTAGAGCAAGATCTCCGCAGATGCACCCTAGAAACATCGTCACATCAACCTTGAGAGAGCTTGAGACGATCTGGACGGCCCACATTTAGATGCTTGAGAACAACAGAATAATCGCTATGTTCTACAGGCATAATTCGCGAATATTCTCACGCTGCTGCCCTTGTTCGTTCCAACCACCAAACTTATCATAACACCCGAACGTTGCATCTCACGATCTCAGCCTCATCGTTTAATCCAATCCTACTCATTGCCGGATTTCATCTGTACATGTCAAATGGAGCCGGGTTTTCAGCCAGATGAGGTGAGTTTTGCTTCATCGCACAGAGTATCTATCTTGTTGACAATCATCTCTGCCTCCAAGGTGGCACCAATTGCTATTCTTATGGATGAGTTGCGCTCCGAGGACGTGCAACTTCGGTTGAACGCAATCCATAGCATTCCCACCATTGCGCTGGCTCTTGGTCCAGATCGGGCACGCGAAGAACTCATTCCATTCCTGCAAGATTCTCTTGATGACGAGGATGAAGTATTGCTTGCCCTAGCCGAAGAGCTAGGAAAACAGTTCGAGCAATACATTGGTGGAAACGAACATGCGCATGTGATTTTGGGACCCCTTGAAAACTTGTCGACAGTGGAAGAGACACTCGTACGGGAGAAAGTTTGTCTGTCAAGGCCGAAACATCTTGCTTTATTCTAATCAATGTTCTATTCAGGCTGCAGAATCGATCACAAAGGTCGCGTCAGTACTTTCCCAGGCACAACTCGAGCAGTTCTATGTGCCATTGCTTAAGCGTCTCTCAACCGGAGAATGGTTCACTTCGCGAACGTCGTCTGCTGCTTTGTACGCTGCCATTTACCCAAGGGTATCCACTCCTGTCCAAGATGAACTCAGAAAGGGGTTCACGTCTCTGGGGTCGGACGACACCCCTATGGTAAGAAGAGCAACTGCGAAATGGCTTGGGGTACGCTTTGTCAAAATCTGCTCAAATTGCTAATACTCTCCCTCACCGACAGCCTTTGCTGGAACACTTTTCGACGCAACACATAATTTCCGATGGACTTCCAATCTATCGCAAGCTCCAACAAGACGACCAAGATTCTGTCAGATTGCTAACAGTTGAGGATTTGATCGTGATTACAAAGCGACTGTCACCTCCTGAAGTCAAAGAACAACTATTGAGGCAGATCAAACAAAGCATCGGTGATAAAAGTTGGAGAGTGAGATATATGGCAGCCCAACATTTCAACGAGGTAAGCCGACAAACACCGAAGGCAGGATCATTTTTGACGGCGAATCAGCTCGCAGAAGCAGTCGGGACTGAAATTGTGCGAGAAGAGTTGATTGGGCAATACATTCAGCTCCTCAAGGATAATGAAGCCGAAGTCCGCTCAGCTGCTGCATCACAAATCCCAGGTGTGTAAAACACTCCCCGTCCCTGTATTTTAACCCAATTAGAAATCAGGTTTTTCTAAGCTGTTGGATAAAGAGGTCATTCTTGCACGAATTGTGCCACATGTACGCGACTTATCGCAAGACACTTCGCAACACGTCCGCGCTGCTCTTGCCAATCAAATCAACGGCCTAGCCCCTCTGCTCGGCAAGGAAGCTACTATCGAACACCTCCTTCCCCTCTTCCTCCATCTTCTCAAGGACGAATTCCCTGAAGTTCGTCTGAATATCATCAGCAAATTGGAGATCGTGAATAATGGTGAGTTAATTGACTTTTTTGGACTTCCTAGAGCTAATGCGGCGACTAGTGATTGGAATCCAACTTCTTTCTGAAAGTCTACTTCCAGCAATAGTCGAGCTGGCCGAGGACAAGGCATGGCGGGTGCGACAAGCAATCATCGAATACATACCGTTGCTTTCTAGGCAGCTTGGCCGACCATTCTTCGATGAACAACTTGGCAACCTGTGCATGTCGTGGTTGGGCGACACCGTGTTTAGCATCCGTGAGGCAGCCACCGTAAACCTGAAGAACCTTACAGAAGTTTTTGGGGTTGAATGGGCAAGAGTTGCCATCGTTCCGAAGATTATGAGCATGGGGGCTCACCCGAACTACTTGTTCCGGATGACAACTGTTCAGGCAATTGCTGTAAGTCATCTGGAAATCCCAAGGCTGCAATCACGAAATGATGATGTTTGATGCAGACCATTGTGCCCGCCCTCAGCGTTGAAATCATCCGATCTGATATCATTGGGCATCTTCTGGAACTAACGAAAGATCCTATACCCAATATCCGATTTAACGTCGCTAAAGCCTTGGAAGTTGCGGCCATGTCTTTTGGCTCGACACCAGAAGGCCGTGCACTTATCCAGGAGCAGGTTGCACCCATTCTCCAGACGCTTAAAAACGATGTTGACGTCGATGTGCGTTATTTCGCTGCGCGGGCGTTGCAGAAGGCGGCTTAGGAAATAGTGGTTAAAGCATACATAGTGGAAACGATTTTATTTTAGTGACTTTGAATAGAATGATTCGGGTCAGCGTACCTTGTTTCAAATTATTTGTTGCACATGATCTGATCCAGATGCACACATAGGAGAAGAAACAAAGAACATATAACGGAGTCTTATTGGCTTGTTGTTGCCTTGTTTTGATGTCTCTTGTTGCAATTCGAAATGGAGATTCACAACACAGGGTAATGGGTCTGGAGGGGTGATGAGTACTGAGTACCCAGCTACACTCTTCGCCAAACTCAGTGCTTCAGTGCTGATATTAATAATAATATTCGAAGAGTTGTCGCCTGGGTCTGGCTCACATTTGATCTCATGGAAAATCCCGTTGTCATGGGTTCTCAAGATCGCCCTGTCTGATGGCCAGATATATATAAATGTCCCCTCTCAAGACAGGGTTCCCAAACTAAACTGCCCATCCTCCGTCCATCCCTGCAAGACTGTCACTCTTTTTTACCACTTCCCTTTACCATTTTCCGCACTAGTCACCGTGACTACCGCTAGCCATGCTTCTCAAGCATATTCTCGCAACCATCTCCTTCGTCCCCTTCGTCCTGTCCACCCAATGCAAGAACGGAGATTTCTGGTGTGTCTCCCTCTTCATAAAATTTCAGCCTTAAACTAAATGGTTTCTCCTCAGGTGGGATGGCAAAGGCTGTTGCTTGCCAAAAGGAGGCCCTTCTAATCCTCCTTCTCCTCCAGCCGGTACCAAGTGTCCCAACGACACCCACTACTGGCGTAAAGACAAAGACTGTTGCGTCCCCCGTCAACCCCAACCCAAGACCCCCAAGTGCCCAACCAACTGGGTATGGAAACAGAATGAGCACAAGTGCAAACCACGTCCTACTCCCCCCACTCCCCCGAAGAATCACCCATCTCCCAAGCCCGACTACTATAAGAAGAAGGATGACCATAAGAAGAACGACGATGACTATAAGAGCGGCGGCCATAAACGCTCAACTAACACTCGCGTTACTCGCTGCCCATCAGGCCTCGAAGCATGCCCGGTTAGCGGGTTTTCTGGACAATACGAGTGTTTTGACACCGCAACGGAGTTAGAATCTTGTGGTGGATGCGCTACTCTGGGCAAAGGACAAGACTGCACCAAGATTGAAGGTGCTTGGAATGTTGCTTGCGAACGAGGATCCTGCAAGGGTGCGTTCTCTTCTTTGTCAAAGTGCCAGCTTTTCATTGACGCCTTACAGTTTATTCCTGCGAGGGCGGCTACAGATTGGACACTGCTGATAATGCTTGTGTCCCGCTTTAATCATACCAAAAAACTGTGCTGTATCGCGTCTTGTCCCATGAACTCTTTCCCCTCACTAGGACTTGTGCATTAATTAGCTACTTGCTGATGGACCTCTCTTTTATTCCAACGTATTTGGCCTTCTTCGAATGACGCAAGTCACCTGGTTGGCCTCAGATTTACGATCCTTTCCATGTTACGTAGATTATTGTTTAATTTATTTATCGGACAATTTATGTGACCTAAAAATAGGCTTTATAAGAATACTTTTCCTTTCTGTCGCAATTCTGTCGCCCTTTCAATTCTGCCTCCATCATCTTATCGTTACCCGCCGCATTTCTGGACTCACCTCGCGCTAGCCGCCTTTGATTCTTTGTCACCTCTGTCTTTTCTGAACTCGGCGATGTCGCATTGGACAAGTCCCATGAATTTCTTCCTGGTCGTCGTCGCTTGTCTGCAGGTTTTCGTATCTGTTGTCCCTTCTATGGCCACCCCGCTACCTCTGCCTCTGGCCTTGATGATGGCAGACTACTCGCCCAGTTTCATTCCTGCAAACCATTCCTCCCCTGACCTCTTCATGCCCTGGCGAGAAGTCGGCCTTGGCCCCTCGCTGCCGTCTTATCAAAAAAGGGACCTCAGGTCGTATAACAACCTCCTAGCGTTGTACAACGCTGCTAAATCTCATGCACATAACCTCAGTAGGTCAGCTCTACTTTGATGCTACTCGCCTTGCTAATCCACCTCAAGAGGGACTCGCCGCTAATTCCTCATCTGTTAACCCCGATGACCGCGATTTTCAGAGCGACTTCGTAACTTCCTTTAAGGGTTTTAACACCAACATGGACGGCTTCAGCACTGCTCTCGCTGACTCGACTTCTGCTGGTCCTGGGACCCCTGACAAAGGCCTCGCCAATTACGACAGCACGAATGACTTGGAGACACTCCTGAAGAACGTGGTCGACTTGAATAAGAATGCTCTAACCTCAATTGATCAAGCTTTGGGCGGCCTTCCGTTGCTTGGTCCACTACTGGGTCCATGTATGGTGTTTTAAACTTTTTGGTCTGAACGTCACTAAGCAATATTTGGTAGTGATTTACATTCTCAAATGCACGATCGACAGCATCCTAAACGCCATAGAAAACTGCGGTGATTCGACAGTCAACAAACTTCAGCCCTTGCTTGCTACGCTCCTCGGGCAAGCAATATCAACAACTTGCAGGTCAGGTGTGATGTTGCTCGGTGAATGCGTGTAGGATTGTCTCTTTTCTCTTCCCTTTTCTATTTTCCATGTTTATCCACGATCTATGAAACTTCGCCTTCGTTCACACAAATGTATCGACTATCAATGTCTACTATTTCTCAAGCTACTATCCCTATAGCTGTTTTGTACTATACGCTTATTGCAATGTTTCTTTAAGAAAGATAGTGAAACTATACATGATGCCACTTTCGAGACAACAAACGGAATTAAAAGCTTATAACTTATGGAAGCCGTGTATGATGTCTTATAATCAACTTGAAATGAACGGAAATTTCTTCCCTGATGAAATATATTTACTAAATATCGCGTATGTACCATGTCATTAATCGTTTTTTGTGCATGTGGTTCTTGTTTCATGAACGCAAAATTTTGTCGAACCTGATTTGGTAACAGTTGCCAACTTTGGATAGTCACGTGTTGTTGTACCGGGTTTTGCCGGACGTCTGTGCAGTTTTACTAAGCCACCCTCTTACTTCTTTGCACAGCGACAATTGGTAACGAGCTCAATTTAACAGGTGAGATTGCCTGACCCTTTGTATGAAATTATAGACTTATGTCTGGTTAGGCTTATAGTTTGTCGAATATGGTGAGTATTGTCCTTATGTTGTGGAGAAATACTTTTTTTATTCTGTAGTCCGACAGCTCTGCATCGATCACGCTCCGCACACGAAAATTCATCACCAACCGTCTCCTTGCGCGATGTCAATTCGTCATAGAAGTACTTCACCCCAATCGCCCCAATGTCTCGAGGGATGAACTATCAGAGAAGTTGGCCGCGCTTTACAAGACTGATAAGACTCGTGTCGTTACTTTTGGCCTTCGAACACAATTTGGAGGTGGACGGAGCACAGGATTTGCTTTAATCTATGACGACGAGGCGTCGCAAAAGAAGTTTGAGCCCAATTACCGGCTCGTTCGGGTATGGTCATTTTCTTCGTTAACTCAACTTGCTCAGATTCTGAACGTGTTACAGTCAGGACTGAAGGCGAAGGCTGAGAAAGCATCCCGTAAACTACGGAAGGAACGCAAGAATCGTGCCAAGAAGGTTGCTGTTTCTTGTATCATCTGATATTGCCTACCTCTGACCAGTCCCCATAGTTCCGCGGTACCAAAAAGGTGAAGGCTGCCGAACCTCCCAAGAAGGGCAAGTAAACTTTGGTTTTTACCCCTCCTCTTGTATGGCAATATTCCTGTCAATATCCATTGTTTCACTGTAATTCGTCCGAAAACAATGATCATCAGATTTTTCCAAAACACCGTAAGTATTATTATATGGGTATCGTCAATGGAACAGAGGGATTCTCATGCTCTAAAATCCCATTTTCTTGTGAATAATATCAGGGTCTTCCTGGTATTCCTCGGCAGATACCCACATCTAAGACGGAGTATTAGAGCATAGTAAAAGCGAAAGAAATTATTCTGACCTTCTTGAAAGTGCTGAGGCCAGCCAGAATAGAACCGCCGATCCATGTTGAATACTTGCGTTCTGGAGGAGCATAAATTTTAATTTTTACGTCCTTCACGGCTAGTTTCTTTACTTCATTCAGGAGTCGGTCTCCGAACCCTAGACTGTATCAAATGACAAGCAGAAGCCTAAGAGATGTATACGAACCTTTGCAGAGGGTGCTTCCGCCACTTAAAACGATATTTGAGAAGAGGCTCTTTCGAAGGTCTAAATCAACCCGGCTGATTGAGTCGACCACTACCTGGTGAACGCCAGAGTACTCTTGTCCTATCAATTCGGGATTAAACAGAATTTCCGGGGCACGAAAACGCTCAGGTCCGAGCTAAAGTTGCGGTAAGCAAGCAAGCCTTCTGAACTTCATGATGGCAATACCTGAACAACGTTTCCGTCAGGCAATCTAAACTCATCCGTCCGTCCTGCGGAATCTTTTTCCTCCTTCGCAGGGTTTAAGGCAACGTAACAGCATTTCTCCTTGATTGTGCGAACAACCTCGCGTTCTGCTGTCGTTTGTAGATGATGGCCGGATTTCCGGAGAAGAAGTTGGAGATGATCAGTTACGTCTCTGCAATACTTAGCATCAGACTGTTAAATGAAAAAAGTCTGCGTACCTTCCTGCGACATCAATGCGACGAATTGCATGGGACATTGAGAAACCTTCAAACACAGGGACAGTATGTGTTACTCCGTCTCCGGAGTCAAGTACGATTCCGGTTGTTCGGCCTGATGAATATCTGAGAGTGAAGGGATAAGCAATACAGATCATACGGGAATGAATTCGCGTACAGTGATAGAACTGCTTGCACTGAAGTGAAGAGTGCGGGAACGTTGAAAGTATCGAAGAATATCTGAGCTGCAACATCTCTATTACTCCGAGGATTCAGTGGTGCCTCGGTGAGTAGGACAGGGTGCTAATGTCATTAAGCCTTAAGCGCTGGATTCGAGGAAGAGAATTTAAAAGATGGCATACCTCTTCGCTAAGCGTACCCAATTCTTCTGCGTAAACCCAATTCCATATTCGCTCCATGTCATCCCAATCCGTTACGATGCCGTGCTCCATTGGATATTTGATTTTGAGCAGTCCCCGAAACTCTTGTGCGCGCCGTCCAATAAACACATCGCCTTCCAATGCGCCTGCCATGACGCGTACATGCTTGGGTCTTCCGACACTGCGACATTGTTTACGGTTTCTCGTCAATACCTAGCACTCCTGTTGAGTAGGGTATTAAACCCGCGAAGACGCACAAAGATGGGAAAAAACATTTTGGGTGATCCTGTCCAGCGAAACCGGCTTTGATCGTTCCAGAACCCTTGAAAGCAGGTTTCAGCACTCATTATTCTGGTGTAAGGCTTGGAAGATATAATTTGACACACGTTGTCGATAACAACAGGTTGATTTGTGAGGACGTCGTATTCTCCCGACATGGAGAAGCCGTTGTTCGTTTATAAGCACCTCGAAAGACGAGGAGAGAGTAAAGCCTAGGTTCAATTCAAGCTCAGAAGTCTAAATTTGGCATCCCTTTCTTTTGACCATGACCAGCAGATGGCTGAGTGTCGTTTTTCTTCTGCTCAGTACGTTATCTGTATGTACTACCGTTCGATAAACGTCATATACTAACCACCATCTTATAGATATCATCTGTCCAGGCCACCAAATGGGAGGCAACAAGCTTTTGCAAATGTGTTGCTTGACCTAATTCTCAAAGGCACCAGACTGAACATATTACAGGCATATGCTTTGGGTCAAACAACGTGATATTGCCACTGACGGCTCCTAATAATCCGTCTCAACCCTGCTTGTCCTGTACGAAACAGTGGTGTTTAGACCAGAAACTGCCGATTTGTGCAGGTGCTTCTTTGGGGGACACAAATCCCGATACAGCGACGGGGAAGGAAGGAGATGTCGAGGCTCGGTGTTTCCGTATGTTGGTTAAACAGGATACTTTTACCTGGTACTAATAAATCCAATTCAGAACGCGATTCACCTCGGGACCAGCTTGTCGTAACATTGTTCTTGCTGACCGTATGCGGATTATTGCTTGGGGCCGGAATCAAGAATCGAATGTTGAAAGCAGGGCTTAACGGAACGACTGTGTTTCCCTGGAGTCGACAGCGTCAGGAAGATGTGAGATGGTGGGAGGTAAGTGGTGTGCGTACGCCCATTTCTGACGCTGTACGGTAACATCTTGCATCTGCAGCCCTGGATCCAGCAGAATCAGGGGGAAAATGAACCGCTCGGGCTCTCGCGATTTGGCCACAGTGCAACAGTTGAACAGGATAGACGAGGGGCATATGCGCAGGACTGATCGTTTTCATTTGTACTTTACATAGTTTGTACTTTAGTCACGAGGTGAATTCCCTGTCTTTCCAAACTCATGGGCTCTCTCTGCTCGAAATTGTCCAATCATGAAGACGACCACACGGTCCTATCTGGCACGACGAATGGAGTTGGGAGCCGTCCATTGGACCTGCGTGCTGCTACAGCGGAGGCAGCAGAGCGACGGTTGCAAAAGGTTAGTTTCCACTGGTTTCATCGGGAGGGCGTTCTGAACCGGTTATTCCAGGATAATAATCGGGGCGTAGTCCGTACAAACCCGAATAAAGGCCGGCTGGCTGGGAAGTTGGAACGACAGAGGCAAGGCGTGACTGAGCCTGAGCCGCAGCTTCCTGAGCCTTTCATAGTCAGACGTTCCGCATCGTATATCGACCCGTCACTAATTGTCCTTTCCAGTACAATTGATTCTCGTTGGGACAGACCATATACCTACCTTAATGTAAAATTCTTTGAATTAGCGAAACACTGTAAAGTTCATTTACCAATGCCACGAGTCGCTGACTTGCCTTGTGCGGATAACATCACCTCGTTCATTACCGCCATCGTCTTCTGACAACTGGTACGATTTATTGTTGCAACGTGAATTACTGAGATGGGTTTAGCTCGCTAGATGCTGTGTATATTGCGATGGGCCATGAGGAGCACAACTGGGAAAAGCTGCTTTGGAAAAGACAGGCGTATCGCGATAGCTATGTTCCTCCGAAATTGTTCCTAGCGTCTTTGCAAAGAAATCGTGAGTCGAGCTTGTGTTCTACTTAAGGTTCATTACGATTAACATCGAATTCAGCCAATTTCCGTCCATACACGTATTGGCCTCTTGTCATCCTCTCATGCTCCATCACACAACACCTTGCCACTATCTTCATTTTCCTGTCGGTCTTTGTCCGACTAAAAGAAAACATTTTAGATCCGCGTTCACTCGTCTGGCTGACCGTCATCCTATTTTTCATCGGTTACGCCACGTGGAATGCCCTTTCGAGCCAGCAGAAGAGCGATTCTGACCCTCTCATCAATCGTGCGTGTCGCTCGTCTGCCAAGTTGATATAATACATACGACCCTAGAGATCTGAAAGTCATGAAATCGTCGATCATGATGTTCCTCGTGCTCATGTCCTTATCACCCGTTTTGCGCACCTTGACTGCTGCCACTTCATCCGACTCCATATGGGCTCTAGCTGCCTCCCTCTTCCTGCTGAACGCTCTTCTTGCCGATTATACCGCAACACAACCCCAAAACGTGCATGAAGGGTAGCGTGTCCCGATTGAATTTGGCTTTCTACACTCATTCATAATTCTTGTTGTCAGCCTCTCCTCCGTTCTGTCTATGAACGCGGCAGTTTCCGCATCTGTTGTTCTCGCTTCCCGCCTTTCCACAGACGTCTCCGTGTTTGCACTCATGCTCTTCTCCATCGAGTCCTTCGCTTTATACCCTATGCTACGTCGTCGTTTACAAGTAAGCCTTTGTTGCAAAAGGAATTTCGATTTATAATCGCTTGCCTTAGGCATCCCCGATCCCCATCTGGCTTTTGGTCACAACAGGTCTTTGGTCATTTTCCGTTTGGCTTATGAATGATATGTCCCGCACCGTAATGTGGCTATTTGCTGTGATATTATTTTTTGTCACCCTCATCGCGCCTGCGGTACTGATTTGGGGGCAACGATACAAGAAGTTGGTGCATCCGTTTCCATAATTTGGCCGCTCGGTTGACCCCCCTCCTTCACTTTAGCATTATTCGCGGTCCATGGGATGTAGCCGTGCCAAAAGTTAATGATTGAGTTGTTGGATACATAATGTGCATTACGGCAAAACTCCGAGTAGCGAACGAGTATACGATAACAATATGTGGTACAGTTGGTCAGAGACAAAACAGATCAGGGCTTTCCCATGAAATCGCCTTCGTACATCTTTGCAGGGCCTGGTCCAATGCCTCTCGCTTCCAGCACATCCTGGGCAACCCTTAGGGCACTGTCCGAAGTCCTCTTGGTTTTTGCACGTGTCCGGCGGAGAGCTCCAAATGCTTGGGCTTTAATTACGGCAACTGTAGACGAAAGAGGTGTCGGTCCAGGTGATTGTGATGTACGATATGGATGAGTGATGATGTTCCGATTTCCTCGAAGGCGTGTTGGGCTGTCCTCGTGTTGTGAGACGCCATCATTTTGTTGCCCCATTGGGAGATGATCCTGGTAATCGGCGTTCGAGTCCGTTTTTGTGAGAACCGAATCAAGGTGCTGGCCGGCTGGGATATCGCCATGCAAAGTAACTTCTGGACAACGGGAGAGTGACTGGCCTCGATACCCAAACCCTGGGTGGCCCGAAGTCGATGGATCCTGGAATGGCAGTTGATATGATGTCGTCAGTGGAAGGGAAGTTGCCGAACTGGCAGACGTTGTGGGTGACATCGAACGACTATGGGGTATTCTTTCTGGGAGATTTTGATAACGGGTTCCCCCTGGGAAGACATAGGGAGCACCGCTGAGCACGGCATCGAGCACGACCTTGCGGTCGTTTGTTGCGAGTCCAGGGTATGCAGGGGCTAAATCCGCAGATGCTGTTAATGAAGGCGACTTCATGGATTGTGGTGTGACTGCCCCGGTGCTGCTGAGACAACTTGAAGTCGGTAAAGCAGTTGGCAATTGCCATCTCGGATCGCGGGGAGAATCTAGAATGGAATACGGATAGGTGGCGTATTTTCCACTGCGATCAGCTTGAGGGACGGATGATCCGTCGTCGTTGCGGGTTGTGAATGCTATTGCGGACGTGTGATTGACGAAGCTGCTACTGCCAATAGCATGGGTCACAGATGGGTCAGAGGCTCTGTAGGACAGGCTATTGGAGTAGACGGGTGGGTGTAAGTGGGGGGTGGGAGGTGGTGGAAATGGGGACGAAACAGGACGGGGGCCGGACTTTCTGGCTTGAACAAAGGCCTTCCAATATTTCTCTCGCTCTCGATTCTCGTAGCGCAGACGGGAGTTCTCTTGGCGCAACTCCAA
>Ga0307517_10002172_pt1 | contig 31766 bp, 30 predicted proteins | sample 23_EM_MG_FD_194515 | JGI IMG/M metagenome (GOLD analysis project Ga0307517, IMG submission 194515) | Populus trichocarpa ectomycorrhiza microbial communities from riparian zone in the Pacific Northwest, United States - 23_EM | ecosystem: Host-associated > Plants > Roots > Unclassified | place... | reverse complement strand
CCCCCCCCCCCCCCCCCCCCCCCCCCCCCCCCCCCCCCCCCCCCCCCCCCCCCCCCCCCCCCCCCCCCCCCCCCCCCCCCCCCCCCCCCCCCCCCCCCCCCCCCCCCCCGTTGCACTTCTTTATATGGAGTCCTATATAGTCATGATTAATGCACTATATAGTAGGGGTAGAAGCATAATAATGATGAGCTTAATTCTGATTCGCTTTCGTTTTTTATTTATGCATGCTCCTGAGGTGTTAGACGAGGGGTAGTTTTCTGGCCGATGTTAAAATTCCAATTGTCTTTTTTTCATATTATATATAATTTTTATCCTTTAATGAGGTATATGGTCGCTGGGGATTGTCGCTTTGGAAACGTCCGTTTCCCACCGGGCCCGATGTATCGGTAGGGGCTGGCGTCAGATGGGAGGTTTTTGGCCCGGCACTTTACAGTAACGGACACGTATCATGTTGGAAAAAGACAACCCAAGTTATAAGGAAAGTCCCGGAATCCCTCCAAATATACACTGTACTAAGCCCAAACATATAAAACCAAAAAAGTAATTATTAAACAGAACACCGAAGGTGATACACCCCTTCCCCTGCCTACATCTGACAGGCGGTTATCCCCCTTGTGGTTCATGAGCATCCCTAACCCCCTCCTTCCTACCCAACCTTTCGATATTCATCTCCAACCTCCGACACATCTTGTCCAGAAGCCACTCGGTCTCGCTCGAAGGACTCGCCAACGGGCCTCCCTCATCTAACCAACTCCACGTGTCCCCCTCATTCCATGCAATTCCCAGTAATCCCAAGAAACGCACCCACTCTTCATAGGAGTAGTTCCTTGGCGGCTTACTGGTCATGTCTTTTGTCAGCGTGCGTATTTCTACTGCTAGTTGTTTCAGTAGTTGGTCTTTCTTTCCTTCTTCTTGTAAGCTGTGTACGCGCTCTGTAGGGGTGTTGGTGGTTATGGCGGATTTCTCGAGCCGGATTTCTTCATTGGTGCGTTTCGTCAGCTTGAACTTCCGAGTGAGTGAGATGCTAGAGTCCGAGTATGGCAGGACTGTCATCGCGCCGACCCATAATGTGGCTTTCTGGATCATTCCCACTACCGTGTCACCCATATTCGATATCAAGATCGTAAGGGCGGGCACGGCGATCATCGTCCAGACCACGAAGAATGGCTTTCCCGCATTGGACTGCGGGTAGAGATCGCCGTATCCGATTGTCAAGAGCGTTACGTAAGCGAAGTATAAGGATTCGAAGTAGGTCCATTCCTGACGCCGCTCCGAGAACGTGAAGACCGTGGCGCCGCCCAACCAGAGAAACAGAAACGCCGTCAAAGAAGCGGCGAGGGAGGTCCATTTACTCTTCCTGTGAGCGGTTCGCTCAATCTTGCGCATGAGGTAGAATTCATCGCGGAGTTTCTCTTCACCACTTTTAGGCTGAGATGAGCTCTCCTCTTGCTCCCGCTTTTGCTCTTTTAGTCGTCTCATCCATTTCGTTCTCTCTTTCTCGAGCGCTCGGCGTTGCACCTTTATCGAGCCACGTTCTAGAACCAGCGAGCGGACGCTGCCGACTACTAGACCTAGGGCTATTATGCCACCAATAGCGTACGGCATTAGCAGGGCTCTTGAGAGGGTGTTCTCTAGCTTGAAGTCGCTGCCCAGGCCAACGGTCAGGATGGTGTAGTCGGCCCAGTAGACACCATCGACATACTCCCATCCTTCGGTCTTGCTGAAGACTAGCCCCCCGAGGCCAAGGTAGAAGGTGAGACTTATCGTCTGGAGCATCAAGGCTCGCTGCGAGAGGGTTGGTGTGCTGAAGATTGGCGGGTAGCGTTTTAGTATTACGCCATTGAAATAGTTTACTAGTAGGAAAGTAGCTACGATAAAGTATAGGGCTGAAGATAGTATGCCATAATAATAAGATTGAGAGAAGACATATTCATGGCGGGGGTAGAGTTGGAGGTGCTTGGGTGCAGCTGCGACGAGGCCTATCAATAGAAATGAAGATGTGTACCTATCTCTATTAGAAACATATCTATTAGGAGACGATAAAAGCATAATATAGAGTGTCATGCCAAGAAAGCATTACTATCGGTTGAGATAGTTGATAGCGTATTCGGCGGGCAAACGTTAATAGTAGGCAAACGTTGGCGACTAGGGCGAATACCAGAGACACCGCGTTAACTGCGGTAAGCCTACGCTACCGATATACGGATCAGTAAACAGCCCTGCGAAAGGTATATTGCCTATCACCAAAAAATCACTTACCAAGCCGGATCGTCGACTGCCCTCGCCTCTGTATCTTTCCCTCCAGGCGGAATCCGTAACAGCCATGGCTGGACAAGCGCGCATACAGACGTCAGACTTGCCAGCGGCCCAAATGCCGCTGCCATAAGCGGAAGCGCGGTGGAGGTGATCCACCACATACTAAATCTAGGATTAGGATCACCTCATCTTAAAAATGAATATTGAATAACAAACTTCGGCTGGGTAAGCGCCTTGTCTACCTTATCCTCCTCTTTCGCCAGCTTTCCCCCGAACCACTCACCGGGGCTCCCGATCCTGCCACCACCGCCGCTCCGGCGCCTTCTAGTGCTATTCCCATCGGTTTTCTCTCCATTCTCAAGTGACCGTTCAGCCTCACGTGTCTGTTCTCGTATCGGCTCGTCGAGACCCGGGTCGTTCATCGTGAGTTCTTAGGCAGGTTCCGAAGGGTAGCAAGGTGAAGGGGCCAAGCTTCGCCTAGTGCCGTAAGATGCCGGAGTGACGTTTGCCAGAAGTGAGGCCCCAGTCATACATTCACTTGGTGGATGTAAAGTTCTGTCGAGATATCAACCTTCCGCCAAGCCTTGACTCAGGAGAAGCGGCTCAGCTACTTTGCCTTAGTCACGTGCCTGTCTCCGGATTACCGGTAGTCTGGTGACGTCAACTATTAAGGATACAGGAAGTAGCCGTTGAAGAACAGCACAGTACCGTACATATCAGTAAGTAACTCGCAAAGAATGTAATTGTTCAAAGTGCCCTCTCGGCGAGACGCCGAAAGGGCTTTTGTGTGTGGGGGAATAAAATTTCGCCGCCAAGCGCCAATAGAACAGCCTCACCCCTTCTCATTGGTCAAATCGAAATTAAAGTGATGATCCAAGACAAGTTCACCTGCGAACCATAGGCCCCGAGTGATAGGTAGTGACAGCCACCGCTTACTCTCTCGCTAGGGCTCACCAATACACGGCCGACACTGGCTATCTGCTGGCTAGCAGTATGCTATCGTAGCTCCGATACCAGATCCCTCTTGGCGGGTTTCCTCCGCTGGAGGTCTTTGCGCCAGCAAGATTTATATATTGATCCACTAAGGTTACATACATAGCCTCTGTGTAGCGTAGCACTTCCGTACCTCCAAACTCTTGGGGTGTGTGTAACCGTGAGTCACGTTGCACGACTACGCCGCAAGGCGCTCCAAAAAGCCCATACATAACAAAAAGCCCACTCACACATATACTCCCCTAAGACAACCGGGCCCACGGAAAAATCTGTACCATCAAATCTCTACAGCCTCACTCTGTATTAAAGAGAGTGTACATAAGACATGCCCTTCCAGAATCCGCTGGGGAGGTCCGCTGGATCAGAGAATCCCTTTCGATGCAACAAGAAGATGTCTATGCAGCAAACATACTCTTACTTGGATAATGGAGGCAAGTCGAGAAAGCCGAGGGTCTACACGCGAGCTGAGTGGGGGGCTCAAAGGGAGAGGATTAAGTTGCATTATTTTGACGAGGATCTGAACCTTTCGGACGTCAAGGGGATTATGAGTTCTCGATACGACTTTCATGCAACGTTCGTCTCACCCACCCTTCACCGGATGAATTTTACTAACAGGTTCAAAGAGAGAAGCAGTACAAAACGAGGATTAAGGTCTGGGGCTTAGAGAAGAAGGTAAAGACTGAGGAGATGAGAGCCATCATCAGAATTCGAGAAAAACGAAAAAAACAAGGAAAGGAGTCGATTTTCAAAGTTCGCAATCGAATCGTCCCGGATCAGAAGATTGAGAGGTTCCAAAAATCTCACAAAGAGCCAATCTCTCTCGAATCACCGCCACCACGTACGGTTTGCTCTGTTGTTTCCTACACAAAATTGGGCTGATTTTAACGCATCTTGTCGTCACAGCAACACCATCAGATATCGAGTGCTTCACACCACGACCTGACGACGGTTTCTCTCCTGTTGGGTCTCCATTAGATAACATAGACTGGGCAGCGGGGATCTGGGAACCTAGTGATGAAAACCCCGGGTGTAGTTACGCTCGAAGTAATACCCCTTTACACGAAGCTGCACGCAGCGGAAACTCTTCTGAGGTTCAACTTCTGCTGGATACTGGCCACTCCTATAACCAAAAGAACTTCTTCGGGCAAACACCACTGCATATAGCAGCAGCAAGTGGCCATCACTGTGTGGTGCAAATCCTTCTAGAGGCCGGCGCAAGTGTTGACACACTAGACGACTACTCCTGGACCCCTCTACAATGTGCCTCGCGAAATGGCCACTCTTCAGTGGTCCGCAAGCTTCTAGAATGGAGAGCAGACGTGGCCCAGACAGATGACTTCCACCGGACCCCTCTCCACTGGGCGGCAGCAAACGGCCACGAGCGCATCGTCCGCATACTCATCACGGCAGGGGCAAACCTGGACTGGCACGATGGTGGAGGATCAGGGCTAACACCACTTCAACTAGCAGCAAACGGCTCTCACGCAGCAGCCGTATACGAACTTCTCGTGGCAGGAGCTAGCACCAACCTCGTTGATTCCTGGGGACTCAAGAGAACTGCTCTGCACTTGGCTGCCAAAGCTGGAAACGAGATCATAATCCAGTTACTGCTCGACTTCCACGCGCGTCCTTGTGTGCGTGATAGCTTGGAGCGCACCTCTCTGCACTGGGCCGCGAAGAACGGTCACGAAGCGGTCGTGGAAAAGTTACTGAGCACAGGACGGTTCAACGAATCGCTCAACTCACCAGACGTTTGCTGGACGCCGTTGCACTGGGCTGCCATGAATGGACACGAAGCCGTGGTTAAAAGACTCATATTTGCAGGAGCAGACCTCAACGCCGAGTGTGACGAGATTGTGCGGAGCGGAGTCACTCCACTACACCTTGCAGCTGGGGGAGGGTATCAAGGGCTAGCAAAGAGATTGGTTAGTGCTGGGGCGAATATTGGATCGTATTATTAGGAAATTTCTGGCTCATGAGGATGGAATCATGGGGCTTGAGCGTAGAATATGCATTTGGATCATATGAAGAGATTTAGGGTTAGCGCTGGAGTTGGTATTTGGTTTAGCGAGGATATGCGAGCATATTTCCAGATTTTTGCGGGAGCATTGTTTTTATTTCTTCTATGATTGTTTTATTATAATACTAAGTCTTTCGTCCCCCCCCCCTCCCCCTCTGCTCCCTTTTTCCAGCTTTTTAAGCGTTCGTTTGCATGATAGAGAATGATGGCATGTGGGATGAAAGGAGCCTGGAGGACAGTGGCATACTTAGTCCTTTTCTTTAGGTTGATTTGATTGATAGCGAAAGCAATCTTAACTAGTTTGTTACTATCCCTTTTCCTACTTTTTCTTTTATCAACTTTGTCAGACAATTTGTATCTTAGAATCCTTAGCATTTCACTCTCGTTCCAACCTTCTGCTTGAAAAAGTCTAGTGTTGCTGTATAAGTTATACTACACGTACCGGATCTAGTTAACTAGAAAAACCGAGTGTAACCACAGATTTGTGCAGAACACGATCCTCACCCCAGCCACAAAGAAAATCCTTTTACTGTGGCTTGTTCACTGTTGCAACGACTAAAATCCTCTAAGCAGTGTTGGTTACAATACGTACCGTAACGTACGCGGTACAGTATTGTACTGGTATTGCACGCGCGCCGATCTATTTATAAAACCATTATTAGGGTAAACACGTACATAACACACATACTCGTACACATATTTGTGGCTATGGGCTGAACGATAATTAAATGAGACAGTAGGGCAGGACAAAACAAGACAAGATAGGTTGGAAATTGTTAACAGGCCAACGACTGTTTATTATGAGTTAAGCTATAGATGATTATAATTATACTTAAAATCCAGATCGAGCGAGTTGGGGGTATCGATGGTAGTGATGGTTTTTAGGGCGAACGACCAACACTAGGTCGAATAAGGTGGACCACAAGAAAGAGGCATAACAGAAGAAATCGAAAAGGTATGAGTCTTTGCACTAGCAGTAGAGGATGAGTCAACAAGCAATGTCGCCCTGTAATACTATTAAGCATCAAGCACCGTAATTTACCCATGATGAGGAAATTAGACACTCTGCTAGAGCACGTTAAGGCAAGTGATTGAGGAGGGCCTCTGATTTGCTCTGGGCGACGTTTTTTTCCACCCAGAGGTAACCATCCCTTCTGCTTCTATTTCGGCTTCTTCCTCTTCCTCATTTTTCTTGGCCGTATCGTGGCACTCTACTTTCTCTCCCCTTGTATATCACTTCCCATTGGCTGACAATAATAACAAAGCAAAAGAAAATGCCCCCCACCACGGTGCAATACCGGTACATCTTCTGTAGAGGTAAACACCACAAACCTAGGGAGCCGGAAAAGAAGTAGGGTGTGCAACCAGCTTCATAACAACCCCAACCCCCAGAGCTGAGAGTCGGCGAGGATGTATTGTGGTATGCTAACCGGATCATCTCTCCCCTAGATCGTGAAGATTCCCCCTTCACTCCTCCATTCCCCTCTGCCCCTGGTTTATCTGGGAAAAGGGGGGCGGTGAGGGAAATCGGAATCAGGGCTATCTATAGGAATCGTAGAGTTGTGCTAACCGGTTGATCTCCAGAACCTGGCGTGATCACGATTATGTGTTTAAAATAATTGATCAGCGGTTTTTCTCGCTTGTTTTTTCCTAGCAAAGCAAAGGGCATGTTGGGTCTTATTGGATAGCGCTAGAATACAAAACCTTTCTTTCCTGTGCCTATTAGAATGTTCCCCTGCTATAGTTGGTAGGCTGGGTGAGCTAGGTCACGTTTTGTTCCTATCATTCTTGGTCTTACCGCCGGAGCGGCCGTCTTCGTGTCTTACAAGAATGCTACGGCTCAAAGATATGTTAGAAAATGGTGCTAGCATAAGCGTTTACGGTAGGTTTCGGGGCTAGAAGGAAGGAAAAGTGGGGGTTGGTGAGAGAAGGAGGGGGGGGGGTTTATACTCACCCACTTCTTCGACGAGAATCATCACATGGCTGTTAATTTCTGACGACCTCCGAGATGACTGCCATACAAGCTGACGAATAGCGGGGGAGCTGAGGTCCCCGACTACATCATAGGATTGCAGTACCTCTCTTCTGATGTGGTGGGCTTCCCCAGGATCTCTGAGGGTGTTCAACCCACGTTTCACAACAGGTGGGAAGTCCGGTTTTGAACGGAGACGAACGGCTGACTGTCGGAGAAAGCACCCTGGAGGCCGTCCTGGAGGCCGTCCTGTGGTCGAGGTGCGGCAATGGCCGAAGACAGAGGGGGGTGTCCTGATGGAATTTGCCTCGGATGGCCGAGGTATTGGGCTCTACTCATTGACCGATATGCTCAAGGCACCAGCTTACTCTAGCTTTGCCCACATTGGTGGTGTTGAAATTACTAGTTTGCATAAAGGGGGCATGCAGGAACGAAATATGCATTTTTGAGAGATATGGCGGCTTTTTCCTTTTGGTTCTTGACTAGAAGGCTGGGATAACGCATGCTTGGTCTGGGATTCGGATGTCGGAGATGTTAGAGCTGTGTTGTGGTGCCGTTGACAGGTGGATATTGGTGTCAGTCGCAATTATTGGTAGCACGGGAAAACTTTCAGCTACCAACTCTAGGCAGCAGTTGCCATTTTATGAGCTACCGCACGGTCGTCAGACACTGCCGAAATCCCGGAACAGGTTCCTCCACAGAATGTTCCGAAGCGTTTTCTACCGATACGGCTAGGCTCATCGGCAGCAACTTTATTTTCTTTTGAGCGGCGCCCCGGAGAAACCTCTTTTTTGGTTAGTGGCCGAGAGACGTCGTTTTTAACTTGGCCCTCCTTCTCTAAGCTTTGTGTAACTACGGCAAAAATTGCTCTCGTTCAAATTTAATCAACTTACAACACAGGTATTCCACGGCAAAGCGAGAACACAGTAATGGCGAGAACGCCCATGGCGGAACAACCTTATAGGGCAGGGATTAATTGTATGTGCATTCGATCTACAACCGGGTTCACTCTGCTAAAGAAGACTGCGCTTAACCGGTAACGAGCTGGCCTAAGAGGCTGTACTCGAGTACTGTGCTCGGGCGTGATCCACGGGGGGATCACCAGACGGCATCAGATCACTCAACTTAAGCTTAAATTTAGTTTTTTCATACTGGCAAGGCTGATCGATACTCAAGCATCATAAGAAACGTGGATATTATTTAAAGAGTTAGGCGAATTCGATCGTGAATAAACAAGACTTTCAGCCTCCATCAGCCTCATCCGCCACCATTCTACTTGCCATCTTAGGACACATACACCGTTTGGGCACATATATCGTAAGGCATCGATGAAACAAGGATGCACCTTCCCCTCGCTTCCGAATCTTACAGCCCCTCGACACAAGTGTTTGTGAAACATGTTTCACCTTAGTCATCCACCCCCACAAAGGAACAGCTTCTGGAGTTGAAGTCAACGCCCTGTGCTGTTTTTGTTTTCACCTGCAATATAACATCGTGATTAGAGCCTCTCCATCCTTTTTCGCCATGACAGATCAGCCCGGAGGGGTTAGATGTGTACCTTAAAAAAACCCCAGTGAGATGACAGAAATACAGGAAGGAATGACCATTGCATTATTCATCACCTGATAGCCAGTGGCATTCAGGATTTCCTTTTTCGAATGGAAGTGCACTAGTACACGAGGCATATAACATTATGTATTGGCTGGAAGCAGATGGGTTGGTGTGGTAGGACATCCTCATCATTCTTCTGATTTGGATCTAGTCAAGTGTAGGTGGGTTGGGCCTAGGAAGCCATTGCACAAGTAACGCGCTGAGGTTGGAGATACTCTAGTAGGAAGAGAGGGTGTTAGGAGGAGGCTAGCGCGAGTGCTTCCCTTGTTTGGGGAGATAATTCCGAAGGAGCCTTTTGACGAATTGCGGAAGTCGACGCTTAATGCCGCGGCTACAGTTCTAGAAGTGAAGAGGGTAAACCAAGCATCAGGTATTGGTTTCCGTCTCCCCCGCTCCCATATTATCTGATATATGTTTGTTTCGTCTTGCTTATCCGCACTCCTTATCGCTAGCCGTTAACTCCCGGGAAGCCATAGTAGAACGAATCCTATTACTCCACCTTAGCTGATTCCGCAACTTAATTAAACATGTTCAGGAATACGAACACTTCTGCCAAGTAGCTGCACATTTATATGAGCCTTGGTGTTTGGCCTGAACGTACTTCCGTCCCATTAGAGCCATACTTTTAACAGGAAGCAGTAGTTCTCTCTCTGCCAAAATTTCTCCACTTTTAGCTTCCTATTTTCCGTACTCGATGCGGGGGGGGGGACGCTTGGTCCGGGGACAATTCTCCTTTGTAGAAACAAAGCAAAATACCTAGTTTTTGTGTCATTTCTGCACATTAAGCCCCACCTGAATGGGCTCACAGCAACAGCTATCATAGGAGAGTGTTCTGCACCTTGCCCCACCCCTCCCCATAAAATTCTCGAGCAGGACATAGGGCAATGATTCCCAACCTATAAATATAACACCCCCGGCACTCGTATATCAGGGGTAGTCCGTGAGCACAGGAGGAGGGTATTGGGAATAGTACACGTGCTAAGGGGTGTGTGTCGAAGAACCCCTCGAACGCTTTCTGTTTTAGTATTGGTTGAACTATCCATAAACGGGTTTCCATTGAAAATCTGTCACTTTAGTTCATGTTGAGAATAAGCCCGGTGGTTCACAGACTTTCACTGACGCCCGAGCATATAGCCTAAGGGTTATCTTCCAATGTTGATAAACCTATGCCTTCCGGAGTATGTTGCAGGGCAGTTAAAATGTGAGTTACAGGACTGCAGGAGTAGGCTACTGCTATTTCTAGAAATTAAACATTGGTAGAGGCATAGGCCATACCACATCTAGACAAGTTACTTCTCTCCGTTACGAATGCTTAAAAAAACTGCCCAGTACAGTCGCCCAATGTGAGTTAAGGGAACCTGATCAAAAGTGGGGAGGGTGATATTCCATGACAAGTTGCACCAATCATCAACTCCAGGATTAACAGTTGGCATAGACTCGTTCCAACACCCCTAATTAATTTTCATTTCCGTAAACTAGCACAAAACACCGCCTCGATATGCTCTTGCGCTATATTGCTATCGTCTCAGTACTCACTGCTCCAGCCCCTAGCTCACTTCCGGGCAGCTGATCCCAAGCGAGCTGTCAGCCTGTGCTCTGGTCTGTGGGCCCGCAGCACCACTAGGATGGACCTTATTCTAAAGATCCCTGGTCATTCTAGCCGGGGCTATGTGCGACCAAAGAGAGATATTTCCCAGGCAACCTCCAGGCCAATAGTTGAAGCTCTGCAGAATCACCATCGCTCACTCGGGCCAACAAACTCGCTCCCAACCCCATCAAACCCATCAAGCACACAACTCTTCAGCCCTCTGAACTGCGCATTCCCTGCTCAGGAGGCCAATTGAAAGGGGGCGGAGTGGAAGGCCCGGGATCTGCGGAACGAAACCCGGGATGGCCGAAGTTGGTCTGGGGAGTATTATCTTAGATGGGAGAAGGGTGTATTACTTACGTTATGTATGGCTCCAGCATTCTATGCACGGCATCTCGGCGGATGCAACGGGGGACGCGTTGGCATAAATTTCTCTTATGCAGCTTTCGATCCTAACAAAATAAAAATAAAGAAATAAAAATAAGTCAAGTGTCATCCTAATTTGAACATAGACATGGTTTTTCTTGCAGGAAATTTTATGTTAAGGGGCCCCCCGTTGCATCCGCCTAGGTGTTGTACATAGGCTCAAGGGGAACTATACTACAAGTTTGGTAAGTGCGATTTGCTCATCTGATAACGCAATTAGATGCTAAGGGGCTAGGTTAGTACAGTGCTAGACGGATCTTATTTTAGCATCGTGGATTTATCCTGGCTGTACCTGTCCGGAGTCTGCTAATCTTATCTTTTCACCAGACACTATTGACACGCTTTTCTAAAAAAGGAGGGTGCTTATGCAAGGCAATAATTAGGGAGAGAGCAGTTTGTGGGAGAGGAAATGGCTAAACTATATATAGTTTTCAGAACACGAAGATCCTTTTCTGGGGCAAGGGAAACAAAAGAAATACTTTATCATATCATAATCCTTTTCTGATACCCCGCCAATCGCCCACCTTCAAGTCCAGAGTCGGATTTTACCACCAAGCAGCAGGGCTGATAAGCACCACAGCCCAATTAATGAAGTCCAGGTTCTCCAATTTCCCAGTCCCTACGGGGCAGGGTTTCTTCATTCTCCCGCCCTACATGATGAATAGCTCAATAATAACTCATTGCAGGCATAAATCGAACTCCTAGGATCCTCCTAATTGCGATAGGAGTTGATTGGTTCTTGACATGTCAACCACTGCGCCAGTTAAGTATTTCATGGAATGTCAACTCGGGAACAAATACTTACCCCACTGAAGTCTATGTTTCGAAATTTAACGGGAAGGGTGGTGTACCATTCCCTAAGTCGGTAGATTTTAATCGAGGCCTTTTTTCTTTCCTGGATGCCTTTATTGAGAAATTCTCCGTAATCTTAAAAAAAAAAGAAATGTCGCTTTGTGCGCTCGCTACTGCCGCACTGTAGGATATGAAACCACACAACCTGGGAGATGCTAGTACTCGATTACTGTACAGGGGTGTTGGGAGAGGGGGGGCACAATAGGAATTGCGCTCTCATCGCGCGATTCAGGAAACCCGCGGCAATTAACAACAAGCGTAGGAATTAGGTGGAGTCCGCTGAGATCCATAGGGGTCTTGTTGGATTGCCTATAGGGCATGCGGTTAGACGGTTGTACGGATATGCAGCCAGGGCCCAGGAGGGATACGATTTAGGGCATGTGGCTTTTTGATTTCCGGCGGTCAGGCATTCTCCCGTGGGTTATTGTTCTCACATCATAATAATTATTGTGTCACTAGGCATAGGATATTTCTTTTATGGTTTTGTCGATGTTTCTAGTCATAGGGTATGAGGGATCGGGTATTTGGTTTCATTGTTTCTCTCATACCCTATGCCACTAGGCATACGGGAGTTGGCACACCTGCAGGGCATAGGCCTTAGGATCACGGAGGATCATGGGATATCAGGATAAGTCTAGATTGTTTGTGATCGTTAAAGATCAAGTCTTGTTAGCTGGGTGTGTTTCTTTAGAGTGCGTTGAGTTTCGGGAGTGTTTTGTTGTTAGTTAGACGGTGAGATATAACTATGTCCTGGCTTGTCTTTAGCTAGAGAGTTGGCCATCTAGCCCACTGCCCCTCCATCCTTCGCCGCTCCGCTTAGAGTCTATTGTGATCGCACTTTCGTTTGCTTCATCTTTTGTACTTTCCCTCAGGCTTCATCTGGTCTGCCCAAGGTGCTCAGGGAGCACAGAGGTCATTGATGTGATGGTAAGAAGGTAAGCGTTGTCTATGAAGCAGTGCCAACCATTATATCTACGTATTTTAGTCAGTCTTCCTGAGGCTAACTTCTTCCGCATGGTGCAAGTAAATTTTCTGAAACCTAGAATCATTCATTTGAATTATATTTGAGGGAAATTTTACTATCCTCATAATAAACCAAAGCGTTCGGTCCATCCGTCCTAGGTATGGATAAGACCGATGCCAGCACTTGAGATTGTTCCTTGAACAGAGGGTCATCTTAATGATCTAATCTATTTCTTGTTAATAGTGCATTCTTTGTGCTCTTCACGGTAGCTTTTCTCTCAGATAGCGCCCAGATGGCGTTATGGTGCTGCCTGTAAGAGTCTAGCAGTAATCATACTCTGGGTATAAAACCTACCACATACTGTGAATCACCAAGTTCCCATACCTTGGTCACGGACTTTGGGACTCGAACTAGGGCTTCGGCCCAGGTGTCCAGAGGCAGCTCCATAGAGGTGGTGGAGCTCGGGTTGGTTTAGGGACGCTGGGGTGAGAAGAGAACCGGGGAGTCAGAGACTGGTATTAGGTGGATGATATTGACTGATAACTATCAAGAATTTGGAGGTGTTTGGTGAAGTTCATAGAATACATCCCCTAGTTTATAATACCGGAAGGGTTGTCGAGGCCGGCCTTTGCTTAACGGGGGGATTGCGCCGGCTTCTAGATCCTCCACAGCCCCTGGAGGTTGGAAACGTTTATAAGCTGAGCCGCCATCAGGAGACCTCAGTTACCCCAATCCACGCATTCCTCTAGCTTTCGAGCTAAAATTCCGTGAGATTCCACATGCGAACGAAAGGATGGTACGGCTAGTGAATAGAGTGGGGCATTTAGATATCCAGATGGCAGGCCTGGTATAGGAGTAGTGGGGGTGCTGGTGGGTGGATGGTGAGGGCTGCCAATCGCAACTGAGAGGTTTCGTTCTTGCTTAATTCATGTATCTAAGTCTAATATCGCCGCTTTAACAACAGAAGCCCCTCCCACTAGTCTATACACTAAAGGAGGCCCGTGTTTCAACGGGCTATCAGTATGGGATAGCCATTACTGGTAATTCTGCTTCATTATAGCATGTATGACACAGCCACTGATAATAAATTACGCCCTTTACTCCAACTTGGAGATCATTAAATAAGAAGAAGAAACTACTTACCTTTTTTAGCTATGCCGTGCTAGCACAGGTGCAAACATTGACCTAGAGTATCGTGGATTTCAGTAAAAATTGGACAGCAAGTTCTGCTAAGTCCACACACAATACTCTATTGAGACCAGGATAATTTTTTATTTTTTTAAGCACAGTACGCCTAAGCATAATTGACAATCCATAAAAATTACTTCCTATTAAACGGCGATGGGGACTCTGAGATGATCAACAATTTACTTTCCGAATACTACCACAGAGCTTCCAAGCAACCCAGTTGTAGATCTTGTGGATAAATCGATTTTCCACAGTTATCCCCTGGATACACTACATTCCAATGAATTTCCAGAAAAGAGGAATAGACATTTCTTAAATGGGGCACGTTCCCAGTGGGACTATGGAACTCGGGACTGCTCCTCAGGAGGACATCCCATCAATACTGGGTGGGAAACTGAGCTCAACCAATTCACTCAGAGAGGAATTAAATAGAGGCAATCAGTGTTCCCAAAGGGCCTGGGGCCCGGCGGGGCCCCGCGGAGGGACTGCCAAGAGCCCCGGACGGGACGGGGCGGGACGGCTATCTGTAGTCCGTCCGGGGCGGCCTAAGTGCAGGGCGGCCGTCTTTGGGCAGGACGGCGGGCCCTACAGGGTGAGACATTTTAGTTCAGGGCAGGGGGTGGACGGCCGGGGACTGCAGGACGGTAGGGGACTGGTGGGGACGGCGGGTGGCTGGTGGGGACAGCGGGGAACTATTGAGGACGGCCGGGGACGGTGGGGGACTACGGGGGACGACAGGGGACCGCCGGGGACTGCAAGAGTGATGTCTCATGATGTGAAAAGAATTAGTTTGGAGGTGCATGATTTCGGCTTGGCTAGTGCAGGAGGTCCAAGCGCTGGGACTATAGTCCCCTGTAGTCCGTCCGGTCCTCACCTTCCCGGGCGTAGTCCGTCCTAACACCCCCAAAAAGACGGACTATGAGCTGTAGTCCGTCCCGTCCTCCCCCGAAGACGGACGGACTGGACGGTTGGGAACACTGGAGGCAATCTACGAGGCTGTTAGAGCCAAAAACCTCTAAGCAGTTTTTAAGGAAAACACCTTACAGATTGTGGTGGTGGTTGAGGGTTTGAAGTTGCCTTCAACAAATGCATGAAGAACGTCCGTCACACATAGGCCCAAATTCCCTGCAGTGTTCGCAGCTGTCTAGGGGCCTCGAGGCCCCGCTATGAGACGTCCAAGAAGACTGGTCTGGGTAGGACTACTATTGGCGGTTCGTCTAATCCTATGACTTTTGAGGACGGTAGGTTTTAGTGGCACAGCCAAGGGAGACGTTGTTTTTCGGTCCTAGTACCAGGACTACAGAGGAAGGCAGCGGATCGGGGGGTTTCCCGCAGAGCCGTGGGATCTGTCAGGGTCCGTAGGGGTCTGAAGTGAACTATAAAGATCAGTAAGAGAGTACGAGGCCTTGTGAGCATCTATAAACTTCGACAATTTGAAGTAATGGCTAGAGGGGGCCGCGGTTACGGAGACCCATAACCGAACTATGTGAAATGATTTTTTCCAGTCAGAATAGCACTATAGAAGGAAGAGGGGAAAGCAAGAATACAGGGGCGAGGAATTTCCAGCACCTGGCTCCCTCCAGCACTAGTCTTGGGCTTCACAATACTTTTTTTGGAAAATTGGGGGGAAATGAGTGATACAGTGTGACCTGGTGAAGAAAAGCGACTGGATTTGTCTGATTGTTAATATGCTTGTATTCCTGGAATAAGCTATGTGACTATATACAAAACACAGAAACGGAGACAGGGGTAGCTCAGTTTACGGACGTTGAACAACTGTTAATAGCAGTTCTTTCTGAGCAGTCATGTCGGCCGATAAGAGTGGCTGGGGATAGAGTGAGGGAGAAATTCTTCCTTCGTGGCAAGATTTACATAATAACTTACCAACTTTCTTAACTTGGTTCAGTAGCCGGGGGCCGCCATCTAGGAGACCAGGCCTATCAAAATTCCAGGTTTCCTGACCCAGCCCAACTCCACCGAATCCTGGTGGGGACTTACTTGAATACTGTAGACCCAATTGTGAGTCTTGCCTCGCCTTAGCCTCCCCTCCAGTACTTCGTGAGTCTTCGTGAACCTTCATTCCGCCTGAAAATACTCCTCATTTTGAAGTTTTACACACCAGCCTCTTTCACCAAAAGCAGGTCGCCAATTTAAGTACTATTCTTGTCACAGAAAACCTACTTGTGGCATCATAGGAGATTGCAATTGTCCGTTTTTACCTAAATGATAACTACCACTGGCAATGAGAAGGTTCTCTCAGTAAAAGCACAACCAGATACCTACCACATCAATGTTCTCAATCTCGCAGGGTATGGGCAAAGACATGCTCTCCCTTCGAGTCTAAGGCTGCGGCATTTAGAATATAGGCCTCAAGTACTAGTAGTCCTCACAATGTGAGCAAAATAAGGCAAGACACTTCTAGGAAGCAAAATGTACCCGAAAAAATATTTCATAAAATACGTAGCCAAAAAAAAACACTTGAGTAAAGTGCTCATATAAACTCTGGCCCAGGTTCCTAGGAACTTGCCTCCTATGAGTATGGTACGTATTGTGGACTGGGGGACATCACACTATTCCTCAGAAAACAGACCAATTTTCTTGTAGCTAGTGGATAGATCTAGAATCGTGAGCCTCTAGGATGTGCCAACTTAATGATCTCATTTAAACCTTAAAAGTCTCCAGTGATCACTGACTCTTTACAGATAGTCGACTGTATGGATGATCAGTGTTCTCAACGGTCCGGGGCGGCCGCCAAGAGCCCTGAACGGGACGGGACGATAAAACTCGGTCCGTTCTCGTCCGGGAAACCTCAGGACGGCGGGCCCTGCAATGTGAGACAAATTAGCGTAGGGGACGGCGGGACTGTGGGGGACTGCCTGGTAAAGTTTTTTGTGCTATTCAATAATTTCGTATGCCAAACAGAAGCAGGGACTTACGGGCATATGGTACCCGAACACTAGCCAGCAGTCCCACCGCAGAATTTGGCGGGAATTGACCCAAGGGCATTACCAACCCTAGACCTACCCCCCAGCAAAAAAGTGGTTCGCCGAGCATTTTTTTTAATGCTCGGCTAATCCACCGCCCCCGGATTCGAACTCATGATGGTCCCCGCTTCAAATTAGCCGACCAGTCTCCTAAGCCATTAGACCATAGGAACTGGCCGAGAATACTTCTTCCGGACCTTTTAACTACTTCTTCAGAAAATAGCCAGTTCAGGCGCCCGATACTTTACTTTGGTAAAAAAGGACATCGGTATCCAATCAGAGGACAAATGTTCCCCGAATTCCATGGCTAGTATCCCTGATGTATCCATTCTTTGGCACAGGAAAGGACAGTGATATAACTTTTGTATGGCAAATTGTCTATGCGTATCTGACCACCCATACAAAATCCGAACTCAAGTGTTTGGGTTCTATATACCTATAACTTGTAAAAGACAATAAAAGAAGTGTGTTATTCTATTCTAACAGCTCGAGGGAATGGACTCTTATTGAATAGAGCTCTCCCAATATCCTATGATTGCCTGAAGTGGAAAATACATTGGAAATATGATAGACCATGAGGATAACAATAAAGCTCGAAATTCATAGCCATGATAGTTGATATCTTCCCGTGCACGAGAACCTGCTGTGGAGAAAGTCTTTCACACCATTAACCATTGTGATGTTACAACCCCAGCATCCATGATAGCCACTAAGTTGCATTTCCATTTCCAGTTCTATCAATCCAAACTGGGTTACAGCAGAGAAAAACGAGTGACAAGGAAAAACACCAACAACAAAATTTAATGAAACAATACGGCAGTAGTAAATATAATCTCAACGCGTAGGAAGAAAAAACATAAAAATTGTCAGAACTATTACTTCAGTGTGATGATCTGGTACGAATGTGTTCGCCCAGTGGTCAGGCAAGTTGAAACATGTGGATCTAGGAAATGGCAGTGGTCATCTTGATTTATATTCATACTGTGAGCTACTATAAGTACAGCGGTCTCAAGCGCGTTTGTAGGACAGCAAGATAGCATTCGTCTCTCTCCCTTTCTTTCATTTGATCAGTCCCATTACTTTTCGCTTTGACTCCGGTCGTTCCTGTGTGACCAACAAAAATAGCAGGAAAAAAGCGAATGATCCCTGGTGACCTTCAACAGTAGGGAATAGGGGGACTTCTGGGGACTACGGGGGATGGCAGGACGGCTAGTATGAGGCATTTCTCCCGGGGGACTGTGGGGCCCTAGTCCTTGGCTGTGGGTTGCAGGGCAAGTTTAGAAAAAAAGACCAGACGGGACGACATAATGTAGTCCATCCTCGTCCTAGTCCAGGAGGGACAGACCGCCCCGTTGAGAACACTGTGGATGATGTTTTGTATTGTAGGCTCTTATGGCTACGAGAAAGCCGGGAGCCATGGAGGGATCGTGGGCTTTAAATTAATCCTCAGGGTCTATCATATTTCCACTAGATGTTCCATCTGTTACAATCACGGGATATTGGTGATCGCTATCCTATATACAGTGGGGGTCTGTTTCCAGCGTTGCTAGGAAAATAATGCTCTCGTCCCATATCCCCCTTAACTTATTCACATTTCCACTTCCGCTAACACATACAAGATTTTACAAACAACTACAGAGGGGACTTCAAAAAAGTTCTATTGCCTACAGAACGGTAAAAGAAAGAGCTCGCAAAGCGGGTCTAGCTAACAGCCTAGCTAGAGGACGGCGGCACTAGGAAGTTTATCACGGCTGGGATCGTACGGGCTCCTCTCTAGAGCTACTAGTATCCACCATATATATTCTAATCGCACATACTATTTATTCACTGATTGTCACTCTCATCAGCTGACACTGTTACTCCACCCAGCATAATAAGTAAAAGCACCGCAATCTCATAGAGCATAACTTTTCTATTAAGTTTCGAGGGCCTTTGATAAAGTCAGTTTACATGCCTCATTCCCCCCCAGCCCGCACCTGGCAGCGCGTACTTATCAGTTCCCCAACCATGGAAATTCAATAATCCGAGCAGCTACAAACATTTCCTGTCACTCATATATATACCATCCTATGGGAGGTTGTAGAAAGGGCTAGTTATATTAGGGAGCTAGAAATTTCCCATATTTAGAAAGCCCTTCGTTTAACTTCTCTTATTAATTCCGTTATGTTCTTCTCCCTCTGCAGTAGGGTCTCACCTCGATAATTTTAGTCACACTATCCACCCAATCACTACTACCACTACTACCACTACTACCACTACTACCACTACTACCACTACTACCACTACTACCACTACTACCACTACTACCACTACTACCACTACTACCACTACTACCACTACTACCGCTGCTACCACTGCTACCACTGTTACCGCTGCTACCACTGTTACCACAATGGCATTCTTTCGGCCAGCTGTGCCTCCGCCTCAAGGTCATACCCCACGGGCTACAGGGACAACGCAACCTGACTCGACAGCAAAGGCCGAAAAGGCTATCCGGCCTCCGACCACTTCCAGGGTCGCCTCACCGGCGAGATCTACGACAATAACAATCACAGTGCGGTCGAAGACTACAACAATATCACTTGAGGAGGAGAAGCAAGCACAGCCAACGTCTTCTGAGGAAGCTTCTCCCACTCAGTCAGGATTAGATGTAAGCTCGGAGACACAGACAGCAAGCGCCTCAAGTACACAAGACCTAGGTACAACAACGAGCACAACCTCTCAGGCATCTATTACACCAGCTACAACTTTTGGATTAGGTGATGGAAGACAATTGGTTCACTCGGGGGCACTATCTGGAACTACGATTGTTACTGACGGGTCAACATTCACCCACTCAGCAACTCCTGCCTCTAACACGGCACATTCTAACAATCGATTGCCAAAACCGGTGGTGATCGGCATAGCAGCCAGTAGTTGTATCGCCCTAGTATCACTGATGGCAGTAATCTTTTGGTGCTCCTACAGGGACAAACACAAGCGAAACAAGGAGCGACGTTCAGCCGACCCAGGAGACCAAGAGGCTGGGCTCCGTAGCCGGATGAGACAATCCTCCCAAGTGAAGAGATTGAAAATTAGCCACCCTTTCACAGCTGTCTATGAAGGACCTGCTACCGTTTCGGTTCGGAATTTGCAGAACTCAGCTCCATGGAATATATCCAAATCTGCTATATCCGGCTCGTCACAAAATGTATTGCTTCCGCCAGCACCTTCCACCTCGGAAGCTATATCCCCATATGGGGGTTACTTCACCAGTGACTACTTTGCAGGGAATAATTCACCATTCACATCTAATATTTACCTATCTTCCCCTGCCCTGAAGATTCAACAAGAACATGCAGAAGGAAATGAGCCCGCAAGGGAACCCCCTGCCCCTGTTTCCTCTCTCCAAAATCAATCTCGATTCCTTGCACCCCCACACAATGCTGGACAATCTTCGTCCACTCAAAGGCCCCAACTCACAGCCACGAGAACCCCAATAACCCTAACAACCACAACTAGGGAATCAATATGGGACGACGATGTATCAATTGTCCAACCACATATTGATATGCAAAGGGATGCCTACCCCGGAAAATCACCCGTGGGCGGAGAGTATGGCGGCAAAAGGCCTAATATAGAGCAAGATAAGAGGGTTTCGAGTATGCTCTCAGACGACCAGCACACAAGTGCCTGGAGGAATACTGCTCTGAACACTTTCTCCGTCACGAGTAGTCATCCGAGTCTCTGCGTCCCGGAGCGCGGAGATTGGAAGCAGAATGATAGGGGTATACGAGAGACGATAATGAGTGATGACGGGGATATTTTGGATGAGAAGGGCTATGATCCAAGGGACGATCTGCCTTTGAGGAGAGAGGAAATCAAAGGCTTGAGGGTGAGTACCATCCTAGCAAGTCACAGGTGGGAGAGGGCTAGGAAGTTATTTTCTGGGGAGAGCTCTTAGGGGGTTGCTTTTCTGCGATTGCTTTATGGGATGGAGTTCGAGTTTAGATGTTGGTTATGGGGTGGATTGTTGGCGGTGATACCCATTCATAACGTGTCATATTATTTGGTTTCTTCTACGCAAGGTATTCGGAAATATAAATACTCGCTTCTCTAGATCACTTATGGATGGCCGAACTAAAAAATAAATGGAGCCCTCTAAATGCTTCGCACTATTTTTATCTTCCACTTTCCCCGTTATCGAATGTGAATACGGTGACCACAGTATCTACGGTGCTGGAGGAGATAAAGGAATCCGCCCAGTTTATGATATCTATAAAATTAAATTGGTTTTAATGCTAAGTGCCGGAACATGATGCTAGCACAGTACGGTACGGTAGTGTATCGTAAAAACTGGAATAATTGGCCCTCACGCTAGACGTTGGAGTTGCCTCTCCTGGTGAGGCCCGAAGTAAATCCCCTTCTTTTCTATCCCAGCGGAGGACAGAGCTTTTGCGCGCTGCCCCCCCCCCCTAACCCAAAGAGGTGATTCTGGACGACTAGCGTGAGGGCCAATTATTCCAGTTTTTACAGTACCTCTGTTAGGGCTAGGCTTACTTGGTAATTTTTCCCAAGTTCACGATCAGGATGGGACTGGTACCGGCAGCTGTTCAGCACGAGCAGAACTTTGGGGACTGGGAAGTCTAAGGTACCAAGGCCAATAGACTACTGTAGGCTAAGTTATTGTGCTATACGATACCTATGCTTGCCGGTGTCCCCATTGAAAATTACTCCTCCCTCCCAGAAGTATCTAGAAATGGTTCTGCCAAGCCTCTAAATACTCCATCCAAATCTACAAGCCCGGCATAGATTTCTAGATTGGAACAACCCAACCCCCGAGGACTTACGTCGCCATTTGGTAAACACTCCTCCACACCTTTTGGCAGATTTCGCCAGTTTCGCGGCCCGTTCGCAAGAGCTCTCCGCTCGGGACCTTCGCATCGCAAAGCATGATTGGCTCGTGTGGCTACTAAGCCACCGATAAGATAAGATTGTTACGCTATCACGCCAAGAGAACGTGCAAGGATGTTCGGGCCCATTCCAGAGGATTCCACCGGTCACCAGATATCGCTCGAAAATGCTGTTTGATGCCAAAACCGTCCCATGGGTTACGTATCGCCGGGGGCGGGAGCGATTACGCACTCCAAGGAAACCTCCAGAAATCCCTACAAGAATCGAAGGCCCCCTTAGGGTGTTTATAAAAGGTTCCCCTTTCTCCCGCATTGACTTTTTCTCATCGTCAAAAGACCAACCAAGTTTAAAGCTCGAGAACTCCAACTAGCAGCGAACAAACCCTCATCCATATCAAAATCTCCAAACACTTTTCACTAAAACAAAACTTCCCAAACACATCTTCAATGGCATTCTTCAGCCGTTTCGTCCACCCCGCAAGTGAACGCGAACTCCTCCGCGCACTCTACACAGTTCCCTGCCCACCCCGCCGCACGACCTTTTCGCCAAACTTTGATGTCCGCGAGACCGAATCCGCATACATCCTCGAGGGTGAACTCCCTGGATTCCACGACAAATCGAAGCTGGACATCGAATTCACGGACCCACAAACACTCTTCATCAAGGGCCGTCTCGAGAAGTCACGCTCCGTCACCGAGGCCGAGAGCCACCAAGAGTCGCACAAAGCTAGGGCCGAGGATGCTAGCGATGAACAGGAGGAGAACAGAAAGCCAGAAATAGGGGGGAAGAGCACAGATACTGAGGCGAAGAAGGAGCCCAAGCCGAAGCTCTGGGTATCCGAGAGGACCTCCGGAGAGTTCCAGAGGAGCTTTACTTTCCCGATTAATATCGATCAAGAGGGTGTTAAGGCCTCGCTTGAGCATGGGCTTTTGAAGGTTATGGTGCCGAAGAGGAGTCAGCCTGTTGGAAGGAAAATCGAGATTCAGTAGATGCGTGTGCAGCTGACTGGAGGGATTAATCGGGGGGGATATGCATTCCTTTGTTCTCTTCTTTTTTCTCGTATCGTTTTAATTAGGTTTGCATAAGTTGGCTTATTGGCATGAGCACGAGCATGTATTTTAATTAAGCCCCAGCTGGATAAGTTAGTAGCTTTCTTCAATAATGAGAATCTACTAAAATTTGCTTGGCCAGAAATCTCTACCCCCAATTAATTAATAATATCTATGAAATTCACGTTCAGAGCCATAGCCCTGAGTAATCTGACTTAACTTGTCCAGCTATCCTTGCTCAATACTAGAGTAATACTAGTGCACTACCGCAGTTCAGTATCATTCCGTCCGATCTACCAGGGCCGACACCTAACCCCAGCATTCTAGAAATCCTCGGGGCGCAACGCACCATCACAAAAAAGGCTCAGAGGATCCGCCCTTCCCTTAGCTTACTAACCACCCTCGTAGTTCATCCAAAGAAGTCAGACTCCGTATCACTGAGACTCACTCGGCCTAAGTTTAAACGTAGGCTAATAGGAAGCCCTATTCCATCAGCAGCTGACTCATCCACCCGTGCAAGGTGGGAAAGAATTTATCATAATGGTCGGGTTGTTGATTTTTAAGCATGGAAGTTCACGTGAACCCCTGGTCTGTGCTGGGGTGGATATTGGTTCGGGCCCCGGTAAAGGATGCTCGCGGGTTGCTGCTGTATCATACCACCTGCTGATTTGTATTTTCACTCGGCGAGGAGTGGAGTTTAAATTACCAATATTTTTTCTTGCCGGCATAACGAAAAGTCAGGTGTTTTTTTCCCACCCCTTTTGAAGGGGGTTTTTATTTTATTTTTATTTTTATAGTTTTCTATTCTGTCATTGTTATATCATAGTATACCGCATTAACTGGTTATATTCGGAATGGCGCTAACACGAAAGATCGGCGTGTGGCGCAATTTTGAGGCCAAGCGAATATAAAAAAAGAGAGCAACCGAGAGCAAGGTGACTGATTAATCTTGGTTAATTTCCTGTATTTGTCATAACCTGATGGCTCATTAGTTCAAAATTCAATTTACTACTCCAAGATCTCCAGTTTTGGTAGTTGTTGTCACAAGAAGGTTGGGTGACTCCTTGACTAGGCTGAGTTTCCATAGAGCCATGTTGGTGGCAACTCGCTTTTCTATCTACTTTGGTAATAGCGCCATTCCGAATATAACCAGTTAATGCGGTATCTTATGTTCGGCACCTCTGAACATAAAAAAAAGATTTCCTGAAAATTGTATTTTTCCAGGTATGATTTTCGAAGGCCTTTCACAAAAAGCAGGAGCCAATCTAAATTTATATAGTATTCAGATGGCAGCTACCCTGTTGGCCATTTTCATGGAAAAAAACCCCCCAAGGGAACTGAAGGCTAAACCTTAATGAGGAAAGCTTGTGAAATATTAGGATGTTTCATTTGCAAAAAATATTGCTATTATTGTGGCCTGCCGAACGGGGCCTAAATAGAGAAGAGGGAAGGGGAGAGGAGGGGCAAACTCCAAATGCGGCTCACATACCCCCCACGGACATGCGAAAGAACAAAAAGGTAATTATTAGGTACTTTTCTATATTAATGGTCGTTAGTTCTCGAGATCCAAATTATCTCACCCAAGCAGCAGACTTAACTACTGTTCCAACGGACGGAAGCCTTGAATCCAAACCAAGGAGTAGGAGTATCCAAGATCTCTATTCCGAGTCCGAGATGGCCGGTGACCTGAAGCGCCTTAGCTCCCCTTCTCTAAGTGTTATTAGCAACCTCAAAACCCACCTTTCCCCCCTTCGGACACTAGAAAGCGTGCGGAGACTGAAAAAAATTCGAAGGCTTCGATCTAAAGCCGAACGCAGATAAGAATGGTGAGCCGAATCTCCTAGTCGGGTAGGCGATCTCCCTAGTGCCAAAAAGGCCCACCACCTTCACTCTCTTTGGCCTGGTAGCCCAAGTTGTCTTCTCCGCAGCAGCGGCCATTGCCTTCCAGTTCCCAGACGGTGTAAAAGTCGCTGGCCGTCTTATTCCAGCCTTCGTGGGTGAAGTGGAAGGTGCACTTCTTATTCTCGAAGCCGGCTGGAAAGTGGAAGAGTGAGAGGGTGCTCACTTCGAAGAATTTATCGCCTTGGCTAAGGAAGTCTATCACCAAGGCGTTGGAGTCTAGGTTGGTTTCTTCGTTGGGTTTCTCCTGGTTTATGATTACGTTTCTCACGGTAACTAGGAGGTTGCTGGAGGCGAGTTGCGCTGGGCACTTGGGGCCTTCCGGTGGGTCGAAGCAGTCGGTGGGGATTTTGAGGCCGGGGGTGAAGCCAAAGGGTGCGGGCAAATCGCGAGAGAGAAGCGTGCTGAAGGGGTTTCCGGCCCCGCTGGGGAATGCGGTGGAGGTGAGTGCCATGAGTGCTGAGAGAGCCGGGAAGGTTATTATCGTGGTAGTGGAGAAGGAAGCGACTGATTTATAGGGTAATAGGAAATAAACGGACTCTAGCATCAATTAGTTGGTGAAGCTGGAAGGTTGGTGAGAAGTGGGTTTCTTGAAATGTAGCGGTAGTGAATCCCCTCTTTTGTGCTGTTTATCTTCTCCCCTCGATACTGAAAGCCGGCTTAACTTGTGCTGACCACTAGGCTTAAAATTTGGTATTGATCTGGTGGTATAATAGTATCCCCTAGAGTATAATATCGGCCGTGTGCACAAATCATAGAGCTTACTATGATATCTCATGGTACTGCATGGCCATATCCCCTCGAGCTTGTATTCCAGCGAACCCACCACTGCGGAATCCTTTGCTTGTTGAGTACATATAGCACGACCTCCTTGGGCAGGACAGCTCGGGACATGAACCAGGACTGATGTATCGTTTTTTTGTTCTCGTTTAAGATCATGCAGGAAGCCACTGTCGTGGTTGGAGTTGAAATTGAAGATGTTTCACCTCTCTATCAAACCAACAGCAGCATGACCCCACCATCGATTTCGAAATGGCCAACAAAACAAGGTAAAAAAGTGATTAGAAGTTTCATAAAGATATCCTATGGGGAAATACCACAAGATTTATTTCCAGAAGTTTTTTCTCGAACTATGATAACTCAGTATGCCAGCAAGAACTTTGGATGGGGCATGGGTAGGTTTTTATTGACCAGCACCACACTAAACTAATAAACGTGATATATGCACAAAAGTGAAGAAAATAGTTAGGTAAGGCTGGCTACACATAAAAATAGACAATGCCGTAGGTTGACATGAACCTGGAGTTTGGAATTGAGGCGGAGGTGATGTTGTAGGCTGATCCTGTTGCTTCCTCACTTTATCTTGTGTGTCTGGAATAGAGGCCCTACCAGTAATCTCAAGCAGAATTGGAACTCGAAATTCCTCCAGTTACCATACCAAAGTATAGCGGCTAGCGGGTCCTATTGCAAAATTTCAATTCCAGTAGGTACAGGGACTCATTTTTTGATGAGAAATGCCTAAAGGATATGGTAATTTTCAGAGATAGTTGGAGCTATCTACACGAGGTCTTGAATCCTAAATATGTTGGGGTGGTTGATCATCCTAGATAAGCATCCTTCTGATAGGGAATAGTGCAGCCCCGCCATTTCCTTCGCATGTGGGTATTTATTCTATCCCCTAGCTGTCGCTGCCTAATCTCTACCTCTACTCATAGGTGCATTCTAGCTGCACCCCAGGAATGCATGATTGCGGATGATAGGTGGGTCAGGTGGTTGTGTCTGCTGCACAAGGAAGCAATAATATCCAAGGTCAGGTTCGATAAGAGACGGTACTCGTGGGGTTCTTAGGTAATTTTAGTGGGCCGATCTTCAGGACATTTCCTCATCCTCTGGGGGGGGGCATCATACTTTTATGATACTACCGGTGGAGTAGTCATGTGGAGACTTAGGGGCTGTTTGGCACGCCAATTTCGATAAGGTTAGCAGTGTTTGGAAGCACATTGTTTGAAAGGCAGAATTTGCAAACTTTGTAACGCAGTTTGAAAACATGATAATGTAGGATTTAAGAAATTTTTAAAAGGGGCTGTCTGGTATATCTCAGGGTTTGTTGAGCTGTTTTCACTGTATGCTGTCCTTTTCCCCGCTCTGGTTCAGGGCTTGAGCCCAAATAACCCAGATATTTCTTTTATCATATCATACGATACCTGATAAAATGTCCTTCAGGTGTTGGGCAATCCATACCTTACAAACTGCAGTTCATAAGGAATATCCTAACAAAAGTTGGCATGCCAAACAACCTCTTAAAGTATCGCCTGTTGGAGAGCCGGTTAAACATGGAGTTTGAAAGTGGAAATCGGTGATTTTGACTGATCATGTGGTTTTGAAAATCGAGATCAAGCTAATCGTCAGCTTTATATTCAAAAAAGAACTACACACGCTAAAGCTTTCTAACTCGAAAAACTTGCATAGACGATTTCCGACCCCGAGGCTGAATGCCTCTAATGTAGTTAGAAAGGGGTCTAAAATAGCCCTATTTCCGACCATAGAGGGTTGAGCGAAGCGGCCTTGCTGTGAATTAGAGACATATCACAAGGGAAACTCTCATATTGACGAGCTAGCGCAGGTGAACCTCTCTAGGCAAATCTCTCCTGATGATGCGGCATTGTCCTACTCCCTAATATCTACATGTCAGCTAAGGCGTCTCTCTGTTTTTTGAGAGTGGAGGTGTTCGGGGAACACGAGAACCTTTGGACTAGATACAGTACCTGAATACTGTTCAAACGAATCTACGATACCGATAGATCTTGCGCCGGCGATAACCCAAGGGGGAACACCAAGTAGCTCCAGTACACCGGGAGGCAGTGCAACCCTCGTGCAACACAGCTTGCAGGAGTTTCACACGTCTTGCAGCACCTTTTCCCATCTTCCCGTCCCCAGCACAATACCCGCAAGCAACCGCTGTCTCTCTAGGGAGCCCCCGCTTCTGTCGATAAAGGAAGGGCAGAGGGGTGGTCCATAATTTGGCCCAGCCTCCTTTTGAACCATAAAAGTCTCTCGGCCCTCTTCGGATCCAACATGAGCACCTCCCATCTTGCATCATAATATATGGTTCGGTAATGGACCCTGCTTGAATAGTAAACCAAAAACATCACGGAGATATCCTACTGTGCAATATGGGCCATGGTAAGCTTGGGTGTAATCCTCCGGATCATTTCCATTGTGGCTGTAGCTAGTTAGTTTCTGTGTCTGCTACATGCTCTTGCAAGTTCCGGCAGAGGTGGAATACAAAAACGGCGGTGATGATAGCATCATGAGAAAATATCCGGGGATTGTGAGAGAATCCAACACCCATAGTAACGCTGAGGTATTTCTTTCTTGCGTTCGGTGGATACCTACGGTATCTAGTTAGCGTCTTTCCTGGGGCTTCCAATAAAACACGATAGGTGAAATAACGAACCCCAATATGATACGATAAACACTCCACCCACCCTCTCTTCGCGGCTATTCTGGCGCCCCGCGGGGATGCCAGTAAAAGGCATCAGCAGCCTGAGTGATGAAAAGGCGGCCCTCCAGGTCCTTGCTTTTTTTTTATCGGGAGGCGGGGTAATCGAATTGGCCGGAAATTCATTGTACTTTGGACAAGTCATTAAGGAAGGAGTGGTGCAAAGCTGCCAATAATCCTACCAGACAAATTTCAGCCTAGACATAGGACGCTAAAGCCTTATTAACCCTGATAGTGCCTTGCACCGATATTTTTATTTGATACATAAAGCCCGCCTTCCTTTCAGCTGGCCGCCACGATGTTGAGGGGTTGCGTGGACTAAGCTGAGAGGGTATTTGGGAGATAGTAAAGAAAATTACAGGGGTTTGGACACATAAACTTCTCCCCTCTTATTATGAGCGGCGGATGCTGATACTCGAACAGGGGTATGCTTGGCTTCACCAAGCACACGGGTGACTGTGTTTCTATTCGGGATGCTAAAAGTTTATGGCTCTGATAGCTGTGGAAGTCCTCGCTCGTAATGTCGTAATATTTGTGAAAGGGACTGCTATTGCATATCACAAAAATCCTGATTCTCTGGCTGTATGCAATAGCAGTCCGTTTTATAAACATCACGAAGTTAGGAGTAGAATGCAGACTCTTTGACACGGTAGTTGATCGATGTAGGTTGAAAACGTGCACTTCCCATACGAGTACGAACGATGGCGATATCATATGGACACAACGCATAGTGCGCTTCAGCTGACACCACACCAGTACCACCCGATCTAACTTACGATCTAGTTTCGGAGAGTTTGATATCGGGGTTTTTTTATTTTCAGACGGGCTGGGCAGGCTCGGTGTCCGTTCCCGGGGACCCCCATTACCATAGTCACCATTGCCCCAAAATCCCCCGACGATACTCTCCGTATTCCAAATATGCGGGTATCCCTAGATCGGGACCCTTGGTGATCGGGTTGGCCTCCCTCAGGGGGTATCTCGGCACGGTGCTCGACTAAAGTTATGCGCTCCTTACAAGGTTTACACATCGCAATCTATCACAACAGAATATACAAGGCAGATCGCACGACGAGCATCTGCTGGCGGTTTGGACAGCAACCATAGGTAGGGCCCTCAAAAATGGGAGGGCAGCGCGAGTACGATCCTCCAAGGTGGCCTGCATTTTCCACAGCCTATTAGGAATATTTTGTCTCTATATCCTTGGTGATCCAAGATTTCCCTTCAAGCCCTACATAGTGCAATTGTTAGAGACACTTGCCAAGGTAGAGGGGGAGTGGGGGAGTTTGGTACGGTGGGCGGGGGTCCCTCTACTCTAGTGCATCCACGTGAACGACGTGGGGCTTATACGAGGCGTGCGGTACATTGCTGCAGTGTGCCTTGCAGATCTCCCCCGGGAGAAGCCGTCCTACGGTTTTGCGAAGCGAACGGCAGAATAATTACGCCGAGAGCGGCCTGCCGACGAATTGAATTGCATCCTCGAAGCGCGCGCTGTGATACATGTCGTATCCCGTTTTCTATGGTTCTCATAAATAGGAATTTGTGAATGATCATAATGCCTGGTTTTTTGGTGAGGCGGCTCTTGTATTGTGGTTGGTTGCCTCCAACCTTAACTTTGCAGCCTTGGGCTGGGGAAATAATCATATATTAGGCTCTCCCCGAGGATTACCTGGAGCTGGATATGCTTGTTCACATTCCGCAATAAAAGTGAACTTACGCAGGCGCTTCCAACTACCGGGGTTTCACAATGAATAAGTCTAATACGATGTCCAGCCGGCCCTCTAGATACCAGAGAGCGGTCGCCGCTCTTGGGTTCGCGAAAACATACAATTTTCCACTATGTGGGTATCTCTTTCTTCAAGGCTAAATTCTACCTTCACAGCTAATAATGGATAGGGGTGATCTTCGGAGGTATCATGCTGGGGTTTTCTTTGGCTCGCCTTCAATACCTTTCGGACAAAATTCTCGAGAAAGACCTCGCACCAGGGGAATGGTTTTGGTTCAAACAAGACCTCTACAATATCGGTTTGAAGGTACATCTAGGCTGTATCCTGCGTGCGTTCCACTATCTCCCTTCGTTGCCGTAGGAACTCGAATATCAGAAAAATGTGCTAAGGCGTTGGGCTTCCCCTTCTTGGACACATGTTGGGGACACATCACAACCTCAGCCCTTATTTATGGCGAGACAAGAGGAATATGTACGAGCACAGCACCTGGCTGGGAGAGGCAACTGCCGTACAGCGCTCTAGCACATTTATCTTCTATTCCAGCTTCTACCGTTGTCAAACATTTCCGTGCTAACCAAAACAATAGCGTGCGGGATTCTCGGCGTATTCCAGTTCCTTCCCATAATTCGCAAGGTATGCTGCCGGTCTTTAAGTATCAAAACCTACAGCAGGCCCTTATACTAACAGAGATTAGAAAGCACTTCTACTTCATCGGATAGACGGCTATATATTCATTCTCCTTTTATGGGTTTCCACTGGGGGGGCTTTGGTCATCGTTCGTAGGTCATTTGGCGGGAGAGTGGAAACACAAGCAGCGGTGTTTGTACTTTCTTTCTTGTCGCTAGCGGCGAGTTCGTTGGCCTATTACAACGTCAAGAGACTACAAATCGAACAACATAGGGCCTGGATGCTGAGGACAATGGTCTACGTAAGCTTGGCAATCAAGGCTGTATCCACCGCTAATCAGAGTTTTAGATGGGTGCCATTATCACCGCGAGGATTATAATGATAATTAGTGCTGTTTCAATCAGTGCCGTGGGCTCCTATTACGAGGTAATCCTCCGGCCAACCCCTCCGTTCCTCCCTCCCCAACTAACATTTGCAAAGTTGCATGAATGCGATGAATTATCCGCGACTATCTCCAATTCTACCCGCTTCGATAAAGACTACCCAACATGCAAGTCAAGCCCGAATATCACCGTCCCGGTTCGTGCGACCATGAGCTTAGAAAAAGAGAACGTGAGCGCTGCTTTCAGAGTGACATTTGGTACATCTGTGTGGGTAGCCATACTAATTCACGTCCTCGCTGTGGAGATATACGTATGTGATTCTTTGAAAAAATAATAATTTAACTTGGGCATGTTCAAAGGCTAACGGGTCGAACAGCTGCGTCTTACGCCTGCAGAGAGTGAGCGATTGCGGATGGTGAGCTATGAGTGGCAACTGGAGAGAGGATGGATCCATCCTGGGAGCTCTGGGTTGACGAGTGATCGCTGGGGAGATGCTAAGTGGTCTCCGATCCCAGGAGAGGAAGCATCCGAAAGCCTTAGGAATTAAACTGCTGTTCCCCTATTCCATGCACAAATAAGGCATCATAGCTCCTCTAGCGTGAACCTCCCCTTGCCTCTATCTACCTCCCTGATATATCTCAAATAATCTTTTTTTATAAAAAAATAAGTTATATTCTACACACTGTGCAAAAGAAAACCAGACATACGGATATCCGACTCCCCACTTACCAACCCAAACTTTATGCTTATGGCCACACCGCAAAAAAAAAAACACCCACTCCCCTCACTCCCCTAGCATTGACCCCCCCCCCCCCCCCCGGCCCCCCCCCCGGGT